>Ga0308158_10000136_pt1 | contig 165368 bp, 158 predicted proteins | sample PhyBR2_FD_201038 | JGI IMG/M metagenome (GOLD analysis project Ga0308158, IMG submission 201038) | Phyllosphere microbial communities from UC Gill Tract Community Farm, Albany, California, United States - DLSLB.R2 | ecosystem: Host-associated > Plants > Phyllosphere > Unclassified | place... | reverse complement strand
CCGCCGATAACCTCCGCATCTGGCCCTCAACCCTGTCCAGATTCGAACGTGGACTCACCCGCGACGACCACTTCTTCCAACGGTACTCAGACTGGCTCAACACCAATTGACTCCCATAGGAGCATCATTTGAAGCCGGGTACAGGCGGCCGAATCAGATAGTCAGCTTGCTTATTACTTTTGTCTTTCCTAGGCTGGAATGCGTCAGGCAATCAACTCTCGAGCGGGACCCGGCGCGCCCAAAGGTCGGCCGACCCACTCCAGCGAGGAGGAACAATGTCAGAGCACAGCATCGCAGGCAAGAAGGTCGCATTCCTGCTGACTGACGGAGTGGAGCAGGTAGAGCTCACCAGTCCCTGGCAGGCAGTGAAGGACGCCGGCGGCGAGCCCACCCTGGTGGCGCCGAAGAGCGGCAAGCTGCAGGGCTACAACGGCACGGAAAAGGGCGATACCTTCGACGTCGACCTGACGGTCGCGGAGGCGAACGCCTCGGACTTCGACGCGCTGGTTCTCCCGGGTGGCGTGGTGAACGCAGACCACCTCCGCGTCGACAAGGACGCCCAGAGCTTCACGCGGAACTTCTTCGAACAGCACAAGCCCGTGGCATCGATCTGCCATGGACCGTGGCTGCTCATCGAGGCCGGAGTCATCCGGGGCCGGAATGTCACGTCCTACTTCACGCTCGAAACCGACCTGAAGAACGCGGGCGCCAACTGGACGGACCAGGAAGTGGTGGTTGACCAGGGCCTGGTGACCAGCCGGAACCCTGATGACCTCCCAGCGTTCAACAACAAGCTGGTGGAAGAAATCTCCGAAGGCCAGCACGCAGGGCAGACCGCCTAAAGCAAAGCCCTAATGTTCCCTCAGAGGTAAAAAGTACCCATGCGGAGGAATTACTCCAGCGGGTAGAGTGTTGGAATCTGCAGCGGCGCCGACCGCGCATCACTCTTAAAACACCCCTGAGGGAACACCCATGTCTACCGAAGTCTCTCCGAACGCCAGCGGACAGCCCGCCCCTGACCAAGGACCCGGCGAAGGAGTCCGCCAAGGAACCCTGGCTGCTGCCCCGGAGAAGATGTCCCGGGAGTCCGTGACCATCATCAGCACGCTGCTGGTGGCGACGTTCGTGGTGATCCTCAACGAGACCATCATGAATGTTGCCCTGCAGCGGCTCATGGTGGACCTCCGGGTGGACGCACCCACCGTTCAGTGGCTGTCCACCGGATTCATGCTCACCATGGCCGTGGTCATCCCCACCACCGGCTTCATCCTCCAGCGCCTCTCCACCCGTGCCGTCTTCATGCTGGCCATGGGCCTGTTCGCGGGCGGAACAGCACTGGCCGCGGTGGCCCCGGGGTTCGAGGTCCTGCTCCTGGCACGGATCGTCCAGGCCGGCGGCACCGCCATCATGCTGCCGCTGCTGATGACCACCATCCTCACCCTGGTCCCGCTGGCGAAGCGTGGCGCCGTCATGGGCAACGTGAGCATTGCCATCTCGGTGGCACCGGCCATGGGCCCCACCGTCTCCGGGCTGATCCTTGAGCATTTCACCTGGCGCTTCATGTTCGTCTTCGTCCTGCCCGTGGCCCTCGCAGCGCTGGCCATCGGCGCCAAATACCTCACCAACGTGGGCGAGGTGGAGAAGGGCAAGCTCGACGTCCTGTCCGTTGTCCTCACCGTTCCCGCTTTCGGCGGCCTGGTCTACGGGCTCAGCCAGATCGGCGGCGGCCACGGCGGCCAGGCTGGCCCGGGTGCCGGTGCCATCGCGGCCCTTGTCATCGGCGTCGCAGCGCTCACGGTATTCGTCCTGCGCCAGGTCCGGCTCCAGAAGGCCGCCGCGCCGCTGCTGGATCTTCGCGCGTTCAACTTCCGGATGTTCACCGTCTCGGTCCTGCTGATGGTGGTGGCCATGATGGCGCTGTTCGGCGGCGTCATCCTGCTCCCGCTCTACCTGCAGGAAGTCCGCGGCCTGGGGTCGCTCGAGACCGGCCTGGCGCTGCTTCCCGGCGGCCTGGCCATGGGGCTGCTGGGCCCTGTCATCGGCCGCGCGTTCGACAGGGTAGGCCCGCTTCCGCTCACCGTCACCGGCTCCATCCTGATGGTGGTGGCCCTTTGGCAGTTTTCAGTGCTCGACGCCGGCACAGCGGTTTGGTGGATCATCACCCTGCACGTGGCGCTGAGTTTCGGCCTGGCGCTGCTGTTCACCCCAGCCTTCACCACGGGCTTGAACCCGCTGCCGCCGCACCTCTACTCCCACGGCTCAGCGATCATGAGCACCACGCAGCAGGTGGCCGGTGCGGCGGGCACGGCCCTGCTGGTGTCCATCTTCGCTGTGGTGAGTGCGGCGTCGGGACTCGTAGCAGGGATGAGTGCCGCCTTCATGACGGCAACCGTCATAGCCTTTGCCGCCGTCGTACTGTCCGCGATGATGCGCAAGACCGAAGGTGCCGGCCCGGGCCACGGCGCAGGACACTAGCCGGCGAAGAAGTCGCTCAGTTCCTTGATCAGCTTGTCCGGGGCCTTGATGGCGCCGTCGTGGCCGAAGCCGGGCAGGATGGTGTAGCTGGACCCGGAGAGGACGTCGTGGATCTGGCCGCAGGCGATGCCGAAGTAGGCCGGGCTCTTTTCGCCGACCACAATCAGCGTCTCCAGGGGGAGTGCCTGGAACGATTCGGCCGGCATGTCGGCGGCGATGATGGCTTTGATTTCCCGGACGCCGGTGCGCATCAGTTCGCGTTGCTGCTTGCCTTCGGTGGTGCCCGCGGTCAGCTTGTTGGCGAGGGTCAGCATGGACAGCGGCATGCGCGAAGAAAATGCACCGCCGGCTTCCAGGCCGCGCTGGATCACGGCGAGGGCGCGGTCGTCATCCTTGGCGGCGATGGCACGCTCATATTCCACGATCCAGTCGGCAGTGACGCTGCCGTTCACGGAGACTGCGGGATCGTAGACAGCGAGCCGTTCCACGGGCAGGGTCCGCGCAGCGTGCAGGGCTACCGCTCCGCCGAAACTGTGTCCAAAGACGTCCGTGCTGGAGGTGTGCTTCATGACCGTGTCCAGGTCCCGGATGTCCACGTCCAGCGTGTAGTCCTCGGGTTGCGGCGACGACGATCCGCGGCCACGCCGGTTGAACGTGTGGACCGGCCGGCCCAGGGCGGCGCTCAGCTTTTGGGCGAACTTGGTGTAGTCCGCGGCCGTCACCATGGAGGGCGGCACCACCACCACGCCGGACCCGGCCGATGCCAGTTCCGCGCCGGTGGAGAAGAGCTCAATCGTTCCGCCGTCGGGGGTCCTAATGTTCTCTCGCGTCATGCTCTGAGCCTAGCCGAGCAAGTGGTTGCGGGCATCCCGGAGAGCGTCGGCTCAGGCCAGCCGGTCAATGAGGGACCGGCTCGCCGCGCGGATGGCCGGCAGCTCCCCGCCCAGCCCGCACAGGATCAGACCGGCGTCGGCCGCCTGCAGGGGCGAGTCCGGCCCCACTGCCCCGTCCGCCCGGAGGTAGATCAGGGATTCCACCAGGCGGAAGGTGAAGTCGCCGCCGTCGGGTCCCGCCGCGGTGGCTGACAGGCCGCCGCCCAGCTCTCCGTAGAGGTGCCGGAGTTCCTGCCGGTCGTTCAGGAACCGGGCAAAGCGCGTGCTCCGCACCTCCGGCAGGTGGTACAGGACGCCGAGGTTCCACCGGGCATTGCACAGCTGGGTGCCGTCATAAAGTGCGACGGCGTGCAGCCGGCTCCCAGCCGGGCCTTCGGTTTCCGGGATCCCGGCAGGGAGCGCCGCCACTGCGCGCGCGAACGTCAGGCCGCCGGACACCGTCCCCTCCAGCAGGTCCTCAAGGATGTCGTCCTTGGTTTTGAAGTGGTGGTAGAGCGACGACTGCCGGATTCCCACGGCGTCCGCAATGGACCGGGTGGAGGTGCTGGCGAAGCCTTGCCTGGTGAAGAGCTCTGCCGCGGCGTCGAGTATTTCCTCGCGGGCGGTGGCACCTGGCCGGGAGGGTTGCTGGTGGCGGGGGCGTCCCGGTCCGGCTGAAGTCACTGCTTCATTCTTGCACCACCGGGCGCTGCACCGGTCAGGGCTGAGATGCCAAATGGAGCCGGTGAGTGGACGGAAATCTGGCCGAAACAAGATGTCTATCCGCCTTTTACAGAGGCGAAACTGTTTGGGGACATCCCGCTGGAAAACTATCAAGTGACCGGTAATCAGCAGCCTTCGGCCGAGCGCTGCGGTGCCGGGAGGCTTTGCCCCCCCAGATTCCTTTCCAGCCCCGGAGATTCCCGATGACATCAACCGTCCTCCCCACCGTCCACCAGGACGATGCAGACCTGACGTCCCTTGGCTACCAGCCCACCCTCCACCGAAAGCTCGGCCGCTACGCTTCCTTTGCCGCCGGCTTTTCCTTCGTCTCCATCCTCACCACCATCTTCCAGCTCTTCGCCTTCGGCTACTCCTTTGCCGGCCCGGCGTTCTTCTGGACCTGGCCGGTCGTCCTGGTGGGCCAGTTGCTGGTGGCGCTGAATTTCGCCGAACTTGCCGCCCGCTACCCACTGTCCGGCGCCGTCTACCAGTGGGCGCGGCGCGTCGGGGGAGAAGGCGTTGGCTGGTTCGCCGGCTGGTTCATGTCCATCGCGCAGGTGGTCACCGCCGCCGCGGCCGCGATCGCCCTGCAGGTAGTGCTGCCCCAGCTGTGGGACGGCTTCCAGGTGGTGGGCGGGGACCCGGCACTCAACACCGTGACCGGGGCTTCGAACGCCGTGGTCCTGGGCGCGGTCCTCCTGGTGGCCACCACCCTCATCAACTCCCTGGGCGTGAAGCTCATGGCCCATGTGAACTCCGTTGGCGTCACCTGCGAGATCGTCGGCGTCGCGGCCGTAATCCTGGCCCTCATCAGTGCCGCCCAGCGCGGACCGGACGTGGTTGCTGACACCAGCGTGCTGCAGGGATCCGACCTGGGCGCGGTGGGAGCCTTCCTGGTCTCAGGACTCATGGCCGCCTACGTCATGGTGGGCTTCAACTCCGCGGGCGAGCTCTCAGAAGAAACCAAGGACCCGCGCCGCACCGCACCGCGGACCATCCTCTCCGCCCTGCTCATCTCCGGCGTCGGGGGTGCACTGATGATCATCACCGCACTGATGGCAGCCCCCAGCCTGGACGATGGCCGCCTCGCCACCGAAGGCCTGCCCTACGTGCTCACCGCCGTCCTGGGCACCTTCTGGGGCAAGGTCCTGCTGGTGGACGTGGCCATCGCCATCTTCGTCTGCACCCTGGCAATCCAGACTGCAGGTTCCCGCCTGGTGTTCTCCATGGCCCGCGACGGCAAGCTTCCGGCGTCGCGCCTCCTTTCCTCCGTGCACCCCACCCGCGGCACCCCCATGTGGCCCTCGATCGTGATCGGTGCCCTGGCCGTCGCGGTGCTGGCCATCAACGTAGGCAACGCGGCGCTGTTCACCACCCTCTGCAGCGTCTGCATCGTGATGGTCTACCTCGCTTACCTCCTGGTCACCGTCCCGCAGCTGGCCAACCGCCTCCGCGGCGACTGGGACCGGGTGGGACAGGCCATGCCCGCGGGCCTCTTCTCACTGGGCCGCTGGGGCCTGCCGGTCAACATCCTCGCAGTGCTCTACGGCGCAGTCATGGTGGTCAACCTCGCCTGGCCGCGGCCCGAAGTGTACGACCCCTCAGGCGAAAACGGGCTCCTCCTCTGGTCCGCGCCGCTCATGGTCACGGCCGTCCTGCTCCTGGGCCTCTGGGTCCGGCGCCGGAATGCGGCAATCAAGGCCTGACGGGCCACCCCGCCCTTCCCAAAACATCCACGACATCCAGGACTGACATGACACAGACCATTGAAACGCCAACAACCGGTACCGCCACCACCGCCGGCGCCCGCACCCACGCCAGGGAACAGCACGGTAAGACCGTGGACACCATGCGCTTCGTCCCGGCAGCCTCCGCGCCGCAGCACCTGCTGGCAGGAATGCCCGACGGCGCGTCCCCCACGTGGGCAGAGTCCCTCGCCTTTGGCCGCTACACCACCATGGCGCTGGCCCGGGGCACCCGGATCCGGCTCACGGACACCGCCGGCGACGCGTGCGTCCACACCCTGCTCTACCGGACCGGCGCCCTGCACGAACGCCTCAACCTTGCCGATACCGTCAAGGTCCCGTGGCAGGCCTACCCCGCCACCGGCCACCCGCTGCTGTCCGACGCAGGCCGCCTGATGGCCACCATCGTGGCGGACACCTCCAGCCGGCACGATGCCCTCACCGGGGCCACCACCCTGGCAGGCAACACTGCCAGGTACGGCGCCGGGACCGTCCACAGCGCCTCACCGGCCGCCCGCGAACTGCTCACCCTGGGCGCCCTCAAGAACGGCCTGGGCACCCGCGACGTGGCGCCGTCGCTCTCGCTCTTCAAGGGCGTCACCGTTGACCCGGCCGGAAGCATCACCTTCACCGGGAGCGCCGGCCCGGGCGCCGCCGTCGAACTTCTCCTCCAGATGGACGCCGTGCTGGTCCTCGCCAACACCGCGCACCCGCTGGATGCCCGCCGTGACTTCACCGGATCCGCCGTGGACATCACCGCCTGGCACGCCCCGCAGGACCTCGCGGAACTCGAAGCGGGACGCCTCGCCGGACCGCTCAGCCCGGAACACCTGCAGGCCCTCCGCAACACCGAACACGACCTCACCGCAAGGGACGCCCGATGAACACCGTTACAAGCACCCGCCCCGACGCCGCGGAAACCGCGCTCGCTGCCGGCACCGTGATCCTCGATGAATTCGTCGAAGCCCGCGGACCCTGGTCCGCCGTGGTGGCCGCCGGTGACGTCCTCACCATCGTGGACCTGGAAGGCAATCAGGCCGTGGACTGCCTCCTGTACGCCGCCGCCGACACCACCGTCCGCTACTCGGCTCCGGCAACCATCGCCGCGCAGCAGTCGATCGTCCTCACCACCGGTTCCGTCCTGAGGGCGGACACCGGTGCGCCCCTGATGACCGTCGTGGCGGACGAAGTGGGCGTGCACGACACCATCGGCGGTGCCTGCTCGCAGGAATCCAACACCCTCCGGTACGGCCAGCACACCCGCGAACAGCACGCCTGCGTGGAGAACTTCCTGATCGAGGGCTCCCGCTGGGGCCTCGGCAAACGCGACCTCGTCTCCAACATCAACTGGTTTATGAACGTCCCGGTGGACCCGGACGGCGCCCTGGGCATTGTGGACGGCCTGTCCGCCCCCGGCAAGCGCGTGGCGCTGCGGGCGGAAGTGGACACCCTGGTGCTGGTCTCCAACTGCCCGCAGGTCAACAACCCCTGCAACGGCTTCAACCCCACCCCCGTCCGCATGATCGTCACCCGGCCGGAGGCTGCACTGTGAACAACCACCTGAACACCTTCGACACCCTGCTGGTTGCCAACCGCGGCGAAATCGCCTGCCGCATCATCGAATCCGCGAAGAAGCTGGGACTGCGCACCGTGGCCGTCTTCTCCGAGGCGGACCGCGGCGCCAAGCACGTCCGGCTCGCCGACGAAGCCGTGCTCCTGGGGCCCGCCCCGGCCAAGGAGTCCTACCTCCGGGTCGATGCCATCCTGGACGCCGCCAAGGCCACCGGTGCCGGCGCCATCCACCCCGGCTACGGCTTCCTGTCTGAAGACGCAGCCTTCGCCGAAGCGGTGGAAGCCGCGGGCCTGGTCTTTGTTGGCCCCACCCCGGAGCAGCTGCGCATCTTCGGCACCAAGCACACCGCGCGCGACGCCGCCCGGGCGGCCGGGGTGCCGATGATCGCCGGTTCCGGGCTGCTGGAGGACGTGGACGCCGCCGTCGAAGCCGGCAGGACGATCGGGTTCCCGCTGATGCTCAAGGCCACCGGCGGTGGCGGCGGCATCGGCATGACGGTGTGCCGCTCCGAGGCGGAACTCGCCGAAAGCTTTCCCCGCGTGGCCCGCCTGGCCGGCGCCAGCTTCGGAACCGCCGGGGTCTTCGCCGAGCGGTACGTGGAGAACGCACGGCACATCGAGGTCCAGGTCTTTGGCGACGGCGAAGGCCGGGTGGTGAGCCTCGGCGACCGTGACTGCTCGCTGCAGCGCCGCCACCAGAAGGTCCTGGAGGAAGCTCCGGCCCCGGACCTGCCCGACGACCTGCGCCAGGAACTGCACCGCACCTCCCGCGCCCTCTGCGCCTCCCTTAACTACCGCTCCGCCGGCACAGTCGAATTCGTCTACGACTCCGCCCGCCGGGAAGCCTCCTTCCTGGAAGTCAACGCCCGCCTCCAGGTGGAGCACCCCGTGACCGAGGCCGTCACCGGCGTTGACCTGGTGGAGTGGATGCTCCGCCTGGCGCAGGGCGGGAGCGCAGGGCACGCGGTGCTGGAGAACGTGCCGGAGGCACTGCCCGTCACCGGCCACGCCGTGGAAGCCCGCCTCTACGCCGAGGACCCGGCCCGTGGGTTCCAGCCCAGCGCCGGAACCGTTACCAACGCCGCCTACCCCGCGGCGGGGGAAGCCCGGGTGGACGCCTGGGTGGAAACCGGCACGGAAGTCTCCACCAACTACGATCCCCTCCTGGGCAAGATCATCACCTCCGGTGCCAGCCGCACGGAGGCCTTTGACCGCCTGGCCGCAGCCCTGGAAAACACCCGGATCGACGGCATCGAGACCAATCTGGGCATGCTCCGTGCCGTGGGCGGCCTGGATGTGGTCCGCAGCGTGCAGCACTCCACCAGCACCCTGGACTCCGTGGGGGATCCGGAACCGCGCATCACCGTGAACCGCCCCGGCCTGCAGACCAGCGTGCAGGACTGGCCCGGCCGCACCGGCCTTTGGCAGATCGGTGTCCCGCCCAGCGGCCCCATGGATGACCTGTCCTTCCGCCTGGGCAACACCGCCCTGGGCAACCCGGAGGGCGCGCCGGGCCTGGAGTTCACCATGACCGGTCCCAGCCTGACCTTCACGCACTCCACCACCGTCTGCGTCACCGGGGCGGACGTCACGGTGACGGTTGACGGCGCGGAGGTGCCCGCCTGGACGCCCTTCGTCGTTCCGGCAGGTGGAACGCTCGACGCCGGCACGGCCACGGGGAACGGCCTGCGGGGCTACATCCTGTTCCAGGGCGGCCTGGATATCCCGCAGTACCTGGGCAGCGCCTCCACCTTTACGCTCGGGCAGTTCGGCGGCCACGCCGGGCGGGTCCTGCGCGCCGGCGACGTCCTCCGCGCGGTGAAGTCCGCCGTCGAACAAGCCCCCGGCACTGCGGTGCCCCTGGACAGCCGCCCTGCCCTTACCTCCACTTGGGAACTGGCCGTGGCCGAAGGCCCGCACGGCGCCCCCGAATTCTTCCGGCGCGAAGACATCGAGGAACTGTACGGCACGGAGTATGAGGTGCACTTCAACTCCGCGCGCACCGGCGTCCGGCTCATTGGCCCCAAGCCCCGCTGGGCCCGGACCGATGGCGGCGAGGCAGGCCTGCACCCGTCCAACATCCACGACACCGCCTACTCCGTGGGGGCCCTGGACTTCACCGGCGACACCCCGATCCTGCTCGGCCCGGACGGCCCGAGCCTTGGCGGCTTCGTCTGCCCCGTGACCGTGGTGACGGCCGAACGCTGGAAGCTCGGCCAGCTCCGGCCCGGAGACAAGGTCCGGTTCGTGCCCATCACAGCCGGCCAGGCGCCGTCGGCCAAGGACCTGGGTCCGGGCCGACAGCTGGTCCTCCCGGGGGATGCTGACTGGTCGGCGAACCCGTCCCCGGCAGCTCAGGCGGCTGGCCGCCCCGGCCGCCCCGTCCGCGGGGATGGCGACGACGGCGTGCTGGGCAGGGTGCCGGAAGGTTCCGGCCGGCCCGCGGTCACCTACCGCCGGTCAGGAGACGACAACCTGCTGGTCGAATACGGCGAGATGGTGCTGGACCTTGGCCTGCGCGCCCGGGTCCACGCCCTGCACCAGCACATTGAGGCGCTCCGCGTACCCGGCGTCGTGGACCTTACCCCGGGCATCCGCTCCCTGCAGATCAAGGTGGACCCATCCGTCCTGTCCACCACGCGGCTGCTGGACCTGGTCCAGGACATCGAGGCCGCCCTGCCGGCGAGCTCCGAACTGGTGGTTCCCAGCCGTACGGTCCGGCTGCCGCTGTCCTGGGATGATCCCGCTACCCGCGAGGCTATAGAGCGGTATATGGCAGGCGTCCGGGACGACGCCCCGTGGTGCCCGTGGAACATCGAGTTCATTCGCCGCATCAACGGCCTGGATTCGGTCAACGACGTTTTCGACACCGTCTTCAACGCCGAGTATCTGGTCCTCGGCCTCGGAGACGTGTACCTGGGGGCGCCGGTGGCCACCCCGCTGGACCCGCGGCACCGCCTGGTCACCACCAAGTACAACCCGGCCCGCACCTGGACCCCGGAAAACGCCGTGGGCATCGGCGGGGCGTACATGTGCATTTACGGCATGGAAGGCCCCGGCGGTTACCAGTTCGTGGGGCGCACCACCCAGGTGTGGTCGCGCTACGCGGATTCCGCCCCGTTCGAGCAGGGATCCCCGTGGCTGCTCCGCTTCTTCGACCGGATCTCCTGGTACCCCGTCAGCCCGGAGGAACTCCTGGACCTGCGCGCCGACATGGCAGCCGGACGCGGCCGTGGCGTGGACATCGAGGAGGGAACCTTCTCCCTGGCCGAGCATGAGGCGTTCCTGGCCGAAAACCGTGACTCGATCGAGCTGTTCCGGGAAAAGCAGGGTGCCGCCTTCGCGGTGGAACGCCAGGCGTGGGCCGACGCCGGCGAGTTCGACCGCGCGGAGGCGCTGGCCGCCGTCGTGGCCCCTTCAACGGATGACGTGGTGGTTCCCGACGACGGCGCACTGGTCTCCGCACCCTTCGCGGCCAGCGTCTGGAAGGTGGACGTTGCGGCCGGGGACCACGTGGTCAAAGGCCAGCCGCTGGTGTCCCTGGAGGCCATGAAAATGGAAACCGTCCTCGAGGCGCCCTGCGACGGTGTGGTGCTCCGCGTCCTGCCCGCCGCGGGCTCGCAGGTGGTGGCCGGCGAGGCAGTGGTGGTCCTGGGCGCCCCCGCTGAGCCTGCAGCGCTGGAAACTCTGGAACTGGAAGAGGCAGCAGTATGAGCACCACAGCCACCGGCAACACCACCCGGCGCGTCAAGGCAGCGCTCGCCGCCATCGAAGCAGCGGACCGGCCCGAAATCTGGATCACGCTCCGCGGCGGGGACGATCTCCTGGCGGAGGCAGCATCCATCGACGCCGCAGTGGCCGCCGGCGCGGACCTCCCGCTGGCCGGGCTCCTGCTCGGCGTGAAGAACAACGTGGACGTGGCAGGCATCCCCACCACGGCAGCGTGCCCCGGGTTCGCTTACATCCCGGACAAGGACGCCGAAGCCGTGGCCCGCCTCCGCTCCGCGGGGGCGCTGGTCCTGGGTGCCACCAACCTGGACCAGTTCGCCACCGGGCTGGTCGGCACGCGGAGCCCTCACGGCGCCGTGCGCGATTCCCGCCGCCCGGACCACATCTCCGGCGGGTCCAGTTCCGGGTCCGCGGTGGCGGTGGCACTGGGACTGGTGGACATCGCCATCGGTACTGACACCGCCGGCTCCGGCCGCGTCCCTGCCGGGCTGCAGGGCATTGTGGGGATCAAAGCCACCCTGGACGTCGTTTCCACGGCCGGCGTGGTTCCCGCCTGCCGGTCCTGGGACGCCGTCACCATCTTCGCCCGGGACCTGTCCACCGCTGAACTCGCCATGGGCGTCATGGCCGGCAACTCCCGCGCCTGGCCCACGGACGTCCGGCTGGCCGCGCCGTCACGGCCCCGCGTCGCGTATCCGGCCACCCTGCTGGCCCTTCCGCCGGCCTGGGCTGCCGAGTTTGGGCGGCACGTCGACCGGCTCACAGCCTCCGGTGTGGAAACAGCCCCCATCGAATTCGACGACTTCCTCCAGGCGGCACGGCTGCTGTACGACGGCGGCCTGGTTGCTGAACGCCACGCCGCGGTGGGCAGCTTCCTTGAGGAGCACGACGCCGGCGCGGAAAGCCACGCGGGGATCGATCCCACGGTGGGGCGCATCATCCGGGCGGCCGGGACAGTGCCCGCCCACCAGTACGTGGCCGATACCGCCCGGCTGCAGGAACTGAAATCCAGGGCCATGGCGCGGCTGAAGGGCTTCGACGCACTGCTCATCCCGACGGCGCCGTTCCACCCGACGCTTGCCGAAGTGGCAGCGGACCCGGTGGGCGTGAACTCCCTGATGGGCACCTACACCAACTTCTGCAACCTGTTTGACCTGTGTGCAGTGGCAGTTCCTGCCGGGGAGGTGGACGGCGCCCAGTTCGGGCTCACCGTGGTGGGCCGGACCTTCGATGACGCCGTGGCCGCGGACATCGGCCGCCGCATCGAAGCCACCCCCGCCCCGCCTGCACTCTTTGCCGCCGCGGCGGTGCCGGGCGGTGCACGACCGGAGGCAACCGCAGGAGCCAGCCAGCCGTCGTCGTCCGTTCCCTGGCCGGTGGCCGCGGGGGCAACGGCGCTGCCGCTGGTGGTGGTCGGCGCGCACCGGAAGGGGCAGCCGCTGGCGCAGCAGCTGGAGGAGCGCGGCGCACTCTGGGACGGCCCGGTCCGGACGGCTGCACGATACCGGATGGTGGCGCTGGATACAGTGCCGCCCAAGCCGGGCGTCTACCGGTCCGACGACGGCGCCGAACTGGTGGGGGAGCGGTGGCTGCTGTCCCCGGCCGCCCTGGGGACGTTCCTGGCGGACCTCCCCGAACCCATGCTGCTCGGTTCCATTCAGCTCGCCGACGGGTCCACCGCCGTCGGGTTCGCCTGCGACGCCGTTGCCGCCGAACGCGGGGAGGACATCACCGCCTGGGGCGACTGGCTGGCCGACCGCAGCGTGGCGCCGGCGCCGCGGACGGTATGGCGGGACCTCGGCGAGGCTGCGCTCGCCGGGTTCAGCCGCGGCGAACGGGGATAGCGTCAGGAGTGTCCGGGCGGGGCTTCCCGTCCGGACCTTCGTCCTTGAAGTACGCCGAGATGTCCGTCACCAGTTCCTTCACTGCCGCTGGTATGGAGCCGTGGAAGCACTTGGGGGACAGCTGGTAGGTGCTCCCCGGCACTGCGGCGTGGAGCCGTTCCGCCGTCACCCTGTAATAGCTGGGACTCTTTCCGCCTGCCATGAAGTGGGTTCCGGCGGGCAGCACGCTGAAATCCCTGGCGTGGTCCTTTTCGTCGTACGCGGCCCTGAGCTCTCCCACGCCGCTGGGCATGACCTGCTGGAACATCCTGTTGACCTTGGTCCGCGACAACACTGCCATCAGGCCGGCCAGGACCGGTTCCGGAATCCTGGCCATGGCTGAACCCGGGCTGGTGGCCTTCTTCATGTGCGCCAGCGCGTGACCCACCCTGCCGTTGTTCACGGCGTCCTCGAATCCGTCCAGCCATGCGGTGTCGATGCTGCCGTCGATGTTCACCGCCGCGTCGTACACGGCGAGCTTGTCCGGGACGAACCCGGTCCCGGTGAACTCCTGGACGGCGTTCAGTGCCACCGAGCCACCCAGGCTGTGGCCCAGGATATTCCGGGCGCCGGTGGCTTTGAGTACAGTGCGGACATCCTCGATTTCGGTGGCCATGGAGTAGTCCGCGGGCTGTCCGGACGAGTTGCCCCGGCCCCGCCGGTCGTAGACGTCCACCGCCCAGCCGTCACCCAGGCCCTTGGCCAGCTCAATCGAGAACGGGCGGTAGACCAGCGCCGTGAGGAACGCGCCGCCGATCACCAGCACCCGCTTTTCGCCCGGGGCATCATCGGTGCCGTAGCTGTACAAAGCCAGCCTGCCGCCGTCGTGCGTTGGAAGTACCCGTTCTTTCACCCGCCCATCCTAGGGCGCAAGCCTGCGGGGAAGCTGAAAGTCCGGGCAGCCAATGCCCGGTAAACTTGATGATTGTGACTTCCCAAAACACCCCCGCGCCCAAGAATGCCCAAGAGCCCATCGACGCCAGCGAGCAGATGCGGATCCGCATGGAAAAGCGCGCCAAACTTCTTGAGCGCGGCACGGAGGCGTACCCCGTGGGAGTGGAACGCACGCACTCCCTGGCCGAGATCCGGGAAAAGTACGCCCACCTCGAGGCAGACGACACCACCGGCGACATCGTAGGCGTCACCGGCCGCGTGGTCTTTGTCCGCAACACCGGAAAGCTTTGCTTCGCCACCCTGCAGGAAGGCGGCACCGACGGCAAGGGAACGCGCCTGCAGGCCATGCTGAGCCTGGCCAACGTGGGCGAGGAAGCGCTCGCCGACTGGAAGGCCCTGGTTGACCTGGGCGACCACGTCTTCATCAAGGGCGAGGTCATCTCCTCCCGCCGCGGCGAACTGTCCATCATGGCCGAGTCCTGGTCCATGGCCTCCAAGGCACTGCGCCCGCTGCCCGTCCTGCACGCGGAACTCAACGAGGAAACCCGCGTCCGCCAGCGCTACGTTGACCTGATGGTCCGGGACGAGGCCCGCGAGATGGTCTACACCCGCGCGGCCATCACCCGGTCCATCCGCGAAACGCTGTTCCGGCACCGCTACGTGGAAGTGGAAACGCCCATCCTGAACCTGGTCCACGGCGGCGCCCTGGCGCGTCCGTTCGAGACCCACATGAACGCCTTCGACCAGAAGATGACCCTCCGCATCGCCACCGAGCTGTACCTCAAGCGCGCCGTGGTGGGCGGAATCGACCGCGTCTACGACATGGGCCGCGTGTTCCGCAACGAAGGCGTGGACTCCACCCACAGCCCCGAATTCACCACACTTGAGTGCTACGAGGCCTGGGCGGACCAGTTCGTCATGGCCGAGCGGATCAAGGAAATCATCCTCGACGCCGCGGACGCCGTGGGTGCCGGACGCGTCCTGCAGACCGAGGCGGGGGAGATCAACCTCGACGGCGAGTGGACCTGGCTGGCCGTCTACCCCGGACTGTCCGACGCCGTTGGGCAGGAAATCACCCCGGACACCTCCGCTGAGGTGCTTCGGGAAATCGCGGCTAAGCACGAGGTCAAGGTTGATCCCAAGTGGGACGCCGAGAAGCTGGCTGTGGAGCTCTTCGGTGAGATCGTGGAGCCCACCCTGCTGAACCCCACCTTCGTCTACGACTACCCGCCCTCCGCGCAGCCGCTGGCCCGCCCGCACCGCGAGGACGGCCGCCTCATCGAAGCCTGGGACCTCATCATCGGCGGCATGGAGCGCGGCACCGCCTTCTCCGAACTGATCGACCCCGTCATCCAGCGCGAACGGCTCACCGAACAGTCCCTGCACGCCGCTGCCGGCGACGTCGAGGCCATGCAGCTTGACGAGGACTTCCTGCGCGCCCTCGAATACGGCGCTCCTCCCATGGGCGGTATCGGCCTGGGCATCGACCGGTTGGTGATGCTCTTCACCGGAGCCGGCATCCGCGAAACCATCCTGTTCCCCCTGCTGAAGCCCGAAGGGCACTGACCATGGAATACGTAGCAGTCATTCTTCCCTCCCTCGTGGTGGGCCTGCTCTTCTGGTTCGCCATGAAAGCAATCTTCAACGCGGACAAGGCAGAGCGTCAGGCGGAAGCCCGTGCCCAGGCCGAAGCGGATTCCCTCCCGGTGCAGCCCACGGAGCAACCGGGTTCGGAATCCAAATAGATAAACCCCCTGCTTTCCGGTTTTATCCCCAAGGAACCATTAGGCGCTTTGACGCGTTGCCAAGATAAGAGTCATACTTTTTTATGGGAAACATCCTGCTTTTCTGAAAACCGAACTTTCCAGCAAGAGGAAGACCTAAATGGCACAGAAAGTAAACATCATCCTCGTTGATGATCTGGATGGGGGATCCGCAGACGAGAATGTTAAGTTTGGCCTCGACGGGGTCAACTATGAGATTGACCTGTCGGCAGCCAATGCCGCTGAACTCCGGTCTTCATTGGAGAGGTTCACCACTGCCGCGCGCAAGGCATCCGGAGGCCGCGTCCAGCGGGCCAAGGCAGCCACGGGTGGCCGCAGCCACGACTCGGCGCAAATCCGGCAATGGGCGCGGGATAACGGCTACACCGTTAACAGCCGCGGCCGAATTCAGGCCGAAATCCAGGAAGCCTACCAAAAGGCAAATTCCTAGGACTGCCTTTAGCTCCGCCGAAACCCCGCTACCGCCACCCGGCGGGGCGGGGTTTTTCATTTTCAGTAATTACTGCTACGCAAGGCCTTCGCACAGGGTCCTTTGGCCCAATTGTGCCGTTGCGCATGAACGGGTGCTGCCAGCCATTATTCGCTTGGCCGTGAGCGCTCCGGCCGGCGCCTTTGACCGGGGCTGCCCCGTCTTTGCTGGCCCGGTCCACGGGGCCGCGACTGGCCGCCGCCGTTATTCCCGCAAGGGGCGCGGTTTCCCCTGTGGCGAACACGCTCCACAACTCAGGGGCGGCCACGTAGCATCAAAGTACGTCGTAGCTAGGAGTGTGGCGAAATGTTTGAGCGATTTACGGACCGTGCCCGTCGCGTAGTTGTGCTTGCCCAAGAAGAGGCACGCATGCTGAACCACAATTACATCGGTACCGAACACATCCTCTTGGGTCTGATCCATGAGGGTGAGGGCGTTGCCGCCAAAGCTCTTGAGTCTTTGAGCATTTCGCTCGACGGCGTTCGCGAGCAGGTGCAGGAGATCATCGGACAGGGCCAGCAGGCTCCCTCCGGCCACATCCCCTTCACCCCCCGTGCCAAGAAGGTACTGGAGCTCTCGCTGCGCGAAGCCCTCCAGCTGGGCCACAACTACATCGGCACGGAGCACATCCTGCTCGGCCTCATCCGCGAGGGTGAAGGCGTTGCCGCACAGGTTCTGGTCAAGCTCGGCGCCGACCTCAACCGGGTCCGCCAGCAGGTCATCCAGCTCCTCTCCGGCTACCAGGGCAAGGAAACCACCGGCGCAGGCGTCGGCGGCGGACAGCCTGAAGGTGCCCCTGCCGGTTCCGTGGTCCTGGACCAGTTCGGCCGCAACCTGACCCAGGCTGCGCGCGAGAACAAGCTGGACCCGGTCATCGGCCGTGAGCAGGAAATGGAACGCGTCATGCAGGTCCTTTCCCGCCGCACCAAGAACAACCCGGTCCTCATTGGTGAGCCCGGCGTCGGCAAGACCGCCGTCGTCGAGGGCCTGGCCCAGGCGATCGTGCGCGGCGACGTCCCGGAGACCATCCGCGACAAGCAGCTGTACACCCTGGACCTCGGTTCCCTGGTGGCAGGCTCCCGCTACCGCGGTGACTTCGAAGAGCGCCTGAAGAAGGTCCTCAAGGAGATCCGCACCCGCGGCGACATCATCCTGTTCATCGATGAAATCCACACCCTGGTGGGTGCTGGTGCCGCCGAAGGCGCCATCGACGCAGCCTCGATCCTGAAGCCCATGCTGGCCCGCGGCGAGCTGCAGACCATCGGTGCCACCACGCTGGATGAGTACCGCAAGCACATCGAGAAGGACGCCGCGCTGGAGCGCCGCTTCCAGCCGATCCAGGTCAAGGAACCCTCCGTGGCCCACGCCATCGAGATCCTTAAGGGCCTGCGCGACCGGTACGAGGCACACCACCGCGTCACCATCACCGACGGCGCCCTGGCGTCCGCCGCCAGCCTGGCCGAGCGCTACATCTCTGACCGCTTCCTGCCGGACAAGGCCATCGACCTGATCGATGAAGCCGGTGCCCGACTGCGCATCCGCCGCATGACCGCTCCGCCGGAGCTCAAGGCCATGGACGAGCGCATCGCCAAGCTGAAGATGGAGAAGGAATCCGCCATCGACGCCCAGGACTTCGAAGGTGCAGCTTCGCTCCGCGACAAGGAGCAGAAGATGATCTCCGAGCGCGCGGAGAAGGAGCGCAACTGGAAGTCCGGCGGCATGGACGACATCTCCGAGGTGGATGAGGATCTCATCGCCGAGGTGCTGGCCAACTCCACCGGCATCCCCGTCTTCAAGCTGACCGAGGAAGAATCCTCGCGCCTGCTCAAGATGGAAGAGGAACTGCACAAGCGCGTCGTCGGCCAGGACGAGGCCATCAAGGCACTGTCCCAGGCCATCCGCCGCACCCGCGCGGGGCTGAAGGACCCCAAGCGCCCCGGTGGCTCGTTCATCTTCGCCGGCCCCACCGGCGTCGGCAAGACCGAACTGGCCAAGGCACTCGCGGAGTTCCTGTTCGGTGAAGAGGACGCCCTCATCACCCTGGACATGTCCGAGTACTCCGAGAAGCACACCGTTTCGCGGCTCTTCGGTGCCCCTCCGGGCTACGTGGGCTACGAAGAGGGTGGCCAGCTGACCGAGAAGGTCCGCCGCCGTCCGTTCTCCGTGGTGCTGTTCGACGAAGTGGAGAAGGCCCACGCGGACCTCTTCAACTCGCTGCTGCAGATCCTGGAAGACGGCCGCCTGACCGACTCCCAGGGCCGCGTGGTGGACTTCAAGAACACCGTGATCATCATGACCACCAACCTGGGTACCCGGGACATCTCCAAGAGCGTTGCCACCGGGTTCCAGTCCGGCACCGACACGCAGACCGGCTACAACCGCATGCGTGCCCGTGTCACAGAGGAACTGAAGCAGCACTTCCGCCCCGAGTTCCTGAACCGTGTTGACGACGTCGTGGTGTTCCCGCAGCTCACGCAGGACGAGATCATCGAGATCGTGGACCTGTTCGTGACCCGCCTGGAGAAGCGCCTCAAGGACAAGGACATGGGCATCGAGCTCACCAAGGCCGCCAAGGTGCTCCTCGCGACCCGCGGCTACGACCCCGCCATGGGTGCCCGGCCGCTGCGCCGCACCATCCAGCGCGAGATCGAGGACCAGCTCTCCGAGAAGATCCTCTTCGGCGAGATCCACACCGGCGACATCGTCGTGGTGGATGTCGAAGGCGAAGGCGACGACGCGAAGTTCACCTTCGCCGGCAACGCCAAGCCGCGCATCCCGGAAATCGCCCCGAGCGTCTAAGCGCCACAGCCAAAGCCCCGCCACTCCCGCAAGGAGAGGCGGGGCTTTCGCTTTGCCGCCTCTCGCCCGGCACAGGCGGCCCGTACCCGCATAACCGGTGGTGTCCGGCAACGGTTATGCGGGCCAGGGCCGTCCATAGCGTTGGGCTGTCCGTGGAACTGAGAGTGGCGGCTGTGCTCCAGGCCACAAAGCGTGTTGAATCGGGGCATGGCTAACCAGAATCCGGCGATCCCGGACGAGCAACCACTGACCCCTTTCCACGACCTCGACCACTACCTGTCCATCCCGCGGGTAAGCGGCCTCGCCCTGAGCCCGGACGGCTCCCGCTTGGTGACCACCGTCGCCACCCTGAACGGAAAGGGCACCGAGTTTGCCACCGCCCTGTGGGAGCTGGACCCGGCCGGCCAGAAGCACGCCCGGCGCATCACCCGCAGCGCCAAGGGCGAAGCAGGCGCGGCTTTCGCCGCGAACGGCGACGTCTACTTCACGTCCGCGCGCCCCGACCCGGACAGCCCCGATGAAGAGGCGGTCAATGCACTGTGGCTCCTTCCAGCAGACGGTGGGGAAGCCCGCGTGGTCCTCAGCCGGCCCGGCGGCGTCAGCAAGGTGATGACCGCCAGGAACGCTGATGCGGCATTCGTGGCAGCCGAGGTACTGGCAGGGTCGGCCGATGAGGAGGACGACGCCGAACGGCGCAAATCCCGCAAGGACAGGAAGGTCTCCGCCATCCTGCACAGCGAATACCCGGTCCGCTACTGGGACGCCGACCTTGGCCCCGGCCAGCCGCGGATCTTCGCCGTGGAAGCCGGGGCAGACAAGGGGCCCGGCAAGCCCACAACCGTTGACGCCACAGCTCCCCTGGTCCTGCGCAACCTCACGCCCGACGCCGGCCCGCGGCTGAGGGAGGCCGAGACAGTGGTCAGCCCCGACGGGAAGACCGTCTACAGCAGCTTCACCAAACCCCTCGCCAAGGCGGACAGCCGCTCCGTCCTGGTGGCGGTGGATGTGGCATCGGGCAGCCTCAAAGTGCTCCTGGACCAGGAGGGCATGAGCTATTTCCCGGGTCCGGTCAGCCCCGACGGCAAGACCCTGGTGGTGATCAGTGAAAGCGACTCCACCCCGCAGCAGGCTCCAGAGGTCAGGATGCACCTCCTGGACGTCTCCGGGGGAGCAGGGGAGCCCGGCGGCCTCCAGCCACTGGCCCATGACTGGGACCGCTGGCCCAGGCCGGCAGCGTGGCTTCCGGACGGTTCCGCCCTCCTGGTCACGGCGGACGACGACGGCGCGGCGCCGGTCTTCCGGGTCAGCGTTCCGGCGGCTGCCGCCGAGGTGGGTGTTGCCCGGGTGACGCAGGACGCGGCGGCCTACTCCGACGTCGTTGTTTCGCCGGAGGGGCGCTATGCCTACGCGCTGCGCAGCTCCTACGAATTCCCGCCCGAAGCTGTGCGGATCGATGTGGCCACCGGGGAAACCACCCGGCTTCCAGCCCCTGCCGACCGGCCGTCCCGCCCGGGCCGGCCGGAACGGATCGCCGCCACGGCTCCGGACGGCTCCCGGGTTCCGGCCTACCTTGCCCTGCCCGAGGGCGCATCAGCAGAGGAGCCCGCGCCGATGCTGCTCTGGATCCACGGCGGCCCCCTGGGATCCTGGAACGCCTGGACCTGGCGGTGGAATCCCTGGCTCCTGACGGCGAAGGGCTACGCGGTGCTGCTCCCGGACCCGGCATTGTCCACGGGCTACGGCCAGGCCTTCATCCAGCGCGGCTGGGGTGCCTGGGGCAAGGCGCCGTTCACCGACCTCATGGCCGTCACGGACGCGGCGGTGGAGCGGTCGGACATTGATGAGGCCCGGACTGCTGCGATGGGCGGCTCCTTCGGCGGGTACATGGCCAACTGGGTGGCGGGCAACACGGACCGGTTCAAGGCCGTGGTCACCCACGCCAGCCTTTGGGCGCTGGACCAGTTCGGACCCACCACGGATGCCTCGCAGTACTGGCTGAAGGAAATGACCGAAGAGATGGCGCTGGAGAATTCACCGCACCTGCACGCCGGGAAGATCAGTTCGCCCATGCTGGTGATCCATGGCGACAAGGACTACAGGGTGCCCATCGGGGAGGGCCTGCGGCTCTGGTACGAGCTGCTGTCCAAGTCCCGGCTGGCGGCAGACCAGGACGGGCATACCCCTCACAGGTTCCTCTACTTCCCGGACGAGAACCACTGGGTCCTCCAGCCGCAGCACGCCAAGGTCTGGTACCAGGTGGTGGAGTGGTTCCTGGCGAAGAACGTCCTGGGCAAGGAGACCGAGCTGCCGGCCGAGCTGGGGCTGTAATTTCCCGCCAACAGGCGCAAGGCGTCGATCGCCGGGGAAGATTGCGAGGCGAAGGGGGGTGGGGCATTTACGTAGCGTGCGTCTAAGCGAGGAACGAGCGAGCACGCGGTAAATGCCGCAGTCCCCGAGCCGGAAGCCTTCGCCTCGTAGGATTGCCTTGTGACCGACTCCTTCCGCATCCGCCCAGCACGCACCAGCGACGTCCCCGCCATCAAGAAGCTGGTGGCGCCCCTGGCCGAGGAACGCATCCTCATGGCGAAGGAGACGGTGGCCTACTACGAGAGCCTGCAGGAGTTCCGCATCGCCGAGTCGAGCGACGGAGAAATGATCGGCTGCGGGGCGCTGCACGTCATGTGGGAGGACCTGGCTGAAATCCGCACCCTCGCGGCCTCCGGGCAATGGCGTGGCAAGGGCGTGGGCCACGTCCTGGTGGAGAGCTTGCTGGAGGAGGCCCGCGCCCTCGGCGTGTCCCGGGTCTTCTGCCTTACCTTCGAGGTGGACTTCTTCAAACGCCACGGGTTCGAGGTGATGGCGGACCAGTCCGCAGTGGACCCGGAGGTGTATTCGGAGCTTCTGCGTTCGCACGACGAAGGTGTGGCTGAATTCCTGGACCTGGCGCGGGTCAAGCCGAACACCTTGGGCAACACCCGGATGATCCGCACCCTTTAGGCAGCCCTGGGGCCGCCCGAGGCATACCCCTCTTGGTTTTACTCGAATTGATGGATAAACTACTGGAGGCCGATATGTGGGGGGCCTCAGGGAAGGGACAGTCATTGGGGGCTGTCCCTTTGCTGCGTCCGGGACCCGCCGCCGGCGGACGCAGCCGGAAAACCCGGCCCGGAGGAACCTACCGCCACCTGCGATCCCGGTAGTAGGGTCAAAAAACACATCCTTCAGGAGCACAGCCAGGAGCACCGCCATGAAGAAACTCATCAACGATCCAAAAGCCGTTGTCCAGGAAGCTGTCCAGGGCTTTGGCCTGGCACACGCCGGACTTGTCACCGTCAGCGAAGACCCCATCTACATCACGCGCAAGGACGCGCCAGTGGCAGGCAAGGTGGGGCTGGTTTCAGGCGGCGGCAGCGGGCATGAGCCGCTGCATGCCGGCTATGTAGGGCGGGGAATGCTCGACGCCGCGGTGCCCGGGGCGGTGTTCACCTCACCTACCCCGGACCAGATCCTTCCCGCCACCCTCGCAGTCAACTCCGGTGCCGGCGTCGTGCATATCGTCAAGAACTACACCGGGGACGTCCTGAACTTCGAGACCGCCGGCGAACTGGCCGAGGCTGAGGGCGTAAGCGTCCGGACCGTACTGGTCAACGACGACGTCGCGGTGGAGGACTCGCTGTACACCGCCGGCCGCCGGGGAGTGGGCGGCACCGTGCTCGTGGAGAAGATCGCCGGCGCCGCTGCCGAGCGTGGTGATGGCCTGGACGCCGTGGCCGCCATCGGCGAACGGGTCAACGCCAACGTCCGGACCATGGGCGTTGCGCTGTCAGCCTGCACTGTGCCGCATGCCGGCACGCCAAGCTTCGACCTCGCCGAGGATGAGATCGAGATCGGGATCGGCATCCACGGCGAACCCGGCAGGCACCGGATCCCCCTGGAAAATGCGGACAGCATCACCAACCGCCTGCTGGAACCCGTCCTGGCCGACCTCAAGATCAGTTCCGGCGACAAAGTACTGCTGTTCGTCAACGGCATGGGCGGCACCCCGCTTAGCGAGCTCTACATCGTGTACCGGCGGGCGGTGCAGGTGTTGGCGGATGCCGGCGCCACGGTGGAACGTTCGCTGGTGGGCAACTACATCACGGCGCTGGAAATGCAGGGATGTTCCATCTCCGTCCTCCGGCTCGACGACGAGCTCACCGAACTCTGGGACGCCCCCGTGCACACCCCCGCCCTGCGCTGGGGCGTGTAGCCGTGGTGCTGGATGCCAACTGGGCCGTCAAGTGGCTGACCTTGTGCGCGCAGGCCATGGCTGAACACCGCGTTGAACTCATCGAACTGGACCGTGCCATCGGGGATTCGGACCACGGCGAGAACATGGACCGCGGCTTCCAGGCGGTCCTTGCCAAGCTCGGTGAATCCGCGCCCGAAACGCCGGGGGCGGCGCTGAAGATGACAGCCATGACGCTGATGTCCAAGGTAGGCGGCGCGGCCGGCCCGCTCTACGGGACAGCGTTCCTTCGCGCCGCCACCGCTCTGGGTGATTCCGCCGAGATTGACCCCGCTGCCTGGGCCGGCGCCCTGGAGGCCGCCAGGGACGGCATCGTGGCGCGCGGCAAGGCGGAATCCGGGGACAAGACCATGGTGGATGCGTGGACGCCGGCAGTTGATGCCGCCCGCGCCGCAGCCGACGGCGGCAGCAACGATGTGCTGGGCGTCCTGGTGGCAGCCGCTGAGGCAGCGGAGGCTGGGGCGGTGGCCACCGACCCGATGGTGGCACGGAAAGGCCGCGCGAGCTATCTTGGCGAACGCAGTGCGGGCCACCGTGACCCGGGAGCAGTGTCCAGCGCGTTGATCCTGCGTGCTGCCGTTGGGGCGGCTGCGTGACCGTCAGCATCGTGGTGGTGTCGCACAGCGAAAAAATCGCCGACGGCGCCGTGGAGCTTGCCGCCCAAATGGCGCCGGATGTAGTGATCCTGCCAGCCGGGGGCACCGACGACGGCAGGATCGGCACCAGCCTGGAGAAGGTCCTCGCCGCCCTGGAAAAGGCCGGGGGACAGGCTGGCGGTGGAACGTCCGGGCAGGCCGGCGGGGATGGCGCCGGGGCAACTGGCACCGTGGTCCTGACAGACCTGGGATCAGCCGTGATGACCGCGGAATCGGCACTCGAGTTTTTGGAGAATCCAGCCGGTGTCCTGCTTGCCGACGCGCCGCTGGTGGAAGGCCTGGTGGCCGCGGCCGTTGCCGCGCAGGGTGGTGCGGACGTCCATGCGGTCCTTAAAGCGGCCGAAGGCGTGCGCGGTCCGGCGCGCGAACCGGAGCGGGGCGGGACGGGAGCCGAACACGAGCCTGTCAGCAGTGCCCCGCCGGACTTCACGGGCGACTTTGAGCTGGTGAACCAGGCCGGCATGCATGCCAGGCCTGCTGCGAAAGTGGCAGGGGGCCTGGCTTCGCTCGACGCTGAGGTTACCATCAACGGCGTGGATGGCGCGTCAATGACGGGCTTGATGACCCTGGGCGCGGGCAAGGGCACCGTGCTGCACGTGGAAGCGTGGGGCGCGGATGCTGAACGGGCTGTGGAGTATGTGGGCGGCCTGGTGGAGGCCGGCTTCGGCGAGCCCTGAGCTCCCTGGCCGTTCCTGGGAATAAGCTCGATGGCATGGAACGGCCGCTTGCAGACAACACCCCGGAAATCGAAGTGCTGGACGGCCAAATCTCCGTCGAGGAACTGCTCGCCGAACTGGGCTTCAACTGGAGTGCTGAACCGGTGGGCAGCGGCCCCGCGGCGGGAGCTTCCGACGACGGGACCTTCACCCAGCCGGCGCTTTTCTAGCCCCGCGGCTTTTGGGATGCCGGCTGCTGATGCAGCCCGTCGCCGTCCAGCGTAAGTGATGCCGACAGGAACTTCCCGCACTGCTCACCGAACGGATACAGCGCCTGCGGGCGGAACTCCAGGGGACGGACGGCCAGCGCTGTCCCGTCAGGAGCCGTGCCGGAAGCGGTCACCGTGATGGGTGATTCCGTCAGGGCCTCCAGCATCAGCGTGGCCACCTTTGTGCCGTCGGGAGAAGCCGTGGCCGAGCAGGCGCCCTCTTTCGTGCACCCCTGGTCCACGGAGGAGCTGCCGGGGCGCAGTTCGACGCCGGACTCTTTGCAGGTGCCGTCCTGGCACGCCCGCAGATGCAGCGTCTGCACCTGGGAAGAGTAGCCAGCGGTGACTGTTACGGCCACGGAGGTGGCCTGCGCAATCGCCGGGCAGGCGCTGCCGCCGGGCCCGCAGGCGGAAAGGAGCGCGGCAGCCATCCCCAATGCCACCAGCATTCCGGGCTTGTGCATGCCTTCAGGCTACCGCGCCGGCGGCACACTCATCCCGTTGGAAAAACGCCGATGAACCAGAACGAGGCGACGGCGAAGACCGCGAAAAACGCGATCAGGCAGCCCATGGCCGTGCGCGGCTCCGAGGACACCTGAAGTGATTCGTTGGGGTTCGCCGGGTTGTAGGCCACCTCGATCAGCGAACCGGGAACGGGCTGCTCCACCCCGGAGATTTCGGACTTGCCCATGAAGAGGGTGCCCTGCGGATCCGTGAACTGGTACGTGGGGAAGTAGCGGAGGTTCCGGTTGGAGCCGCCCACGCCGCTGGTCCACCCGGTTGCGCTGCCGGTGACGGTTGCCTGCGCCTTGGGCCAGGATGCCATCTGTTGTTCCTGCCGCTTGGTCCGGCGCGACGCATGGAGCAGCGAAAATATCGCCGCGGCAACAAACAGTGCCCAGACGATGTACAGAATGGTCTTCATGGCTTCCCCCCGGTTCCGGTCACCAAGAAGTATGCCATCCCGGCCCCGCGCCGCCGGTGGGTCAGGCAGGAAGCCGGTAGCCGCCGTCGTGCATCTCCGCCAGCCCGTCCGCCAGCAGCCCTGCCAGCGCCCGCTCCAGCTGTTCAGGGGCAGAGTTGAGCCGGTGCAGTGCGGCCAGCGGCACCCCGATTCCTTGCGGGGCGAAACCAAGGTCGGCAGGTTCACGCTCGAACATGTCCGGCGGCACGGGCGAGTCCGCCAGCCGGAGCACGGCCAGCACGGCGCCGCGGACCTGGCGGTCGGTGCCGTGCCATGCCTGCCCCTTTGGAACGTACGACGGCGCGGGCTCACCCGCCGCCAGCCACGCGCAGGAGTCTTTGACCGGGCAGGCAGCGCACTTCGGCGCCCTGGCCGTGCACACCAAAGCCCCAAGCTCCATGACCGCAGCGTTCCAGCGCACGGAAGTTTCGTCGTCGTCCGGCAGCAGGGCAGCGGCCAGGCGCATCTCCGCCGCGGTCAGCGCAGGGGCGGGAAGCGCGACGCCGGAGACCAGCCGGGCGTGCACCCTGCGGATGTTGGTGTCCACCACCGTTTCCCGGCGGCCGTACGCGAACGCTGCCACTGCGGCGGCGGTGTAGCTGCCCACCCCGGGAAGAGCGAGCAACTCGGCGTGGGTGTCCGGGACCCTGCCGCCATGCTCCTGCACGATCGCCGTGGCTGCGGCGTGCAGCCGAAGCGCCCGGCGGGGGTAGCCCAGCCGGCCCCACGAGCGGACGGCTTCCCCTGCCGGTTCGCCTGCCAGCCCGGCCGGGGTGGGCCAGCGCTTGAGCCACTCATGCCAGACCGGAAGCACCCGGACCACGGGGGTTTGCTGCAGCATGATCTCGCTGACCAGGACGCCCCACGCGGAGCAGTCCGGTTCGCGCCAGGGCAGGTCGCGGGCAATGCCGGCGAACCAGCCGTTGATCCGGTGGTGGAGCAGCTCCAGGTTTGCGGGGTCCGCCGGAGCGTGCTTTGCGGGGGAGGTTTGAGTGTCGATGCCAACACTGTAATGGAAGGGGTCCGGCGGGCCGAAAACCGGTTGTGACCAGCGCGATGGGCCTGCGGCGGCGTGGTGGCAGTGCAGATCCGGCGGGTTTCCCTAGCCTAGGAGGATGGGCAGGCAAGGCAATTCATCAGCGCGCGGCACGGCATCGGGTTCCAGCAGCGTCCGGAAGCCCAGCGCTGCTGTGTACCGCCGCCGACGGATGGTTGTCGGCGGTGCGCTCCTGCTGGTGATCGCGCTGGTGGCCGGCGGGTTCGCGCTCGCCGCAGCGTTCACGGGCGGGTCCCAGAAAGCATCCTCTACCCAGCCCTCGTCCACCGAAACCGCTTCGAACCCGGCCGCATCCCCGTCTGCTGCCGCCACTCCCTCCGCCTCGGCGGCGTCCGCCACGCCGTCGCCCACTGCCCCGGCGACCCCCACCTGCAACCAGAACCTGGTGACTGTCTCGGCCGCCACGGACAAACCCGCCTACGGCCCGGGGGAAAACCCGCTGCTCACCCTGAAAGTGACCAACGGCGGCAACGTGCCCTGTGAGGTCAACATCGGAACCTCCCAGATGGAGTTCCTGGTGACCAGTGGCTCAGACCGGATCTTTTCTTCGAAGGACTGCCAGGCCTCCAGCGAGGACCTGGTGAAGGTGATTGCTCCCGGTGCCAGCGAAACCGCCAACTTCCCGTGGAGCCGGAACCGCAGCGCCGATGGCTGCAAGGCCGTTGCTGCGGCCCCCGGCGGCGGCGGGGCGTACTACATCTTCACCGCCAAGCTGGGTTCCCGGGCCAGCCCCAAAGCCGTCTTCCAGCTGAACTGAGCTGCCTCTTCATGGATTGCTCCGTAACTGCCGTTTTGAGGGCCGAAAACGGCAGGTGGGCCCACGCCGGCGAGGGCCGGGAGCCGGTGGGGAGCAATCGATGGGTGTTATCCCGGGGTGCCTAGAGGAAGCGGTCCAGGAGGCTGGCCTCTGCCATGCGGCTGAGGCCTTCGCGGACGGTGCGGGCGCGCTGGTCGCCGATCCCGTCAACGGTCATGAGGTCATCAATGGTGGCGGCCATGAGGTACTGCAGGCCCCCGAAATGGTCCACCAGGCGGTCTGCCACGGCCTTGGGGACTGCCTTGAGGCCGGACAGCAGCCGGTAGCCGCGGGGCTGGACCACCGCGTCGAGATTGGCTTCGCCGCCCGCAAACCCCACGATCGCGGAGATCTTGCCAAGGTCGATCAGTTCCGTGGGGCCCAGGCTGACAAGTTCATGGACGGCCTTGTCGATGTCGTCCGCGGAGGCATTGGGGCTGGCGTAGTCACGGATAATCACGTCGCTGCCGGGGCCCCTGCCCACGGTGAGTTCGTCGAGCTGCAGGGAGAGGAGCCTGCCATCCTCGCCCAGTTCCAGCACATACTGCGAGATTTCCTCGGAGATGCGGCGGACCATTTCCTGCCGCTGGAGGGTCACGGCCACGTCCCGCACCGTCACCATCGCCTCGATTTCCAGCGCAGACAGCGAACTGGTGACCTGGTCCAGCCGGGCGCGGTAGCGCTCCAGGGTGGCCAGGGCCTGGTTGGCGCGGGCAAGGACGTTCTCCGAGCCCTCCAGGACGTGGCGGAGACCGTTGACGTAAAGGGCAATGATTTGCATGGATTGGCTGACGGAGATCACCGGGACCCCGGTCTGCTTGGCCACCCGTTCCGCGGTGCGGTGGCGGGTGCCTGACTCCTGGGTTTCGATGCTTGAGTCCGGGACCAGCTGGACCGCCGCGCGCAGGATGTTGCCCGCGTCCTTGTCGCAGATGATGGCACCGTCCATCTTGGCCAGTTCCCGCAGCCGGGTGGGCGAGAACTCGATGCCGATATCGAATCCGCCGGAACAGATGGAATCGATGGTGCGGTCGGAGCCCAGGACGATCAGTGCGCCGGTCCGCCCGCGGAGGATCCGTTCCAGGCCGTCCCGAAGCGGTGTTCCGGGTGCAACCCTGCCCAGAGTGGCCTTCAGCGACTCTTCGGGGCTCCGCGCCATAGGTGTTTCCCTTCAAAGGTGCGGACCGCCGCCCGCAGGAATGCCGGCATCTGCAGGTGGCCGGCAGGATCAAAAAAGTGCTCTGATTCCCGCAAGCTCAATGATAGGGGTAAGAAGCTCAAGTTCCGCACGGGCAAGCCCCAAAGTGCCCCATTAGGGGGTAACCGGACAGGCCGTAAAAGTGCCCCCTGGATGTAATGCGGGGCAGGCACTTTCGCTCCGTTCAGCCGCGGTTCCTGCCGGCCGGCTCAGGCAGCCCCTGCCAGGAGCGTGACCGTTTTGGTGCTGCTGTCCCACAGCCGGGCCGCCGTGCAGCGGCCCTCCACGCGAAGGTCCAGCAGGTCCATGGCCGTCCCGAGTTGATGGCCGGGAATGCGGCGGGAGATGGTGACGTGCGGTGTCCATGCCCCCGGCAGGGTGAGCGGCAATGCACCTGCAAGCCCTTGGTGCAGGTGCATGTGCAGATCCAGCAGGGGAGCGGTCAGCAGGACAGGCCGGGCCAGCACGTACCTGCCGGCTCCGGCGGGAAAGATGATGGCGCCGGACAGGATCATGTCCAGGGGCAGCGCCTGCCAGGGCCCTTCCTGGCCGGCCTGCAGGTCCGCTCCTGCGGCAAGCGTGATGTGTGGACTGTTGCTGGGTGAGGTGTGCGCTGCCAGGCTGGGCAGGCCGGCGGCTTCGAGCCGCGCCCAGTCGGCCCTGATAAGGGCGTCCGTGCGGTCATCAAAGACCAGTTCGATGCTGCGCATAAGCACATCATGCCGTTACCCACTGCCCCTTTCCGCGACGTGGTGTGCGCGCCGGGAAAGCCGGGCCGCGGCCGCGGGGTGTTTCAGCGCCTGCGCTCCCTGAGCATCCGCTCCAGATCCCTGCTGACTTTCGACAGGGACGCGGCTCGGAGCGCCTTGTGTTCCGCCGCCGTCTGGACGCCCCGTTGCCGCAGCGGGGCGGAGGGAATGGCTCCGCCGGGCCCCTGCGCCCCCGCACCAGCCGGGCCGGCGGCCAGGTTGGTGGCCAGCGGATCAAAGAAAAGGTTCCCGGAGAACGTGGCGCCATGCATCATGCGCCTAAGCTAACCGTCCGGCATTTCGCGGCTTTGAACGGCCGGTTTCGCCTGCGTTAAGCGCAGCCCATGCCGGTTTGCCGCCCTGCGATAAACTTGTACTTTGGCCGTTTGCCAATCCTGATTCCCCGCCCTCGAGCCGCAGCGCAGAACCCGAATGGCCCCTGGGCAGCCACAACCGCAGCGAAAGTAGCACCGTGTCCCAAGATGTCCTGACCCCCGCCCGGATCTCCGAGATTCACAAGCAGGCGGGCCGCCGCAGGACCTTCGCCGTCATCTCCCACCCGGACGCCGGTAAGTCCACGCTCACCGAGGCGCTGGCCCTGCACGCAAAGGTGATCGGCACCGCGGGTGCCTCCAGCGGCAAGGCCAACCGGAAGGAAACGGTCTCGGACTGGATGCAGATGGAGAAGGACCGCGGCATCTCCATCAGCTCCGCAGCCCTGCAGTTCTCCTACCGGGACACTGTCATCAACCTCCTGGACACCCCCGGCCACGCCGACTTCTCCGAGGACACCTACCGCGTGCTCGCCGCCGTGGACTGCGCCGTGATGCTCGTGGACGCCGCCAAGGGCCTGGAAACCCAGACCATGAAGCTCTTCGAGGTCTGCAAGCAGCGCAACCTGCCCATCATCACGGTCATCAACAAGTGGGACCGGCCGGGCCTGGACGCCCTGGCGCTGATGGATGAGATCACCGAACGCACCGGACTGCAGCCCATGCCGCTGACCTGGGCCGTGGGCATCTCCGGCGACTTCCGGGGCGTGTGGGACCTGCGGAATGACCGCTTCGCCCGGTTCCAGCGCAACAACGCCGGCGCGCAGATCGCCATCACCGAATACTTCACGCCGGAGGAAGCCGCCGAGAGCCAGGGCAGCAACTGGTCCGACGCCGTGGACGAGGCAGGCCTGGTGATCGAGTCCAACCTCGAGTTCGATGTTGAAGCCTTCCACGCGGGAAAGGCCACCCCCATCCTGTTCAGCTCCGCCGCACTGAACTTCGGCGTCAAGGAGCTGCTGGACGCCCTGGTGGACTTCGCTCCGCCGGCGTCCCCGCGCCCCGACGTGGACGGTGCGGCCCGCCCGGTTGAGTCGCCGTTTTCCGGCTTCGTCTTCAAGGTGCAGGCGGGCATGAACAAGGCGCACCGCGACCACGTGGCCTTCATCCGGGTCTGCTCAGGCGTCTTCGAGCGCGGCATGGTGGTCACCCAGGCCCGCACCGGCAAGTCCTTCGCCACCAAGTACGCACAGCAGGTGTTCGGCCGGGAACGCGAAGTCATCGACGAGGCGTATCCCGGCGACGTGGTGGGGCTGGTCAACGCGTCATCACTGCGTGTAGGCGACAGCCTGTTCCTTGAGGAAACGGTGGAATACCCGGCCATCCCGTTGTTCGCCCCCGAGCACTTCCAGGTGGCCCGGTCCAAGGACCCCAGCAAGTTCAAGCAGTTCCGCCGCGGCATCGAGCAGCTCGAGCACGAGGGCGTCATCCAGGTGCTCCGCTCCGACGTCCGCGGCGACCAGGCGCCGGTGCTTGCCGCCGTCGGGCCCATGCAGTTCGAAGTGGTGGAGGACCGCATGGCCCACGACTTCAGCGCCCCCATGCGCCTGGAACGCCTGCCCTACTCGCTGGCCAGGATTTCGACGGCGGACGCCATGCCCGCGCTGGCCAACGTACCGGGTGCGGAGGTGCTTTTGCGGTCCGACGGCGAATACCTCGCCTTGTTCAACGACGTCTGGGCGCTCCGGCGGATCGAGAAGAACCATCCGGACCTGACACTCGTGCCCATTGGCACGCACAACCCGGCGAAATAAGGCATCCGTGAACACTTCTGCACCCCGCGCCGTCGTCACCGGTGCCGGCACCATCAACCCGCTCGGCACCACGGTCAAGGAGACCTGGGAGGCCCTGCTTGAGGGGCGCTCCGGGATCACCGCCCTGCACCAGGACTGGGCGGAGCAGTTGCCGGTCAAAATTGCCGGGCAAATTACTGCAGACCTTTCGGAGCGCCTCAGCACCCGCGAAATGAAGCGGATGGACCGTTGCGGCCAGCTCGCCCTGGTCGCAGCCCGTGAGGCGTGGACGCAGGCCGGGAGCCCCGACGTTGACCCCGAGCGGTTCGCGGTGGTGATCGGTTCCGCATACGGCGGCCTGGGTTCCACCATCGAGCAGGACCGCACGCTGAACCAGTCCGGGCCGCGGAAGGTTTCCCCGCACACCCTTACCCGGCTGATGGCCAACGGTCCCGCCGCCTGGGTCTCCATCGACCTTGGTGCCCGCGGCGGCGCACGGACGCCGGTCAGCGCTTGCGCCTCCGGGGCTGAGGCGATTGTCCAGGCAGCCGAGCTGATCCGCTCCGGTGCCGCCGACGTCGTCATTGCCGGCGGCGTCGATGCCTCCGTCAATGACCTGGTGATCAGCGGCTTCGCCCAGATCCGTGCACTGTCCACCCGTTCGGATGACCCGCAGCGGGCCGCGCGCCCCTTCGACGGCGGCCGGGACGGGTTTGTGCTCGCCGAGGGAGCCGCGGTGGTGGTGCTGGAGAGCGAAGAGCACGCCCGTGCCCGCGGCGCCGTCATCCTTGGTGCCGTCGCCGGGGGAGCGGTGACCTCCGATGCCAACGACATCGTGGCGGCAGATCCTGCGATGCAGCGCCGCGTCATGCAGAAGGCGCTGGACTCGGCCGGGATGGAACCGGCGGCGATTGGGTTTGTCCACGCCCACGCCACGTCCACTCCCGTGGGTGACCGGCTGGAAGGCCAGGCGATCAATGCCGTCTTCGGCGCCTCCGTACCGGTGACGTCCACGAAGGGGCACACCGGCCACCTGCTGGGCGGCGCCGGCGCGCTGGCCGCCGTCGTAGTCCTCGAAGCCCTCCGCACCGGGCAACTTCCCGGGACGCTGAACGTGGAGGCACTGGACCCGGAAGTGGACCTCAACGTCGTCACCGAAAACACCCACCAGCTTCCGCCCGGGTATGCCCAGGCGGGACTGGTGAATGCGTTCGGCTTCGGCGGCCACAGCGTGGCTCTGGTGCTCACCGGCGCGTAGCCAAACGCTGGAAACGCCGATGCAGCAGCGCGTTAAGCGGGGGTCTAGCTGCCCGCCATGTCCTCAAACAGTGCATCGAGGATGGGCAGCTGGCCCTTGACGAGTTTGAGCCGGGCCTCCTGCTCAGGGAACCAGCGGGCGTCGTCGATCTCGGGGTAGTGCTGGATTTTGCCGGACCCCTTGGGCCATTCCAGCGGAAAAGTGTTGCTGTTGATCGCCCCCGGGGCGAACTCAGCCTGCGCCGCGTATGCGGTGATGAGCTTTCCGGAGGACTGCCGGAACTCGCCGAGCAGCCGGTATTCAGCCTCCGGGGCCGCAGTCCCCATCTCCTCTGCGAACTCCCGCAGTGCAGCAGCCAGCGGGTCCTCGCCGTCGGCGTACTCGCCCTTGGGAATGGACCAGGCGTGCGTGTCCTTGCGTGCCCAAAACGGACCGCCCATGTGGGCTATCCATACCTGCAGCCCGTCCGGGGCGCCGCCGGCGGTGGCCGGGGCCTGCCGGTACAGCAGGATGCCTGCGCTTCGAATGGGCATTGGGTCTCCGGATCGTCAGGAAGTGCATTTGCCGTCCGCCGTTAACGTGGAGTTCACGGCGCTGCTCTAGGTTATTCCTTCAGGCACCCTGCCAGGCACTCCGCTCGAAAGGAGCACTCATGGCCAACATTGCTGAGGTTTTGGGACGGCTCACCCCGGAAGAAGTGGAAGAACTCCGCAGCCTTGGTCCCCAGGGCCATCTGCCGCGGCATCTGGTGGATGCCCTGGACCGCGCGGCCGGGGGAACAGGGTCGGGCCGCGGGTACTACGTTGCCAACGGCAATGTGAGCGCCACCGGCGGCCCGCTGCTGGTGCTGCGCAGCGACGTCTCCAGCTGGCTGGCCGGCGCCGCTTCCTGACTGCCCGGAGCTGTCAGCGTAACGGCAGGATGAAGGTCGCAGTGGTGCCCACCCCGGGTTCACTGTCCAGGCTGATGGATCCGCCGTGGCCTTCAACGATGGTCTTGCTGACGGGAAGCCCCAGGCCCGCCCCGGGGATGGCCGTTTCACGCGACCGCGCGGAACGGAAGAACTTGGTGAACGCCTGTTCCTGCTCTTCCTCCGTCATGCCCAGGCCCGTATCGGTGATGGAGCAGACCAGGCCGGCGTCGGTCCTGGTTGCCCTGGCTGTGATCACACCCCCGCTGGGGGAGTACTTGATGGCGTTCGAGAGCAGGTTCCTGACTACCTGGCCGATTCGCTCCGGATCCACCCTTGCCGGCAGCGGCTGCTCCACGTCAAGGACCAGCTGCAGCCCGTTGCCGGCGGCCTTGGGGAGTGCGGCATCCACCTCCAGCGCCAGCAGCCGGGCCAGGTCCGTTTCCTCCAGCGACAGGTCCATCCGCTCGGATGCCACAGCGATCAGGTCATTGACCAGGCTCAGCAGGTGTTCCGAGTTCCGGCGCACCACCAAAAGCTCCTCCCGGATGTCCTCATGCCCAGGTTCGTCCAGGACCAGTTCCAGGTAGCCCAGGATGGACGTGAGTGGTGTCCGCAGCTCGTGCGAGACAGTGGCAACGAAGTCGTCCTTGGCCGCCAGCGCACTGACCAGGGTGGTGACGTCCACAAAGGTGATGACGGCCCCACCTTCCTGGCCGCCGGCGGGAGGGAAGCCGTGCGAGCTCACGGAGTAGGCCCGCTGGCGGTCTGCGGGGCCGGCCCAATACAACTCGTCCGTGAAGGCATCGCCGGCTGCGGCCCGGGCTGCGGGAAGCAGGCGTGACGGCACCGGTGTACAGCGGTCCGCCAGCATCAGCGTGCCCGGCCCTTCGGCAGGGCCCATCACGCCGCCGAGGGCGGGGTCCGTGCGCATCGCCCTGTTGGCCAGCACAGTGTGGCCCCGGGTGTCCACCACCCAGACGCCCACCCCAACGGCCTTCAGCACTGCATCAAGCAGGGCCTGCCGGCGGACGCTTTCAGCGAGCGTGCGGGCCAGATCCTGTTCGTTTTCGACAAGCCTGACGCGATGGCGGCGGATGGTGGTGGCCACCACGTGGGCGGTCACCGCGATGACGGACATGACCAAGGGAAGGATGAGGGTGCGGATCATGGATCCCCCGGCCGGGGACGAGCCCTGCACGGCAGCGGGAACAACGATGCTGAGGACCGTCCCTGCAATGGCCAGGGCCGGCATGTACGGCCGGACCTGCGCAGAGAGCCAGATGACGGGAAATACCAGCATTACGCTCAGCACGCTGAAGGTGGGTCCACCCGCCTGCCGGGTGAGCCCGATGGCGATGCAATCCATAAGCGGGATCACGGCAAACGTCGCCGCCGGGATCCGGGCCCAGGGCGTGGCCACGCACAAGGCGGCGATTGCCAGGTGGAACAGCAGGGCTGCCATAAAGAGCTTGCTGGTGAATGTCTCTGGGCTGAAGACGGCCGTGGCAACCACAACGAGGACCATGGCCAACGTGACCGGCGATTGACTGGCGGCCACCCGCATGCGGGGACTAAGGCTCGCCAACAGGCCGTCGAGCCGGTCGGACACCACCGGCTGTACCTGCGCCCTGCGTTCATGGTTCACCGCACTGGCGGTCCCCTGCTTTTCCCCGATTACCACGCTGCCCCCAGCACAGAAATGTAAGCCTCCGTCTGCGAGAAGGTTCTGGACTTAGAGTACCCGCCGGGAACCAGTGCTCTGCCCGCTGCCCCCGCACCCGGCCCCCGGAAGCAAGCTGCTAGCCAATCAGGAGGCTGAGCGCCTCCGTGAGGTGCTCCACTTCACGCACCGAGAATCCCGCCGGCACGGGACCGGGCCCGGTGTGGCTGGCCGGAACCACGGCGTGGGTAAATCCCAGCCGGTGGGCTTCCTGGATGCGCTGGTTGATGCCCGGTACGGGCCGGACCTCGCCGGCCAGCCCCACCTCGCCGAAGGCAATAAGCCGGATGGGCAAAGGCTTGCGTGCCTTGGCCGACGCCACGGCAAGGGCCACCGCAAGGTCCGTGGCCGGTTCACTAAGCTTCACCCCGCCCACGGTGGCAACGTAGGAATCATCCTTATGCAGCATGGTCCCTGCGCGCTGCTGCAGCACGGCCAACAGCATGGACACGCGTGAACTGTCCAGGCCGCTGGTGGCGCGGCGGGGCTGCGAGTTGGGGCTTTCGGCGAGCAGCGACTGCACTTCCGCCAGCAGCGGGCGGCGCCCCTCCATGGTGACGGTGATGCAGGTCCCGGAAACCGGGTCCTTGGTGCGGCTGACGAACAGCCCGCTGGGATCGGCCAGTCCCTCGATGCCGTTTTCATTGAGGTCGAAGCAGCCAACGTCGTCGGTGGGCCCGTACCGGTTCTTCACGGCGCGCAGCAACCGCAGCCGGGAGTGCCGCTCGCCCTCGAACTGGCACACCACATCCACCAGGTGCTCCAGCAGGCGGGGCCCGGCAATGGAACCGTCCTTGGTAACGTGCCCCACCAGCAGGGTGGTCATGTTCCGCCGCTTGGCGGCCGCGATGATGGAGGCGGCGACCTCGCGGACCTGCGACACGCCGCCCGCGCTGCCGTCAACATCAGCGCTGCTGAGCGTCTGCACCGAGTCCACGATCAGCAGCCGCGGCTCGATCTTCTCCACCTGGCCCAGGGCCTGGCCGAGGTCCGTCTCCGCGGACAGGTACAGGGATTCAGCGACGGCGTCGATCCGTTCGGCCCGCAGTTTGACCTGCGCGGCCGATTCCTCGCCAGTGACGTAGAGGACGTCCTGGGCGGTGCGGGCGAACTTGGCAGCGACGTCCAGCAGCAGCGTGGATTTGCCGACGCCGGGTTCGCCGGCCAGCAGGATAACGGCGCCCGGAACCAGGCCGCCGCCCAGCACCCGGTCCAGTTCGTCCACGCCGGTGGGCAGGAAAGCCGCCGTGGTGGCATCGACGTCGGCAATCCGGCGCGCGGGCTCCGCGACTGTTGTGGCCGCCGTCGTCCGTGCCACGGCAGTACCCGTTTCCTCCACCGTGCCCCACGCCTGGCACTCGCCGCAGCGGCCCACCCACTTGGCCGTGGTCCAGCCGCACTCGGCGCATTTGTACGCGGGCGCCTTGGACGCCCGGGAAGTCTTTGTTGCCATGCGTCCAACCCTACTGGCGGGCACTGACACTACAGCGCGGGCAGCACGTCCCTGGCCTCGGCCGCATCCATGCCGGTGGCTTCGAGCAGGTCCACCATCAGCGGCCGGAACAGCATGACCACGGTTTCGCCCTCCAGCCGCGTCACCTCCAGCAGCTTGGGATGCAGGCGAAGGGCGATCTCGCTCAGGTCCCGCCTGGCAGTGCGCAAGTGGGCGCGGCGGACGCCTTCGTGCGTCTCCGCAAGGCCCAGGGAAAGCTCGTCAATGGCGGCAGCTGTCTCCTGGAGCACCCCCGCGATGCTGTCCGTCGCCTCGTCAGAGAGCGCCGTGTGGTTGATGGCGCTGGTCAACCGCCGCGCAAACACGCGGCTGTTCCTCAGGGCGAGGTCGATGAAATCCAGCGACTGCTTCAGCCGGTCCAGTTCATCGCGGTGCCGCCGGTAGGCGGGCGCCAGCGTGGCCACCTCGCCGGATGCCCGGAGGGACTGGCGCATGGCATCCACCAGCGGCTGGCAGTTCCGGCCGCGGATCAGCGCATGCCAGGCCTGGGTGGAATCACTGTTGGCCAGCGCCCCGGCACATTCCCGCAGCACCTCCGCCAGTTCATGCAGCAGTTTCTGCACATCCCGGCGCGGCTCCTGGCGGGGGTCCTTGGGCACCAGGATGGTCACCAGCAGGGCGCACATGCCGCCCACCACGGCATCGATGCTCCGGGTGAACGGGCCCCCGGACGGTGCCGGCAGCAAGACCACCAGCAGCGATTGAAGCGCCAGCTGGGTGGTGAAGATATTCCCGCTGTCCAGGAAACGGGCCAGCAGGATCGAGAAGAGGAGCACGACGGCGGCCACCCAGATGTCGCCGCCCAGCCAGTGCAGGAGCAGGTCGCCGACAGCGATGCCGATGGTGCAGCCCAGGCCAACTTCCATCACGCGCCGCAGCCGCGGCTCCCGGGAAAACCCAAGGGCGATCAGCGACGAGGTGGCAGCGAACAGGGGGCCGGAGTGGCCCAGGACGTACTCGGCGAACGCATAGGCGCCCACCGCGCACACGGTCATCTGGATGGCGGGCACAAAGGAGTTGCGGCTTCGGATCAACCCGGTCCGGATCCGGCTGCGCAGGAACCGCCTGGTCGCTGAGAGTCCTGCTGGGATGGCCATGGGTCCAAGTCTATTCAGTGCCGATCCACTGCCCGGCGCAGGTGCACTACGACTGCGCATGTGATCTGCGCAATGGTGACCCGGCATTTGTCAGCCAATATCCCGCCGTCGTTAATCCTCCGTTCACTTTGGACAGCCCATCCCGTTACCTGCGGCCCTTAACTTTCTTGAAGGTACAAAACGTACGCATCGCGCAGCAGGGTTCTCCGTCCCTGTCCCGCACCTGAATAACCCTGGAAGGGGTACATCTAGTGAAGGCACTCCGCTTCGGCCGCCACGCGGCTATCGCTGTTATCGCAGCCGGCGCACTCGCGCTCTCCGCCTGCGGTTCAGACAACGCCACGGGCACCGCCCCTGCCGGCTCCCAGTCCGCCGGCGGCACCAAGGTGACCGGTACGCTGACCGGCATCGGTTCCTCCGCCCAGGGCGCCGCCATGGACGCCTGGAAGACGAACTTCGCCTCCGCCAACTCCGGCGCCAGCGTGCAGTACTCCCCGGACGGCTCCGGCGCAGGCCGCAAGGCCATCCTGGACGGCTCGGCACAGTTCGCCGGCTCGGACGCCTACCTGAAGGATGAGGAATACGCCTCGTCCAAGTCCGTCTGCGGCCCCGAGGGCGCCATCAACGTCCCCGTCTACATCTCCCCGATCGCCGTGGCCTTCAACGTTCCCGGCGTCACCGACCTGAAGCTGGACGCCACCACCGTGGCCAAGATCTTCCGTGGCCAGATCGCCAAGTGGAACGACCCCGCCATCGCCGCCCTGAACGCCGGCGTCTCGCTGCCCGACCTGAAGGTCACCCCGGTGAACCGCTCCGACGACTCGGGCACCACGCAGAACTTCACTGACTACCTGGCTGCCGCCGCTTCCGACGTCTGGACCGACAAGGCCGCCGGTGTGTGGCCCGCCAGCCTGCAGGGCGAAAACGCCAAGGGCACCTCCGGCGTGGTCAAGACCGTCACGGACACCCCCGGTGCCGTGACCTACGCCGACGACTCCGCCGTCAGCGGCAAGCTGGGCGTTGCCCAGATCAAGGTGGGCGACTCCTTCACCAAGATCTCCGCCGATGCTGCTGCCAAGGCAGTGGACGCCGGCAAGCCCGTTGAAGGCCGCGCCGCCAACGATCTCTCCATCAAGCTGGACCGCAAGACCACCATCGCGGGCGCCTACCCGATCGTCCTGGTGTCCTTCCACGTCCTGTGCACCACCTACGACAAGCAGGAGACCGTTGACCTGGTCAAGGCCTTCGAGCACTACGTAGTTTCCGCAGAGGGCCAGAAGGCGGCAGCAGAGTCGGCCAAGTCCGCCCCGCTGTCCTCGGACCTCGCAGCCAAGGCCGCCAAGGCCATCGACTCGATCAAGGTCAAGTCCTAGCCAACGCTGTAAAACCGGGTTCCCCGCCTGCCGGACGGCAGTGCGGGGAACTTGGCTTTGCGCCGCATCCTTAATCCAGCTACGAATCGAAGGGCCGTCGAATGACCGCCACCTCCCTGACCAGTACCCAGGGCGCCGGGCGCGCCGGGGACAAAGTCTTCTCCGGCGCCACGCTGGCAGCCGGGTGCCTGATCCTCGCCGTCCTTTTCGGCGTCGCGCTTTTCCTGGTAGTCCAGGCAATCCCCGCGCTGACCGCGCCCGCAGACAAGATCCAGGGCGGCCAGGGCTTCTTCGCCTACATCTGGCCCATCGTGATCGGCACGCTCATCGCCGCCGCCATTGCGCTGGTGATCGCCACACCCGTCGCCATCGGCGTGGCGCTGTTCATCTCCCACTTCGCACCCCGCCGCCTGGCCTCCGGCCTCGGCTACGTGGTGGACCTGCTCGCCGCCATCCCCTCCGTTGTCTACGGCGCCTGGGGTGCCGCTTTCCTTGCCAAGGAGATCGCGCCGGCATACGGCTGGCTCGCAACCAACATGGGCTGGCTCCCCATCTTCCAGGGCCCGGCCTCCACCACCGGCAAGACCATCCTCACCGCCGGCATCGTCCTGGCGGTCATGGTCCTGCCCATCATCACCTCGCTGTCCCGCGAGATCTTCCTGCAGACCCCCAAGCTGCATGAGGAAGCTGCGCTGGCACTCGGTGCCACCCGCTGGGAAATGATCAAGATAGCCGTGCTGCCCTTCGCCCGCCCCGGCATCATCAGCGCCATCATGCTGGGCCTGGGCCGCGCCCTGGGTGAGACCATGGCCGTTGCCCTGGTGCTCTCCTCCGGTGCCCTGACCGCCAGCCTGATCCAGTCCGGCAACCAGACCATCGCCGCCGAGATCGCCCTGAACTTCCCCGAAGCCAGCGGCCTCAAGGTCAGCACGCTGATCGCCGCCGGCCTGGTGCTGTTCGTCATCACCCTGGCCGTGAACATGATCGCGCGCTGGGTTATCACCCGGCACAAAGAATTCTCGGGAGCAAACTAAATGACCTCCACGCTTACCCCCGTCCGCAGCAAGCGGTCGGCGCTCACCAAGGGCCAGCTGCCCAAGTACGCACCCTACGCGGTGCTCGGTGGAGCCCTGATCGTCGGCGCTGCCATCCTTGCCCTGATCGGCTTCAACCCGTTCGGCTGGGGCCTGGTCTCCGCGATCCTGTTCGCCGTGGGCCTGGTGTCCTGGAGCGCCGCGGTGGAAGGCTCCCGCAAGGCCAAGGACAAGCTGGCCACTTGCCTGGTGGTCGGCTCGTTCCTGGTGGCGCTGCTGCCCCTGGTTTCGGTGATCTGGACCGTGCTGATCAACGGCATCCCCGGCCTCATCGACCCCGGGTTCCTCACCACCTCCATGAACGGCGTTACGGGCGCGTTCGACAACAAGGCCGTGGAAAGCGGCGGCCCGGTGATGGGCGGCATCTACCACGCCCTCCTGGGCACCGTGCAGATCACGCTGCTGGCCACCGTAATCTCCGTCCCCGTGGGGCTGCTCACGGCCATCTACCTGGTGGAGTATGGCAACGACGGCCGCCTGGCCAAGGCCATCACGTTCTTTGTGGACGTCATGACCGGCATCCCCTCCATCGTGGCCGGCCTGTTCGCTGCCGCGTTCTTCTTCGTGGTGGTGGGCCCGGGCACCAAGACCGGTGCGGTGGCCGCCGTCGCGCTTTCCGTGTTGATGATCCCCGTGGTGGTCCGCTCCAGCGAGGAAATGCTCAAGATCGTCCCCAACGAGCTCCGCGAGGCCGCCTACGCCCTGGGCGTCCGCAAGTGGCGGACCATCCTCAAGGTGGTTATCCCGACGGCGATCTCCGGCATCGCGTCCGGCGTCACCCTGGCGATCGCCAGGGTCATCGGCGAGACGGCGCCCATTTTGGTCACCGCCGGCTTTGCCACCAGCATCAACTCCAACGTGTTCGGCGGCTGGATGGCCTCGCTGCCCACGTTCATCTACACCCAGATCCTCAATCCCACCTCGCCGTCCAACCCGGACCCGTCCTCCCAGCGGGCCTGGGGTGCGGCCCTGGTCCTGATCATCCTGGTGATGGTCCTGAACCTGGTGGCACGCCTGATCGCCAGGATCTTCGCCCCCAAAACCGGTCGGTAACCAGGCCCTCCTTCCGCCATACCGCGGCGGATCCTAGACTTCAATCCATACCCAGTAAGTGAAGGAACACCATGTCTAAGCGCATCGACGTCAAGGACCTGAACGTGTACTACGGCGACTTCCTCGCCGTTGAGGACGTCAGCATCAACATCGAGGCCAAGTCCGTCACCGCGTTCATCGGCCCCTCCGGCTGCGGAAAGTCCACCTTCCTCCGCACCCTGAACCGCATGCACGAGGTCATCCCCGGCGCGCGCGTCGAGGGCGAGGTCCTGCTGGACGGCGACAACCTTTACGGCCCCGGCGTGGACCCCGTAACCGTGCGCTCGCAGATCGGCATGGTCTTCCAGCGGCCCAACCCGTTCCCCACGATGTCCATCAGGGACAACGTTCTGGCGGGCGTGAAGCTGAACAACAAGAAGATCTCCAAGGGCGAGGCAGATGTCCTGGTGGAACGCTCCCTCAAGGGCGCCAACCTCTGGAACGAGGTCAAGGACCGGCTGGAGAAGCCCGGTTCCGGCCTTTCGGGCGGCCAGCAGCAGCGCCTCTGCATCGCCCGCGCCATTGCCGTGGAGCCGCAGGTGATCCTCATGGATGAGCCCTGTTCCGCCCTGGACCCGATTTCCACCCTGGCTATTGAGGACCTCATCAACGAGCTCAAGGACCAGTACACCGTGGTGATCGTTACCCACAACATGCAGCAGGCCGCGCGCGTGTCCGATAAGACCGCCTTCTTCAACATTGCGGGCACCGGCAAGCCGGGCAAGCTGATCGAATACGGCGACACCCACACCATCTTCAGCAACCCCGTACAGAAGGCCACGGAAGACTACGTCTCCGGACGCTTCGGGTAAGCCGCTGTTCCCGTTGGCGATCTACTGACGCGTTTAGTACGCTAATCGAGATACTTTCGGAACTAGTAGTAAGCCCGCTTAAGGAGTTTTGCCATGACGCAAACGGCCAGTGAACCCCTGGGCCCCCAGCTTACTGTTTCCGTACCCGGGGTGGACGCAGTCCAGGACGCAGTTGAACCGGCGCAGGCTTTCGCGGCTGCGGCGGGACTGGCGGGACCCCTGGCTGCCGGTCCGCTGGCGCCGGAGCTCGAACCGCACCTCGCCCTGGCCGCGGCCGGCGTTGAGGAAGCCATCGAGGAAGAGGACGTCCTGGCCGAGGTGTGGCGCACCAGCTCACGCCTCGAAAGCATGCAGTGGGAACTGGACACGGCCCAGGAGTCCCTGCGGCAGGCTGTCCGCAAGGCCTCCGCTGCCGGAGTGGCGGACGGCGAACTGTGCACCGCCGCCAACCTCACCCCGGAGGAGCTCTCCACCGTCCTGATGGCCGCCGCCGTCGTCAGCCCTGTGGCCCTGGAGCTCTAGCAAAACCGCAAAGCACCCCGTGCCCAACAATGGCCCGGTTCGATGCGCAGGGACGGCTCCCGCACATCGAGCCGGGCCATCATTGCGCCTGCCCGTCACAGTGCAGCGCGCGGTAAGGGTGCGCGGTGCCTATTCCGGGACCTCCAGCTGGAACCCGCAGTGGCAGCGCAGGACCCGGGTGGGCAGGGACACGGCGTTGAGCCCGCTGCCCGACCTGTTGCTGCGGTAGCAGAGCCGCTCAACTTCGAACTCCGCCTCCTCCATGGGGAATCCGCAGTGGATGTAGTCGTCGCCGAAGAGGACCACCTGGGCCATCCAGCGGACCTGGTTCAGCGCGGCCGCGACGTCGGTGGCGTAGGCCGTGTGTTCCTGGAACAGGTCGCAGTCGTTGCAGGTGTAGGACACTGTGACCAGGTCCCCGCCGGCAGCGCCGATGGCAGTGATGGCGTGGATGGTCAGCTGGTGCTCGGTTCCGCAGGCCTCGCACTGGGGTTGCCGGGGCTGTGGAAGGTGGCGCCGGGAATAGGAGTGGGACATGGCGCCTGCTCTTTTCCGCGTTGTGCATCCAAGCCGCCGGGTGGCTGCAGCGGCACCTGGTCCGCAGCCCTGCACACGGCGCGGACGCCGGTCCCCGGCACCGTTGACCGGGGGCGCACTCTCGAATCTACGTCACGGCGGATTCCCTGTACAGGGCAGCGCCGCCCCCGGTGGGCCTGCCTAGACGGAAATGGGGGAGAGGGCCAGCGCAAGCACGAAGCCCAGGGCGCACGTCGCCAGCGGGGTCAGCCCCCAGAGCCACAGGATCCGGATGACCAGTTTCCGGTTGGTGACCGAAAAGTGCTGGTTTTCCCCGGCGCCGAGGGCCCCTGCCGTGACGGTGTGGGTAGTGGAAAGCGGCCAGTGCAGCCCGATGGCCCCCACGAAGAGCATCAGCGCGCTGAAGGTCTGGGCCACGGAACCACGAAGAGGATCGATCCTGGTGATCTTGTATCCAATGGTGTGGGAGATCCGCCATCCCCCGAAGAGCGTCCCGGCGGTCATCATCACCGCGGACAGCGCCGCAACCCAGGTGGGGATCCCGCCGTCGGAATAGCCTCCTGCCAGCAGGGCCAGCAGCAGTACCGCGCTGACGCGCTGCCCGTCCTGCAGGCCGTGGCCAAAGGCCACCGCGCCGGCGGCAACAGCCTGGCCCCGGCGGAAGCGCTGGTTCACCACGTTGGGCTGCGTGTAGCGGGCCACCCATGTGGCCGGATACACCAGGAGGAAGGAGCCGCTGTAGGCCACGAGCGGGGACAGCACCAGCGGCAGGACCACCTGGAACAGGAGCGACTGGTCCACGCCCGCCACTCCCGGGCCTCCGATCGCCAGGCTGGCCAGGCCTGCGCCGGCGAGCCCGCCCACCAGGGCGTGGGTGGAGGAGGCGGGGATGCCGCGCCACCACATCAGCACGCCCCAGGCGCAGGCGCTGGCCAGGCCCGCCACGAGGATGGCCAGGCCGTCGGTGCCGGACGGAAGGTTGATCCAGGTCCGACTGACGGCCACGGCGAGCAGGGCGCTCAGGAGGGCGCCGACAAAGTTGAAGAACGCGGCGAGGAGCACGCCCACGCTGGGGGTGAGGGCCCGGTTCCGCACGGCCAGGGCCACCGAGGTGGACGCGTCGCGGAAACCGTTCAGGAAGGCAAACGCCGCGGCCAGCAGGACCACCGCGCCGAAGATGACTGCCGTCACGTCAGGATTCCTTGACGATGATGCTGCCTACCTGGGTGGCCACCCGCCGCATATCCTTGGTGACCTCCACCAGCTGGTTGGCGATGTCCCGGTTGCGGGAGTACTGGGCCCACTTCATGTCCGCGATCATGTCCGCCACCCAGACGCGGTGGGTCCGTTCTGCCCGTTTGGCAAGGCGCAGGATCTCGATCCAGTAGTCCTCGAGGTCATCCAGGTCATTGAGCCTGCGCATGGCGTCAACGGTCAGTTCGGCCTGCCGGCTGATGATCTCCAGCTGGTCTGCGGCGCGCTTCGGGAGGCGGTCCAGCCGGTAGAGGGCCACCAGCTCTGCCGCGGCGTCCATCTTTTCCATGGCTTCGTTGAGGTACCGGGAGAGGGCGTACATGTCCTCGCGGGGCAGGGGATTCACAAAGCTGGTGCGCATGTGGGTCAGCAGCGCGAAATGCAGTTCGGCGGACTTGGCCTCGATGTTGTGCATGTCCTCAACGAGCTTGCCGTGCTCGTCCGCGGGTACGCCAAGGATCTCGGCCAGGGTGGCGGTGGCCAGCACGATCTGTTGTGCTATCTGCGAGAGCAGGTTCAGCCCTGCGGGCTCCTGTGGAAAAAGGCGCAGCTTCACGTGTTTACCGGTCTCCAGGACGTATCAAGGCGGGGGTTGCTGCCGTGTGACTTGACGGCGGCGCGCAACTGACGCTTACTCTACCGGCCCGTAACTGCACCCTCTGAATCGGCCACCTGGAAGAGGGCAGAAAAATGGTGCCGAACCGGATACGCCTCTCGGCGGTAGGCCGCTCTAGGCGGCTAATTGTTGAAGCCCGGGGGTTTCGCGGCTCGGCACCGGTTTCAGTCTTCTACTTCACCCGGCCCAAGTCAATCTTGACAGCGGGGGCTTGGTTCGTCCCGGAAATCCGGTCCGCCGGGGGAAAAGACGCCTCAGTCCAGTTCGCCCAGGCGCCACGCATTGGCCGCGTGTTCAAGGTCCTCGGCGGTCTTGACCAGCTGGTGGGAGTTGCGGGTCAGTTTGCTGGCGTGGGCCTCGTTGGCATGCTCGGCGCCGTCGGCGAGGGTGGCCTGGCCGAGCGCCACCACGCGGCAGAAGGCGGCGGAACGTTCCAGCGCGACGTCGAAATCGCCGTCGAACGCGCCGGAAAGGATGGCGTCCGCCATGGTGCGCATTTCGTCGGCGCCGGGCGGCTCAGCCGCGCCGGCCACCACGTTGGATACCTGGGCGGTGTCCCTGCCCGCGCGGAAGTAGACGCTGATGCGTTCGGGGTCCTGGACGGTCGCGGCACGCAGGGCGTAGAGCCGCCAGAGAGCGCCGGGAAGGGAGCGCGCAGGGCTCTCCGCCCACATCTCGGCGATGGCGTCCAGGCCCTGTTCGTCCGCGAGCTTCACCAGGCGTTCGGTGATCACCGGATCGTCGCTGTCGCGGCCATGGCGGACCAGGGCCTGCGCGGCAAGGTGGGCAGCCTCTGATACCCGGGCGGGATCGGCACCGCCTGCGAAGGGCTCGAAGTCCATCGGAGCGAAGGGCTTGGGCTTATGGTGCCGGTTGCTGCCGCCGTACGGAGTTGTTCCTGCTTGCTCGCTCATGCCCCCCACGCTACTCCTGTGCCACAGCGGAAATCGAGCGTCCGCGGGGCTTGTCCGGTGACGGCGGCAGGGGCCCGGACCGCGGGGTGAAAACGTACGACGGCGGCGCCCGGGGCGTGTGCGAAGTGTCCGGAACCATGGGTTAGAGTATTAACGTCCAGAAATGGATTGGGCCGTACGGGCAAAACACAGCGTGTTTGACCGGCGGCAGGGGCCTTTAGCTCAGTTGGTAGAGCATCGGACTTTTAATCCGTGGGTCGTGGGTTCGAGCCCCACAGGGCCCACCCATCAAGACCACGAGGGTCCGCCGCGAACGTGCAGGCGGGCCCCATGCTTTTAAGCAGCCACGGTCAGGCAGCCACAACAGCCCCGTTCCGCGGCAGTCCGCCCGCGAAAGAGACGGGAACCGCGGAAGCCTGTCCAGGGTCTGCCGAGTCCATGGCCTGCACGTGCACGTGCGGTTCCGTGCTGTTGCCCGAGTTGCCGCACAGTCCCACCGGCTCCCCGCAACCCACCATCTGGCCCGGCTGGACGCAGACGCTCCCGCGTTTGAGATGGCACAGCGCGATGAACACCCCGCCGGACTCGATGATCACGTGGTTGCCGGCCAAGCCCAGCCACCCCTCCCGCACGCGCCGGGCCTGGGTTGCGGCATAACCGATCGAAGGAAAACCGCGGAAAGCTGCGTGGTCAGGTTCCCCGTCATGGGCGGCGCACACCACGCCGGACGCCGGCGCCGTCACAGTCCTGCCGAACCCTGCGAAGCGTTCCGGCGGCTCGGGCCGGAACAGGGAGGCCAGGGTGAGCGGTGCCGACTGCCCGCTGGCATCCACCGGTGTGAAATCGATGGCGAAGCTCGTGGCAAAGAGCCGCGTCCCGTGGCTGGGGACCCGGTCCGCCGGTGAGTTCTGCACCAGCCAGGTGCCCGTGAAGGGATAGGCCAGGTCAACCGGGCCTGCCGGATTCACGGTTCAGCCGGCGGGATCGTACTGGAAGGCGCGCAGCTCCTGCGGGCAGCGGCAGGCCACCGCGATCTTCGCAGCCCACTGCACCGCGGCGTCGTATGCGGGCAGTTCCAGCACCGTGTAGCCGCCCTCGATCTGCGCGGTCTGGGGGTAGGTGCCCGCACGTACCGTTCCGTCGCCGCTGACGGTGACGGGCGGGACACTCTCGTCAATGCCGCCCCCGAAAACCCAGACTCCGGCGTCTTTGGCCTCCTGGACCACGGCGTGGGCGGCGTCCGCTACTTCCTGCAGGCCGCCGTCGGGGATGTCCATGGCGCCGCTGGGAAACGAGATCAGGTACTTGGTCATTCCGCCGGCCCTTCTTCGCAAACGGTGGATCACCCTCATCCTTCCCATTGGTCAGCTGCCGCGCAAGGATTCAGCCGCACTCTTCACGGGCGCCCAAGCCCGCGGCACCAGCGGGCGCAACACGGGGAGCTGCGGAGGCGGCAGCAGGCACAATAGGCACATGGTAAAAACCAGCAAGGGCCGGATGCCGCGCCTGGAAGACGTGGCCAAGGTGGCCGGCGTCTCCCACCAGACCGTCTCCCGCGTGGTGAACAACCACCCCAACGTGAGCAAGGCGACCCGGGAAAAGGTGGAGGCAGCCATTGCCGAGCTGGGGTACCGCCGCAACACCGCGGCCCGGAGCCTGGTCACGCGGCGCTCGCAGACCATCGGCGTGCTGGCCAGTGAACTCTCCCAGTACGGGCCCGCCAACACCCTGCTGGGGGTGGAACATGCGGCCCGCAACGCCGGCTACTTTGTCAGCATCGCGGCGTTGCGGGAAGTGAGCAGGGACGCCATCGCCGACGCGGTGGGCCACTTCATGGACCAGGCCGTGGACGGGATTGCGGTACTGGTCCCGCACGCGGACACCCTGGCCGTGCTGGAGCAGCTGAACCTTCCGGTGCCCGTGGTGGCCGTGGGCTCCGCCGGCAGCGCCTCCGTCAGCGGGGCCATGGTGGACCAGCGCGCGGGCGCCAGGCTCGCCGTCGAACATCTGGTCAAGGAGGGCCACCTGCGGATCGGGCATATCGCCGGCCCTCCCGACTGGACCGACGGTGCCGAGCGCGCGGAGGGCTGGCGTGCGGTGCTTCGGGAGGCAGGGCTGGACGAATCACTCCTGGTGGAAGGGGACTGGAGTGCGGGGAGCGGCTATGCAATCGGCCGCCGGCTGGCGTCCGGACTCACGGCCACGGCCATCTTTGTGGGGAACGACCAGATGGCCCTGGGCCTCCTGCGCGCGTTCACCGAGGCGGGCGTCAGGGTGCCCGACGACGTCTCCGTGGTGGGCTTCGACGACCAGCCCGAAGCGGGCTACTTCACGCCGCCGCTGACAACCGTACGCCAGGACTTCGAGGAACTGGGGCGCCGCTGCATGGACATCATGCTCGCTGAAATTGAGTCAGGTGCCGCGGTGAGCTCCACGGTGGTGCCGCCGCAGCTTGTCCTCCGCGCCAGCACCGCCGCCCCGGCGTCCGGTTAGAGGCTCACGGGGTGCCTGGAGGGGCGGCCTAAACCCCGACGGAAGAAAAGTTAAAAAATCTCCATGAATCTGCATCCAAATCCGGGCCTGCGCCGGTAGTAGGGGTGTCAGCAAAAACGCCCGGCAGCCGGGCCGTTCAAGGAGATGGACATGCGCAACACAATCTTTACCGCAGGTGCCGGGGCGGCAGCCATTGCAGCCGCAATCGCCCTGGCCGGCCCCGCCAACGCAGCAGAGGGAGACGCCCAGCTCTCAGTGCTGCACGGCGTTCCCGGGCTGACCGTGGACGTCTGGGTCAACGGCGACCGGACGCTGGACGATTTCACCCCGGGAACCCTTGCCGGTCCGCTGGCCCTTCCCGCGGGCACCTACGAAATTGCCATCACGGCAGCCGACGCACCCGACGCGTCCGCCCCCGCCATCGGTCCCGTCAGCGTCAACCTGGCCGCCAACGGAAACTACACAGCCGCCGCCCACCTCGGCGCAGACGGCAAGCCAACGGCAAGCCTGTTCACCAATGACGTCTCCCGGATCGAGGCCGGCAAGGGCAAACTGACCGTCCGGCATGCCGCCGCCGCACCCGCCGTCGATGTCCTGGCCGGCGGCACCGCCGTCGTCACCAACCTGGCCAACCCGAACGAACAAACCCTGACCCTCGATCCCGGCACGGTCCCGGCCGCAGTTGCCGCCGCCGGCACCACCACCCCCGTGATCGGCCCGGCGGATGTCACGGTGGCCGAAGGGACGCACACCATTGTCTACGCCTGGGGCAGCCTGGCGGACCAGAACCTGAAGCTGGCCGTTCAGACCATCGAGGGCCTGCACACCACTCCGGCCTCGGTGCCCGGCGCCCTTGACGGTTCCGCAAAGACCGGCGGGGCGGGTCCCGCAGTTGCCACCGCCGGGTTCGGCCTGGCAGCGCTGGCCCTGCTGGCCGGGGCGGTGGGCGTCAGCCGCGCCGTCCGCGCCCGGCGCGCCGAACTGTAGCCGCCCCGCTGTAGGACCATCAGCGCAGGGGCCCGGCCGCACACCCGCGGACGGGCCCCTGCGCCGGCCCTTTTGTTCCCCACCGATGTTCCTTTGGAAGGAAGCCCGTCATGAACGCACGCACGACGCCGGAAGGCCGGTCCCGCCGTCGGCCTGCCTCAAGGGGTGCGGCAGCAGCGCTGATGGCTGGCCTGCTGGTTCTCTCCGGCTGCGGCTCCGCCGGCCCGTCCAATTCCGGGCAGGCACCGCCGGCTTCCCCGCTGCCGCAGGCGACCGCCCCTTCCAGCGCCGCCGCCTCCACGCCAAATCCTTCCAGTCCTGGCAGCGCGCGGCCAGGGGACATCCCGCTCCGGCCAGCCACCCTGCCGGTGAACGCTCCAGCCCCGGCACCCACGTCGCTCACCGTGGCCGGCACGGCCATCGACATGCCGGTGGTGCCCGGGGGAGTGTCCCCCGCAGGAGCGATGGAGATCCCGGACGTGTTCGACCGTGCCGCCTGGTACAGGTTCGGCCCCGCCCCCGGAGCGGCCGAAGGCGCCGCCGTCATCGCCGGACATATCGACACCACCTCGGACCGGGCGCCCTTCTCCGCCCTGAAGTCGCTCCCGGCGGGAACCATCATCCGCGTGGGAAGGGACGGCGCCCCCGCCCTCAGTTACCGGGTAGTGGGCGTGGAGCTGATGGCCAAAGACAGGTTCGACGGCGCGTCCCTCTTCAGGCGGTCAGGGCCCCATGAACTCAAACTCGTCACCTGCGGCGGCAAATGGCTGGACGAGCGGATGGACTACAGCGACAATGTGATTGTCACCGCAGTCCCTGCCTGAACCGGTCCCCGCATGAACCAGTTCCTGCACAGCCGGTGGCCAGCCATGTATCTCGTCGCCGAAGCCGGGAGGGAGCCGCCCGTGACGCTCCCCGGCCGCGCGTCCCCTGGATGGGATGACGGGCTCACCGCTTCTTTCCTGTCCGGCGATGAGCACGCACTGGCGGCGGCCTACCGCGAGTTCGCGCCGCTGGTGCATACGCTGGCCCTCCGCTCCCTCGCGGACCGTGCGGCAGCGGACGACGTGACCCAGGAGGTCTTCATCCGGGTGTGGCGCTCCCGGAGCACCTTCAACCCGCAGGTTGCCCGGCTCCCGGCGTGGATTGTTGGCATCACGCGCAATGCCATCGCGGATGCCCAGCAGTCCTCGGCCCGCGAAGCGCGCAAAGCCTATGCTGCCGCGGGCGCCGGCCTGGCCGGGGACGCGGGGGCAGGAACGGAGGCCGCGGAAACGCTGGCGGACCGGCTGCTCCTGGACGGTGAACTGGAAAGGCTGGGTGAGCCCCAGGGCTCCATCATGAAGCTTGCCTTCTACGAGGACCTGACGCACGAACAGATTTCGCGGAAACTGGACCTTCCCCTTGGTACCGTCAAGAGCCACATCCGCCGCAGCCTGACGCACCTGAGAAGCAGATTGGAGGTAGACCATGCCGCATCTTGATCCGGAACAGTTGAGCCTCCTGGCGCTGTACGACGACTGGGACGACCCGGGCGGCCGGGAGCACCTCCTGTCCTGCCCGCAGTGTGCCGCCGACTACGCCGCCCTGCGGCGTGCGGTGGAAGCGGTGAAGACGACGCCGGACACCAGTAGGCTCTCCGTGCCCGGCCCCCAGGTCTGGGCCGGAATCCACCGCGAACTTGGCCTTGGCGATTCCGTCCGGGAGGACCCGCTCGCGGCGGGGGTGCCGGCGGAACCCGGGCCTGTGGAAGACGTTTCAGGGGAACGCGGGGCTGAACGTCGCGGGGCTGACGGAGGTGCCGCACCACCTGCCGGCACGCCCGCACCCGGGGACGTGCCGCCGTCGAACGTTGTCCCGCTCGGTGACAAAACAAGCGGCAACCGGACAAAGGGAACCGGGACAGGGGGTGCCGGAACGGACAGTGCCCGGGCGAGGGGCGCGTGGCAGCGCCCCGGAACGTGGCTGGCAACGGCGGCAGCTGCTGTCCTGGTGGTTTTCGGCGCCGTCTGGGCCTTCAACCGCCCGCCCCAGCCCCAGGAGCTGGCGGCAACACAGCTGACCCCGCTGCCGCAGCACTCCGCGGCGGGATCGGCCAAAGTGGTGGAGGCCAAGGATGGTTCCCGCAGCCTGGAGGTCAGCCTGGACAAGGATGAAGCCAAGGGTTACCAGGAGGTGTGGCTGATCGCGCCGGACCTTTCCAAGCTGGTCAGCCTGGGCGTCATGAACTCCACATCAGGAACGTTCCAGGTGCCTGCCGGCCTTGACCTGTCCCAGTACCCGGTGGTGGATGTCTCGGACGAGCCCATGGACGGCAACCCGGCCCACTCCACCATCAGTATTGCCCGCGGCACCCTCACGTCCTGATCCGGGCCCGCGGGCGCACCCGCCAACCAGGCTGAACCGGCAGCAGGTCAGCGGCCGAAGTGTGAGTGCGGAGCACCTTCCGGAAGCCGCTCCAGGATGTCCTCGGCCACCTTGCGCACCTTGATGTTCCGGTGGCTTGACGCCTTGGCGAGGATGGCGAACGCCTCCTGGTAGGAGCACCTGTTCTGGGCCATGATCACGCCGCAGGCCACGTTGATGGACGTGCGGCTGTCCAGGGCCGAGCGGAGGTCCGTGGCCAGCAACCGCGCAGTGTGCAGGTTGATGGCCATCTGCAGGCTTTTGGTTGCCAGCATCGCGAAGGTACGTGCCTCCGCGATGACCTGGAGCGGGAAGGCCTTCGAGTCCTGGGCGAAGAAGGCGAGGGCGGCCCTTGACTGGCCGAGTTCGCTGTTGCCGGGGATCCCGTCGTCGGCGGGAAGTTCTGCGTCCAGGCGGAGCCTGACCGCGAGGGCGCTGCCGAAGCCGGCCGCCTGCAGTTGGCTGGAATAGTGACGCCACCGGAAGTCCCCGTTCCTTTGGAGGACGGCCACGGGGTGGCCGCCTGCCATGACGTCGGTCACCGGCCCCTCGGCCGTTTCCAGTTCCCACTCCAGCAGGGTGACTACCTCGTCGGTGGTGCCGGTGACGGCGGGACCGCGCTTGGGCTGGTGAAGCACCAGGCCGCAACCGACGTCGATGCCGGCGGTCCTGACCACGTGCGCGGCCGATGCCGCCACCAGCAGGTCCAGGGAGTCTGCCAGGGTCCGGGCGCCATTGACCAGGTCCAGCAGGAGAGCCGTGTTCTGTGGGTTTGCGTGCTCATGGCTGCCCTCCCCGGGCAGCGGTGCGTGGCCCCTCCGGGAGAGCGGAGGGGCAACAAGAGGGCCGGCGACGGCTGGGGGAGAGTCCTTGGTCTCGAAGGACTCCTCGTCGCCGGCCCCGCCTATGACCCTGGTCCGATGGACCGGGAAGCCTGCGCGGCCTATGTGTGGTGAATGATGCATTGCCAGTCTCACACCCCCCTAGTGAGCCAAGTACCGAGAGCCTGAAGGTCTTGTCTCTGTGAAAAACCTAATGGGCCTCCGGTCCCCGGTGAATGCGTAGCTGGTACCTGTTTTTTCGATTAGGTAGTACTTGGAGGTTCCGGTCCTGCGCTGTTGGGAGCGTCGCCGCAGGTGGGCGCGCCGCGGGGTCCTCCGGCCCTGGCTGGAACCTCCCGGCGGCGGCGCAGGCCAAACCCTTGACTCCCGGAGCGGGGCAACAAACAATGTCTTTTATAACGTTGTAAAAACTACCTGAGGATATCCCTGTGACCCAGCCACAACCCGCCGCAGCCAAAATCACCATCGATCCGTCGTTCACCGTGGGCCCCGTCCGCCGTCGAACGTTTGGCGCGTTCGTTGAGCACCTGGGCCGGTGCGTCTACACCGGGATCTTCGAACCCGGACACCCGGACGCCGATGAGGACGGCTTCCGCAAGGACGTCCTGGAACTGACCCGTGAACTTGGCGTTTCCACCGTGCGGTACCCGGGCGGCAACTTCGTCTCCGGCTACCGCTGGGAGGACGGCGTGGGCCCGGTGGACCAGCGTCCCGCCCGCCTGGACCTGGCCTGGCACTCAACCGACCCCAATACCGTGGGCGTGGACGAGTTCGCTAAGTGGTCGGTCAAGGCCGGCGTGGAACCCATGATGGCCGTCAACCTGGGCACCCGCGGCGTGCAGGAGGCACTGGACCTCGTGGAGTACTGCAACATCGACGGCGGGACGGCCCTGTCCGAGCAACGCCGCAGCAACGGGGCAGGCAACGGCTACGGCATCAAGATGTGGTGCCTGGGCAACGAAATGGACGGCCCCTGGCAGATCGGCCACAAGAACGCCCTGGAGTACGGCCGGCTCGCGGCGGACACAGCCCGCGGGATGCGCATGATCGACCCGGACCTGGAACTCGTGGCCTGCGGCAGCTCCGGGCCCAGCATGCCCACCTTTGGGGAGTGGGAGCGGGTGGTCCTGACGGAAACCTACGACCTGGTGGACCTGATCTCGGCGCACCAGTACTTCGAGGACTTCGGCGACCTGCAGGAACACCTGGCTGCCGGGCACAAGATGGAAGCCTTTATCCGCGACATCGTGAGCCACATCGATCACGTGAAGTCAGTCAAGAAGTCCAGCAGGCAGGTGAACATCTCCTTCGACGAATGGAACGTCTGGCACATGAGCCGCGACGAGTCCAAGGTGCCCACAGGCAAGGACTGGCCGGTGGCCCCCGTCCTGCTGGAGGACACCTACACAGTGGCGGACGCCGTAGTGGTGGGGGACCTCCTGGTCACGCTGCTCCGGAACACCAACCGCGTCCACTCGGCAAGCCTGGCGCAGCTGGTGAACGTCATCGCACCCATCATGACCGAACCCGGAGGCCGGTCCTGGAAGCAGACCACCTTCCACCCCTTCGCCCTGACCTCCCGGCACGCCTCCGGCACGGTGCTGCAGCTCGCCGTCGAATCCCCCTTGGTCAACGGCGGCACCACGACCGGCTTCGCGGCACTGTCCGCCGTCGCCACCTACGACCCGGACAAGGGTGAGGCCACAGTGTTCGCAGTGAACCGATCGGCCGCCGGTGCCCTCGCACTGGATGCTGCCGTGGCAGGCCTGGGCGATGTCCGGGTGGTGGAGGCCGTCACCTACGCCAACAAGGACCCCTACTGGCAGGCCAGCGCCGACGATTCCACCTCCGTCCTGCCCTCGGAAAACGGCACGGTGAAGGTGGAAGGCGGCCGGCTCACCGCTGAGCTTCCGGCCGTGTCCTGGTCCATGATCCGGCTGGCCGTGGAGTCCTGACCCGGCGAAATTTCCCTGGGGGCGTGCTTATGACGACGGCGGTCCGCAGGTGGGAGGATGGACGGCATGGAACTGCACATCACGGGTGATCCCGTCGCGGACAAGTTGTTGAGTGAGGACGATTTTGCCCTCCTGACCGGCATGCTGCTGGACCAGCAGGTAACGATGGAATCCGCGTTCGCCGGGCCGGAAAAGATCCGGACCCGGATCGGGTCGCTCAAGCCCGGGGCCATTGCGGCGCATGATCCTGCGGCGTTCGTGGAGATGTTCAAGGAACGGCCCGCCGTCCACCGTTTTCCGGGCTCCATGGCTGCGCGCGTGCAGGCGCTCGCCGAGGCGGTCCAGAACGAGTGGGACGGTGACGCCGCCGCCATCTGGACCAAAGGCTCGCCGGACGGTGCCGAGGTGCTGCGGCGGCTCAAAGCGCTGCCCGGTTTCGGGGAGCAAAAGGCGAAGATCTTCCTTGCCTTGCTGGGCAAGCAGCGGGGCCTGGAGGCTCCGGGCTGGCGCGAAGCGGCAGGACACTACGGTGAGGATGGCGCCTACCTGTCGGTGGCCGACATCGTGGACCCGGAATCCCTGGTCAAGGTGCGGGCCAGCAAGCAGGCTGCCAAGGCGGCGGCAAAGGCAGGAAAAGAACGTTAATGGCAGTCACCATGAACGACGTCGCGAGGGCGGCAGGCGTCTCCCTCAAAACCGTTTCGAACGTCCTGAACGACTATGAATTCATCCGTCCCGCCACCAAGCAACGGGTGCAGGATGCCATCGCGGAGCTGGGCTACGAGGCCAACCTCACCGCCCGCAGCCTGCGGTCCGGCAAGACGTCCATGCTGGGCCTGGTCCTGTCCGACCTTTCCGCCCCCTACTATGCCGAGCTGGCGTCCAGGCTGATGAAGGCTGCCGCCCGGCACGGGTACCGGGTGATGGTGGAGCAGTCCGACGCCGAAGCCTCCGCTGAACTTGGCGCCCTCCAGGGGACCTTCCGGCAGCTCACCGACGGCCTCCTGTTCACGCCGCTGGTGGTGGACGCGGATGCTATTGCCGCGCGGGCGGGCAAAAAACCGCTGGTGATGCTCGGCGAGCACATCGTGGATCCCCGGTTCGATCTGGTGACCATGAAGAATGAGGAAGCTGCGGCTGCGCTGACCAGGCACCTGCTGGCCGGCGGCCGCCGTCGTATCGCCGTGGTGGGAGCGAACGCGGGGGAGTCCGCCGGGACTGCGGGCCTGCGCCTGAACGGGTACCGGAGTGCGCTGGCGGAAGCAGGCATCCCCTTCGACGCCGCGCTCGTGGCACCGGCTGAATGGCGGCGCGATACGGGTGCTGCCGCCGTCGCCGGCCTGCTGGATAAGGGCGTGGAGTTCGACGCCGTCTTCGGGCTGAATGACGTACTGGCGCTGGGGGCCATGCACGAGCTGCTGATCCGCGGCGTCAAGGTGCCGCAGGACGTGGCGGTGGCCGGTTTTGACGACATCGACGAGGCGCGGTTCGCGTCCCCCTCCCTGACCACCGTCTCGCCGGGCATGGATGAGATCGCGGAGCGGTCCATCCATCTGCTGCTGGAGCGGATCGCCGGCAGGGAGCCCTCGGAACAGGGCGTGCACGTGGAAGCCGGGTTTGAACTGAAGGTCAGGGAATCCGCACCCTAGGGTTTCGCCGCGCTCCACGCGGGTAACTTTTCCTCACCACCCGGCCCACCGGTTCAACGAGGAAAGGTGCCCACATGATTGCCCTCCTGGTCATCGACATGCAGAACGCATTCTTCGAAACGCCCGAACTGGCGGCCCAGCAGGACCGGGTGGTCAGTGAGTGCAACCGGCTGCTGGAAGGGTTCAAGGCCGCCGGGCACGCCGCGCTCCTGGTCGGCACCGAACACGAGCGGGACAAGTCCACCTGGACCCTCAGCATGCTGGACGACGACCAGGGCTTCATCTTCCGCGGGAGCGGACAGGCCCAATCGGTGCCCGGCCTCACCAAGGAGGACCTGCCCCAGTTGAACAAGACCAGGGACAGTGCCTTCGTGGGAACCAACCTGCTGGCCCGGCTGCGGAACTGGGACGCCGGCGAGGTGGTGCTCGCCGGAGTCTCCACGCACAACTGCATCGCCCAGACCGCAGCCGACGCATTCGCGCACAACATCCGGGTCACCTACGCCAAGGACGCGATGGCCTCCGAAGCCGACCAGGACGCTGCCGACATGCTCCGCATCCTCTCCGCCACTTACCGGCAGCCCATCCAGTCCAGCGACGAGATCCTTGCCCGGCTCAGCGGGGCAAACTAGCCTTCCCACCGTTGGGGCATATCCCCAGCTTTTGTTGATACTCCTGAAACCTGGCGGAAACGTGACCCGCTTACGCTGGCAGCACGCCGCAGGCCGTCGAAGGGAACCCCATGCATCTTATGCCGCGTGAGCAGGAGAAACTCCTGATCGTGGTGGCCGCCGACCTGGCCCGCCGAAGGCAGTCCCGCGGCCTCAAGCTCAACTACCCCGAGGCCGTAGCCATCATCAGCTATGAACTGATCGAAGGCGCCCGCGACGGCAGGAGCGTGGCCGACCTCATGAGCTACGGCACCACCCTGCTCACCCGGGCGGACGTGATGGAAGGCGTGCCGGAGATGATCCACGACGTCCAGATCGAGGCCACCTTCCCGGACGGCACCAAGCTTGTCACCGTCCATAACCCCATCCGTTAAGGAGCGCGGCAATGATTCCAGGCGAGTACGTCCTCCGGCCGGAGCCCGTGACCGCGAATGCGGGCCGTAAGGCCATCGAGGTGGCCATGACCAACACGGGCGACCGGCCCGTCCAGGTGGGGTCGCATTTCCATTTTGCCGAGGCCAACGCGGCCCTGGCCTTCGACCGCGAAGCAGCTTACGGCCGGCGCCTGGACATCCCAGCGGGAACGGCAGCCAGGTTCGAGCCGGGGGATTCGCGGAGCGTGAGGCTTATTGAACTGGCCGGGACCCGGGAGGTCTACGGGCTCAGCAACGCGGTCAATGGAAGGCTCGACGGCGGCACGCGCCAAAGCGGGCCTGTTACGGAAGGGGACGGCGAATGAGCTTCGACATTCCGCGCCGCCAGTACGCGGACCTCTACGGCCCCACCACCGGGGACAGGATCCGCCTGGCGGACACCGGACTCTTCCTCGAAATCGAAGAGGACCTCACCGTGTACGGCGAGGAAGTGGTGTTCGGCGGCGGCAAGGTGATCCGCGACGGCATGGGGCAGAACGGCCAGGCAACCCGTGATGAGGACATTCCGGACACCGTCATCACCAACGCCGTGATCCTGGACCACACGGGCATCTACAAGGCGGACGTGGCGCTGAAGGACGGCCACATCTTCCGGATCGGCAAGGCCGGCAACCCGCAGATCACCGACGGCGTGGACATCGTGATCGGCTCAAGCACCGAAATCATCGCGGGCGAGCGGAAAATCCTCACCGCCGGCGGCATCGACACCCACATCCACTTCATCTCCCCGGACCAGATCCCCACCGCCCTGGCCAGCGGCGTGACCACGATGATCGGCGGCGGTACCGGCCCCGCCGAAGGCACCAAAGCCACCACCGTGACGCCCGGAAAGTGGCACATCCAGCGGATGCTGCAGGCCGCCGAGGCGTTCCCCATGAACATCGGCCTGTTCGGCAAAGGCCACGCATCCGCCGTCGAACCCCTCGCCGAGCAGATCCGTGCCGGTGCCATCGGCCTCAAGGTCCATGAAGACTGGGGAGCCACCACCTCCTCCATCGACACATCGCTCCAGGTCGCGGACGAGTACGACGTCCAGGTGGCCATCCACACCGACACCCTGAACGAGTGCGGGTTCGTGGAGGACACCATCCGCGCCATCGCCGGCCGGGTCATCCACACCTTCCACACCGAAGGCGCCGGCGGCGGCCACGCTCCGGACATCATCAAGATTGCAGGCATGCCCAACGTCCTGCCGGCCTCCACCAACCCCACACTGCCGTACACGCGCAACACCATCGAAGAGCACCTGGACATGCTGATGGTCTGCCACCACCTCAACCCGGACATCCCCGAGGACGTGGCCTTCGCTGACTCCCGCATCCGCGCCGAAACCATCGCCGCGGAAGACGTCCTGCAGGACCTGGGCATCTTCTCCATCACCTCCTCCGACTCCCAGGCCATGGGCCGGGTAGGCGAGGTGATCACCCGCACCTGGCAGGTGGCGGACAAAATGAAGAAGCAGCGCGGGGTGTTGGAAGATGCCGACGGCGGGGCGCACGGCAGTGCGGACAGCGACAACTTCCGGCTCAAGCGCTACGTCGCCAAGTACACCGTCAACCCCGCCATCGCGCAGGGCATCGCCGATTCCGTAGGGTCAGTGGAAGTGGGCAAGTTCGCGGACCTGGTGCTGTGGGACCCGGCGTTCTTCGGCGTCAAACCGGAACTGGTGCTCAAAGGCGGCCAGATCGCCTACGCACTCATGGGCGACTCCAACGGGTCCATCCCCACCCCGCAGCCGCGCACCATGCGTCCCATGTTCGCCACCTTCGGCAAGGCTGTGCAGCAGTCCTCCATCACCTTCCTGTCCAAGGCGGCGATCGACGCCGGCGTGCCCCAGGAACTGGGCCTGGAAAAGGTCATCCGGCCCGTCTCCGGAATCCGGAACCTCACCAAAGCCGACCTCAAATACAACGACGCCACGCCCGACATCCAGGTGGACCCGGAAACCTACCAGGTGACGGTGGACGGCGAGGACGTCACCTGCGAACCGTCCGACGTGCTGCCCATGGCCCAGCGGTACTTCCTCTTCTAGAACCGCGAATTCCAAACCCCCGAAAGCAACCACATGATCATCGACAAAGTCCTGGGCAACCTGCACGACCTGCCGGACTCCGACCTCGCAGCCTACGCCGGCCTGCACCGCGAAAAAGTCGTCCTGCCCAGCGCCCAGCTGGTCAAACGCATCCAGCGCGCCACCACCGACCACGGCAAGGAAATCGGCATCCGCCTCCCCGCCGGCTCCGGCGACCTCCGCGACGGCGACATCCTCCACGTCGAAGAAGCCAACATGATCGTGGTGTCCGTGCTGCCCACCGACGTCCTGGTCATCGCGCCCCGCACCATCCACGAAATGGGCGTCACTGCGCACTCCCTCGGCAACCGCCACCTCCAGGCACAGTTCTTCGACGCGGACAGCGAGTATGGGGCGGCCGTCATGGTGTGCGCCTACGACCACACCGTCGAGGACTACCTCACCCATGCCGGTGTGCCCTACTCCCGCCAGGAACGCGTCATGCCTGTGCCCTTCCGCCATGCTGAACACTCGCACTAGTACCAGCGGCACCTTGGGTGCGGCGGCGGGTGAAGGGGGCTGTGCCCGCTTCGCGGTGCCCACCACACCGCAGCCCCCTTCACCCGCCACCGCCGGGGTCGGCAGCTACCAGCTTGCTCTTCAGCAGCTCACTGACTCTGCGCTTCCTACTGGGGCTTTTGCTCACTCTTTTGGGTTTGAGACGTACCTCGATCGGGAGCTCGTTTTTGATGAAGGGTCTTTCGGGCTCTGGCTCGGTGCCTTCGTCGGCCAGCAGCTGACTTACTCCGATGGGCTTGCTGTTCGGCTTTTGTATGAGGGGGATGATCTTGGGGAGCTGGATGCTCTCCTCTCTGCCTCTTTGTTGCCGCGGCAGATTCGGGAGGCCTCCCTCAAGATGGGAAGCCGTCTCTTGGAGATTGGGGCTGAGGTGTTTCCCTCGCCTGCGCTGGAACTGTACCGGGACCTGGTGGCCACGGGCCGAGCCGCCGGGCACCAGCCGCTGGCGTTCGCCGTCGTCGCCCGCTCCCTGGGCGTACCGCTGCAGGAGGCGCTCGCCGCCTACCTCTTCGCCACCGTCACGTCCCTCACGCAGAACGCCGTCCGCGCCATCCCGCTCGGCCAGAACGCCGGGCAGCGCGTGCTGCGGAAGGCGCACGACGACGTCGCTGCCGCCATCGATGCGGTCGCGCACCTCACGGCGGACGACCTGGGCGCCGTCAGCCCCGGACTGGAAATTTCGCAAATGCGGCACGAACGCCAGCGTGCCCGGATGTTCATGAGCTGACCGGGCTCGTGACCTAGGAGGAGAACCATGACTGAACCCATCAAAATCGGCATCGGCGGGCCCGTCGGCGCCGGCAAAACCCAGCTCGTGGAGCGCCTCACCCGGCACATGAGCGGCGACATCTCCATGGCCGCCATCACCAACGACATCTACACCATCGAGGACGCCAAAATCCTCGCCGCCAATGGCATCCTCCCCGTGGACCGCATCATCGGCGTCGAAACCGGGGGCTGCCCCCACACCGCCATCCGCGAAGACACCTCCATGAACACCGCCGCCATCGAGGAACTCAAAGCCCGGCACCCCGACCTGCAGGTCATCTTCGTCGAATCCGGCGGCGACAACCTCTCTGCCACCTTCAGCCCCGAACTGGTGGACTTCTCCATCTACATCATCGACGTGGCCCAAGGCGAAAAGATCCCCCGCAAAGCCGGCCAGGGCATGATCAAATCCGACCTCTTCATCATCAACAAAACCGACCTCGCACCCCACGTCGGCGCCGACCTGTCAATCATGGAAAAGGATTCGAAGGAATTTAGAGGGGATAAGCCCTTCTGCTTCACTAACCTCAAAACCGACGAAGGCCTCGAGAAGGTCATCGAATGGATAAGGCACGACGTCCTGATGCTCGACCTGGCATGAGCACGACGGCGGTTGGGTCACCTCAAGCAGGCACCTCGCCGGGGCCTGCGCCCGCGGGTGAGTCTGCTTCCGGCGCTTCGTCGGGGATAGGGGGCCGTGCCCGTCCCCAGGCGCTCCCAATCCTCGCAAGCTCGGATCGGGGCCCTCGCGCCAGTGGGCCCCCCGCGCGGCCCGCCACGCCGCGGCCCCCTATCCCCGACTCCGCTCACGCTGAGAAGTCACCGATGGGACGGCTTGAGTTGGGCGTCAGTTTGCGGCACGGCAGGTCGGTTGCCTCGCACCAGTTTCATCAAGGGGCGCTTCGGGTGATGCGACCTCACTATCTCGATGACTCCGGGCAGGTTTGCTACGTCATCGTGAATCCTGGTGGGGCTTATCTTGGGGCTGACCTTTTCCTGCTGGAAATCGAAGTCCAGGACTCTGCTTCTCTGCTGCTGACCACCCAGTCCGCCACCAAGATTTACCGGACTCCGGGCTCTTTTGCCGAGCAGCGGATGGTTTTGCGGCTCGGGGAGGAGGCGCGGCTGGAACTCATGCCGGACCAGCTCATCGCCTACCGGGAAGCCAGCTACCGGCAGCGGACGTCCGTGACCCTGCGGCCCTCGTCGTCGCTGGTCATGGCCGAGGTTGTGACGCCCGGATGGTCGCCCGACGGCGCCGCCTTCCGGTATGAGGAAGTGCGCCTGAGGAACCACATCTGTGTGGAAACCGGGGCGGGGACCGAACTGCTGGCGCTGGACAACCTGCTGATCCGGCCGCCGCTCCACGACGTCACCGGGCTGGGATTCATGGAAGGCTACAGCCACCTCGGATCGCTGGTGGTGGTGGATCCCCGGGCGGACCAGGCGCTCGCCGACGAACTGCACCTGCTGACCACTGACCACCAGGCCCTGACCGGCATCTCGCTGACCCGCACTGTTGCGGGGACCACCGGGCTGGTGCTGCGGAGCCTCTCCAACAGCACCGACGAACTGAACCGCCTGCTTCGATCCTGCACGGACCTGCTGCGCGGACGCTGGTACGGCCAAGGACCGCTGGACCTGAGGAAGCACTGATGGCCGGCATTGCCGCGCTTTACCGGGACCGGGACTCGCTGCCGCTCCGGACCCGGGCGCTCTTCACCTTTGGTGCCGTGGCCGCGCTGCACGCTGCCGCCGTCGTCCTTTTGCTTGCCGGAACCCGGACCGGGGGCGGCGGGGCGCTCTCCTGGGGACTTGTCCTCACCGCCTACCTGGCCGGGGTGAAGCACAGCTACGACTGGGACCACTTGGCCGCCATCGACAACTCCACCCGGAAGTTCGTGGCACAGCGGCAGCATCCGGTGAGCGTGGGCTTCGCGTTCAGCCTGGGGCACAGCTCGGTGGTGACCCTGGCGGGGGCGCTGGTGATCGCCGGTGCGTCCATGGTTGGCGGCCTGACGGAGGACGGTACGGCCGGGAACCTGGTGCTGGGGCTGATGGGCAGCGGCGTATCAGGGCTGTTCCTGCTGGCCATGGGGCTGTTCAACGGCTCGGCCTTCACCCGCTCGGCCGCTGCCTTCCGGCGTTCCCGGGCCGGAGCAGCCATTGATCCCCGCGACCTGGAACCGCAGGGCCTGGTGGCGCGGCTGCTGGCCAAACCCCTCGCCAGGGTGCGCCGGCCGCGGAACATCTACGTGATTGGCTTCCTCTTTGGGCTGGGTTTCGATACCGCCACCACCATCGGGCTGCTGATGATGACGACGGCGGCGTCCCTGGCCGGGGTGCCCCCGTTTGCCCTTCTCGCCCTGCCGCTCGCCTTCGCGGCCGCGATGACACTGTGTGATTCGGTGAACGGGATGGCGATGGTGCGGATGTACCGCTCGGCACTGGCTGACCCGCGGCGGAAGCTTGGCTTCAATGCTGCGGTGACGGGCATCTCGGCGGTCTCGGCCCTGTTCATTGCCGTGATCACTTTGGCCGGCTTCTTTCACGCCGCATTCGGTTTGCATGATCCGGTGACGGCGTGGCTTTCATCGATTGACCTGGGCGACGCCGGACTGCTGCTGGTGGCGCTGCTGCTGGCCGTCTGGGGCGGGGCCGCGCTGGCGTGGAGGCAGGCCCGCAACGGATAGGGGCGCGGAGCCGGCATCCACTGCCGGCGCCGCGCCCCCCGTTGTGGTGGGCGGCTCCTAGCCGAAATCGGCCACGTAGCTGGGAACTCCGACGGCGTCCGTGGACACCGGCGCTCCGGTGTCATTGACCACGTGGTCCAATGTCCCGGCGCCAAGATTCACGGTCAGCAGGCTGTGCAGCTTCACGCCGGGCGTCACCGGGACCTCGAAGCCGCGGGTGGCGTGGATGGTGGGGTCCACGTTGTTGTACACATAGCTGCCGCCGCCCCAGAGCTCATGGGTTTTGACGGAGTCCGAGACCTTGTAGCCAGCCCAGCCGAGAATCCCGTCATGCTGCCACGCTGCCTGGTTGGGGGCGTCGTAGGGCAGTTCATTCTGGAAGAAGACCGTTTTGCCGTTTTCGCCGTTCCAGATGACGTTGTACTCCTGGTAGTGCTCCACGAACAAGCCGGTGGCGGTGACGTTGTTGCCGTTGACGATCACGCCGTTCCTGCCGGTGTTGGTAGTCCAACCGACACCGTTCCCGTGGTCTGCGCGCCAGGCCCAGATGTGGTCCAGGAGGACGTTGTCGCTGTTGACTTCCAGGCTGACCGAGGCCTTGCCCACGTGGGGCCCGCCGATGCGGAAGAACACATCGTGGAGGGTGGTGGGATTGGCCGGATCGCTGCGGACGGCAGAGTTGGCCGCTCCGCCCCCTGCGCCCGGGATTGCCTTGCCGATGCGCATCAGGGCGGGTGAGTTGACCTCACCGGCATCCACGGTGACGGCAGCAATGTCCACGCCGGGGACATCCGCGACTGTCAGGGGAACCGATCCGTTGACGGCGGAAAGTGTTGCCATTCCAAGTCCAAGCACCACTGTTCCTGCGCGCTTGACCTCGATGCTGCGGTCAATGTCGTAGACCCCGGGGGTAAGGAGCAGGTTCTTTCCACGGGCCAGTTGCGTGTTGATGGTCTGCACTGAATCGCCGGGCGATGCGACGTAGAAGTCGGCCAGCGGGATGCTGCGGCCTTCCGTAGGGCCGTTTTCCCACGTGGTCCCCGCTGAGTCCTGGTGCACGGAGGGCACGAACACGCTGTACTGCCCGGCGGGGTCCACCGTCAGGTAGGGCTTCTCGCGGCTGATGGGAGTCGTGTCCAGGGTGGTGTACGGCGGGTCCGGGAAGGAATCTGCAGGTGCCCCGTTGACGCCCGAGAACACCTGGTTCCAGACTCCGTTGGACCAGCTTCCAATGCTGCTGTTGCGCACCAGGTACTGCTGCTGGGAGCCGTTGATGACGGCGCCCGTCGTGGAATCAGCGATGAAGCCGCCGCTGGCGTACTGCGGGCCGGCGGTGCAGTAGTCCATCAGGGAGAGGTTGCCGCCGGTGATGTTGACCCGGCGCATCGGCGAAGCCTGGGAGGCTGCCCAGAAGTTTGCCGAGCTGCGGCAGCCTTCGAGGCCGGTGACATTGATGGTGAGGTTGGACAGGGAGCGCCAGAAGTTGTTGAGGGCGATGCAGTTGTCCGCGGTGAGGCAGCGGTTGTAGACGTCGACGTGTCCATTGATGGTGACGTCGGTGGGTGCAGCACCCAGTCCGGCGACCTCCGTGGAATAGCCCACCTGGACAATCAGCGGCTCCTCGGGGGTGCCGTAGGTGCCGGGCTTGAACAGCAGGGAGTAGCGCTTGGTCCCCATTTCGTCATCCACCTGCTGCGCCGCAATGGCGTCCACCGTGGCCTGGATCTGCGCCACGGGCATGCTGGGATCGAAGACGTAGGTGTTGGACCCGAACGGGTTTTGCGGCGCTGGCGGTGTCGACGCCGGAGCCTGGACTGCGGGCTGCGCGGCTGAGGGTGCGGCCTGTGCCGGAACGGTCGCGCCGGCGGCGAACAGCCCGATGAGGAGGGCGGTGCTTGCGGCAACGATGCCATGGTGGTGCCGGCGCTGCGGCGGAAGGGGTCTGGGTGCATCAGGGCGTGAGGATAGCGGCATTGCTGGTCCTGTCAGTGGTGGGGCCGGACGACCATAACGGCTGCGAGAGGCAGCCGGGGTCGAATGGTGGGAGCGCTCCCGTCGGGGAAGCGTAGCATCGGGTTTTGGCCGGGGCAAGGGTTTCGCGGGAGCGCTCCCATGGAGCGGCGGTGTCGTATTGTCGGTGTAATGAACGAAAAGACCAGCCGGGCCGCTCCGGCCGGCCCCGCGCGGCCCAGCCCCACGCTGGAGGACCTGGCATCGGCCGCTGGGGTGTCCCGCTCCACGGCATCCCGCGCCATCAACGGCGGCTCCAAGGTGAGTGCGCAGGCCCAGGCTGCGGTTGATGCCGCGATCGTGGCACTCGGCTACACCCCAAACCGTGCCGCGCGAAGCTTGGTCACCCGGCGCACGGGTTCGGTGGCGCTGGTCATCCCCGAACCCGACGCCCGGGTCATGATGGACCCGTACTTCGCCGCAGTCATTACGGGAGTCAATGAAGCACTGCGTGAGACGGACCTGCAGCTGGTACTGCTGATGTCCCGAACCGGCGACGACTCGGCGCGGACCATCCGCTACCTGCGCGGGGGCCACGTTGACGGTGCGATCGTGGTATCCCACCACCGTGCTGACGACTGGGTGGAGACCCTGGGCGTTACCGGGTTGCCCACCGTCTTCATCGGAAGGCCGTGGGACACGGAATCCGGAATTCCCTACGTGGACCTGGACAACTTCGAGGGAGGCCGGCTGGCGGCACGGCACTTGGCGGGCATCGGCCGCACCCGGCTCGCAACCGTCGCCGGCCCTCCTGACATGACGGCCGCCGTCGACCGGCTGGAAGGATGGCTGCAGGGACTCAGGGAAGCCGGCCTTCCGCCCGGCCCCGTCATCCACGGGGACTTCACGACGCCGGGAGGGGCCGATGCTGCGGCCCAATTGCTGGCCACGTCGCCTGACGTGGACGGGATATTCGCCGCATCAGACCTCATGGCGCTCGGCGTGGTGGACACTCTTCGCGGAAGCGGGCGGCGGGTGCCGGACGACGTCGCGGTGGTGGGCTTCGACAACCACCCCATCCAGGCGGCAAACGGCCTGGGGCTCACCACCGTGGCCCATCCCGTGGCGGACATCGCGGCTGCGGCCGGGAAGCTGCTGGTCAGCGCCATCGGAAACCCCGGAGAGGCCTGGGAGCCCGTCATTTATCCGGCGGAGCTCGTGGTGCGCGGAAGCACAGCGGGCTGACCCCTGAGCTTCTGCATGGCGCCCGCAACCTAGGCGGCCAGCCCGCCCTTCGCCCTGCGGTGCGTCCGGTGCCTTGCCGGTGCCAGGCGTGAATGGGCGCCAGCGAGGACCTCGCTGCCGTCCGGCACGGTGCTGTCCGAATCCAGGTGCACGCCGTGTTCGATCAGGACGCTGGAGCCGATGCGCGAGTGACTGCCAATGTGGACGCGGTTGCCAATAACCGTGCCCCGGCCGATGCGCACGCCGTCGCCGATGACCGTCCGGTCACCGATGGTCGCGCCGCGGTCGATCCAGCTGCCGTGTCCAATCCGGCAGCCTGAACCCACCTGCGCGCCGTGCTCAACGTAGGTCATGGGGCCGATCCGGGCGCTCTCCGCCACGCTGGCTCCCGGAGCGATGAGGCCGCCGCCGTTGTCATGGCGGCTGTACCGGGTGACCTTTCCGGCGTCGTCCTCGACTGACACAAACTTTGCGGTCATACCATCCCTCGTTACCACCGCGGTTATTTACCGCGCAGTAGGTTAACGGCCGGGAGGCCGCGAGGATTCCCTGGACAGGGCCGCGGAGGGGCTACGCCACCAGGTTGGCGGCGGCGGTGTCCATGTGTTCCAGGATGGTCTTCCGGGCCAGGGTGGCATCCCCGGTGTCGATGGCGCCCACGATGTCCTTGTGGCGGTCCACGCTCATGTTGCTGACGCCCTTTTCCAGGCCCGCGAACATGATGGACATCCGGATGGACCCTTCCAATGACTCCCAGGAGTGGAGCAGGGTTTCATTGCCCGTGAGCCGGCAGAGGGCTCGGTGGAATTCGAGGTCGGATTCGATCCGCTCCTCCAGGCTTCCGTTCGTGGCCTCCGTCATGGCGTCGATGGCTTTGTGGAGGGACTCGGTGACGTGCTGCCGGTCCGGGAGCTCGCAGAGTGTCCGGGCGGCGAGGGATTCCAGGGCGGCGCGGACGGCGTAGATGTCCCGGATTTCCTTTTCGTCCAGGTGGCGGACGGAGAGGCGGCCGCGGGGTCCGGCGGACAGCAGGCCCTCCTGTTCCAGCTGGCGGAGGGCTTCGCGGAGCGTGCCACGGCTGATCTGCAGCATCTCGGACAATTCGGTTTCCACCAGGTGCCGGCCCGGTTCCAGCTCGCCGCTGGTGATGGCGGTCCTCAGCGCCGAGAGCGCCTGCTCGCGCAGGCTTTTCTTTTCCAGTCCCAGCAGCGGGGCGGTCAGTCCGGCCATGGCTTCTGTCCTCAATGTCATAAGTCGACTGTTTACAGTCGGTAGTGGTTTCGATATTACGGCAGAAAGCACGGCACCGTAGGGGACCGGTGCCGTGCTTTCTGCATTGGTTTCGTGCCCTAGCCGAGTTCGGCGAGGACTTTGGCCACGATGCGGTCCACGGCCAGGCCGTACCGGTCGTGCAGGGTGGGCAGGGCGCCGGCGTCCAGGAACTGGTCCGGCAGCGCCACGGGCACCACGCGCTTGCCCACACCGGCAGTGACGACGGCGGAGGCCACGGTTTCGAACAGCCCGCCCACCAAGGAGTGGTTCTCCAGGGTGACGGCGAGGCGGTCCGTGTTGATTTCCCTGAGGACGGTTTCGGCGTCGAACGGCTTGATGGTGGGGGTGTGCACGACGGCGACGTCCACGTTGTGTGCCGCCAGGGCCTTGGCTGCCTGCAGGGCGCGCATGGTCATCAGGCCGGAGGAAATGAACACCACGTCGTTGCCGCCGCGCAGCACCTTGGCCTTGCCGAGCTCGAACGTGTAGTCGTACTCGTCCAGGACGGTGGGCACATTGCCGCGCAGCAGGCGCAGGTAGGTGGGGCCCTCCGATGCGGCGAGCTGCGGCACGGCCTGTTCGATGTCGATCGAGTCGCAGGGGTCAACGATGGTCAGGTTGGGCATGCCGCGGAAGATCGCCATGTCCTCGGTGGCCTGGTGGCTGGGGCCGTACCCGGTGGTCAGGCCGGGCAGACCGCCCACGATGTTGACGTTCAGGTTCGGTTCGGCCGCGTCCAGGCAGAGGAAGTCGTACGCGCGGCGCGCGGCGAACACCGAGTAGGTGGACGCGAAGGGCACCAGCCCCGTCTCGGCGAGCCCGGCGGCTGCGCCGAAGAGCAGCTGCTCGGCCATGCCCATCTGGAAGAACCGCTCCGGGAAGGCCTGGGCGAAGATGTGCATGTCCGTGTACTTGCCCAGGTCCGCGGTCAGGCCCACGATCTTGTCGTTCTCCTGTGCGGCTTTGACCAGGGCGTGCCCGAACGGTGCGTTGGAGGTCTTCTGGCCCGGGTCGGCGAACGATGCGATCATCGCCGAGGTCTTCAGCTTCGGCTTGGCCGCTGCTGCGGTGTCGGGGGCCTCGGTGGTGGTGCTCATGCTGAAGCCTTTCCTTCGTAGCCGGCAGTGAGCTGCTCGCGGCAGATCTGCCATTCGTTCTCTTCGATGCGCATGAAGTGCGCCTTTTCGCGGTTCTCCAGCAGCGGCACACCCCGGCCCACCTTCGTGTCGCACAGGATCACGGAAGGACGTCCGACGGCGGCGGCCTGGGCGGCTGCGTTGTCGAACGCCGCCAGCAGCGCCCCGACGTCGTTCCCGTCCACCCGCTGGGTGTACCAGCCGAAGGATTCCCACTTTTCGGTGACCGGTTCGGTGCGCAGCACCGTGTCCGTCTTGCCGTCGGCCTGCAGGGCGTTGATGTCCACCATGGCGGTGAGGTTGCCCAGCTGGTGGTGGTGCGCGCCCATCGCGGCCTCCCAGGTGGAGCCCTCGTCCAGTTCCCCGTCGGAGAGGAAGTTGAACACCCGGGCGGACGAGCCCTGGTAGCGCAGGCCCAGGGCCATACCGACGGCGATGGTCAGGCCGTGCCCCAGCGAGCCGCCGGAAATTTCCATGCCGGGCGTATAGGTGGACATCCCGGACATCGGCAGGCGGGAATCGTCCGAGCCGTAGGTTTCCAGTTCCTCCACCGGAACGATCCCGGCTTCGGCGAGAGCGGCATAGTGGCCGATGGCGTAGTGGCCGGTGGAGAGCAGGAACCGGTCGCGGGCTTCCCAGTGCGGGTCCTCGGCGCGGTACCGGAGCTGGTCACCGTAGACGGTGGCGAGCATGTCCGCGGCACCCAGGGCCTGGCCCACGTACCCCTGGCCCTGGACCTCGCCCATGTTCAGGGCGTGGTGCCGGATCCGGTAGGCGGCGGCACTGATCTTCTCCAGCCGTTCCGGAGTCACCGCAGTCTGCAGTGTTTGTCCCTGCGGGGCGTCTTGGACGGTATCTGTAGGCATTACTGGCTCCGTGGTCGTGTGCGTGGTGGTCATTCAGGCGTTGACGGTGTTCGGGGTGCTTTTGGTGGCCTCGTCAGCCAGCTCACGTTCCCGCTTGCCCCAGGTTTCCCGGGTGGCTACGGCGGCCCAGAGGCCGATCAGGGCGTACGCGCCGAAGAGCAGGGCAGGGCCCATCCAGCCGAAGCTGACGAACAGCAGCGTGGTGATGAACGGGGTGAAGCCGGACACCATGGCCGAGATCTGGTACGCCAGGCTGGCGCCGGAGGCGCGCGTCTTGGCCTGGAAGAGCTCCGGGAACCAGGCGCCCTGGGCGCCGGCCAGGGAGTTCTGGCATACCGCATAGGAAATCACGATGGTCAGGATGATGGCGATGAACAGACCGGTGTTGACCAGCAGGAACATCGGGATGGCGAACAGTGCGGCGAAAGCGGTGGACCAGATGTAGAGCGGGCGGCGGCCGATGCGGTCCGTCATTGCCGCCCAGGCCTGGGTGGCAAAGATGCCGATGGCCGAAGCGATGCAGAGGGCGATCAGGGTCTGGCTCTTGTCCGCCAAGTGCTGGCTGTTGATGTAGGAAATCATGTAGGTGATGGAGACGGCGTAGCCGGCGGTCTCGGCGATGCGGAGGCCGATGCCCTTGACGATGTTGCGCCAGTCCGTCTTGATGACCTCTACGATGGGGGCCTTCACGATGGCGCCGCTGTCCTTGACCTCATCGAACACCGGGGACTCGGGGACCTTGGACCGGATGACCAGGCCCACGATGACCAGCAGGATGCTTGCCAGGAACGGGATGCGCCAGGCGAGCTCGCCTCCGAGCTGGACGCTGAACAGGAAGGTCAGGTTGGCCAGCAGCAGGCCCACGGGGAAGCCGGCCTGGACAATGCCGGTGTACTTGCCTTTGGCCTTCCAGGGTGCGTGCTCGTAGCTCATCAGGATCGCGCCGCCCCACTCAGCGCCGAAGGCCAGGCCCTGGACGATGCGGACGAAGACCAGCAGTGCCGGGGCCAGCAGTCCGACTGCCGCGTAGGTGGGGAGCAGGCCGATGGCGAAGGTGGCCAGGCCCATCAGGATGAGGGAGGCGACCAGGACTGGCTTGCGGCCCACCTTGTCGCCGAGGTGGCCGCCGATGATGCCGCCAAGAGGGCGGGCTGCGAATCCGACGCCCAGAGTGGCGAAGGAGGCCAGGGTGCCGGTCACGGGATCGCTTCCGGGGAAGAATGCAGTGCCGAAGTACAGTGCGGCAGCGGTGCCGAAGCCGATGAAGTCATACGTCTCAATCACGGCCCCCACGCCGGATCCGATGGCAACTCGCCGGGCGTCCTTGGTGCCGTGGACCGGGCCGCGCATGGTCAGAGCATCTTTGCTCATGGTGGTTCCCTTTCGAAAAGCGGCTGAAGGAGGTCGGCCGCTGTCGACTGTTAACAATTGATGGGATCCAGTGTGACCCAGATCATTCTTACTGTCAACAGTCGACTTTTAGAGTTGACTGTTGACAGTTAACGTCCGTATTGTGGTCCCCATCACTACAGCCCAGCACGAACCAAAGGATCAATGATGTTCCATTCCAGACTTGGGTGCTCGTCCATCAGCTTCCGGCACCAGGACCTGGGCACCGCCCTGCGCACCATGAAGGGGCTGGGCTTCGAGGAAATCGACCTGGGCGCGCTGCCCGGCGTTTGCGACCACGTGCCCTACGAGCTGAACGCGGCCGCGGTGGACACTGTCTCCGCCGAGGTCAACGCTTCGGGCCTGCGCGTCCGTTCCGTGAACGGCGACATCGGGGACCTGAACAAAGTGCTCGACGACGAGGGCCGGGCCCGGCGGGAGCGCCACCTTGACGCCCTGCTGACCCTGACGTCCAACATCGGTGCGAAGGCACTGGTCCTGCCGTGCGGCGCCCTGGACCACGCCCCGGTCCGGAGCATTGACGAGGACCTGGACCTCGTTGCCGCCCAGCTCATAGGTGCCGGGCGGCGGGCGGCGGAGTTCGGCGTCGAACTCTGGACCGAATCCCTGCACTTCCTGCGGTTCTGCTGGAACCTGGAGCGCGCGGGACTCCTGGCCGACCGCCTAGCCGGTTCCGGCGTCGGAATCGTCATGGACTTCAGCCACATTGTGGCCTCCGGCGAGGACATCCAGGCTTACCTGGACCGGCACCAGGGCCGCATCAGCCACGTCCACCTGCGCGACGCCGTGCCGGGGAACATCAACCTCAGCATCGGCAACGGGGACGCCGACTTCGCCGGCAGCCTGAAGCGGCTCGCCGCCGACGGCTACACCGGCCACTTCTCGCTCGAACTGGAAACCCGGGACGTCACCAATGACGAACGCCCGGCCGCCGCCGCCAAGGCAGCAAGCTTCATCACCGACCTCATCTGAACCCACCCCCTCCATCGACTGCTGAGTAGGTGTCGTTTTGAACGTCCAAAACGACACTTACGGAGCAATCGATCCACCAAAACAATTCAAGGAGCACCACCATGACCACCATCCAGCGCACCGCCGTCCTCACCGGAGCAACCTCGGACCGCGGCATCGGTATCACCACCGCCCGCCGCTACGCCCGTGACGGCTGGGGCATCGTCATCCTTGACCTCGACGGCGAGAAGTCCGCCAAGGTCGCCGCCGAAATCGGCAACGAATTCAACGTCCCCGCCTTCGGCCACGAGATCGACGTGGCCAACGAAGCCTCCGTCACGGCCGCCCAGGCCGCCGTCGCCGCCGAGGTGGCCGCCGGCAATCTCCCGCCCGTCGGCGCCCTGGCCAACATCGCCGGCATCACCTCGCCCATCCCGTTCCTGGAGACCACCCTTGAGCTGTGGCACAAGGTCATGGACGTCAACGCCACCGGCACCTACCTGGTGACCAAGGCCTTCCTGCCGGACATGATCGACAACGGCTGGGGCCGGATCGTCAACATGTCCTCCGTGTCAGCCCAGCGCGGCGGCGGCGTCTTCGGCAAGGTCCCCTACTCCGCCGCCAAGGCAGCCATCCTGGGCTTCACCAAGGCCCTGGCCCGTGAACTGGGCACCACCGGCGTCACCGTTAACGCCATCACCCCCGGCGCCGTGGACACCAACATCCGCGTGGGCAGCACCGAGGAGCAGGAAGCGGCCATCAATGCCGGCATCCCGCTGGGCCGCAACGCCACCACCGAGGAAGTGGCCGCCGTGATCGCCTTCCTTTCCTCCGAGGACTCCGCCTACCTCACCGGAACCACCGTCGACATCAACGGCGGCAGCCACATCCACTAGCAGCCCCTGACAGCCCTGCCCTCATAACACCGCGGACGCCGGAGAACCCACCATGACCAAAATCTTCAACGACCCCTCAGAGTTCGCCGAGGAGGCCCTGGCAGGCTTCTGCGACGTCCACTCGGACCTGGTCCGCCAGGTCCCCGGCGGCGCCGTCCGCCGCTACCGGCCCGCGCAGCCCAAGGTCGCCGTCCTGGCCGGCGGTGGCTCCGGGCACTACCCGGCGTTCGCCGGGGTGATCGGCACCGGCTTCGCGGACGGCGCCGTGGTGGGCAACATCTTCACCTCGCCGTCCGCCCAGCAGGCCTACTCGGTGGCCAAGGCCGCAGAGTCCGGTGCCGGCGTCGTCTTCACCTACGGCAACTACGCTGGCGACGTGATGAACTTCGGCATGGCCAGCGAGCGCCTGGCCGCCGAGGGCATCGCCGTGGAGAACGTCCTGGTGACGGACGACATCGCCAGCGCGCCGCCGTCGGAATCCGGAAAGCGCCGGGGGATCGCCGGTGACTTCACGGTCTTCAAGGTGATGGGGGCCGCGGCCGAGAACGGCGCGGACCTGGCCGAGGTGGTCCGCCTGGGCCGCAAGGCCAATGACCTGACCCGCACCATCGGCAGCGCATTCGCGGGCTGCACGTTCCCCGGCGCCGACGCCCCGCTGTTCACCCTTCCGGAGGGGCAGATGGGCCTGGGCCTTGGCATCCACGGCGAGCCGGGCCTGCACGATACCGACCTGCCGTCGGCGAAGGAACTGGGCCGGGAACTGGCGGCCCGGGTACTCTCCGAAACCCCTCCGGATGCCGGCAGCAGGATCGCCGTCATCCTCAACGGGCTCGGCTCCACCAAGCACGAGGAGCTGTTCGTCCTCTGGGGAACCATTGCGCCGCTGCTGCGCGACGCCGGCTACACGCTGGTGATGCCTGAGGTCGGCGAGCTGGTCACCAGCCTGGACATGGCCGGCGTCTCGCTGACCATCACCTGGCTGGATGGGGAGCTGGAACCGCTGTGGGTTGCCCCTGCCGAGACTCCGGCCTACCGCCGGGGTGCCGTGGTCACCCGGGCGGGAGCTTCCGCCGGGGAAGAAGCGGCCGACGCCGGCGCCTCCGCGGAGGCGTTCGTCGCCACTGACGCCTCCCGTGGGTATGCCGCGGCCTGCGTCGAGGCCATCGGTGCCGCGCGCACCCTGCTGCACGGGGCCGAGGAACGGCTGGGCCGGATGGACGCCATTGCCGGCGACGGCGACCACGGCCGCGGCATGGTCCGCGGGGTGGACGCCGCCGCTGCCGCAGCATCCGCCGCCCTAACCGCCGGTGCAGGTGCCGGCGACGTGCTGGCTGCAGCCGGCGACGCCTGGGCGGACAAGGCCGGCGGAACCTCCGGTGTGCTCTGGGGAGCGGGCCTGCGCGCCTTCGGTGAGACGGTGGGAAACTCCTCCCCACCCGGGGCTCCCGTCCTCGCGGCCGGCGTGACCGCATTCGCGGACCGCATCGTCCAGCTGGGCAAGGCCGAAATCGGCGACAAGACCATGGTGGACGCCCTGCTGCCGTTCGCTTCAACATTCAGCCGCGCGGTGGCTGACGGTGCCGAGCCAGGCCTGGCCTGGCAGGACGCCGCCCGCGAAGCGGCAGCCGCGGCGGCGGCAACCGCCGATTTGCTGCCGCTCAAGGGCCGCGCCCGCCCGCTGGCCGAGAAAAGCCTGGGCACCGCCGACCCCGGCGCCACGTCCCTTGCCATGGTCTTCGCCGTGATGGGGCCTCATTTCACCACCACTACAGCTGGCGCTGCGCCGGCGGGAGCCAAGTAATGACGACGGAAGGACACACCATGGGGCTGCGGCTCATTGTCGGCGCGGACGAAGCCGGCGTTGATTACAAGGACAAGGTCCTGGCGGATCTCCGCAACGACCCCCGCGTCAGCGAGGTGATCGACATCGGCGTCAACAGGACCGACGCCGCGGACGACTTCACCAGGCCCTACCCCTACGTGGGCATCGCGGCCGGCGAGATGATCCGCGACGGCCGGGCCGACCGGGCCATCCTCTTCTGCGGCACGGGCATCGGGGTGGCCATCGCCGCGAACAAGGTGGAAGGCATCCGCGCCACCGCGGCGCACGACTCGTTCTCGGTTGAGCGTTCCATCCTGTCCAACGACTGCCAGGTCCTCACCATGGGCCAGCGCGTGGTGGGCGTCGAACTCGCCCGCCGCCTCGCAAAGGAATGGATCGGGTACACGTTCGATCCGTCGTCGGCCTCGGCGGGCAAGGTCAAGGTCCTCACCGACTTCGAGTCCTGCTAGCCGGACACATCGGGGGAACGTCATGAAGCCCTACCCCTGCCACGACTGGGGGCGCCTGATCGGGGTTCCGGTGGAGATCCGGAGGGACTCCGAGGTGGTGCGGGCCGGTGTGGTGGATGACGCCATGCCGCGCCCGGCCGCGCTGTGGCTCGCAGCCGACGCCGGTGGCGGCAGGGAACTGTTCACCGCCGCCGAAGGGTACGAGGCATGGATCCGGCCCCGGCGGCTGTTCGGCAACACAGCCGCCGCCCCGTTGCGCGGTGCTCCTAGACTGGGGTGATGATCACAGTCACCGGAAGTGTGGAAACCAACCTGTCCGCCGAGAAGGCCTTTGCCTTCATGCGTGAGTTCGAAAACACCACCAAGTGGGACCCCAACACCCCTGTCATGGACAAAATCACGCCGGGACCCGTAGCTGTGGGGCACAAGTACCACGCCGAGTCCGAGTTCCGCGGGAAACGCCAGACCCTGGTCTATGAGGTCATCGAACTGACGGACAACCACATCAAGCTGCGCGGCGAGAACAAGACCGTCACCTCGTTCGATTCCATCGATGTCATCCCCAACGGGACAGGCTCGGTGGTGAAGTACACGGCCGAGTTCAGCATCCACGGGCCGGCCAAGATCATCCAGCCGCTCCTGAAGCCTGCCTTCAATTCCCTGCGCGATCCCGCGCTGAACGGGATCCGGGACACGCTTAACGCGCTGGCAGCGGCCTGACGGCTTCGAAGAACTCCCGGAGCTCCCGGCGCGGATCGTCCTCCAGCCGGATTTCGTCGCCCAGCACCAGGGTGCTGCGCGCCTCCCCATACTCGGGCCACTCCAGCCCCGCAGTTGCCGGGTTTCCGGTGCCGGCGAAGGCCGCCCAGGCCCCGCTCATGGCGTCGCCGAGGGCTTCCGGTGCCTTGCCCCTGGTGAGGAACGCAGCCTCCGTTGCGTCCAGGTGCCGGAAGACGAAGGGGATGTCCAGTGCGTGGCAGGCACCAAGTTTTCCGCCCATCGCCGGGCTGCGCCACGTGAACAGGTAGGCAAAGGTCTTCCCGGCGCCGCCTTGTGCTGTTGAACCGTCCTCTGCAGCCAGTTGGCGCGCTGCCAGGAGCCGGTTGCTGGGTTGGCGGTAGACGGTATCGGCGATGGCGGCCTCCAGCAGTTCCTTGCCGCCAGGCTCGCGGAACAGCACCCGGGCGAGCGCCCGCGGGTAGCCCGAGGCCTGCGCCGACGGCACCCCCGCACCCGCCAGGACGGCGGCGGCGCGGCCAGGGTAGTCCGGATCGCCGGCGGCAGGAGGCCGCATCTCGACCGCGAAGGAGCCCTCGTTGAGGTTGGTCCCGATCAGCAGGTCCACACCGCTGTTGAGCCCGGCCCGGACGCTGTCCAGCGGCGGCACGGGCAGGGACGGCGTCCCCACCGTGGGCTGGAAGGGCAGCGGCACGGCGAAGGTTTCGGCTGCGAGCCGCCGTTCCAGGGCGGCCTGGGCCTCCAGCAGCCGCTCCACAGGGAGGGTGAGCAGCTCCTTCGCGGTCGATTCGTCCAGGCCACACAGCCCCAGGAACCCGGCGCTGATGCGGGCCGAGTCCTCCGGCCGGCGGTACCGTTCCGCCGTGCCGCTCTGCATGATGGCCCGGCGGAGGAGCCCGTCCGACGCCGGCATGCCCAGCAGGGTGCCGATCGCTGCCGCGCCTGCGGACTCACCGAACACGGTGACGTTGTCCGGGTCGCCGCCGAACGCGCCGATGTTCCGGCGCACCCAGCGGAGGGCCTCCAGCTGGTCCAGCAGGGCGAGGTTTCCGGAGTCTTCATACCCGGCACCCAAAAGATCAGCCAGGTGCAGGAAGCCCAGCGCGCCCAGGCGGTAGTTGATGGACACCAGCACCACGCCCGCCGCGGCGGCGAGCCGGGCGCCGTCGTACATGCCGTCACTGTTGGCGCCCAGAAGGTACGCGCCGCCATGGACCCAAACCATGACCGGCCTGGCGGGACCGTCCGTCCCCGGTGTCCAGATGTTCAGGTTGAGGCAGCCTTCCTCGCTCCAGGTGCGCGGCCTGGCGCCCGGGGGCGCGGGGGATTCGGGGTTCTGCGGCGCAGCGGGTCCCGGTGCCGTGCAGTCCAGCGCTTCGGTCCACGGCGGCACCGGGACCGGGGGCCGGAAGCGGTGGGCGCCCGACGGCGGCGCGGCGTAGGGGATGCCAAGGAACCGGTGGACGGTGGTCCCGTCAGCTTCCAGGGAGCTGCCATGGAGGGGTCCGCTGGGCGTGGAGAGGCGCGTCATGGTTGACAGGTTACGGGGTCCGCACAGGTAGGCTGTCATCACCGTTCGGCAGTGGGCGGCCACGATGCTGTGGCGTTTAACCATTGTCCGGAGGTAGACCCGTGCTGAACGCCGGCGTCCCTGAATACAGGGACTTCGCAGACGTTGCCCTGCATCTCCAGGAGTCGTTCCTGCAGAACCAGGAGGTGGAGGCATTCCTCCGTGACCTGGCGGAGTATGCTGCCGCGCGGCTCGGCTCTCCGGATCATGAGTGTTCGTGTGAAATTACGGTGCTGCGTCCCAAGAAGCCCGCGGCGACCGCCAGCAGCCAGCCGGGTGGAGCGCTCATAACCCCGCTGGAGTCCAAGTATGGCGACGGTCCGGGACTGACTGCCATGGGCAGCGGAGGCACGGTCCTGGTGGGAGACCTGCGGCGGGAGCAACGGTGGCCGGAGTACGTCAAGGCGCTCCGGTGGCAGGGCATCCTTTCGGTCCTGAGCATCCCGGCCGCGCTGGAAGGGGACACCCGGGGTGTCCTGACGTTCTACTGCTCACAGCCCGTTGCCTCCGGCAGCGACGGCGTCCGCGCCGCCGAGGCGTTCGTGCGGCAGGCGTCCAAGGGCCTGAAGCTTGCCCTGCGGATGCTGAAGCTGGAGGAGACGCGGGAGGGCATGAGCGCCGCCATGCAGACCCGCACGGTGATCGACCTGGCCACCGGGGCCATCATGGCGCAGAACCGCTGCAGCCAGGCCGCCGCCTTCAAGTTGCTGCGGGACGCGTCCAACAGCAGGAACATGAAGCTTCGCGAGGTCGCCGCCGCCGTGGTCGCATCCGTGGCCGGCGCCGCGGACACCTTCAGCTACTTCGACGAGTAGGGGTCTTTCCGCTCCGGGTCATGCCACTCCGGCCGGAAGAGGAACAAATCGGTGCTGCTGAGGGGAGCCCGCAGCAGCAGGCCTTCGGCGGCGCAGTGTTCATTGACGGCCTGGGCCAACGCGTCCCGCTCCTTGGGCGGGAGGGTCCCCTGGCCCTCGCAGTAGTCACGGATGAGCTGTTCGGAGGCATCGCCACCCAGCCCAACGAACTCCAGCCACAACTGGGCCAGGTCCAGCCGGTGTTCCTTGATGACAGCCCCGGTCAGGGCCTGCTGGTCCACGGCATCCATCATCCCGTCCTCGCGATTGGCTACACTCCTACACTTTGTCTTCGGAACCGCTGGCCCGATGGATGGGAAAGATTCAAAAATTCTTTTGCCTGCAAGAATGGGTCCATGCCTCTGCGCACTTACACCGTCCGGCGGCTGGCAGAGGATCCCGGGAACGTTCTGGACCGGGCACTCTGGCCGGCGGTGCTGCCACCAGTGTCCCAAGTCCTCGACCAAGGACTCGACCTGGGGCCCGCCACCATCCTGGTCGGCGAGAACGGGTCGGGGAAATCAACCCTGGTTGAAGCCCTCGCGCTCGCCTACGGGCTGTCTCCAGAGGGCGGCTCCACAGGCGCACGGCATGCCACCCGCCGCACCGAATCAGTCCTGGGCGACCACCTGCAGCTCATCCGGAACGCCGGTGCCACCCGGCGGGGGTACTTCCTGAGGGCTGAGACGATGCACGGGTTCTACACGTACCTGGAGCAGAACCCCAGCACAGCCCTCCCGGACATTCCGTTCCACGACATGTCTCACGGAGAGTCCTTCCTGCAGCTGGCAGCCGACCGCTTCAACGGTCCTGGGCTGTGGGTCCTTGACGAACCGGAATCCGCCCTGTCCTTCTCGGGCTGCCTGAGCCTGCTGTCCGTCCTGAAGGAACTGCTGGCCGGCGGAGGATCCCATGTGGTGATGTCCACGCATTCCCCGTTGCTGGCGGCCCTTCCCGGAGCCTCGATCCTCGAAGTGGGGCCCTGGGGATTACGGCCCCGCGCCTGGGAGGAACTGGAACTCGTCGCGAACTGGCGGCGGTTCATGGACTCGCCGGAACGCTACCTCCGCCACATCTAGACCGCTAGCCCCGGGGGACCTTCGCCCCTAGGCAGCGGACCCGCCCCGGCAGTCAACTTGAGTGTCTGGAGCAGGCAAGCACAACAGGAGGCAAGGACCATGGGCGCATGTGACGTCTGCGGCAGCAGCGAGGGCCGCATGTTCACCGTCAGTATGGGGAACCAGACCGGAACATTCGACAGCTTCGAATGCGCCATCCACATGATGGCGCCGGCCTGCGAGCACTGCGGCTGCCGGATCCTGGGCCATGCCGTTGAAAGCGAGGCCGGCATCTACTGCTGCCTGCACTGCGCAAAGGAAGCGGGGAATCCGCACCAGGCCGCCAAAGCGGAGCACTCGACGGTGGCCGTGCCGGCACAGGGGACCGCAGCGGGCCAGGCCTAGCCCCGCCGGAAGAACTTCACAACAGGAAGAGGGGAACTGTGGCCGGCAGCGGAAGTTTCAGGATCGTGGTGGGCGCGGACGGGTCAGACCAGTCCAAGGCGGCAATGGACTGGGCCATCGAGGAGTCCAGGCTGCGCGGCGGCGAGGTGCAGGCCCTGACAGCCTGGAACTTCCCCTACGTCAGCGATGCCCTCGGCACAGCCTGGGACTACGACATCTTCCAGAAGGACGCCCAGGCCATCCTCGAGGCAGAACTCGAACGCGTCAAGGACCGGGGCGTGCCCATCACGGGGCGCATCGTGGAAGGGAATCCGGCGTCGGCACTTATCGACGCCTCCAGGGACGCGGACCTGGTGGCGGTCGGTTCGCGCGGCCACGGCGGATTCACCGGGATGCTGCTCGGCTCCGTGTCCCACCAGACCATCCACCACGCGCACTGCCCGGTGCTGGTGATCCGCGAACCCGGTTCCGCCTAGGGCGTGCGGGGGGCTCCAGGGAACGTGGGGACCCAGCAGCGCACCGCCTCGCGGTAGTGCTGGAACCCGGCGCCGAACCGCTCCGCGAGGTCTGCTTCTTCCAAAGGCCGGACGGCATAGTTCCACACCAGCGAGCCCAGGACTGCGTAGGCCACCACGAGCCACGACTGCAGCAGCAGGCCCACCGCGGCTCCCTGCACTATGCCTGCCACCGCCATCGGGTTCCGGATCCACCGGTAGGGCCCGGCGATCACCAGGCGCTTGGGCATGGCCGACGGCAATGGCGTTCCATCCCCCAAGGTGGACATCACCACGGCCGACCAAATCCCCAAGGCGCTCGCCAGGACCAGGAAGGCGGCACCGGCCGGAACTGCCAACGGGGGAAAGGGCAGGGAGAGGCCCCAGCGCTGTTCAAGGAAACCCAGGATGGGCGGAACAAGGCCCAGGAAGAAACCCCAGAACACCACGATCTGCGCGAGCGTTCCGGCCATGTGGAGTCCCGGTCGTGGCCGGCTGCGGGCCTGCCGGAAAGCGAAGGGGCCGCGCACAATCCACTCGGTAGGTATCCGCCCCAGCAGGACAAGGCAGAGCGCAGCGGCTGAACCTGAGGTGGCAGCTCCCATAACCAGCACACCCAGGCCCGCCTGGGCCGTGGCGGTGGCATAGACGGCCAGGGCGGCGGTGACGAGGACGGTCCACGAGGTACTGACGCCGGCGGCTGTCCGTACTCCGGCGGCCGCGGCAGCGGAGGCAACAACAAACAGGGGAACGTCGAGGGTGGCGGTGAGGACGGGGTCGAGTCCGCCGAGGGTGGCCCGGCGGATCCCGGGCGAGAGGAAAACAGCGACCCACCAGAGGCCACCAGCCACTGCCTGCAGGGCAAAGTACGCCCGGCCCCACCGAGCCAAATCCCCTTGGGCCAAGCGTGGCACGGATCCCCCGAATCGTTCCAGTGAATGAAAGCCGCCACCCCCCCCGACGTGTCGGGCAGCAAGACTTGTTCCTGAGACTACCTGTTGAGCCGGGACTGCCTGTCGGTCCGGGCGCGGGATCACTCCCGGCCGGCTGCCCCCGGACCTGTGAAAGGACCAGCATGGACATGATTCGGGTCGAGCCCCGGTGCCGCGTGATAATCGACAACGACTGGGCAGGGGACCCGGACGGGCTGGTGGCCCTGGCCCACCATGCGTTGTCGCCCGCCAACAGGATCGTCGGCGTCACCAGTTCACTGACCAATCCGATGTTTGGACCGCCCGGCGGCATGGCGCAAAGGGGCGCAGACCTCGCGGCCGGTTTGCTTCGGGTCCTGAAGCGGCCGGAAGTGTCCGACGTGCAGGCCGGCTCCGATGCCCCCTTCACCGGACAAGCCCGGGACAATGCGGCTGCCCGTGCCATTGTGGACGCCGCGGCGGCCGGAGGAGAGCTGCCCCTGATCCTTGTCTGTGCCGGCCCGCTCACCAACGTGGCCGATGCGCTCCTGCTGGATCCCGCCGTCGCCCATTCCCTCACCCTGGCGTGGGTGGGCGGGGCGGCGGCGAATGAGGAGGAATACAACTACTTCACGGATCCCGCCGCCGCGGATTCTGTGCTGGAAAACCAACAGTTGGCCGTCTGGCAGTTCCCGGCAGAGACGTACCGGCAGGTGGTTGCCCCGGTGGCAGAACTCGATCATGCCTTCAGGAACTCAGGGCCGGCCGGCGCATGGCTGTGGGAGCTCTACAACAGCCTGGAGGTGCCGGATTTCGTGAAGTTCGGGCCGTTGTGGTGCCTGGGCGACAGCGCACCCCTGGTGGTCACCGGGCTCGACGACGTCACGTCCACCTTCACGGAAACGGGCACCCAGCCCTCCCGCCGGACCTACACCTCGGTGGATACGCGGTTGATCATGGCGGACTTCCTCGCGAAGCTGCGCCTGCATCAGTAGCAGGCTAAAACAATGGCCCGGACCGCCAAAGGCGGTCCGGGCCATTGTTTGCCACTATGCCGGCTGCGTGACCGTGGATGCAGTGTGCTGCCGGGCGAAGGTGCCCAGCCAGCGTGCACTGTCCTTCGGGGTCCGTTCCTGGGTGGAGCGGTCGACGGCGATCAGGCCGAACATGGGCCGGTAGCCGAAAATCCACTCGAAGTTATCGAACGCGGTCCAGGCGATGTAGCCCCGCACGTCGATGCCGTCGGCAAGGCAGGAGGCAACGCCGTCGACCGCCGCCTCCAGGAAGGCCACGCGCTGCGAGTCATCCTCCGTGGCCAGCCCGTTCTCGGTGACCATCACCGGGGTTCCGGTAACGCGCCAGGCCTCCCGGATGGTTGCTTCCAGGCCCTGGGGGTAGATCTCCTCGCCCATCTGGTTCAACGCCGCTCCCTCCGGAGCGGGAGCGTGGCCGTCCGGGCCGTACACGGTGCGGCCGTAGGTCTGGATGCCCACGAAGTCGTCGCCGCGGGATGCTTCCAGGAACCGCTCGTTGACGTCCCGGCGCACCCGGTCCGCGGTTTCCTCGCCGCCGGGGATGGACTGGATGTCCGAGTTGGCCAGGGTCCAGCCCACCTGCAGCTCCGGTCGGTGCGCCTTGATCGCTGCGGTGGCCGCCTTGTGCGCCGCAAGTTTGACGTTGAAGCCGGCCTCCGTGGAGCAGAACTGGAACGGGGCCACCGTGCTGGCGTCCACGCCAAGGCGTTCCGCCGCGGCTGCCCACATGGGAACCTTCCCGCGGTTCTCCGGTGCTTCCCCGCCGATGCCGAACGATTCCAGCAGCCACGGAAGATTGGGTTCGTTCAGGGTGCAGGCGACGCCGATCAGGTCGCCCAGGTGCGCCATCACACGGTCGCAGTAGCGCGCGAAGAGCTCCGGCGTACGCCCGCCCTCCCAGCCGCCGGACCGCAACAGCCAGAGCGGCGACGCGAAGTGGTGGAACGTGACCACCGGGGTGAGCCCGTGCTCGTGGCAGGCCTCCAGCACCCGCTTGTAGTGCTCCAGCTCGGCCACCGAGAAGTGGCCCTCTTCCGGTTCGATCCGGGCCCACTCCAGGGAAAAGCGGTAGCTGGTGAAGCCCAGGCCGGCGATCAGCGCGATGTCCTCCCGGTACCGGTTGTAGTGGTCCACGGCGTCCCCCGAGGGCTCGGCGAAGATGGTGCCCGGAAGGTGTTCCAGGAACCAGACATCGCTGTTGACGTTGTTGCCTTCAACCTGGTGGCCGGCGGTAGCCACGCCCCAAAGGAAGTCATGCGGAAACGGGTTGGTCATAGGGGATTCCTCTCATTATGGACGCGCGGAGGCGTCCCAGGCCTCACTGCCTGCATCCATCCTGTCCAGCGGCGTGACCGCCGCCACAATACTTTTTCAATCAATGACATTCTCATGTTTGGTCCCGCAGGCCCCAACGGATTCTTGAAGGGAGCCGGACAGCTCCGGCCCCTCGAATTTCCTCCGTTTGTCACCGTCATAGAAGAATGCGAAGGCGCACCAGATGAAACTTATGACCTCCACCGCACGCGGCAGCGCTGCCGTCCTGACCGGTGCCCTGCTGATGGGTTCCCTGGCCGCCTGCGGCGGCGGCAATTCCCAAGCGTCCGCGAAGGCTGATGCGAGCAGCCTGACCCTGGCCATCGACAGCGATTCGGCCTCCTTCGGCTACGACCCCCTGCGCGTTGCTGCAGCCCAACGCCAGTTCTTCGAGGGCCTCTACGACAGCCTGATGACCCTCCAGCCGGACGGCTCCACGGGCCCCGGCCTGGCCAAGGACTTCAGCTACAACGCGGACAGCACCGTCCTGACGCTCAACCTCAAGGACGACATCACCTTCACGGACGGCTCCAAGCTTGACGCGGCACTGGTCAAGGCCAACCTGGACCGCCGGTCCGACCCCGCCCTGACCGCCTACTCCGCCGTGGCCAAGGGCGGCGCCCAGGAAATCACGTCCGTGGACGTAGTCAGCCCCACCCAGGTGACCCTGACCTTCGCCAAGCCGCAGCCCGGGTTCGAGAAAAACCTGGCCTCCACCACCGGAATGATTGTGGGCAAGAACGGTGTCACGGACACCGCCAGCCTGGCTGCCACGCCGGACGGTTCCGGTCCCTACACCCTTGACCCGTCCACCGTGAAGGGCAACAAGTACATCCTGGTCAAGAACGACAAAAGCGCTGACGCAGCCAGGTTCGCCTACAAGAAGGTTGTCTTCAGCGTCGTCCTGGACCCCCAGGCCCGCGCCAACGCCCTGGTCTCGGGGCAGGCCGACGTCGCGATGCTGACGTCCTCCACGGTGGACTTCGCCAAGTCCAAGGGAGTGGGCGTTTCCCAGGCGGGCGGCACCGTCAACACCATGATCTCGTTCGACAAGATCGGCAAGACCGCGCCCGCGTTCGCACAGGAAAAGGTGCGCCAGGCCATCCAGTACGCCATCAACCGCCAGGCCCTGGTGGATGCCCTGCACAAGGGTGACATCCCCGCCTGGAATGCCCTCCCCAAGGACTCCGCGGGCTTCACCAAGGACCTCGAAACCAAATTCGCCTACAACCCGGACAAGGCCAAGAGCCTGCTGGCCGAGGCCGGCTACCCCAACGGTTTCGAATTCACCATCATCGCCGGCGCCCAGACCCAGACAGACCTCCAGGCCGTCCAGAAGGACCTCGCCGCCGTCGGCATCACCATGAACGTGAAGATGGCCGCTTCCACCGACGAAGCCTTCGCCGCCGTCGCCACCACGCCCCTGGGGTACGCGCCGCTGAACTGGGACAACCCGGTCGGCGTCATGTACGGCGTCGTCCTCAACGGTTTCACCAACGTCCAGAAGGCCACCGATGACCAGCTCAGCGCCGCCACCGGCGAGCTGGCCGCGGCCAAGGACGACGCTGCCGTGAAGGCCGCCGCCACCAAGCTGAACACGCGGCTGGTGGAGTCCGGCTGGATGATCCCGCTGTACGAGGCGCTGACCAACCAGGGTTACAACACCAGGAAGGTAGCCCCGGTGAAGTTCGCCGGCACCAACGCCTACCCGCTCCTCTCGTCCTACACGCCGGCAAGCTGATACCCGCACCTTCCCGGGCGGCCGCAGGACCAGGGCCGCCCGGGAGGGGCCTGACCGATGGAGGTCACCATGGCACTATTCATCACCAAGCGCCTGCTGATGGCGCTGGCCACCGTGCTGGTGGTTGCGGTGCTGGCATTCCTGCTGGTGCACGCGATGCCGGGCAGCCCGGGGGCCGTGTCCCTTGGCGCCGGTGCGTCCCAGGAAGCCATTGACGAGGTCAACCAGCGGCTGGGCTGGAACGATCCGCTGCCGGCGCAGTTCATCACCTGGCTCGGTTCCGCAGTACAGGGCGACCTGGGCGTCTCGCTCATTGATGGCCGCTCCGTCAGCACAGACCTCGCCAGCCGCCTGCCCGTCACGGCCTCCCTCGCCGCCGGTGCCACCATCCTCAGCGCCGTCCTGGGCATCGCCCTTGGCGTCACGGCCGCGGTCCGCGGGGGAGTGCTCGACCAGGCAATCGGCGGCTTCGTGGGCCTCCTGGTTGCCCTGCCCGCCTTCTGGGTGGGCGTCATCTTCGTGTACCTGTTCGCCGTCCAGTCCTCAATCTTTCCGGCCACAGGTTATGTGCCGTTCGACGTTTCGCCGCAGGGCTGGGCTTTGTCCCTGGCGCTGCCGGTCATCACGCTGGCGGTGGGCGGCGCCGCCTTCATTGCCCGCCAGACCAGGGCGTCCATGCTCGAAGCGCTGCAGCAGGAACACATCCGCACCCTGCGCGCCACCGCCACGCCCACGTGGAAGATCCTCTACGTCCACGCCCTGCGCTACGCCAGCCTGCCCATCGTGGCCGGCATCGCCCTGCAGTTCATCGGCCTGTTCGGCGGTTCCGTCATCGCGGAGCAGCTGTTCGCCATGCCCGGACTGGGGCAGGCCGTCCAGACCTCCGTCAGCACCCACGATGCCCCTGCCGTCCAGGGCGTGGTGGTGATCGCCACCGTGGTGGTGGTCGCCGTCAACCTGGTGCTGGAACTCGCCACCAAGTTCCTCGACCCGAAGTTGCGTGCCTCATGATCCCCACAGTTTCCCCGGCCCCCGCGGACGCGGACCAGGCAGGAAGTACGACGGCGGCAGGCGCCTCCGTGCCCGGCGGAGGCAAGGCTGCACCCACCAGATTGTCCAGGCACCGGCTCCTCAGTTCGCCCGGTGCCGTGGCCGGACTGCTCTGGCTGGCCGTGGTGGTCACCGCGTCCCTGACGGCTCCACTCTGGCTGCCGTTCAAGACCGAGGACCAGGATTTCACCGCCGTCCTGTCCGGCCCCACCGCCGCCCACTGGCTGGGGACCGACGAACTGGGCCGCGACATCCTCAGCCGCATCTTCGCTGCCGCGGCAGGCACCCTGGGAACGTCGATGATCACGGTGATTGTCGGCGTCGGACTCGGCACCGTCCTCGCCATGGCCGCTGCCGGTGCCGGCGGGCGGACCGAAGCCGTGATCAACCGCATCACCGAAATCATGATGTCCCTGCCGGGCACGGTGATCATCCTGGCCGTCATCGGCGCCGTGGGCACCAACATCCCCATGGTCATGGCCATCCTGGGCATCCTGATGTCCGCCGGCATCTACCGGGTGATCCTGGGCCAGGCCAAATCACTGCAGTCCCAGCTCTACGTGGACGCGGCCAAGGTGGACGGCGTGGGGCCGCTGGGCATCAGTGTCCGGCACGTCCTGCCCGGCCTTGCCAACACCATCGTGGTCCAGGCGGCTCTCATCTTCGCCGTGGGCATGCTCATCCAGGCAGGCCTGGCGTTCATCGGGTTCGGGCCGCCCATCCCGCAGCCCAGCTGGGGCGGCATGATCCAGGGCGCCTCCCAGCACGTCTATGACGCCCCCTGGATGATGGTGCCCACCGGCGCCGTGCTGGCACTGACGGTCCTGTCCGCCAACGCCATCGGCAATGCGCTCGGCAAGGCGCCCAACGCCGCGGCCCCGCACCTGCCCTCCGCGGCAGCCCGCCGCCAGCGGGCCAGGGCCGTCGCCGCCATCGCCGCGGCTGCCCCGGCGCCCGGGGACGGCGCCCCCGGGGACGCGCCAAAGGGCACCCTGTCCGTGCGCAGCCTGTCCGTCGGCGTCGGCAATGCGGGGACAGGCAACGGCGTCCGGCTGGTCACCGACGTCTCCTTCGACGTCGAACAGGGCACCGTCCTGGGACTGGTGGGCGAATCCGGCTGCGGCAAGACCATGACGGCGCTGTCCCTCCTGGGCTTGCTCCCGTCCGGCGTCTCGGTAACCGGGGGCCAGATCCTCTGGAACGGGAAGAACCTTGCGGCCGCCACGGACAAGGAGATGGAAGGCATCCGGGGCCGTGACATCGCCCTGATCAGCCAGGAGCCCATGCGGGCCCTGGACCCGATGTTCACGGTGGGCTACCAGCTCACGGCAACCATCCGGCGGCTCCGCGGCCTGGGCAAGGCCGAAGCCCGGAAGGAGGCCCTGGCCCTGCTGGAGAAGGTGGGCATCGTGGATGCCCCCCGGATCCTGAAGACCTATCCGCACCAGATCAGCGGTGGCATGGCCCAGCGCGTGGCCATCGCCCTGGCCCTTTCCGGCCAGCCCAAACTGCTGGTGGCGGACGAGCCCACCACAGCCCTGGATGTCACGGTCCAGGCCGAGATCCTGTCCCTGCTGCGGGCCCTGGTGAAGGACACCGGCATGTCCGTGGTGATGGTCACCCACGACCTCGGCGTGGTGGCGGACATCTGCGACCAGGTGGCCGTCATGTACGCCGGGCAGGTGGTGGAGAACGGAAAGACCCAGGCCATCCTGGACAACCCGCGCCACCCCTACACCCTGGCCCTGCTCGCCGCCGACCCGCACGCCAACCACGGGGACGCCATGCCGGAGCGGCTTGCCACGATTCAAGGCCAGGTGCCGCAGCCCAAGGACTGGCCCTCCGGCTGCCGCTTCGCCGCACGCTGCCAGTTCGCCGGCTCCGCGTGTACGGAACCGGTCCCGCTGCTGGCGTCCGGCACCGGCGATGGCCTGGTCCGGTGCGTCAAGGCGGACCAGCTGGCCGTTGAAGGCATGGACTGGATGGCCACGGACGTCGCCGCTGCCCGGCTCCTCCCGGTCACCCCGGTCAGCCCAACGAACACCACCATCGTCGAAAAGGACCTGGCATGAGCACCGCAGTCACGGAACGCCGCGATTCACCAGCACCTGCAGCCTGCACCCCCGTCCTGGAGGTCAAGGACCTGGTGGTCCGCTACGGCCGCGGGCGCAAGGCAGCCGCCGCACCCGCCGCCGTCGACCACGTCAGCTTTTCGATTGCGCCCGGCGAGACCGTGGGCCTGGTGGGGGAGTCCGGCTCCGGGAAGTCGACCATCGGCAAGGCCATCCTGGGCCTCCAGAAGGTCTCCGGCGGCTCCATCAGCTACCAGGGCAGGGACATCACATCCGCCAATGCCGCGCAGCGGCGGGCGCTGGGCGGGGAACTGCGCGCCGTCTTCCAGGACCCCAACTCCTCGCTGAACCCCCGCAACACCATCGGCACCTCCCTTGCCGAACCGCTCCGGCTGCGCGGCGTTTCACCCACTGAAGCCAGGGTCAAAGCGGAGGACATGCTGGAACGCGTGGGGTTGCCGCGGGAGGCCGTGGACCGGTACCCCAGCCAGTTTTCCGGCGGCCAGCGGCAGCGGATCTCCGTGGCCCGCGCCCTGATCTGCGACCCCCAGCTGGTGGTCTGCGATGAGGCCGTCAGCGCCCTGGATCTATCCACCCAGGCGCAGGTCCTCAACCTCCTGGCCGATCTCCGCGACGAACGCGGCCTGAGCTACCTGTTCATTGCGCACGACATCGCCGTGGTCCAGTTCCTGGCCGAACGGGTGGTGGTGCTCTACCGCGGCCAGGTGATGGAAACCGGGCCGGCCGCCGCCGTCACGGAAAACCCGAAACACCCCTTCACCCAGGCCCTGGTGGCCGCGTCCCCGGTGCCCCGGCCTGCCGAGCAGGCCGCCCGGCGGGAAGCCCGCGAATCGCTGGGTGTCCGCACCGGCGCCGCCGCCGTTCCCGGACCCGGCGGCTGCCCGTTCCGGCTCCGCTGCCCGCTCGCCACCGAGCTGTGCGCCACGGAACGGCCGGCCCTGCGCCGCGTGGGTGCCGCCGACGTCGCCTGCCACTACGCCTGAATTTGCTGCCCTACTTCAGAACGGACCATCCCGCATGACATCCACCTGGCACGCCGCCATGATCACCCCCGAGCAGGATTTCGACGGCGCCCCGCGCCTTCGCAAGGCGTTCCGGCTCGACGAGGGCCACGGCGGGGTGGTGAAGGCAACGCTGTGGGCCACCGCCCTGGGCGTCTATGAGGCGTTCATCAACGGCACCCCGGTGGGTGACGACGTGCTGAGCCCGGGCTGGAGCTCCTATGAGTGGCGCGTGCGCTACCGCACCTATGACGTCACCGCGCTGGTTGGCCCGTCCACCGTGCTCGGCATCGAGCTGGGCAACGGCTGGTACCGTGGCCGGCTGGCCTGGCACGGCCTGTCCAACCTGTATGGCAGCGAGCTGGGCTTCGCTGGGCAGCTGGACATCGAGTTCGCGGACGGTCATGTGCAGTCGGTCGCCTCGGACACTTCCTGGCAGGCCGGACCGTCCGCCACCACCTTCAACGACCTCTACGACGGGCAGACCATCGACGCCAGACGCGCCCAGCCGGGCTGGGCGGAGCCCGGCTTCGCGCCCGGGACTGACTGGACGGGCGTGCGGGAGCTGGAGTTCGATGCCGGCCGGCTGGCTGAGCCGGTGGGCCCGCCCATGGTGCGTGCCGGCGTCGTCCGTCCCGTGGCAATCCTCACCTCACCCGCAGGGAAGACGTTGGTGGACTTCGGCCAGAACCTGGTGGGATGGCTGCGTTTCAGCGTGCAGGGCGAGGCCGGACACGTGATCAGCGTCCGGCACGCGGAGGTGCTGGAAAACGGGGAACTGGGCGTCCGTCCGCTGCGCTCTGCAAAGGCCGAGGATATGTTCATCCTCTCCGGCGGCACGGACCTTTTCGAACCCACCAAGACCTTCCACGGCTTCCGGTATGCCGAGGTCACCGGCTGGCCCGGAACCCTGACAGCAGATGATCTCGAGGCCGTGGTGGTCCACTCCGACCTGGAGCGGACCGGCACCTTCGAGTGCTCCAACGACCTCGTCAACCAGCTGCACCGCAACATCGTCTGGGGCCTGCGCGGCAACTTCCTGGACCTGCCCACCGACTGCCCGCAGCGCGACGAGCGGCTCGGCTGGACCGGCGACATCGCCGTCTTCGCCCCCACCGCCGCCTACCTGTACGACGTCAAGGGCTTCCTGCAGGACTGGCTGCTGGACCTCGCCGTGGAGCAGCAGGCACAGGACGGGCTGGTGCCCATCGTGGTCCCGGATGTCCTGAAGTACTGCCCGCAGCCGCCGGAATTCCCGTCGCCCGAGTCCTCCGCGCTGTGGAGCGAAGCCTCGGTGTGGGTGCCTTGGGCGCTGTGGGAGGCGTACGGTGACCTCGGCGTGCTGCGGAACCAGTACGAATCCATGGCTGCGCACACCCGCCGCGTGGAGGGCCTGCTCTCGCCGTCCGGGCTGTGGGATTCCGGCTTCCAGTTCGGCGACTGGCTGGACCCTGATGCCGCGCCGGACCAGCCGTGGGCAGCCAAGGCGGACACCGCCGTCGTGGCCACCGCCTGCATGTACCGCACCGCCCGGCTCACCGCCCAGGCCGCCGGGCTGCTGGGAAAGCACGACGACGAGGCCCACTTCAACGCGCTCGCGGACCGGGTGCGGAACGCCTTCGCCGAGCACTACGTGGCGCCCGGCGGCACCATCCGCAGCGACTGCACCACGGTCTACGCGCTGGCCATCGCCTTCGACATCCTGGCCACCCCCGAGCTGCGGGAGTTTGCCGGGAACCGCCTGGCCGAGCTGGTCCGGGACAATGGCTACCGGGTGTCCACCGGGTTCGCGGGAACGCCGTTCATCACCCACGCCCTCACGGACACCGGCCACGTGGATGAGGCCTACCGGCTCCTGCTGGAAGAAGGCTGCCCGTCCTGGCTGTACCCGGTCACCATGGGTGCCACCACCGTCTGGGAACGCTGGGACTCCATGCTCCCGGACGGCACCATCAACCCCGGGCAGATGACCAGCTTCAACCACTACGCCCTGGGCGCCGTGGCGGACTGGATGCACAAGGCCATCGGCGGCATCCGGCCGCTGGAGCCCGGCTATGCGCGCGTCCTCATCCAGCCGCGGCCGGGGGAGGGGATCAGCTGGGCCAGGACGTCCCTGAAGACCCCGCACGGTGAGGTCCGCGTGGCATGGACGTCCGGCGACGGGGAGTTCCGCCTCGAGGCGACCGTTCCGGCCGGGGTGGCGGCCGACGTCGTGCTTCCGGACGGCGCGCGGCACACGGTCGAGGGCGGGGAGCACTCCTTCGCGGCAGGGCTGGGCCTGGCGGTGCGGTAGCCGGGGGAAAAGCCGGGGAGTAGTGCAGGCACGGCGCTGATCTGCAACGATGTGCCACAGGACCAAACCCAGGAGGACTCATGCCGTACACCGTGGATTTCAAGAACGTCTCCACCGCCGGCCTGGAATCGTCACCGGTGGCGGAGGCGCTGGCCGGGCTGCGCGCGAACGAGGCGCGCTATTACAAGAACAAATACGACCACGACTTCACCGTCACTCCGGCCGAAGACGATCAGGAGACGCTGCAGTACATCACCAACATCCTGTCCACGGAGCGGAACCTGGTGATCGCGTCCAAGCCCCTTGAAGTGTCCTCCTTCGAGGTGGACGGGCTGCGAATGGCCTACGTCTTCTACGAGTCCGGGCTGTCCATCAACGTCATGTACTCCGTCGAAGAGGGCGGAAAACGGGCCGTGGGCTTCAAGCTGTCCGACGGCATGGAGGTCCCGGAGGAACTGGCGTCCAGCTTCAAGTTCGCCAGGCAAAAATCCAAGCTCGCCGGCACCATCCGCGGCTCCTACTTTGTGATCAAGGGCCAGTACTAGGGTCAGCACAAGGCCGCAGGGCCGAAGAACGCCTTCCAACGATTGGAACCGGGCCCTGCCTGGGGCGCCGCTGGGCGGCACGATAGCGGGATGACCTCCAATCCCATCCTTGCCGGCTTCAACCCCGACCCGAGCATCGTCCGCGCCCCGGACGGTTTCTACCTGGTCACGTCGTCCTTCGAATACCTGCCGGGCCTGCCGGTCTACCACAGCGAGGACCTGGAACGCTGGGAACTGGTGGGCCATGTGGCTACAAGGGAGGAGCAGGTCCAGGTTGCCCAGGTCCCCACGCCGGGCGGCGTCTGGGCGCCCACCCTGCGCTACCGGGACGGTGTGTTCTACCTGATCGTGTCCGTGTTCCTCGGTGGGCGCGGTTGCGTCCTGTTCACGGCCGCCGATCCCGCGGGCCCATGGAGCGACGGGACGGTCATCGGGGCGGTGGACGGCATCGACCCGGACCTCGCCTGGGACGACGACGGAACTGCGTTCGTGACGTTCGCCCGCCACCCCGACGCCCTCCAGCAGGTGCGGGTGGACCTCGCAACCGGGGAAGCCCTCGAGAAGCCGCGACCGCTGTGGTCCGGCAGCGGGCTGTATTCGCCGGAAGGCCCGCACCTTTACCGGCGCGGTGACTGGTGGTACCTGCTGGCGGCCGAGGGCGGCACGGACAGGGGCCATGCTGTGACCGTGGCACGGTCGCGGCGGCCGGACGGGCCGTTCGAATCCGCTCCGCACAATCCCCTCCTCACCGCCGCGGGAACCGGCTCGCCCATCCAGAACACCGGGCACGCAGACCTCGTTGAGCTTCCCGACGGCGGAACAGCCATGGTCCTTCTGGGTGTCCGCCCGGTGGGGCTGGCGAAGTCGTTCGCACCGCTGGGCCGTGAGACGTTCCTGACCACCGTGGACTGGATTGACGGCTGGCCGCACGCCCGGATGCCCCAGCCCGGCGTGACGCCGCCGGAGCAACTTGAGTACGACTTCAGCAACGGTGCCGGGCTGGAGGATCCGCGATGGATCGGTGTCCGCAGGACGCCCGCTGAGTTCTCGGCACCCACGTCCAAAGGGCTCCTGCTCAGGGGCGAAGGCAGCACCATGGGGTCGCCCAGGCCTTGTTTCGTCGCGCAACGCCAGCGCCACCTCGCGATGGAATTCAGGGCCGTGCTGGACGTCGGCTCCGGCGCGGGCGGCATCGCCGTGCGGAACGCCGAGGACAACTGGTTCGGCATCGAGGCCCGCCAGGACGGCGACGCCGTCAGGATCACGGCGCGTGCCGTTGTCGCGGGCTTTGACCGCACCTGGGAAGCAACTGTTCCGCCCGGGGATGTTGAGCTGGCAATCGAGGCCAGCCCGCCGCCGTCGGACTTCCGCGCCGGCGCCGTGGGCGGCGACAGGATCCGCCTGCTGGTCCGTGACGCCGGGGCGGGCGGCAGCGCTGAAGGCGAGCTGCTCACCGAACTGGACGGACGGCACTGGGCCTTCGAAACTGCCAAGGCCTTCACCGGCAGGGCTTTTGGCGTCTTCGCGGTGGACGGCGAGGTCCTGGTCCGCCGGCTGTCCTACCGCGGCAGGGACTGACCCGCTACGCGGCCACGGCGCCGGGCTGCGCGGCGTGTCCGGCCGGCGCCGTGCATGCGGCCCTCGCCGGATCTACGACGGCAAGCTGGCCGGTGGTGTCCGGGACGCCGGGAAGGTGTATGGCAGGGGCCTCGGCGCCGGCCTCCGTACCCCGGGCGCCGCGCAGGCGGAGGAGCGAAACGGCGGAAATGAGGAGCCACGCGGCATTGGTGGCCACTGAGGGCCACGCCTCGTGGAAGGCGCCGTTGAGGATAAAGGCAGCGGCGCCGAGGAGGTTGGCGCCCTGGAACGCCCGGCCGGCCTTCACCCACCCCATGGAGACCGACAGAAACGCGGTCAGAATCATGGCGGCGCCGGCCCAACCGGAAATTTCCCAAACGAGTTCCATTGGTGTCCTTTCGTAAATCGTTACCTAATGGCAATTCTGCGGGCCCGTAGACGTGTAGTTCAATTGCATTCTTCTGCACTCCTGGTTTAGAAATGCTTAACATGGACATGGATCCCCGCCGGCTGCTCGTGCTGCTGGCTGTCGCCCGGACCGGCGGCGTGCTCGCAGCCGCCGATGAACTGCACCTCACGCCCTCCGCGGTGTCCCAGCAAATCACCAAGCTGGAGCGGGAAACCGGGCATGCGCTGATGGTCCGCACCCCGAAGGGGTCTGTGCTGACTCCTGCGGGCCTTGCCATGGCTGAAGCCGGCGAGGAGATTGAACGCGCCCTCAGTGTTGCCCGGACCCGGATGGAGAGCGGGGCCAACATTTCAGGTGTGGTGCGGCTGGGCGGCTTCACCAGTTTCATCCGCACCGTGGTGATCCCCCGGTTGCCTGAGTGGCGGAGCAAATATCCGCAGCTCCAGATCCGCATCGTGGAGGACGATTTTCCCGCCCTGATGCGGCTTCTCCGGCAACGCCAGCTCGACGCCGTGGTGGTGGAACACGACTCCACCACCGCCGGCCAGCTTTCACTCGGGGCAGGAATGATCGAGGAACCTCTGCTGGATGAACCGTGGAGGCTGGCGGTGCCCACCGGAGCGCTGCTTAGCACTGAAAGCGTGGACCTTGCCCGGCTGCCGCTTCCCTGGCTCGGGGTGGATTCCGCAGCCGCGAACTCCGCGGTGCTGGGGCGGCTGCGCCATTCAACGGGCGCCAGCATGGAGACTGCTCACCAGTACCAGGAGACGCTGACGGCGCTGGCACTGGTCGCTGCCGGCGAAGGCGTTGCCATCGTGCCCACGCTGGCCCTGGCTGGCGTGGCCCATGAAGGGGTGGACATCCTTGACGTTCCCGGGCTGGGGACACGGCGCATCGTCCTGCGGCGGTTCGACGGGCGCCGGCGTTCCAGCACCCCGGTGGACACCGTGGCGCGGCTCCTGCGCGAATCAGCGGCGGCGTTCGATACGCGGTCGGCGTCCTGACCGGCCCTGATGTGCAGTCCGCGGTGCCGTTGACCCCCTGCAGGGGCATGGGTACTGTGGGCGCACAATCCGTCCGCGGCGCCGGCAGGCTGCGGATGCCTGCGGCGGGTAACGGTCCGGGCGCGCCGGCAAAAGGAGGCAGGTGTCGTTCTTCCAGCTTTCGCTGATCGCCGCCGTCGCGCTCCTCGGACCCTTGCTGGCATTTCCCCGGACATGGCACCTTCCCATGGTGCTCGGGCAACTGCTGGCCGGAATCGCCATCGGACGCACCGGACTGGGGCTCGTGGATTCCACAGATCCGACGTTCACGTTCGTTGCCGATGTGGGATTCGCCCTCATCATGTTCGTCGCCGGAACGCACGTGCCGGTACGGGACCAGGCCATCCGTCCCGCCCTGGGCGGCGGCGCGCTGCGGGCTGCCATCGCTGCGGCCCTCGCGGCTGCCGTAGGAACCGTCATCGCGTTCGCTTTCGGCACCGGACATGCGCCGCTCTACATCGTGCTGCTCGCTTCCTCGTCAGCCGCCCTTGTGCTGCCCATTGTCGATTCCCTGCGGCTGGCGGGACCGAAGGTCCTGACGACGACGGCGCAGGTGGCGGTGGCGGATATCGCCTGCATTGTGGCGCTTCCGCTGGCCGTCGATCCGCCCAACGCGCCGAGGGCAGCCATCGGGGCGACCGCCGTCGCGGCGTGTTCGGTGGTGTTGTTCTTCGTGCTTCGCTGGCTGGAGCTCAGCGGCACCCGCGGGCGGGTGCATGACGTGTCCGAGGAACGGAAGTTCGCCCTGGAACTGCGGATCCAGCTTGCCTTGCTCTTCGCGCTGTCCGGGCTTGCCGTGGCGGGCCACGTGTCCGTCATGCTCGCCGGATTCTCCTTCGGACTGGTGGTGGCGGCAGTGGGTGAACCCCGCCGGCTGGCGCACCAGCTCTTCGCAGTCAGCGACGGCTTCCTGGGGCCGGTGTTCTTCGTCTGGCTGGGCGCATCGCTGGACCTGCGCGCGCTCGCCGGCACCCCGGCCATGGTTCTCCTCGGGGTCTGCCTTGGAGCGGGGACCCTCCTGGTGCACGGAAGCCTGCGCCTGCTGGGCCAGCCGCTGCCGCTCGCAGTCCTGTCGGCATCCCAGCTCGGCGTGCCGGTTGCCGCGGCCACCATCGGCTCCCAGCTGTCCCTGCTGGAACCGGGGGAAGCCTCGGCGTTGATCCTGGGCGCCCTCATCACCATCGGGGCCAGCGCCGCGGCGGGTTCACGGGCTGCCCGCACCTTCGCACGGAACGCCGAGGCGCCGGCGTAGCCGGCGCTACCCCCGGGAGTGGGTCCACACCCCGGTGCTCGCCTGCGCCTGGAAGCCCAGGTTGCGGGACACGGCGCGGGCGGCGGCGCGGACCGCCGGGGCAAGGACGTTGGGCGGCGTGGCACCGTCCGGAACCACGATGGACAGCGACGCCACCACGGCGCCCTGCGCATCGAAGATGGGGGAGGCCACGGATACGGTGCGGGACGGGACGGTCCGCCGGATCATCGCGATACCGGTCCGCCGCACATCGGACAGGGTCCTGCGCAGCTGGCCTTCGGGCATTTCGGGCACGCCGGGTTCGTTTTCCGGCGGGCGCTTCAGGATGGTCTCCTGGAACTGCTGGTCCGCACCGGCCAGCAACACCAAGCCGATGGCGGTGGACCTCAGCGGCGCACGGCCGCCCACCCGGTAGGCCACCTCTGTGGCGTCCTTCCCGGACAGGCGTTCGATCAGAACCGCCTCCTCGTTGTCCCGGACCGCCAGCAGCACATGGTGCCGGGTGACCTCAAACAGGTCCTCAAGGTAGGGGAGTGCGATTTCCCGCACGCCGTGCCCGCGCGGAGAGAGGGATGCCACTTCCCACAGCCGGACCCCCACCACGTACCGGCCGTCGTCGAGCCTCTCCAGGGCACCCCACGCCACCAGCCGGGCGATCAGCCGCAGCGCCGTGGGGGCAGGCATATCCGCGTGGCGGGCCAGTTCGGACAGTGTCAGCGCGCGGCGCCGGTCGGAGAAGACGGCGAGCAGGCTCAGTGCCCGGTCGATGACGGGTTCGCCCTGTTTGGGCCGCTTTCCGCGCGCAGGCGGGGTGTCCGTTTCCGGAGTGGCAGTCATGGCAGTGGTTCCTAGCGCCGTTGGCAGTTCCTGTGGCCCACGGGGAAGGCAGTGAGCTGAACCACAATACTATTCCAACCATTGAAAGCTCCCTGTGGAGGGGAAGTCACGAAACGCAAAGCTGGAACTCCCAGCAACCGCACTTCAGGAGTCCCGCCGCATGACCGCCCCCACCCGGCTTCGGGCCGAACACCTGCCTGCGGCGCTGGGCCTGACCGTCACCACGCCCCGGCTGGGCTGGAGGCCGCCCGCCGGCACCAGCAGCCAGACGGCGTACCGGATCACCGCCAGCAACGGCTGGGACACGGGCCGGCAGGAATCAGCCGCGTGCAGCGGCATCCCGTACACCGGCCCCGCGCTGGACTCCCGCAGCCGGTTCGAGTGGCGCGTCCGCACCTGGAACTCCGGCGAAGACGGCACCGAAACACCAACCGGCTGGTCCCAGCCGATGACGGTGGAACTGGGCCTCCTGCACGCCACCGACTGGACAGCGCAGTGGATCGGCGCCGACGAGCCGGAGATCCCGGCGGCGGGGGAACGCCCCGGCTACGCCTTCACCAAAACCTTCACGCTCGACGCAGCCCCGCACAAAGCCCGCGCGTACGCCACCGCCCACGGCATCTACGAACTCTTCATCAACGGCCGCCGCGTGGGCGACCAGCAGCTCACACCCGGCTCCACCAGCTACAACACCACGCTCCAGGTCCAGGCCTACGACGTCATGGACCTGCTCGTCGAAGGTTCCAACACAGTCCGCGCCGTCCTCACCGACGGCTGGTACCGCGGCACCTTCGGGTACACGCGCGACGCCGGCATGTACGGCACGCGAACAGCTTTCCTTGCGCAGCTCGAGGTGGAGTCCTCGGCCGGCCGGCAGACCATCGGCACCGACGGCTCCTGGCTGGTGTCCGCAACGGAGATCACCAGCGCCGACCTCATGGCGGGCCAGCGGGTTGACTTCCGGATGCACGACGGCGGGAGCACACCGTCCGCAGGCACGGCACCCGGGGCACGTCCCGCCGTCGTCCGTCCCGGCGGCTTTACGGCACTCACCGGACCCCTCGCCCCTCCCACCCGCGTGACCCGGGAACTGGCGCCGGTGTCCATCACCCGCCTTCCCAACGGCCACCAGGTGGTGGACTTCGGCCAGAACATCCACGGCTGGGTCCGGCTGTCCCAGCTGGGTGCCCCGGGAGAAACCGTCACGCTGGAATACGGCGAGGCGCTTGGGCCGGACGGTGACGTCACCCGGGACCACCTGCGGCCGCACAATTTCCGCGCACCGGGGGCCTTCCTTGATGCCGGCCAGGTGGACACCGTCACCGCCTCCGGCGCCCCGGGCGAGGTCTTCGAGCCCCGGCACACCACGCACGGGTTCCAGTACGTCTCGGTCCAGGGCCTCGCCACGGACCTGCAGCCGGCGGACATCTCCGCCTGCCTGGTCCGGACAGACCTGGAACGGATCGGCACCTTCAGCTGCAGCGACGCCCGGCTGAACAAGCTCCATGACATCGTCGAATGGAGCTTCCTGGACAACTCCTGCGAGGTCCCCACCGACTGCCCGCAGCGCGAAAAGGCCGGCTGGACCGGGGACTGGCAGCTGTTCATCCCCACCGCCGCGTACCTGTTCGACGTCACCGGATTCTCCCGAAAATGGCTCCACGACGTCCGGGCCGACCAGTGGGAGAACGGCGTCATCGCCAACATTTCGCCCTCGCCCGGACCCGCTGCCACCTCCGCGGAGTTCATGGCATTCACCAATGGGTCCGCCGGCTGGGGCGACGCGATCGTCATGGTGCCGTGGGAGGGCTACCGGGCCACCGGGGACGCATCAATCCTGGCCGAAAACTGGGACGCGATGCAGCGCTGGCTGGGCTTCGTCCGGACCACCGCCGAAACCCAGCGGCACGCAGTCCGCGCAGCTCAGGCGCCCCTCCCGGCCGCCCACGAGCAGTACCTGTGGGACACCGGCTTCCACTTCGGCGAATGGATGGAGCCGGGCGGCCCCGAACCTGACCTGTTTGCCGCCCGCGCGGCGGACAACGGCATCGTGGCCACCGCCTACTACCGGCACACCACGGACCTGATGGCCCGCATCGCCAGGGTGCTGGGGTTCGCCGGGGAAGCCGCCGCACTGGCGGAACTCTCGGCGAACGTCCGGAACGCCTGGGAAACGGAATACCTGGACGCCGCCGGGCAGGTGACCCGAGCCAGCCAGGCCAACTGCGTCCGTGCCCTGGCGTTTGACCTGGTCAGCCCGGAACGCCGCGCCACCGTCACCGCGCAGCTCGCAGGACTGATCCGGGACGCCGGCACGCACCTGGGCACGGGCTTCCTGGCCACGCCCTACCTGCTTCCGGTCCTGGCGGACAACGGCGAGCTGGACTTGGCCTATGAACTGCTCATGCAGGACTCCGAACCGTCCTGGCTCGCCATGGTTGACCGCGGCGCCACCACCGTGTGGGAACTGTGGAACGGCATCGACGCCCGCGGCACCGCCCACCAGTCGCTCAACCACTACAGCAAGGGCGCGGTGGTGTCCTTCCTGCACTGGTATACCGCCGGGCTTCGGCAGGCCCACGGCAGTGCGGGCTGGGAACGGATCGTCATCGAGCCCCGGCCGGGGGCCGGCGTCACCTCCGCCACCACATCCCACCAGGGGCCGCGCGGCCTGATCGAGGTGGCGTGGACCATTTCGGCGGGGACTGCACCGGAGGCGGCAGCGTCTGAAGGCGCACCGGACGACGGCGTGCTGACGCTCACCGCCACAATCCCCGCCGGCACCACTGCCGAGGTGCTGCTGCCCGGCCTGCCGGCCGCCGTCGTCGGCCCCGGACACCATACTTTCCTTGCCGCACCCGGCGGGGACAGCACCCAACCTGAGCTAATGAGGAGCACACTATGACAGTGGACCGCGCTACCGACGTACTTGACGCTTCCCGCGATGCTTCCCGGCCCGGAGGCCGCACCATTCCGCCGTTCCCGGTCTACGACGCCCCCGGCACACCGGAGCAGGCAGGCGGGGTTTCGGTGGTGCACCGCGAAGTGACGTACGCCCGGGCCATCGGTTTCCGGCCGTTGAAAATGGACATCTGGCTGCCCCGCGAGGCCGCCGGACCCACGCCGCTGGTGCTGTGGGTGCACGGCGGTGCGTTCCAGCTGGGCGACCGCCGGGAGCTGCCGCCCACCTTCGCGCCGGACTCCGTGTTCCGGCTGCTCAACCAGGCAGGCATCGCCTGCGCCACGGCGGACTACCGGCACGCCCTGGAATCCCCCTTCCCGGCGCAACTCCACGACCTCAAAGCCGCCGTCCGGTACCTCCGCGAATTCGCCGCGGAGCTGAACATCGATCCGGAACGGTTCGGCGCCTGGGGCGAATCCGCCGGCGGGCACCTTGTCGCGCTCCTGGGACTCACCGGAAACCGCCAGGACCTCGAGGGCGGCCTCGGCGCGCAGGGGCACCCAAGCAGCGTCAGCGCCGTCGTCGACTTTTACGGTGTCTCCTCCCTGGCGGACATCCCGCCCATGCAGCGGCCGGCCGGGCTGTTCCCCGCCGCACTGACCGCTGCCGTGCCGCCAGGCATGTCCGTGCAGCCGGAATACATGCTGGTGGGCGGCTCGGATGACCGCGACCTGCTCGCGGCTGCCAGCCCCGTCAGCTACGTGACCCCCGGCGCCGCGCCGTTCCTGCTGGTCCACGGCGACTCCGACGGCCTGGTCCCGCACTCGCAGACCGAACTCCTGGCCGCCGCCCTCGCCGAAGCCGGCGTCGAGCACGACGTGGTGACCATCGAGGGCGGGGACCACTGTTTCTTCGGCGCGGAGGACCGGATGGACGCCATCCTGGCAGCCGCCGTCGGCTACTTCTCGCGGAAGCTGGGCGCAGCATGACACCCACCAAACCTGCCGCGTCAGCGCCGGCGGCTGGCCCCGGGAACGACGCCCAGGCGCCCGACGCGGGGTTCGCGGAGTACCTGGCCAGGCCGGAAGGCCCGCAGTTCCTCAACCCGGACGCCGTGCGGTCGCCCGGGCCCGACGTCCCCATCCGAACGGTGACGGCGGACGGCCGGCACGGGCCGGTGGCCATCCGGATCTATGGTGAGGCGGCCGCTGCCGGCAGCCCCGCCCTGGTGTGGCTGCACGGCGGCGGCTTCGTCAGCGGGAGCGTTGACATCCCCGAATCGGACTACCTGGCACGGGTGCTCGCGGCCCAGGGGACGCCGGTGCTGTCCGTAGACTACCGCCTGGCGCGCAACGGCGTGTCCTTTCCCGTCCCGCATGATGACGCCCTGGCCGGATGGTTCTGGGCGCGGAAGAACGCCGCATCCCTGGGCCTGGATCCGGACCTGCTCTGCCTGGGCGGGGCCGGTGCCGGCGGCAACCTCGCCGTGGGCGCCGCGCTCTACCTGATCGACGCCGGCAAGCCACTGCCCGCAAAACTGCTGCTGGCCTATCCCTTCCTGGACGCCGAACTCCCGCCGCCGGCCGGAGGCCTGGACGATTCGGTCATGGCCGGACTGCCGCGGCACCTGCGGTTCACGCTGGAGGACTGCATCCGGACGGCGGAGAACTACGTGGGGGGTCCGGTCAGCATGGCACCGTCCTACGCCATGCCCGGCTACGCGGACCCTGCCGGACTTCCGCCCACCGCTTTGCTTGCCTGCGAGTACGACGACGCCCGCGGCTCAACCGAGCAGTTTGCCTCGGCATTGGAGCGGGCGGGGGTTCCGGTGTCCTACTTCCTGGCCGAGGGCGCAGTGCACGGCCATCTCAACCACACCGCAGGGCTGCCGGAGGGGCAGGCGGCACTGGACTTCCTGGCGGGCCAGCTGGCGGCGGCGCGGAGGCCTTAAGCGCGGAGACGGGTCAGGGCTGCCCTGGCGTTTCTTCGGCCGCGTGGCTGCTGGACCAGATGTCCCCCATTTCCTCGGTGGACTGCTCCACGATCCTGCTCATGGCGGCGTGCGCGGCAGCGGCCTCCCCGCGCTGGATCGCGCTGGCCACATCAACATGCAGCTGCAGCGCCTCGTGGTCCGGAAGATGCGGCATCAGGCCGTGCTGGGTCCGCCCGGCCAGCACCTCCGCCACCAGGTTGTGCAGCTGGGAAAACATCAGGTTGCCGGAGGCATTGAGGACTGCGGCGTGGAAGTCGATATCGAGCCGCAGGAATTCCCCCTGGTCCCCGCGCTGCCCCGCGGCCCACAGCCGGGCTGCCATCGAGACAAGGTCGCTGGCCTCATCCAGGGATGCGCGTTCAGCGGCCAGGCGCGCGGCCTGCGGCTCAATGGCGCCACGCAGTTCGTTCAAGGCCCGCAGCTGCTCCAGCCGCTTGGCCGATGCCAGCCGCCACCGGATCACCTGCGGATCGTAGAGGTTCCAGCTCGCCTCGGGCTGGACCACCGTGCCCAGGCGGCGGCGGGACTCGAGCATCCCCATGGACGACAGGACGCGGGTGGCCTCCCGGATCACGGACCGGGACACCTTGTGCTGCGCCTCCAGCTCATCCAGCCGCAGGATGGAGTTCGGTGCCAGCGTTCCCTCGGCAATGGCGAGCCCCAGGTTCTCGACCAGCGATGAATGCAGGTCAGGGGACAACGCCGCCTTTGGGATGGTCATGAATAAATCATATGGGGGCATAGCAAGGTCTTGTATATGTCTGCCTTATTTGTCTATGCTCGCTGAACAGAGCAGACGTAACGAGGCGTTTGTAACCAGCCCGCGCTGATGCGGGCCCAAAGGCAAAGGGAGTCGTAATGAAGCGGCGTTCAATTGTGAAGTACGCGGCCGTGGCCGCGGCGATGTCGCTGGGGCTCACCGCCTGCAGCGGCGGCGGAGGCGGCAGCGACCAGGCGAAGGAGTCCGGCACCGTCCGCGTCACCCTCGCCAACCACGTGTGGACCGAAGGCATCAAGGCCGCCATTCCGGAGTTCGAGAAGTCCAGCGGCCTGAAGGTCGAACTCACCCAGCTGGGCGAAGACCAGCTCTCGGACCAGTACAACGTCAAGCTCAACGCAGGCAGCGACGAAATCGACGTCATGATGTACCGCCCGCTGCAGGAGGGCAAGGCCTTCGCCAAGAACGGCTACCTGGCGGACCTGACCAAGAACGTCTCCTCCGACTCCAACTGGGACTGGAAGGACTACCAGGAGGGCCCGGTCAAGGCCACCACCGTTGACGGCAAGGTGGTCGGCGTGCCGATCATCACCGAGCGCGAGGTCCTGTACTATCGCAAGGACCTGCTGCAGGCCGCGGGACTCCAGGTGCCCAAGACCATGGACGAGCTGGAAGCGGCCGCCAAGGCCATCAAGGCTTCCTCCCCGGAGACCGCAGGGTTCGTGGCCCGCACCGGCAAGTCCGCCGCCGTCACCCAGTTCTCCAGCTTCCTGTACAGCTTCGGCGGCGACTTCATGGACTCCAGCGGCAAGGCCTCGGTCAACACCGATGCAGCCAAGAAGGCCTACGCCTACTACGGCGGCCTGATCAAGAACTACGGCCCCGCCAACGTCAGCACGGACATGAGCTGGCCCGAGGCCATGGCCATCTTCACCCAGGGCGGCGCCGCCTTCTACACCGAGGCTGACTCGCTCTACAAGAACGCCACGGACCCCGCCAAGTCCAAGGTGGCGGACAAGGTCGGGTTCGCACCGCTGCCCGCCGGCCCCGCCGGTTCCAAGCCGTACAACATCCCCTCCTGGGCCCTGGGCGTGAACCAGAACTCCAGCAACCAGGAAAACGCCTGGAAGTTCATCCAGTGGGCCACCAGCAAGGAGCGCACCCTGGCCGCCCAGAAGGCCGGCGTCCCGGGCCCGCGTACCTCCGTCTGGTCCAACCCCGACGGGACCTCCACCTACCCCAAGGACCTGGCTGAGGCGATCTCCGCCAGCGCCAAGAACGGCGTGGGCCACGACCGGCCCGAGGTTGTCACGGTAGGCAAGGCCCGCGAAATCGTGGGCGCCCCGATCGTTGCCACCATCACCGGCGCGGACTCCGCCGCCGCGGCAAACGACGCCCAGACCGCTTTCCAGACCTTCCTGGACAGCGAAAAGAAGTAGGACGCCGGGCGCGGATGCGCCGCACCAGCCCGCCGGGACGGCCGCCAATGCCGTCCCGGCGCGGCCCACTTCACCCCCAAAACTCCTTAGGTGAACCATGTCTGTAATGAACCCACCCCGCAGCGCCCGCACCCGCCGGGCCGGTGGCCCCGCCCGTGCCGGGGGGAGCTTTTCCGCCTGGGCCAACCGGCACCGGAAGTGGCTTTTCGCGGCGCCCGCCATGATCTTCGTCGGCGTCCTGATCATCTTCCCCCTGGCCTGGACCCTGTACCTCAGCCTCACCGACTCCCAGGGCTCCGTCCGGGCCGCCACGGAATTCATCGGGCTGCAGAACTACCTCACGGTCCTCAGTGATTTCGAGCGTTTCTGGCCTGCCGTGGGACGCACGCTTGCCTTCACCGGCGTCGCGCTGGCCTTCGAAGTGGTCCTCGGAATGGGCGTGGCCCTGCTCCTGTGGCGGCCCTTCCGCGGGGAAAAGTGGGTCCGCGTGGCCATCCTGCTGCCGCTGGTGGCCACCCCCGTGGCCGTCGGCATGATGTGGCGGCTGATCTTCGATCCCAACATCGGCTTCGTCAACCAGCTCCTGGGCATGGTGGGCATCCCGCCGCAGCCGTGGCTGTCCGGACAGGACACCGCACTGGGCACCACCATCTTCATGGACGTCTGGCAGTGGACCCCCATGGTGGTCCTGATCCTGCTGGCCGGCCTGACCTCCCTGTCCGATGAACCGGACGAGGCCGCCCGCGTGGACGGCGCCAACGCCTTCCAGCGGTTCTTCTACATCACCCTGCCCCTCATGATGCCCACCGTGATCGTGGCCATCCTGCTGCGCGGCATCGATGCCCTGAAGACCTTCGACATCCTCTACGCCACCAAGGGCAAAGGCGGCGGCTCGTTCCACGAAGTGGAGACGCTGAACGTCTACGCCTACGGGCTGAGCTTCGACTACAACCAGTACGGGCTCTCCTCGGCGGTGCTGATCCTGTTCTTCATGATCATCATCGGCTCCATGTGGCTGCTCACCATGCGCAAGAAAGCGGTAAGCAAATGACCGTCATGACAGATTCCGCCGCCACCGCCACCAACCGGGCCCCGCGCCGGCGCAAGCCGCTGGGCACCCGTGCCTACAAGGTGTTCCGGGTGGTGGCCCTGATTGTGGTGGTGCTGTTCCTGCTGGCACCGCTGTTCTGGATGCTCCTGGCGTCGCTGAAGACCAACGTTGACATCTACGACACCGGCAAGGCGTTCCTGTTCTCGCCCACGTTCGAGAACTACGCCAACGTGCTGCAGCGCAACAACTACTTCGTGTTCATCGTCAACAGCTTCTGGGTGGCCTTCGTCTCCACCGCGCTCTCGATCGTCCTGGGCGTCCCCGCTGCCTACGCCATGAGCCGGTTCAGCATGCACCGTTCCGCACTGGTGGTCCTGATGGCCCGCGTCATCCCGGGCGTTTCCCTGCTGGTGCCCTGGTATTACGTCTTCTCCAACCTGCGCATGGTGGGCAAGTTCGAGGTGCTGATCCTCAGCCACATGTTCGTTGCGCTCCCGCTGATCGTCTACATCATGATGAGCTACTTCGATTCGCTGCCCCTCGAACTGGAGGAATCGGCCGAGGTGGACGGGCTCACGCCGATCGGGGCGTTCCGGCTGATCACGCTTCCGCTGGCGGTGTCCGGTATTGCCACCGCCGGCATCCTGTCCTTCATCTTCTCGTGGAACAACTTCATGTTCGCCCTGGTGCTCTCCGGCGCCAAGACCAAGACCCTGCCTGTGGCGATCTTCGACTTCGTCTCCTACGCCAGCATCGACTGGGGCGGGCTGATGGCCGCGGCCACCGTTGTGACCATCCCCATCATGATCATTGCGCTCTTCACGCAGAAGTACATCGTCTCCGGCCTGACCGCCGGCGCCACCAAGGGTTAGGAACCGCCGCGTGACCGTCATCAGCCGGATCGAAACATTCCTCGTTGCCCCCCGCTGGCTCTTTGTCCGGATCGAAACCGACAGCGGCATCGTGGGCTGGGGCGAGGCCACCTGCGAGGGCCGCAGCGAAACGGTGCGTGCCGCCGTCGGGCAACTCTCGGAGCTGCTCATCGGCAGGGACGCCCTCCGGATCGAAGACCACTGGCAGGTCATGACCAAAGGGTCCTTCTACCGCGGCGGCCCCATCCTGGCCAGTGCCGTGTCCGGCCTGGACCAGGCGCTGTGGGACATTGCCGGCAAGCACTTCAACACCCCCGTGCACCAGCTCCTGGGCGGTCACGTCCGTGACCGGATCCGGATGTACGGCTGGGTGGGAGGCGACGAACCGAACGAGGTGGCTGACCAGATCAGCGCGCAGCTGGAGGTGGGCCTCACCGCCGTCAAAATGAACGCCAGCGGCCGGATGAGCCCGGTGGCGTCAGTCGCCGAAATCGACGGCGTCGTCCGCCGTGTCGCGGCGGCCCGCCAGGTGCTGGGCGACCACCGGGACGTCGCCGTCGATTTCCACGGCCGCTTCAGCCTGGCCAACGCCAGGCGGGTGGCGCCCCTGCTGGAGCCGTTCCGGCCCTTCTTTCTCGAGGAGCCGGTGGTCCCGGAAAACACCCACCTGCTGCGCGAATTCACCTCCTCCACCACCACCCCGGTGTCCACGGGGGAGCGGCTCTACAGCCGGCAGGAATTCCTGCCCGCGCTGCAGGCAGGCATCGCGGTGGCGCAGCCGGACCTCTCGCACGCCGGCGGGATCACCGAGGTCCGCAAGATCGCCGCGCTGGCCGAGGTGTATGAAGTCCAGCTTGCGCCGCACTGCCCGCTGGGCCCCCTGGCGCTCGCGGCCTGCCTGCAGGTGGGCTTCGCCACGCCCAACTTCCTCATCCAGGAACAGAGCATCGGGATCCACTACAACCAGGGCGCCGAAGTCCTGGACTACGTGGTGGACAAGACGCCGTTCAAGTTCGTCGATGGCCACATCGAGCGGCTCACCGGGCCCGGACTGGGCGTCGAAATTGATGAGGCCGTGGTGCGGGCAGCGGACAAGCGCGGCCACGCCTGGCGCGGACCGGTGTGGCGCCACCCCGACGGATCCTTCGCAGAATGGTGAACCCCATGACATCGCAAAATGCAGCTGTTACGCCAGCCGAATTGTTGGCCGGCATCCGGCAGGCGCGCCTCGTCGGCATCGTCCGCGGGAACGACGGCGGTGCTGCCGCCAAGGCCGCGCTGGCCGCCATGGAGGAGGGATTCCAGTACGTGGAGATCGCCCTCACCACGCCCAACGCGCTGGAGGCCATCCGGGAAGTCCGCGCGGCTGCCCCGGCCGGCTGCCTGGTGGGCGCCGGCACCGTCCTCAGCCAGGCCGACGTCGAACACGTCACCGCAGCGGGCGGCCAGTTCATCGTCACCCCCTCCCTGGCCCCCTCGATCAGCGAGGCCGCCAACGCCGGCATCCCCGTCCTTGCCGGGGCGCTGACGCCCAGCGAGGCCTATGAGGCGATGGAACGCGGCGCCACCGCCATCAAACTGTTCCCCGCCTCCATCGGCGGTCCCGGCTACCTGAAGGCCGTCCGCGATCCCTTCCCGGACATCCCCTTCATCGCCGTCGGCGGCGTGGGCCTGGACGAAGCCGCCGGGTACTGGGAAGCCGGGGCCATCGCCGTCGGCCTCGGTGGTCCGCTCTTTGGCACGGCGGCCTCGGGCGGCGACCTTTCGGACATGCGGGACCGCGCCCGCCGTTTCCTGGGCCTCGCTTCCGAATTCGCGGCCCGTACCGGGACTCCTTCGTGACGGTGGACCTGCTGACCTTCGGCGAGTCCATGGTCTCGCTCCGGTCCACCGGCCCGCTGGCCTCCGGCGGGACCCTGAACATGCAGGTGGCCGGGGCGGAATCGAACGTCGCCATCGGCGTTGCCCGCCTTGGCCACACGGCGGCCTGGGCCGGGTCCGTGGGGGCGGACCCGCACGGCGAGTTCATCCTGAAGCAGCTCCGGGGCGAGGGTATCCAGTTGCACCACAGCGTCCACCCGGAGCGGAGCACTGGGGTGATGTTCCTGGAGCAGCGCACCGCAGACCTCAGCCGGGCCTTCTACTACCGCGCAGGGTCCGCGGGGTCCACCATCTCGCCTGCGCACGTGTCCGCCGCGCTGGATGGCGGCGCCCGGATCCTGCACCTGACCGGCATCACCGCAGCGCTCAGCACGGAAGCCCGGGACGCCGTGGAATACGCCGCTGAACGGGCGGCCGGTGATGGTGTAGTGGTCAGCCTCGACGTGAACTACCGCAGCAAGCTTTGGTCCCGGGACCAGGCGAGGGCGGTGCTCGGCCCCTTGGCGCGGCACGCCACCATTGTCATCGCGTCCGACGACGAACTGGACCTGATTGCCCCACCCCAAGCGGGGAGCGGGGCGGCAGGGACTGCTACGGACGAAGCTTCCGAGGCGGCCCGGCTGCTCGACGCCGGAGTCAGTGAAGTGGTGGTGAAGCGCGGCGCAGCAGGCGCCGCCGTCTATACCGCTGAAGGACGCCTGGAAGCACCGGCCCTCGCCGTGACCTGCGTGGACACTGTTGGGGCCGGAGACGCCTTCACCGCCGGCTACCTATCCGCGCGGCTCGACGGCGTCGATACCGCCGGCCGCCTGCACCACGGCATCCTGGCAGGCGCCTTCGCCGTCAGCACGCGAGGCGACTGGGAAGGGCTGCCCCGTCGCGAGGAGCTTGCCCTGCTTGATGCCGCCCGGGGCAGCACCGTGCGCTGACTCCAGCCCTTGACATTCCAGACCTTCAGAAACCCCACCCGAAAGCCAGCCATGAAAATCGTTGCCGCCGATGTGTTTGTTACCAGTCCGTCCCGGAATTTTGTGACCCTTCGGATCACGACCGAGGATGGTGTGACCGGTATTGGTGATGCCACGTTGAACGGCCGGGAGTTGGCTGTTGCTGCGTATTTGAAGGAGCACGTGGCGCAGTTGCTGATCGGGAAGGATCCGCACCGGATCGAGGATACGTGGCAGTTCCTGTACCGGTCCTCGTACTGGCGGCGGGGCCCGGTGACGATGGCGGCGATCGCCGCGGTGGACATGGCGTTGTGGGATATCAAGGGCAAGCTCGCCGGGATGCCGGTCTACCAGCTCCTCGGTGGGGCGTCGCGGAACGGGTTGCGGGCGTACGGGCACGCGTCGGGGTCCGATATTGAGTCGCTGTTCGACTCGGTCCGGGAGCATTTGGAGCTGGGGTATAAGTCGATCCGGATCCAGACCGCCGTGCCGGGCATCAAGGCTGTGTATGGTGTGGCCGCGCAGGCGCAGGCGTCGGGGGAGCGGTACGACTACGAACCGGCCGGGCGGGGTGCGTTCCCGGTGGAGGAGGACTGGGACACCCGCGCGTACTTACGGCACCTGCCCACCGTCTTTGAAGCGGTGCGGAACGAGTTCGGCCCGGAGCTGCCGCTGCTGCATGACGGGCATCACCGGATGACGCCGATCCAGGCCGCGAAGCTGGGCAAGGCGCTGGAGCCGTATGACTTGTTCTGGTTGGAGGACTGCACGCCGGCGGAGAACCAGGAGGGGTTGCGCCTGGTGCGGCAGCACACCACCACGCCGTTGGCGATCGGGGAGATCTTCAATACCGTGTGGGATTACCAGACGCTGATCAAGGAACAGTTGATCGACTACGTCCGGGCCGCGTCCACGCACTTCGGCGGGATCAGCCCGTTGAAGAAGGTGATGGATTTCGCCGCGCAGTACCAGATCAAGTCCGGGTTCCATGGGCCGACGGATATTTCCCCGGTGGGGTTCGCGGCGCAGCTGCACGTGGGCCTGGCGATCCATAACTACGGCATCCAGGAGTACATGCAGCACTCGGATAAGACCAACGAGGTCTTCGAGCAGTCCATGACCTTCGTGGACGGGTACCTGCACCCGGGCGACAAGCCGGGCATCGGCGTCGAATTCAACGAAGAAGCCGCCGCAGCCTACCCATACCAGCAGGCCTACCTGCCCTACAACCGCCTCGTCGACGGCACCGTGCACGACTGGTAACCGCGCTTCCCGTTGACCCTGCGGCCACCCGCAGGGTGGCTTTAGCCCTTCAATACGAAGGCCCTGCTGTGCCCGGCCACTTCGGGCGCCAGCCTCGCAGCCTCCCCCTCCGCGTAGGAACGGGCATCCTCCAGCAACGGGTTGTAGAGGGCGACAAGGATGCGGCGCGCCTCGAACAAGGGGAAATCGCGGGGCAGCAGCTCCGGGGGGAGCCCGGGGTCCTCCCAGGGGAATGCCCGCCAAGCGTCCATCACCTCGGTCCTCAGCCGGAAGGCCTCTTCCCCCGGGAGGCGTCCACCGGCCAGTGTCTCCGCTTTGTGGCGGTAGGCGTTGATGAAGGGGGTGTACTGCCGGCGTACTTCGTCCAGGTCCCAGGCCTCGATCGGCGGCCGCCCGCGGAGCCCTTCCCGGGCGGTGCGGAAGATGACGTAGTTCTCCACGCCCAGGTGCCGGCAGGAATCCTCCAGGTCGTCGGCGGTGTCCCACGCGGAAACCCAGACCGCCCCATATAAGGGTGCGAACCCCAGCCATTTGAGCCGGCTCCGCAGCAGTTCGCGCAGTTCGCGCGAGCGCTCCGGAACACTGAAGGCAACCACGGTCCACATGCCATCCCAGGGCCGGTCCTCGGAGCCGAAGCCGCTGATCTGGCGCACCCCGATGTCCAGGCGGGCCCTCGCCTCCGGGGTGAACCTGTACCGGGAAGCACGCCCCGCACTCGACTGTTCCAGGACGGCGCGCCCTGCGAGCCGGCTGAGGGCTGTCGAGGCAGCGGAGGAGCTGAGGCCCAGGGCCGCGGCCAAGGACACAATCAGCCGGGAGGGCAGCCACCCGGTGTAGTCGCGCCAATAGTCCGCCAGCATCGTGACCACCAGGTGCTGCGACGCCGAGCCCTTCAGCGGGCGCGGGAAGTTGACTTCCTCGGCGGCGAGACGGGGCTCGGTGGGCCCGCCAGGGAAAGGATGCGGCTCAAAAGTCACACCCCATCTTCGCAGGCTGACAAGGCGCGGCAAATTTACTTTGCACATTTATTGACGGTCGTCTTGATAAGCGCATAACATTTAGCCCAGTGATCCGGCCCACATCCCGCGCCGGCACGCACAGTCCCCAGCAGGCGCCTGCTGAATCATCACTTTCCAGGAGATCCGCAATGACCGCAGGTCCCATTGGCCCGGTGACGCCGTTGTCCCCGAGTGCCACACCAGTTTCCACAGCAGCGCAGCCAGGCAGCGCGAATGCCCGCCGGGCCGCCATGGCCAGCTTTATCGGAAGCACCCTTGAGTACTACGACTTCTTCATCTACGGATCAGCCTCAGCCCTGATCTTCAACAAGATCTTCTTCCCGGGCATCGACCCGTCGCTGGGCATGGTGCTGTCCATGGCCACCATCGGTATCGGATATGTTGTGCGGCCCGTTGCCGCAGGCGTGATCGGACATTTTGGTGACCGCGTTGGGAGGCGGCAGATGCTGGTCCTGACGCTCGTCCTGATGGGCATCGCGACGTTCCTGATCGGCTGCCTGCCGCCGGCATCGGCCATCGGGGCGGCCGCACCGGTCCTGCTTGTCTTCCTCCGGGCCGTGCAGGGGGCCTCGGCCGCCGGCGAATCCGTTGGCGCCGTGACCATGACCATGGAGCACGCCCCCAGCAACAAGCGCGCGTTCTATGCCAGCTGGGTCAATACCGGCGCCGTCGCCGGCATCATGCTCGCGTCCCTCGCCTTCCTGGCCGTATCACTCCTGCCTGAACAGGAACTTCTTGCCTGGGGATGGCGGCTTCCGTTCCTGGCCAGCCTGCTGGTGGTCGGCATCGGCCTTTACATCCGCCTCCGCCTGCCCGAATCCGAAGTCTTCGAAGCCGCCAAGGAAACAGGAAGCCAGCGGGAACTGCCCATCAAGGTAGTGCTTCGCGACCACTGGGCAACCATCCTCAAGGTGATCCTGTTCGGCCTGTGGAGCGTCGTCTCCTCGGTGTTTGCGGCTTTTGGACTCGCCTACGCCGGAAAGCTCGGAGTTCCCGCCGCCGTGATGCTCACCGTCACCATCGTCACCGCCGCCCTCGGCATCGTCGTCCAGCCCTACGCAGGCATCCTCGCGGACCGGATCGGACGGAAACCGGTGTTCATCACAGGCAACATCATCTGTGCTGTGGCGGCCTTCGCCTTCTTCTGGTCAATCAGCATCGCATCGGTCCCGCTGATCTTTGCCACCGCCATCCTCTTCATGACGGTGGGCTACGGCATGGTCAACCCGCTGGGCCCCTCCATGACGGCGGAAATGTTTGAAACCAGGATCCGGTACACGGGGGCCGCCACCGCATCCCAGCTGGGCCTGGTGGTGACAGGCTTCGCGCCCGCCATTGCCGCGGGAATCGTCCAGCCCGGCCCCGTCGGCTGGCTTCCGGTGGCCATGTTTACCGCCGCATGCTGCCTCATTTCCGCCCTGGTGACAGCCGTGTGGGTCAAGGAAACATACCGTACCCGAACCGAAGACCTTGGCAGGCAGCCTGCCGCCACAGCCTAGGCACCCACAACGCAAACGAAAGGCACGCACGTGCGCTACCCGGTCGTCGTCGACGGCGATATTGAAGCAACCATGACCGACGGAACCATCCTCCGGTCCACCGTCTACCGGCCGGACGCGCCGGGCGGCACCTTCCCGGTGCTACTGACACGGACTCCCTACGGGCGGGACCTGGCGGTCAACTCGGCCTACTTCAATCCCGTCACCGTTGCGGCGGCCGGGTACGTGGTGGTGATGCAGGACTGCCGCGGCAGGTTCGGCTCGGACGGCACCTTTGAGCCGTCCGTCAATGAAGCGTCCGACGGCGCCGCAACGGTCGAGTGGGCCGCGCACCTGCCGTGGTCCAACGGCACGGTTGGCATGTGGGGCCGGTCCTACTTCGCGGAAACCCAGTGGCGGGCCGCCCGCCTGGCGCCTGCCGGGCTCAAGGCCCTGGCGCTCGGTGTCTCGGCGGGCGGCAACGCCAATAATGGTGCCCTGTACCGTGGCGGCGCGCACGAGCTCGGCAGCCGCCTCGCCTGGGGCCACGCCTCGATATCGCTCAACGAGCTCATGCGTGAGCATGGCGACGATCCCGAACGGCGCGGCAAGGAACTCCGGGAATGGCTTGCCTTGGATGCTGGCTTCGCCGATGGTTCCTGCTACGGGGTCCTGCCGCTGCGGGACCTGGAACCCCGGGTGGGGACCTTCCTCCGCACCCATGTGACGCCGTCCGCCGGCCAGGATCCGGGAAGCAGCTTCTGCCGGCTGTGGGATGCCGCGTCGGCCGAACCCGTGCCGCTGCCAACCCTCCATATCGGTGGATGGTTCGACATCTTCGCACCGAATACCCTGGACCAGTACCGCCGCCAGGCGGCCCTCAGCCGTACCCGCCGCGGCATCGAGCCCCGCCTCATCCTGGGGCCCTGGACGCACACCAACCTCTCCGGCGGCTACCCGGACATCCACTTCGGGGCGGCCGCTTCCGCCGGTGTTGTCGATGGCCACGGAGACCTTTCCTCCCTTCACACCGCATGGTTTGATGCCGTCCTCAAAGCGGATGAACAAGCAATGGCGGACGTCCCCAAGGTGCTGGTCTATTTTCTGGGTGAAAACCGCTGGCGGGCCTTCGACGCGTTGCCGGAACCGTCACGGCAACAGGCGTGGTTCCTTTCCGCCGGCGGGGAGCTGCTTGGCGAGGCCCCGGAGGATGGTGCCGTCGAGTACGCCTACGACCCCCTGGATCCGGTGCCCACCACGGGAGGGGCCACCATGCTGGCCGGCGCGTTTCCGGCTGGTCCGGCGCGGCAGGACGCGGTCGAGGCGCGCCCCGATGTGGCAGTCTTCACCTCCCGGCCGTTCGAGGAACAAACCACTATATTTGGCGCCGTGACCGCCACACTTTTCGCATCATCGAGCGCCGTGGACACGGACTGGGTGGTCCGGCTCTGCAGGGTGTCGGCAGACGGGGTCTCCCTGGGGATCGCCGACGGGATCGTCCGCGCGTCCTGGCGGGATGCCTATGCCGGAACCGGGCTTTTCTCGGAGGGGCATCCGCCGGCACCCATCGAGCCCGGCCGGATCTACGAGTACACCATTAGCCTCTGGGAGACAGCCCTGACCTTCGCCCCGGGGGAGCGGCTCCGGGTCCAGGTCACCTCCAGCTGCCATCCGCGCTGGGACCGGAACCTCAATACCGGCATGCTGGCCTATGACTCGGGGGCGGCTGTCACCGCCAACCAGCGGATCCACGTGGGCGCCGCCTTCCCCAGCCGCCTGACGGTGGGGATCCTGTGAGGACGCCCGCCCCGCCGCCGCTGGAGTTCCTCGCCCAGCTCAGCGTCAACGTGCAGGCGCCCATCGACGCCGGGCCCGCCCCCACCGGCCACCGCAGGATTGTGCCGATCACCGGGGGTACCGTAACCGGGCCCTCGCTCACCGGCACAGTGCTGCCCGGCGGTGCCGACTTCCAGCTCCTGCACAGCCCGGAACTGACCGAGCTCGACGCCCGCTATATGCTCGAAACCAGTGACGGGGCATTGATCCACGTGCACAACAGCGCCTTGCGGCATGGCTCGGCGGCGGACATCGCCAGGCTCAACCGTGGCGAAGCGGTGGATCCGGCCGCCATCTACTTCCGGTGTTCACTCCGGTTCTCCACGGCGTCCGAAGAATGGTCGTGGCTCAACCACGTGGTTGCCGTCGGTACCGGCGAGCGGTACCCGGACGCCGTGAGGATCGCCGTCTTCATCGTCCGCTGAGGCAGTGACGGAGCCTCGTCGTCGTGCTCCATTCCTGGTCCGCGCCCCACCTGGCAAGGGCTTCGCGTTGACCCTTGGGGCCAGCCGGTGTGAGGATGGCGCCATGAATGAGGTTTCGGCCTTTTACACCGGCCCCGGCCAGCTTTTGGCGGCCATCAGTGCTGCCCTGGATGCGGCCGGCGTGGACCGTACGGCGCTGCGGCCGGCAGACCTCGCTGCTGTCGATGAATTCCACATCCGCGGACGCAGGGCGACGCTGGAAATCATCGAAGCACTCGCCCTTACCGCCGGTTCCCATGTGCTTGACCTCGGCAGCGGATTGGGCGGCCCGGCACGGACGCTCGCCGAGTTGACCGGGTGCACGGTAACCGGGGTGGACCTGACACCGGAGTTCTGCCAGGTAGCGACGGCGCTCTCGGAGTGGACAGGCTTGTCCGGCCGGACCCGTTTCCGCGTTGGGGACGCCACGGCCACAGGTCTTCCCGATCAGTCAGTGGACGCGGCGCTGACCATGCATGTGGCCATGAACATCCCGGACAAGCACGCGCTGTATGCGGAAGCGTTCCGTCTCCTCCGGCCGGGTGGCAGGTTCGTGGTTTACGACGTCCTGCAGGGGGAAGGCGGCGAGGTCCACTATCCGGTGCCGTGGGCCTCCGACTCCTCGACAAGCTTTCCCGCGACCCTGGAAGAGATGCGCGAACTCCTCCCGTCCGCAGGTCTTGATGTCGTCTCGGAAGCCGACTCATCGGACGAAAGCCTTGCCTGGTTCCAGCAGATGCTCGCCAGAATCCGGAGGGAGGGGCCACCGCCGGTGACCTTCGCGACCTTCCTGGGGGACGATTTCGCGCAGATGACAGCCAACCAGGTGGCGAACCTCACCGAGCGGCGCATCCGGACCGTCATGTTCGTGTGCTTCCGGCCGTCCTGATCTTTCAACTGCAGGGGATCACATGGATGCCGGGCCATACCGGGTCAATACCTCCGAGGAGATTGAGGACTCCAGTGTTCTCGTCCCAGTCCAGGGTGTATGAGCCACGGGCCACCGGTTCATACCCGTCGTCGGTGGTCCACGAACTCGCGCGCAATCCGATCCCGCCAAACTTGACTGTGTACACGTCACCGCTGCCGGCGAAGAGAAAAGAAAACTCGCGCACGACGGCACGGCAACCGTTGGCCGCAGGAGGATTCAGAACCCGGTAGCTGGCGCCCAGGTCACTAAACGCACCGCCCAGGCAGATGAGGCAGACCGCGGAGGCTACGAGGCTGCGCCAAAGCCGGAAATGCACTGGAAGCGGTGGCAGGGCAGCGCCGCGGACTGCCCGACCGGCTACCAGCCGAAGCATCACTGATGCGGCCAGCAGGATGCCACTGATGGCCCAGAAGGTCAGAACACTCCCACCCATAACCAGTAGCAGCGCGCCAAGCTGCGCCACGGCCGTCACAGCCGCAAGAACCAGGCAGGAGGCTTCCAGCCGGCGCAGAACCGGAATGTTAAGTGAGCTCTTTACTTTCCCCCGGGTCCCCACAGGCTGAGAGTCTAGCTGTATCGATCCTCAGCTGCTGACCGTAGTTTGGCCCCAAGGCAACCGCTTAGATGCTAACGGCCTCCTCTGTGTCCACGCCTCCCTCGGTAAAGAGCCCTAACGAGGCAGGCTGCGAAACCTGATATCAATAGGACGGAAGCTGCTGTTATTCCCCATGTTGCAGCGTAACCGGCTGGCGGCCCGACATAACAGGAGGTGTCGCCCTGATAGTTATCGGTGTATACGGAGCAACTTCCGATCGGTATCCACAGGAATTCAGTGAAAAGGACGATTGGCGTTATAAAGCACATCCACGGCCAGGCCCGGTTCCATGGCCATTCATCAATTTTCCCCGTCATTTTGCCCCCTGCTGAGAGTCTAATCTCAACAAGTGTTCAATCAGCGGTCGGGGGAAATTGGTTTGGCAATAGCAATAGTTGTTTCTGGGCTTATCGTGAATAGGTGCCCCGTATCGTGCGCGCGTCTTTCCTGCCGCTTCTACTCATGGCGGCTTCTTCTCTGACGGCCTGCTACACGCCGTCGTGTGCCACGTTGCTGGAACCAAACGTCCTCGCGATTGATTTCTCGGCGATGGGGCGGCCCGCTGTCGACCTGGAATTCGAAATTGACTGTCCGGGTAAGAGCGAGTGCTTCGAGAAGTCTGCGGGGGTTCGATTCGACGCTGCCACCCAAAATGCAGTCGAGGAGTGGCCTGGGATCAGCAACGTCCACGTGGTTGTGTATGAAAAGGGCGGGCAGTCCGCAATCTTTGAGAAGACCCTTGATCCAGTCCCGTGGGATCCGCCCACCAAGCCCAACAGCTGTCCAATACCAGGCAAAGCTGTACTCAAGCTTTAGGACTACCCGCTCATATCGCCCGGCGAATAAGCATGGGTTTGGAGCGTACATAGACGCGTACTTCCAGTTTTAGGTAGCCGCCCGGAAGAGGATCCTTCATGGGGACGCCTCATGTGCTTGGCGGCATCAGGCGGCGGTTGGTGGCAATCCGGTCCTTTGGACTCTGGGCTACCTTTAGCGCAACACTACGCTGATGCCATGAGCGACGTGCTGACCCTGAGTCCTCCGGTTCAACGCAACCTTGGAGCCAACCGGGCGCTGCATCCGGACCGTCTCTGGATCCGGCTAGTACGCGGCGGCGCCGGACTTGCCATGCTCGCGGCCCTTGGGCAGGAGCTATATGACGCGACCCAGCCCGGCAATTCCGTCGATATCCCCCAGCTCGTCTCCCAGTTCACGTTCCAGTCAAACCTCGTCCTCGGGCTCGTGTTCCTTGCCTCCGCCGCGCGGCCGCGTGCGCGGCTGCCGCAGTGGTGGGATCACCTCTTCGGCGCCCTCGCGTTCTACCTGGTGATGACGGGCATTATTTGTGTGGTGCTCGTTGCTCCGCCTGGTGAACCGTGGTGGACGCTGGACTTGTACTGGCCGTGGATGGTCACCCACCGCATCGCGCCGCTGGTCGCGGGGCTCGACTGGCTCCTCGTCACGCGCACCGTCCGAGGCCCGTGGCGGCGGCCCCTCGTCTGGCTCTGCTACCCGGGGGTGTTCCTGATCTTCTCCTGGGTGCGCGGCGCCCTCGACGGCTGGTACCCCTACGACTTCCTCAACCCGAGGCTCGACGGCGGCTGGCCGGCGGTCCTCGCCACCAGTGCCCTGGTACTCGCCGCGTTTCTCGTGGTGGGCACACTCGTGCACCTTGCCGGCAATGCCCGGGTGGGGCTCGCCCGCGGACCCGGAAAGGAAACCCCTGCCCAGCCGGCAGTCCCGGGCGGCTCGATGCGTCGTCACGCTCGGGAGATTTGCTGGTCCACCCGCAACGCAAACTGCCGTGTTAAGGTCCCTATCTCCAATAGCCAAAAACAACCGTTTAGGGAGGCGGTGTTGGTGCAGCGGGGGTGATTTACTGTGGAATTACGTGTAGCGTCCCAGGGATCGGCCGATCTGCCGGATGGCGGCATCGTAGGCCGCATCCCACGTCCAGCCAGCTGCGGGTGCGCCGGCCAGCTCTAGTGACACCAGCCCGTGGACCTGGCCCCAGACAACGCCGACCATAGAGGCGATCTCATCATCTGCTGCTCCGGGCAGGGCTGCGGCGACCGCGGCGAACAGCGGCGCGATCGATGGCTCAGTGGCTCCCGGCGTCGGCGTACACGGCACTTGGCTGGCCAGCGAGCCGCCGAACATCAAGCCGTAGAGGGCGGGATGCTCCAGCGCCCAGGTTCGGTAAGCCCGGCCCAATGCTTCGAGGCCGGCAGCGCCTGCTGCTTGTTGGGAGGCAGCAAAGGACGCGAAGCCGTCGTCAAGTACGGCAGTCAGCAATTCCGCCTTGCCCCCGAAGAGCGAGTACACCGCCGTCGTCGAAGTCCCAGCGGTTGCGGCAATACTGCGCAACGATACGGAGGCAACGCCGTCACGGCTGATCAAGGAGGCTGCGGTGTCGAGCAGCCTGCGACGCAGGGCCTCATCGTGGACTACGGGTCTTGCCATGGGACAAGTATTGCATAACAATGTTTTGTAACAGTGTTATGAATAGGAGAAGCGCATGTCACAGCAGGTGCACAAAGGACGTTTCACTGCCGATCCCGAGGTTGGCCCCGTGACGGTCTTCCTGATCGGGATGCGTGCGAACCGGTGGTGGAAGTTCGGGAAGGTGGCACGGGTGGGGGCGGCCATGCCCAAAATGCTTGCCTACCTAGCCAAGACGCCGGATGCTGGCTTGCTGGGCTACCAGCAATGGTTCGGGCGGACCACCATCATGGTCACCTACTGGAAAAGCCCGGAGGATTTGCAGCGGTTCGCGGCCGACCGGTCGGCGCCGCACCTTGAGACCTGGCGCCGATTCATGCGCGAATCAGCCGGCGATGGCGACGTCGGCGTATGGCACGAAACCTACGAGACGGTTCCGGGTGGCAGGGAAAGCGTATATAGCGATATGCCGGTCTTTGGGTTGGCAGCGGCCACCGGCCATGTACCGGTGGGAGCAGGACTGAACACCGCGCGCCAGCGTTTGGAGGCAGGCGGCCCAGGCGGTCGACCGTCGGCGCGGGGTTGAATGCCCGGTCCGTGCGCACGCGACGCCTCTTTGATTAGCTGCCCGTGAGCCGATCCTCTACCGGGCGCGGAGGGGCCTTTGCGCTGTGCGCAACTGGGCAAACCCCAGAATCGTCAGAGCTGCTGTGCCCAGCAGAACCAGGATGAGCAGGCCCAGCAGGGGAAGCTCATGGGCAGCGAGCTGGGGGATGCGACGCGAGGGCACTGCCAGCACGCCCATGAAGGCGCCGAGGAGACCGAAGTAGCTACCCGTCATGAAGCTGCGGTGGGAACGGATATTTCCTTTCCGGACAGCCCACAGCCCTGCCGTCAGTGTGCAAAACGTCAGAACTGAGAGTGCATGGAGCCAGTTGAACCCACCGTCTATGGTTCGGATTCCGAAAGAGGTCAGCACCACGACGTACATGGCGGCAACCCAAATTCGGCCTACGACCCTATGAAGGGTGCCTCCCTTGGTCCGACGCAGCAGGTTAACGGCTCCAAAGATGAGTGCATAGCTGGCAGCCACTGCGTGCACAGCGATCAGGACGGTCCAAGAGGAAGGCATACACCGGAGCGTAGCGGACGTGGATTTCCCGGTCCCCTTTTTTACAGCCTGCGCCTGCGCTCGAAAATTTCCTGCACAGGGCTATTAGCTGGTCGTCGCGGCCGGCACAGGATCCTCTAGCGCGCCCTGCAGTGATTGTGCAGACGACTGTGGAAATTTGTGCAGACGACTTCGGAAAATGACAGGCGGCCCGGCACCTGGTTGTCCCTATAGAGGACCGGCTTACGGGCGGGACTGTCGCACTGGAAAGAGATTGGCTCGCACGGAGCAGGGCGTCTGTCCGGTAGCCGATCCCTTACCGGACAGCGCCTCGCTATTGCTCCAGGGAGGGGATTCCAAGGTGGGCGCAGATTTCGGGTCCTCCGGGGATGACGGCAACGCTGTTGTCGACGACGCACGCGGTCAGCTGTGGGACGTACTGGCCGATGAGTTTGTTCGTCCCGGCGGCCCCACCCAGCGGATTGCCGTACTTATCGCTCGGCCTGCCGTTGGCGCTTGACTTGCCGGGGTCGGCAGTGGGAGTGGTTCGGACGAAACCGGCGGGAATGAGATCGTCAGTGATCCCCTGAGGGTTCATCGATCCCATGTCCCATAGCCCGCCACACTGGTTAATGGGGTCAGTGATCTGTTGCATTCCTGCGTTCGGGTCACCAGGGTTCGGGTTATTCTTCGCGTCGAATCCTGCCATCATGATCCCCGTGCTGAGGTATGGCGGCATGATCACTTTAGGGTCCGCTTTGACGGGGTAGGTGGTGGTGAGGTCGGCGCGGTAATAGCAGCGGATGTCGCGCTTGTCGTTAACCGGGGCAATGGCCGGGGAACTGGAGGTTACACCCGCCGCTGACTCGGCTTCAAGGGAAGCGCTGGAGGTAGTGGGGGCCGGCGTCGGCGCTGAATAAGAACATGCTGCCAAAAGCATTGCCGATGCCGCCAAAAGGGCGCCGGTCCCTATCATCCAAGCTTGCAGATTTCCCTTACGCATGGAAGTCCCACACAATCCTCTAAGTTGTCCCCGCTGCAGATCCAGAACATCGATACGCGCCTGCTCTCTCAAAGACTAAACCAGCGCTTCACCCGCAGCCCTTCGGACCACCGCCGAGGTAAAGAGGATGACGTTGGCTGCACACCCGGGCCGCGTACTCATCCGGCGTCCAGACCCTGCCCGTAAGCCGATCCTCTACCGCACGCCTTACACGTCCGGTGAGCTACCGTCATACGGAAGCAGACCATCCGACTCGCCGTCCCGGGGTTACGTATTGCCGAGCTGACAGTTTTGCTTCGCTTCCTGATGCGGGGTGTTTGGTTGTTAGTGTGGCGTGGTGCCCACTCGAGTAGAGCAGTTTTTCTCCCACCTGGACCATGTAAGCGGCGGAATTGAGCCGCGCTTCTTTCCGTTCGAGGGGAGCCGAGGCTTACCCCGCGTGACGGTGGTCGTCTACGACGATATTCCTGGGCCCGGAATGCTGACCGGCATCACTTACGGCGTCAGCTTGGCCGATCATCCCCACTGGCGACTTGGCAAACCTGAGCTTTGTATCAGCGTAAGGTCAGATGACCTTCGGTGGCCGCTGGTCCTTGGACACATCGGAGAGACCCAACGCGGAGACAACCCGTTCCATTACGGGGACACGATAAACCTGGGCGAGAGGATCGCCCCCGACTCTGAAATGACGGCATTCGTCATCTTTGCACCAGCCGTTCTGGACCGTGTCGACTTCGCCGACATCAACGTCGGAGAGACCCGGCCCATCAACATTTGCGGCCTCTACCCGATTCACGAAGCCGAGCGCCTCTTCATACATGAACACGGGCTAGAGGCCTTCTGGCAGCTTGGCTGGGACCCGTACGATGTAGGACGGCCCTCGGCAGTCTGACTTTTCATCGCCGCTAGCAACAATCTCGATTCCAGTCCGGGGATCCTTCTTCGGGCGATTTTGTGCTGGGCCGCCCTGAGGGACTGACAATGGGAGCCATGTATGAATTCACGGCCGAGGACAATGAGTCGCTCGATCAGGCAGGTCGGATACTCCGAGAACGTGGCTGGAAGAAAGCGTTCACCCTCGATGAGATGATGACAGCCTGGGAGCAGCTCGTGGCCCAGGTCGAACTGGGTTACAGCGACATGGTGGACGAATACACGAACGACTTGGCCTGCCGTGACTGGTTGGCGGCCGTGTGGCCATTGATTGCAGAGCACGTGCGAACAGTCCGGGCACCGGAACTGAACGCCCTGGACTTGCGTTTTCTGGCCGCAACAACCGAGGACACTGCCGAAGAGTTAGGGCGCTTCTACAGTACCGACGCTAAAGATGCATGGTGGTGGCGACGCCTACCCCTCCGTCGCTTTGGAGGATTTGCCGCTGACCTGAAGTCGCTCTAGTGTCCAAGAGCCCTTGGCGGGCCCCGTTAAGTGGTTTCCAAGCACTCAGTTTTCGAGCTACCTACCGGAGGATGTCCACCACTCATAGAGTGGCATCGAACGGAGGAAGAACAATGGCGAAACGAAAATGGCACGACAACTGGGTGCTCTACCTGATTCCGCCGTCTCTTTTCGCCATGTTCTTGGTTTGGCTTATGAGGGACGTCTGGCAATGGTTCTGACGCCGCGCAGAACATGGACAACCGTAACCAAAGGTTGGGCATCGCCCGGCGTTTTTGTCCTCTGTGCAAGGGCGATTGGGCATCCGTAAGCGAACACGTGGTGCTCTTGCCCGATGTGGCCGAATTCATTCAGCAAGGGCTCAGGTTCTAGGAGCGCGGGTGAGGAAGCGAGTGATACGTCGACGGTCACGGAGGAGGAATCCTGCCGCAATCACGAACAAAACGGCAGTAATTCCGAACAGGACCTGCAGGATCTCTGAACTGCTGTTGAGCATCTGGGCGGGCAGGAGAAAAGCCCAGACAATGAGCAGACGTAGCTGGAAATCAATCTGGGTTTGCGTCTGGACCGCGGCTGCCCGGATAAGCGGCAAGTCCTGGGACGCCACCGGTACAAGTCCTCGCCACTGTTTGACGACCTTCCGACGTTCTTGCCTCGTCAGTGGCGAGAGGATGGCTTTCCACCTGGGAATGTAGGTCTCGGTCCGAAAAGCATGGATGAAAACGAAGACCATCCAGACGAACGCGCAGCCCAGAAGGACGATTGCGCCCCAGGTTCGTAGCTCGGAGACCCCTGCGCGCGGACTCCTAGGGAGCGCAATGCCGAGGAAAAATCCAGCCCTCCGACACCGATCAGGAGGAGCAGAATCAGGACCCACAACTTAGTACGGCGTCGCGTGTAATGCTCGTCCCGGACCCCCGCGGCCAGTTCCTGTGCAGCGGCCCAACGTTTCGTCGCAGCAGGGTCAACGCCGGGTTCCACTTCCATCTGATTCCCCCTCTACAGCCATCCAAACAGGATTGTCTTTCCATGTTGTTGGTCCTCGCTGGAAGCCAGAAATTGATCCCTCTCTGGATGGGCTCCTGATCATGTATGGGACAAGCGGGCCAACCAAGCCTGTGCCACGCAGATTCATGCCATACGGGACAAGGCAACTGTGGTGCCCTACTCCCTGGGCTCATATCCGGGCCGGCCTGGGGCCCTTGCTTTGCGGTCGACCACGTAAGTGCCAATGAGGATGACCAGACCGCCTAGACCGGTGAAGAGCCCAGAGGCAACGTTTCCCCCGGGCCTGAGCAAGTTGAATAAGCCGACTAGCGTGGCAAAGATTCCAACAATCATGCCGATTGCATATCGGGACTTCTTCATGACCACAGTATGGTCCCGTGCAGATGGACAACTTTAGTCTTGATCATCTTTTGAGCATTCCGCCCCACCAATCGCTGCAGACAGGCCGGGACAAATTCGCACCGTTCTGGACCCACTGGGGGACGCCCGTAAGCCGGTCCTCTACCGGGACAACCCGGTGCTGACATGCGGTTTTGTGGAGTAGCAGTTCAAGGTGTCCCGTATACCCCGCCCGCAATAATGCCCGGTGAAGGTGCCCTAAACGCTACAGCCCAGATTGTCCCGAAGCCCTTGGTGCAAGCGACGTCTCGCTGGCTCCCGACGCGTTTGCGGAGCTGCCCACGGTCGGGCAGCCCAACAATTCCCGTAACACGCAAAGCAGCCCGCGACGGTGCCGCCTCTAAGGCCGCCGCCTACTCCGCCGCGCCCCACAGTGCCTTGCGGAGCAGCCGCTTCAATTCCTGCGACTCCTCCCCGGACAGCACGGCCAGCTGGTTCAGCTCGGCGGCGTCCATGGCGGTGCGGGCCTTCGCGTGCATCTTCCGCCCCTCGGCAGTGGAGACGATGATCTTGGCGCGACGGTCCTGCTTTCCCTGCGCCCGTTCCACGAGGCCGCGGCGTTCCAGGTCGTCCACCAGGGTGACCACCTGGCTGGGGTCCAAACTGAGGAAGTCCGCCAGTTCCCGCTGCGTGGGCTCCAGTCCGCTGCACGCCAGCGTCAGAATGGAGAAGGACCGCTCGCGCAGGCCGAAGTCAGCCAACGCCTTGTTGTTCAGCACCGAGCCGGCGGCGTGCAGCTTGGCGAGCAGCAGGCCCACATCGCTGCCGATCCTGGCTGCCGCAAGGCGGGGGGTCTGAACTTCGGTGCCCAAGGTGGCCATCACAACTCCGGTGTAAAAAACAATCGTTGACTTTTTCAATGATCCGTAATTTCATTGATTCCAACAAGGATCTCACACCGCAGTGGGACCACCCCAACGGCTTCGGCCGGCGCATGCGAAGGAGCAGGCCATGAGCTTGAACGGCAAGGTTGCAATTGTCACCGGCAGCGGGCAGGGCCTCGGGCTCGCCTACGCAAGGGAACTCGCCCGCCAGGGTGCCGCCGTCGTCATCAATGACGTCAACGCGGACACCGCCGCGCAGGCCGTCGCGCAGATCGAGGCCGATGGCGGCCGCGCCACCGCCGTGGTGGTTCCGGTGGGCACCACGGACGCTGCCAAGGCCCTGGTGGCCGGAGCCGTGGACACCTTCGGCCGCCTGGACATCCTGGTCACCAACGCCGGGATCCTCCGCGACAAGTCCCTGCTGAAAATGACGGACGAGGACTTCGACCTGGTGATCAACGTCCACCTCAAGGGCACGTTCACCTGCGTCCGCGAGGCCTACGCCTACTTCAAGGAACACAACGTCCGGGGCCGCATCATCACCATCGGTTCACCCACCGGCCAGCGCGGCAACTTCGGCCAGACCAACTACGCCGCCGCCAAGGCCGGCATCGTGGGCATGGTCCGCACCTGGGCGCTGGAAATGAAGAAGGCCGGCGTCACGGTCAACAGCGTCATCCCCGTGGCCGCCACTGCCATGACCAAGACCGTGCCCTACTTCCAGAAGGCCGTGGAAGCGGACGAGCGCGGCGACGTCATGCCGTCCTTCTTCCGGCACGACCTTGGCTTTGGAACGGCCGACGACGTCTCCGGACTGGTTGCCTTCCTCGCCTCCGACGAGGCAGCCAACATCACCGGCCAGGCCATCGGCGCCGGCGGTGACCGGCTGCAGGTCTGGACCCACCCGGAAGCGGCCACCACCGAGTACCGCGAAGGCGGCTGGAGCTACGAGGCGCTGCAGGAAAACGCCGGCCACCTGTTCACCGCGGAAACGCTCCAAACGTATGGCGAAGAATTCCTTCCCCTGCCGGAGGACCTGAAGCCCGCACAGCCCGCCGAGGCCCGCTGACCATGGCCGACCGCTACGAACTGGGCATCGACCCGGCAAAGCTCGATGCCATCGACATGCACGTCCACCTCGAAGTGGACAGCTGCGGCCACGGCTCCCTGCCGGAGGAACTGACCGAAGCCTCGGCCAAGTACTTCAAGGCCGAGGACCGCACCCCGTCCCTGGACCGCATCGCCGAGGTCTACCGCGAGCTGAACATGGCCGCCGTCGTCTTCACCGTGGACGCCCGCACCCAGCTCAAGCACGAGCCCAACAGCATCCCCGAACTCATCGCCGGTGCTGCCCGGAACAATGACGTCCTGATCCCGTTCGGCAGCGTGGACCCGCGCACCGGCGAGGACGCCATCGCCGGCGCCAAGCACCAGGCAATCGAACTCGGCGCCCGCGGCTTCAAGTTCCACCCCTCCCTGCAGGGCTTCGACCCCTCCAGCGAGCGCTTCTACCCGCTCTGGGAAACCCTCCAGGAACTGGGCCTGCCCGCCATCTTCCACACCGGCCAAAACGGCATGGGCGCCGGCCTTCCCGGCGGCTTCGGCGTCAAGCTGGCCTACTCCAACCCCCTGCTGCTGGACGCTGTGGCCGCGGACTTCCCGGGCCTGCAGATCATCATGGCCCACCCGTCCGTCCCCTGGCAGGACGAGGCCAACTCCATCGCCACCCACAAGGCCAACGTCTTCATCGACCTCTCCGGCTGGTCGCCCAAGTACTTCCCGGAATCCCTGGTCAAGGCCTCCAACTCCTACCTCCAGGACAAGGTGCTGTTCGGCACCGACTTCCCGCTGATCACGCCGCAAAAGTGGCTCGGCGCGTTCGCGGACCTGCCGCTGAAGGACGAGGTCCGGCCCAAGATCCTCAAAGACAACGCGGTCCGCCTCCTCGGGCTGGGGGCCTGAGATGGGCACGTTGACGACGGCGGAGGCCGCCCTGGGTGCCCGGCTCTACGAGGCAGCGGACTGGTATGACGCCGAGTCCCTGCTCACGCTCGAGGAGCGCCAGGTCCTGTCCCGGCTGCGGTCCTTCCTGGATGTGGAAGCCCGGCCCCTCCTGGCCGAGTACTGGGAACGCGGTGAGTTTCCGGAGCAGCTCGCCCGGCCGCTGATCGACCTGGACCTCATGGAACCAGCCGAACTCACTGGCGCCGCGGGTGCAGAACACAGCCCGGCCCGCGGCATCTACCAGGGCTTCCGGATCTTCGAACTTGCCCGCACGGACGCGTCCCTGGCCACCTGGTACACCGCCCAGGCCGGCCTGTTCCGCACCGCCATCCGCGTGGGTGCCTCGCCGGAACAGCAGGCCGAATGGATGCCCAAGGTCATCGACTTCTCGCTCAAAGGCGTGTTCTCGCTGACCGAACCGGAATCCGGGTCTGACATCGCCGGCGGACTCTCCACCACCGCTCGGCAGCAGCCCGACGGCAGCTGGATCCTTGACGGCGCCAAACGCTGGATCGGCGGCGCCGCCACCGCGGACGTCCTCGCAGTATTCGCCCGGGACACCGCGGACGGGCAGGTCAAAGCCTTCCTCGTGGACCGCACCGCCGGCGGCGTCACCCTGGAGAAAATCCAGGGCAAGACCTCGCTGCGGATGATGCAGAACGCCCACATCACCCTCACCGGTGTCCGCGTCCCCGAGGCCATGCGCCTGCACAACGTGAACTCCTTCCGGGATGTAGCGGCAATGCTCCGGGCCATGCGCTCGGACGTGGCCTGGATCGCCACCGGCATCGCCGCCGGCGCCTTCGAGGCCGCCCTCGCCTACGTCAACGAACGCCGGCAGTTCGGACGGACCCTCGGTTCCTTCCAGCTGGTCCAGGAGAAACTGGCCCGCATGCTCGGCAACGTCACGGCCAGCCTTTCCCTGGTGGTCAGGCTCACCGAACAGCAGGCCAAAGGCATCTACCGCGACCAGGACTCCGCCCTGGCCAAGATGCAAACGTCCCTGTTCATGCGCGACACCGTAGCCCTGGCCCGCGAAGTGGTGGGCGGCAACGGCATCACCCTGGCAACCGACGTCGCGCGTTTCCATGCCGACGCCGAGGCCGTCTACTCCTACGAGGGCACCCACGACATCAACGCCCTCATCATCGGCCGCGCCCTCACCGGCGAGAGCGCCTTCACCCGCTAAGCCCTGCAACACCTGCACAGCACCACAACCACACACCAGCCCAGGAGGCAATGATGCCCAATCTCGTCGTCGATTTCGACACCCTGCTCACCCTGTCCGGCAAGGACCTCGGCACCACCGACTACCGCCAGATCACCCAGGACCAGATCAACCAGTTCGCGGACGCCACCGACGACCAGCAGTGGATCCACACGGACCCCGAGCGCGCCAAGGACGGCCCGTTCGGCGCCCCGATCGCCCACGGCTTCCTCACGCTGTCCCTGATCATCCCGTTCTGGGGCGAGCTGTTCGACGTCGAAGGCGTCACCACCAAGGTGAACTACGGCCTGGACAAGGTCCGCTTCACCTCTCCCGTGAAGGTGGGCTCCAAGGTGCGCATGCAGGCCACCATCGCCGACGTGGCCGAGGTCAAGGGCGGCGCCCAGATCAAGGTCAACGCCACCATCGAGATCGAAGGCCAGGAACGCCCGGCCGTCGTCGCCGAATTCCTGGCCCGCTTCTACAAGTAGCCCGCTCCTAAAAGGAACAACAGTTCCCACCCCAGGCGGTACGCCCCGGCGCCGCCGCCTCAGGCAACCCCAAAAACCCCCACATTCCTCCGTCTTTAGGAACAGCCATGTCCGGACACACCACGCTCGCACCTGCGGGCACGGCCGCCAAGCGCAAGGAAGCGCGTACGGTCATCCTGTCCAGCTATCTGGGCAGCACCATCGAGTTCTACGACTTCCTGCTCTACGCCACAGCGGCAGCAGTGGCCTTCCCCAAGGTCTTCTTCGCCGGCACGGACGAATGGGTGGGCGTCGTCGCCGCCTACGCCACCTTCGCCGCCGGATACGTGGCCAGGCCGCTGGGTGGAGCGATCTTCGGCCACTTCGGTGACAAGGTGGGCCGCAAGGGGATGCTCATCATCTCCATGGCCATGATGGGCATCGCCTCCACCCTCATCGGCGTGATTCCGGGCGCCGGCGTGATCGGACCGTGGGGCGCGGTCATCCTGGTGCTGCTGCGGGTCTGCCAGGGCATCGCCGTCGGCGGTGAGTGGGGCGGCGCCGCGCTCATGGCGCTGGAGCACTCGGACCCGAAACGGCGCGGCTTCGCGGCGTCGTTCGTCAACGCCGGCGCCCCCACCGGCGCCGTGCTGGGCACCCTGGTGATGGGCGCCTTCTCGGCCCTGCCGCAGGACGCCTTCCTGGCCTGGGGCTGGCGCGTGCCGTTCCTGCTGTCTTTCGTGCTCCTGATCGTTGGCATGTTCGTCCGCCTCCGGGTCTCCGAAAGCCCCATCTTCGCCGAGGCCGTGGCCAAGGAAGAAGCACAGGGCGCCAAGCGCAAGATCCCGCTGCTGGACGTGCTCTGCCGGCCCAAGGCACTGATCATGATCATGTTCGCCGGCGCCGCAGGGTTCGGCCTGCAGGTGGTGCTGCCCACGTTCTCGGTCACCTACGCCGTCTCCAAGGGCGCACCGCAGCAGGGCGTGCTCTATGCCTTCGCCGGAGCCTCAGCCATTTCCATCGTCTTCGTCCTCCTGGGTGGCCGCCTGTCGGACCGGTTCGGCCGCCGACCGGTGATGATCGCCGGCCTGGCACTGTTCATCGCCTACCTCTTCCCGATGTTCGGGATGCTCGGCTCGGGCAATGTGGGACTGGTTTTCGTGGCCTTCACGGTGGCGCTGATCCTGCACTCCTCCCTCTACGGGCCGCTGGCGGCGTTCGTGTCCGAACAGTTCGGCACCACCTCCCGCTACACCGGCGCCGCGGTGGGCTACCAGTTGGCCACGCTCATCGGCGCCGGCTTCACCCCGGGCATCATCGCCGGCCTCTACAAGGACGCCGGCCAGAACATCCTCCCGGTAGTGGTGTTCCTCTCCGTCATGGCGCTGGTCTCGATTGTCTTCATCGCCCTGACACGGGAATCTAAGAACAACGACCTCACCACGGTCCGTTAGGAGAACCATGGACAACAACGGAGTTGGCTCCTGGCTGCAGCGCCGCCGCCGCAAGTCGGGCACCAAGACGGCCCTGCTGTCAGCAGCGGGCACCCTGACCTATGAGGAGCTCGCCGCCCGGACGGACCGTTTGGCCAACGCGCTCCGGGTCAGGGGAGTGAGCAAAGGGGACCGGGTGGCCTACCTGGGCGATAACCACCCCTCCTTCGTGGAATCCTTCTTCGCCTGCGGCCTCCTCGGTGCCATCTTCGTGCCGCTCAACACCCGGCTCGCACCGCCCGAGCTGCAGTTCCAGCTCCAGGATTCTGGAGCCCGGCTCCTGGTCAGCGCCGACGCCCTGGAGGCGTCTGCATCGGCCGCGGTGGAAAGGACGGCGGTGACCCACCGCCTGGTCGTCGCGGCCGACGGCGGGACGGAACCTTCCGCCGCCACGTCACCCGCCGCCGTCGGACACTCCGTCACGGTGGAACGGTACGGGGAGGCACTGCAGGCAGCTGCCCCTGAACACCCCGACGTGCCCGTGGGTCATGACGACGGCGCCATGATCCTGTACACCTCCGGGACCACGGGCAAGCCCAAGGGTGCCCTGCTGACGCACGGGAACATCACCTGGAACTGCATCAACACCATCGTGGACATGGACCTGAACCGCAACGACGTGGCGCTGATGATCTCGCCGCTGTTCCACGTGGCGTCCCTGGACATGGGGCTGCTGCCGATGCTCCTCAAGGGCGCCACCGTTGTCCTCGAGGCCAAGTTCGATCCCGCCAGGGTCCTGGACCTGGTCCGGAAGCACAAGGTGACCACCCTCAACGGGGTGCCCACGACGTTCCAGCTGCTCTGCGAAGATCCCGGATGGGCAGCAGCGGACCTCAGCTCCCTGGACAAGCTGACCTGCGGCGGTTCCGCGATTCCGCGCCGGGTCCTGGACGCGTACGAGAACCGGGGCATCGGCTTCACCAGCTGCTACGGCATGACCGAAACAGCCCCCGGCGTCACCATGCTCCCCGTCGACCGGTCCAGGGAGAAAGCCGGTTCAGCGGGCCTGCCGCACTTCTTTACCGACCTCCGGATCGCCGATCCCATGGGCGGCACGGTGGCCCCTGGCGAGGTGGGGGAAATCCAGATCTCCGGCCCCAACGTGATCAAGGAGTACTGGAACCGGCCGGAGGCCACCGCGGCCAGCTACGCGGACGGGGCCTGGTTCCGCTCGGGCGACATGGGCTACCGGGACCAGGAAGGCTTCCTGTTCGTCTCGGACCGGCTCAAGGACATGATCATCTCCGGCGGGGAGAACATCTACCCGGCGGAGGTGGAAGCGGTCATCTCCGAGCACGGCGCCGTGGGCAGCGTGGCCGTCATCGGCGTCCCGGATGACAAATGGGGCGAGGTCCCGCAGGCAATCGTGACTCTGCGCGAAGGGGAATCGCTGACCGCGGAGCAGCTGCGCAGCTTCCTCGACGGCAGGCTCGCCCGCTACAAGATCCCCAAGTCCTTGGTGGTGGTGGAGGACATGCCGCGCACCGCCAGCGGCAAGATCCGCAAGATGGAGCTCCGCAAGCAGCTCTGACGTCAGTGACATACAGCTGCCCGCCCCGGTTTCCGGGGCGGGCAGCTGTTTTTGAAACAACGGGCTGCTGTCAGGCGGCCTTTCCAAGGGCTGCCACCTGGACGGTGGCTCCGAGATCGCGGTGGAAGGCAGCGCGCCACCTCGATTTCGATATCAGTGGAGCTTCCGTGGATGTCAACGACTTCGCATCCAGACAACCCCAGGGGCGGCATAGGGTGCTGTTTCACGTACCGGTGCGCTGGGGCGCTCCGCTGGATTGGCGTGGGATGAGAGTGGGCATGGACCGGCGGATGAGTGGTTCGATGCCTGGGTTGACGATGAGGTCGATGGCGGTGGCTGCTATCTGGTCCAGGGGAACGTGCACCGAGCTTAGGGGCGTCGGCAGCCGGGCGGACAGTGGCGTGTCGTTGTATCCGACCAATGCCAGATCGTCGGGGATGCTGATCCCGTTTCGGTGTGCTGCCGCCATCACACCCATGGCGATGTTGTCATTGGCGGCGAAGATGGCTGTCGGGCGGGATTGCGGTGCTCCTGCGAGGAGCGTTTCGCCGGCCGTGTAGCCATTTTCGATGCCGTAACCGGCAGCGATAAGCCATTCTTCGCGCGGCTGGATGCCTGCTTCATTCAGTGCTCTGCGTGCTCCCGCCAAGCGTGCGGTTCCGGTGGAGGTGAAAGCGGGGCCGGTAACGACAGCAATGTTGCGATGGCCCAGGTCGATGAGGTGACGTGTGGCGAGGTAGCCGCCGACCTCGTCGTCTCCGAGCGCAGAGGGACTGATGCCGTCAGTTCGGAGCACCAGCGCATGCGCTACACGGCGCTCACGCAGCAGTCGGGGGAGCTCGTCATCGAGCCGCGCCGTGGCGAGAATCAACCCATCGACGTTTCTATCGAGGAGTGTTTCGGCCGCGCTGCGTTCATCCACGGGGTCATCTCCGCTGGTGGCGACCATCGCAAAGTAGCCCCGGGATGACGCTGCCTTTTCGAGTTCTTCGAACATCAGTGCCATAACCGTGTCGCTCAAACGCGGGACAAGGACACCAAGGGTGCGGGTCTCACCACGCCGCAAACTTGAAGCAAAAGAGTTCCGGCGGTACCCGAGTTCTTCCGCGATCTTCCGGACATGGGCTGCCGCCGCGGATCTGGAGGTGGTGCGTTCATCCAGCGCGCGGCTGGCGGTCGAGATGCTCACGCCACTGGCAGCCGCGACATCCTTGAGCGTGACAATCCCTGCGGGGGCGGGACGTTCCATCGCGGTTCTCCTCTTCAGCAAGGGTGTTACAGCCACTCTATTCCTCCTTCTTGCAAACGTTCTCTTGACAGTGAGCTGCGACACGTGCAAACTTGAAAACGTTCCCGCAAACGTTCTCATCATAGTGGGACTACCGACCATCAAAGAAGACAAGAAGGTAGCTGCAATGGCACTCGATCTCCGCGGACTCAACCCCGCACCTGTCACCCCGTTCACCGAAGATGGCGCCGTCGACTTCGCTGCAATCCAGCGCCTGGGTTCGTGGCTCGGATCGATTGAGGGCGTGAAGAGCCTCGTCGTTCTGGGGCACGCCGGCGAAGGGACGTTCCTCACCGAAGAGGAGCAGCTGGACGTGATCCGCGCGTTCGTAGCATCGACCGACGGCCGGGTACCGGTTGTAGCGGGCATCACGAAGGAGGGCAATAAGACAGCGGCCCTCGAAGCCAGAAAGGCCGTCGATGCCGGCGCGTCAGCTGGTCTCGTCTACCCCTCGCACGGGTGGCTGCGCTTCGGCTACCAGAAGGGCGCACCCCAGTCGCGCTATCAGGAGATTTACGACGAATCCGGTCTGCCGCTGATCCTGTTTCAGTACCCGGACAACACCAAGGCAAGCTACGACCTCGAAACCCAGCTGGAGATTGCCGGCCAGGAGGGAGTCTTTGCGACGAAGAACGGTGTCCGGAACATGCGCCGGTGGTACACCGAGATCCCCGCGCTGCGCGCCGCGTACCCCGAACTGCAGATCCTATCCTGCCACGACGAATACCTGCTGCCGACCATGTTCGATGTCGACGGCCTGCTCGTGGGCTACGGCAACATCGCCCCCGAACTGCTCGTCGAACTGATCGAAGCCGGCAAGGCGCAGGACTACCCGCGAGCCCACGCAATCCATGAGCGGCTGCTCCCGGTAACGAAGAACGTTTACCACCGCGGCTCCCACATGGAAGGCACGGTCGCCCTGAAGTGGGGCCTCGTGAACCGCGGCATCCTGGACCACGCGACAGTGCGCACCCCGCTCCTGCCCCTCCCCCAGGGCGCCGAAACCGAAATCGCGGAAGCCTTCGCTGCCGCGAACATCGGCAAGGTCACCGTCAACGCCTGATCCACGGATCCTGAGGATGGCGGGAGCAACTCCCGCCATCCTCCCCTAGGCTTTAGCCATCTCCACTTTGGTCAATGAGGACCCCAGCATCGCTGCTGGAGAAGGAGGACTCGCCATGCGCGAGCCGAACAACACTAAAACTATGGCCGGCGGCGCCAATGCCGCCAGGATCAATGCAGAGCTGGTAGCCCGCCTCGAACGGCTCCCGCTCACGCGACGGCTGACCGTGATCCGCGTGGTCATTGGGTCAGCCACGTTCTTCGACGCCTACACCGTCCTGGCAATCGCCTTCGCGATGCCCCAACTGTCCTCGGAATGGCACCTGAATGCCGGGGAAATCGGCATGATCCTCTCCGCAGGGTACGTCGGCCAGATCTTCGGGTCCCTCTTCTTTGGCCACCTCGCCGAAAGAATCGGCCGACTGCCCGTCCTGCTCTTTACGATCCTGCTCTTCGTCTCCATGGACATCGCCTGCCTCTTCGCGTGGGGCGCCACGTCCATGATCATCTTCCGCTTTATCCAGGGCATCGGCACTGGCGGCGAAGTACCGGTCGCCAGTGCCTACATCAACGAATTCGTCGGTGCCAGGAAGCGTGGCAGGTTCTTCCTCCTATACGAGGTAATCTTCCCGGTCGGCCTGATGTTTGCCGGCATCGCCGGATACTTCCTGGTCCCTGTCGTGGGCTGGAAAGCCATGTTCATCGTCGGCATCGTGCCTGCACTGCTCACAATCCCCATGCGCTGGCTTATGCCTGAATCACCGCGCTGGCTGGCATCCAGGGGTCACGTCCACAAGGCCGAGACTGTCGTCTCAATGCTCGAAAAGGAAGCGGTCAAGGCAGGACATACACTCTCCGAACCCGTGGTTCGGCCCGTCGACCCCAAGGCCACGGCCCGTACCGACTGGCGTGAACTGTTCTCCGGGATATACAAAAAGCGCACCTTCATGATCTGGATGCTCTGGATCTGCGTATACATGGTCAATAACGGCCTGGTCACCTGGCTGCCGACGCTCTACAAGCAAACCTTCAACCTTCCCCTGCAAACCAGCCTCGCCTACGGCTGGGTCACGTCCGCTGTCGGTGTTGTGGCCTCCGTCCTCTGCGCGCTGCTCATCGACCGCGTAGGCCGTAAACGTTGGTACACATTCGCCTTCCTGGCCGCGACCGTCCCTCTTGTCATCCTCACAGCCCTCGGCGCCGTGTCGGCGACACAGGTCGTAGTATTCGCCAGCATCGCCTACGCCATCCTGCAGACCATCTCCTTCTCGCTCTACCTCTACTCCGCCGAGCTGTACCCGACCCGGCTCCGCGCCATCGGCACGGGCTTCGGCAGCGCCTGGCTCCGGGCAGGCTCCGCCATCGGCCCCATCCTGGTCGGCTGGATCGTGGACAACTACGGAATCAGCCTGGTGTTCACCGTCTTCGCAGCCGTTGCCCTGATAGGCGGCCTGGTGACGATCTTCTTCGCCATCGAAACCAAAGGCCGGGTCCTCGAGGAACTCTCGCCCTAACTCCCCAGCACCCGCCTCAATGGCAGCGCCACGAGCCAGCTCCGGTCCGTGGCGCTGCCGTTGCCAGTCAAGGACAACCCTCGGACCATCGCTTCCCGTTCCGCCCAGATCCCAGGTGTGCCGTCGTGAGGACACTCGCTGCGCTTCGGCGGGCAAGGCGTCGACCTCAAAGGCGCATTGCCGTGGGGGCCCGGCCTTGTTACCGCTCACGGTCATCAATTGGCGGAATCCTATAGGACAGTGCCACCATTATTGGATGCTTGAGGCAACTAAACCCCAGAAGTCCCCGGACGGGACGCCCGTCAACCCCGCGCTCGAAGCGGAAAGCAAAATCGCCCGCATCGCGGTGACGGTGTTCCCCATCCTGGTGGTCGTTGCCGGCATCCTCGGTTTCCTGCTCCCCGGGGTCTTCAAGCCCATGGCCCCCAGCGTGCCCTACCTGCTGGGCATCATCATGTTCTGCATGGGCCTGACCCTTACCCCGCCGGACTTCGCCGCGGTGGCCAAGCGGCCGTGGGCTGTGGCCCTGGGGATCGTGGCGCACTACATCATCATGCCCGGCGCCGGCTGGCTGATCGCGGGCGCCCTGAACCTCCCGCCCGAACTGGCCGTCGGCGTGATCCTGGTGGGCTGCGCACCCTCCGGCACGGCCTCGAACGTCATGGCCTTCCTGGCCAAGGGCGATGTTGCCCTCTCCGTGGCGGTGGCCTCCGTCTCCACCTTGATCGCACCGATCGTCACCCCGCTGCTGGTCCTGTTCCTGGCCGGCTCCTACCTGCAGATCGACGCCGCCGGCATGGTCCTGGACATCGTCAAGACCGTGCTGCTGCCGGTGGTGGCCGGCCTCCTCGCCCGGGTCTTCCTCAAGAAGCTCGTCGCCAAGGTGCTGCCCGCGCTGCCGTGGGCGTCCGCCGTCGTGATCTCCCTGATCGTGGCCATCGTGGTGGCCGGCAGCGCCAACAAGATCATTGAGGCCGGGGCCATCGTGTTCCTCGCCGTGGTGCTGCACAACGGGTTCGGGCTGGGCCTTGGCTACCTGGCCGGCAAGCTGGGCCGCCTGGACGACAAAGCCCGCCGCGCCCTTGCGTTCGAAGTGGGCATGCAGAACTCCGGCCTGGCGGCGACGCTGGCCACCGCCCACTTCGCCCCGCTGGCTGCACTGCCGTCCGCGGTCTTCTCGCTGTGGCACAACATCTCCGGCGCCATCGTGGCCGCCTGGCTCGCCCGGCGCCCGCTGCGGGACAAACAAGCCTAAGGGGCCCGTTAACAGCCAGCCATTCCGGGTACAGGCTCCGGTAAGGACAGCGCCGTTTCGACGCTGTCCACCAGTTCCTGTAAGGAGATGGACAGATGGCTCGGATTGACCGGATAGCTGAACCATGGGGGACACGGACGCCGTACGGCACCGGCGGTGACTGGCCCGTCCGGGTGGACACCCACCTGGCCGAAGGAGTGGCTCCGGAGGACGTGGAGCGGTGGGTCCAGACGGCCTCGCTCCTGCACTCCAACGGCGACGCCATGGACATCGCCGTCAAGGACAACAGAATCGTCGGCGTGCGGGGACGGGCCGTGGACCGGGTCAACCACGGCCGCCTGGGCCCGAAGGACCTCTACGGCTGGCAGGCGAACGCCTCCCCGGACCGGCTCACCAAGCCCCTCATCCGCGAGAGCGGAAAGCTGGTGGAAACGGACTGGGACACCGCCATGCAGCGCATCGTGGACAAGTCCAAGGCGCTGCTCGCGGAACAGGGCCCCAGCGCCCTTGGCTTCTACACCACCGGCCAGCTCTTCTCCGAGGAGTACTACACCCTGGGCACGCTGGCCCACGGCGGCATCGGCACCAACCATGTGGACGGCAACACCCGGCTGTGCACGGCGACGGCGGGGGAGGCCCTGAAGGAATCCTTTGGCTGTGATGGGCAGCCCGGCTCCTACACGGACGTGGACCACGCCGATGTGATCGCCCTGTACGGGCACAACGTGGCCGAAACCCAGACCGTCCTCTGGACCCGGATGCTGGACCGGCTGGCCGGCCCCAACCCGCCCAAGATCATCTGCGTAGACCCGCGCATGACGCCCGTGGCCAGGGCAGCCACCGTGCACCTGGCGCCGCGGCCCGGCACCAATATGGCCCTGATGAACGGCATCCTGCACCAGATCATCACCAACGGCTGGGTGGACCGGGAGTACATCGAGGCGCACACCGTGGGGTACCTGGAGCTCGAAAAAGAGGTCAAAAACTACCCGCCGGCCCTCGTGGCGGAAATCTGCGGCGTCCCGGCGGAGCAGATCACCGAGGCGGCCAGCATCATTGGCCACGCCGAGCGGCTGCTGTCCACGGTGCTGCAGGGCTTCTACCAGTCCAACCAGGCCACGGCGGCTGCCGTCCAGGTGAACAACGTCAACATCATCCGCGGCATGCTGGGCAAGCCCGGCTGCGGCATCCTGCAGATGAACGGCCAGCCCACCGCCGAGAACACCCGCGAATGCGGGGCCGACGGCGACCTTGCCGCCTTCCGGAACTGGTCCAACGATGCGCACATCCAGGACCTGGCCCGGGTCTGGAACATCGATCCCATGTCCATCCCGCACTACTCGCCGCCCACCCACGTCATGCAAATGATGCGGTACGTGGAGGACGGGTCCATCCGGATGCTCTGGGTCAGCGGCACCAATCCGGCCGTCTCACTGCCGGAACTGGCACGCATCCGCAGCATCCTGGCGCAGGACCGCCTGTTCCTGGTGGTGCAGGACATCTTCCTGTCCGAGACCGCCCAGCTGGCCGACGTCGTCCTTCCCGCCGCCACCTGGGGCGAAAAGACCGGCACCTTCACCAACGCGGACCGTACCGTGCACCTCTCCGAGAGGGCCGTGGACCCGCCGGGCGAGGCCAGGCCGGACCTGGAGATCTTCATCGACTACGCGCACCGCATGGGACTGCAGGACAAGGACGGCCGGCCGCTGATCAAGTGGCACGATCCCGAGTCGGCCTTCGAAGCCTGGAAGGAATGCACCCGCGGCCGGCCCTGCGACTACACCGGCATCACCTACGGCAAGCTGCGCAGCGGCTCCGGCATCCAGTGGCCCTGCAACGAGGAGAACCCGGAGGGCACCGAGCGGATCTACGCTGACGGCAAGTTCTGGGCGCACCCCGAGTACTGCGAAACCTACGGCCGCGACCTCATCACCGGTGCGCCCGTGGAACCCACGGAGTACAAGGCCCTGAACCCGGAGGGCAAGGCCATCATCAAGGCCGCCGAATACATGCCGCCGCACGAGCTGCCCAGCCAGGACTTCCCGCTCCAGCTCATCACCGGCCGCACGCTCTACCAGTTCCACACCCGCACCAAGACCGGGCGGACCCCGGAGCTGCAGGCGGCCGCGCCGGACGTGTGGGTGGAGTTGTCAGCGGACGACGCCGGCGCGTACGGGATTGCCGAAGGCGACCTTGCGGAGGTGGAGACGCCCCGCGGGGCCGTCCGTGCCAGGGTGCGGATCAGCGGCATCCGCAACGGGGTCCTGTTCCTGCCCTTCCATTACGGCTACTGGGACACCGACGGGGGCCACCAGCCGGACGGGGCCGGCAGGGCTGCGAATGAACTGACAATCACCGACTGGGATGCGGCGTCCAAGCAGCCCATCTTCAAGACGGCGGCGGCCCGCATTACCCGGGTTTCCGGCGGCGAGGGGCCCTCTCCGGCGCCCACCACCACGGCGTCGGCCCCCGCCGGCGACTTCCCGGAAAACGCCAGGACCAAGGGCATCGCCACCGCTTTGGCGGACGAGGCAACCGGCACGGCAGGAGGGGCACGATGAAATTCGGGCTGGTACTGGAGGAAATGCACCGCTCCGAGAACGACCTGGCGCACCACCTGCTGGTCATCTCCGAGCGGCACAAGGTGGACCACGAGATCTACCACCTGGCCCGGGACCTGGCGCGCTGGTCGCAGCAGCACGTCCGGGACATCGCGGACATCGCCAGGAACTACGGCCAGGACCTGGACCCGGAGCCCCGCGGCGAGGCAGGGCTGATGGAAACCATCCGGGAGAAGGGCAGCGAGATGGTGGGCCGGCGCCCCGAAACCGGGATGCTGCTGCTGCGCGACCTCCGCGAGCTCTACCTGAAGGCCTGCGGGGTGTCAGCAGACTGGGAACTGCTGGCCCAGGCCGCCCAGGGGATGAAGGACAAGAACCTCCTGGCCCTGGCGGAGAAGTGCCACCCGCAGACCATCCGCCAAATGAAGTGGGCCAACGGCAAGCTCAAGGAATCCGCTACCCAGATCCTGGTCAGCTAAGCGCAGGCGAGCAGGGAACCCTCAGCGCGCCTCCCGGGCCGCCTGGAGGTGCGCCACCAGGGCCTGCAGCTGCTCCGCGGTCCACGGCAGGCCCCGGCTCAATTCGGTGCTGTTCTCGTTCCACATGGTGCGGGCGGCTTCCTTGGTGCCCTCGCCGCTGTGGAAACGCGAGCCCAGCTCATCCCAGCGGCGCACCAGCTCCCGGGCCTCGGAGCTGGCGGCGGGGACGCCGCCGTCCACCTGCCGCAGGCCCTCCTCCACCAGCCCCGCCCACTCAGTCCGTGACTGGTCCGTTGCCTCCTGCCCCAGTTGGGCCCGCCGCTCCTCGAGCTCCCGGCGCTGGTCATCGGTGAAGTAGTTCTCGAACATGGTCATCCTTTCCAACACAGTCATGAAATCGGCGGCCCCGGCGTGCCCCGGTCCGCCGAGCCGTGCAAGCAGCCCGCGGATGGTCTGCTGAAGCTGCTCCAGCTGCACGGCCTGCCGGCCCAAGGCGTCGAGCTGCCTCCGCAACAGTTTTTGCATGGACTCCGGATCCCCGCCCGCTTGGTCCAGTGCCGGTGCGATCCCGGCGAGCGGTACGCCCAGGCTGCGCAAGGTGCGGATGCCGTACAGGCGCCGCAGGTCCCGTTCCGTGTAGCGGCGGTGTCCGGCGGGAGTCCGGCCGCTGGCGTGGAGCAGCCCGATGCTGTCGTAGTGGTGCAGCGCCCTGACAGTGATTCCCGTGGCAGCGGCCAGTTCGCCGATGCTCCAGCGGGGTTCCTCCGGTTGTTCCATACCGCCAATGTAGGACCTGACGCCGCGTCAGGTTCAACCCCCTCGCACGCATCCCTTGGCTGGATCCGGTGCCGGACGAACCAGTTTCATTCAGTGAAACTGACGGCGCGTGCTGACGCGCCCGTGGCACAGGCTTGAATCCATGAAGGCGGACCGCATCACGGACCGCGCACAGACCAGTACCGGAAAGAACGGCGCGCTACACATGGAGTCAACGATGACGGGACTGCGGATCCTCAACGGGATCGAGTTCGCCCGGCCGCAGGACGCGAAGCCGCTGCTGCTGGACCTCTACCTACCCGCAGGGGAAACGCGCCAGGGCGGCGGGCCGGCCGTGGTCCACTTCCACGGCGGCGGCTGGCGGACGGGGGAGCGGTCCTCGCTGGGCCCGGCTGTTGACGGTTTGGGACTCAGCCCCATCGAGCAGCTCGCGGATGCCGGGTTCGTGGTGGCTTCGGCCGACTACCGCCTCAGCACGGTTGCCAGCTTCCCGGCCCAGCTGGAGGACGCCAAGGCAGCCATCCACTGGCTCCGCACCCACGCTGCCGAATACGGCGTGGACCCGCACCGCATCTACGCGTGGGGGGACTCGGCCGGCGGACACCTCGCCGCCCTCCTGGGCCTGACAGCCGGTGCCGCGGAATTTGCGGGCCAGCCCGGCAACGACGCACCGGGCAGCGAGGACCCGGTTGCCGGCGTCGTGGCCTGGTACCCGCCCACTGACCTCCTCCGGATGGGTGCACAAGCCCGGCCGGACGCCGTGGCCCGGGCGGATGATCCCGGGTCGCGCGAAGCACTGCTGATCGGTGCCCAGCCGGCCAACGCCCCGGACAAGGCCAGGGCCGCAAGCCCGCTCAGCTACGTCCACGCAGGCGCCCCGCCGTTCCTCCTCATCCATGGGACCGCGGACCGCTTCGTCCCGGTGGCGCAGTCCACCTCGCTGGCCGGGGCGCTGGAAGACGCGGGCAACGCCGTCGAACTCCTCCTGCTGGAGGGCGCGGACCACATGTGGGCCAGCCCGGACGGCAACAGCGGTGCCGCGGAACAGGCCATTGCCGCCACCATCGATTTCCTCCGCCGCCAGTCGGAACAGCACTGATTTCCCACCACCATGCCGGGGCAATACCCGCACCCCGGACCAGACCGAAAGGCCTCCCATGCAGTTCATCGGCATCACTCACCACGGCGGACCCTGGGCAGCGGCGCTCGCCGGCTCCCGTGTCCTCCCGCTCACGCCGGCCGACGATTTCTGGGCCGACGCCGAGGGCTGGCAGGACAAGGCGGCAGCCCTGGTTGCCGGCGCGGCACACGCTGAAGCGTCCGACGGCGAGGGCTGGCTGGAACGCGGCAGCGTCACCGAGGTGCCGCTGGTCCCCGCCTCCGCGCGGGTGGTCTGCGTGGGGCTGAACTACAAGGCGCACGTTGCCGAGGGCAGCTTCAAGGACCAGGAACTCCCGCCGTACCCCACGCTGTTCGCCCGGTGGACAGCTTCCCTGTCCGTGGGCAACGTGCCCGTCCCCGTCCCGACGGGTGAGGCAGGGCTGGACTGGGAAGGCGAAGTTGCCGCTTACATCGGCCGCCGGGTGGAGTCCGCCGACGAGGACACCGCCGCGGATGCCGTCTTTGGCTACTCCACATTCAACGACATCACCTCCCGCAGGGCCCAGAAGCTCACTTCGCAGTGGACCCTGGGCAAGAACGGCGATTTCAGCGGCCCCCTGGGTCCCGTCGTCAGCCGCGACGAGGTGGGCGACCTGCGCGACGGGCTCCAGGTCCGCACCCGCGTCAACGGGATCGAAGCCCAGAACGGCAACACCCGCGACATGATCTTCTCCGTCCCAGCCATCATCTCGCTCATCAGCGAAACCTTCACCCTGCACCCGGGGGACGTCATCGCCACCGGCACCCCCGAAGGCGTGGGCTACGCCCGCACCCCGCAGTGGCTGCTGCAGCCCGGCGATACCGTGGAAGTGGAGATAGAGAAGCTGGGCATCCTGACCACGCCGGTGGGCGACATTTCCCTTCGGAGCCGTGCCTGATGAACGCCTTTCATACCGCGGCGGACCTGCCGCCGGAGGCACAGGTCCTGATTGCCGGGGGTGGCCCCAGCGGACTCTTCCTGGCCCTGGATCTCGCCTCCCGCGGCGTGCCCAGCACCGTCATCGAACCGCGGACAGCGCTGGACCACACCCGGCCGCGTGCCAAGACCACCAATGCCCGCACCATGACGCACCTGCGCCGGCTGGGCCTCGCCGAGGTCCTCCGGGACGCCGCGCCGCTGCCGGTGGAATACGCCCAGGACGTCATCTTCTGCACCGGCCTCACCGGGCTTTCCGCGTACGAGCTGCGCCGGTTCCGCAACGCCTTCCAGCTGGTTCCCGGCCGCTACGGGCCGCAGCCGGAGTGCGGCCAGCAGGTACCGCAGCCCGTCCTCGAGGAGGTGCTCCGGGCCGCCGTCGAAAGCCACCCGCTGGTGACGTTCCTGGCCGGCTGGACCGTCACTGGCGTGAGCGTACCGGACGGCGGGGCCGCCACGGCAGCCTGCGCCGTCGTCGTTGCCGATTCCTCAGGTGCGTCCCGCACCATCGCCGCGGAGTACGTCATCGGGGCCGACGGCGGGTCCTCCGCCGTGCGCCGCAGCCTGGGACTGCGGCTCGAAGGCGGCTCCGCCGAGCTGTCCAACATCAGCATCCTCTTCCGCTCGAAATCGCTGGCGTCCGCTGTCTCTTTTGATCCGGCGGTGCAGTACTGGGTGGTGGGCTCGGAGACCTCCGGCATGGTGGGACCCATGGACCGTGACGGCACGTGGTGGGCGATTGTCCAGGGCGTGGATCCGTCCGTGACGGTCACTGCCGGGGACGCGGCCGTGATGGTGGGCTCCCTGGTGGGCTCGGACGTGGACATCGAGGTGGTGGCCACCGACCCGTGGACGGCCCGGATGCTGCTGGCTCCCGAATACAGCCGCGGCAACGTGTTCCTGGTGGGGGACGCCGCCCACCTCAACCCGCCCTGGGGCGGCCACGGATTCAACACCTGCATCGGCGACGCCGCCAACCTGGCCTGGAAGCTCGCCGCCGCCATCAACGGCTGGGCCGGCCCCGGACTCCTCGCCAGCTACGGGGCGGAACGCCGGCCGGTGGCTGCGCGCACCATCCGCGACGCCGCCACCAACGGCAAGGCCCTGGCCTACCACTTCGCAGACCCGGACCTGGTTGCGGCCGGCCCTGCGGGGGATGCCGCCCGCGGGGCTGCGCACCAGGCACTCGCCGTGAAGCAGAGCGAGTTCGATTCCCTGGGCCTGGTGCTGGGCTACGACTACGGCGGTTCATCCGTGGTGGTGCCGGACGGTTCGGCCCTCCCCGACGAAGACCCTATCCGTTACGTTCCGTCCGCTGCTCCGGGAGCCCTGCTGCCGCACGCCTGGCTGGCGGATTCCCGGTCCCTGTACGGCGCCCTTGGTGCGGGCTTCACACTGCTTGCCGACGCCGGATCGCTGGGCGGGGTGGACGCCGCCGAATTTTTCGAGCCGGTCCTGGCAGCCGGTGCCCGGCAGGGCATCCCGGTGACCGTGGCCGCCGTCGGGCCTTCCGACGACGGAACGCACCTTGCGGACCTGTGGGGCGCTGCTGCCGTGCTGGTCCGTCCGGACCAGCACGTGGCCTGGCGCGGCAACTCCCCGGTGGAGGCCGCCGCCGCGCTGTCCGCCGCCGCGGGCTGGGCGACCGCTTTCCCTCCCGCACGTCCTGAAGAACCTGCACCTTCCATCGAGACCAGGAGCGCCCGTGTCGACGTCATCATTCCGTGATTTCCTCTTTACCCCGGACCACCCCCGCGTGGCGGACATCCGCGGACTGGATGCCCGCGAATACGCCGAGGCCGCCAAGATCGATGCGTTCGCCGGCCCCATGATCGAGGGCTGGCGGAAGCTCTATCCGCAGCCGTTCACGGGGATCACCAGCGACGGTGTCCGCCGGGAAAACCTCTACCCGCTGGCGCCTGCCCGGCCCGGTGAGGAAGCACCCACCGCGGACATGGTGGCTGCGGCGCGGAAGCTGCTTGGCGCTGTCACCGCGGACCAGGCCGGGAAGCTCTGCTACGCCGTGGACGCGCCGGAGTGGCAGAGCTGGGCCAACCCCGAATTCATGCAGCACGACACGGGACTCCGCCTGGACGAGCTGGATCTTCCTGTCCGGGATGCGGTGCTGGGCGTGGTGGAGGCTTCGCTGAGCCCGGCCGGGTTTGAGCTGGTGCGGAACCTGATGCGGATCAACGGGTTCCTGGGTGACCTGGTGGAGCTGCCGCTGCTCATGAACGAGTTCAGCTACAACTTCGCCCTGTATGGGGAGCCATCCGAGACGGAGCCGTGGGGGTGGCAGCTGTTTGGCCACCACGCGGCGCTGAACTGCCTGGTGGCCGGGACGCAGCTGGTGGTCTCGCCGGTGTTCATGGGCGCCGAGCCGGACATGATCGACGCCGGCCCACACCAGGGCGTCAAAGTGTTCAAGGAGCGCATCGCCCTGGCCCGGCAGCTGATGGCCGCCCTGCCTGCGGACCTGCGGGACCGCGCTGTTGTTTATGCGGAGATGGTGGACCCGGCCATGCCCGAAGGCCGCCTCCACCCGGGCGACGAACGGCACCTGGGCGGCTGCTTCCAGGACAACCGGGTGATCCCGTACGAGGGCATCCCGGTCACCGACATGCCGCCCGGAACCCGGGAACTGCTCGACGCCATGGTGGAGGACTTCATCGCCTACCTGCCGGACGGTCCACGTGCCGCCCGCCTCCGGGAGATCCAGGAGCACTACGGTGAAACGTTCTTCAGCTGGATCGGCGGCTGGGAAGGGGAGGAAGCGTTCTACTTCCGGGTGCAGAGCCCTGTGGTGGTGCTGGAACTGGACCACCACACCGGCGTGTTCCTGAGCAATGACGAGCCCGCCCCGTTCCACATGCACACCGTGGTCCGCACCCCCAACGGCAACGACTACGGCCGCGAACTCGTCAGGCAAGCCACCCCCTGACCTACCCACTCACCCACCCTCCCACCATCGATTGCTGAGTAACTGCCGTTTTGGGGCGCCATAACGGCAGTTACTCAGCAATCGATGGGTTTAAAAGACCAGAAGGCCCGGATTTCCTCTCGGAAGTCCGGGCCTTCGTATCGAACAAGACCTCATCGATTGCTCCGTAATTGTCGTTCTCAGTGCTCATACGACAATTACGGAGCAATGGATGTGGGTTAGGGGATGTCCAGCGCGGCGCGGCGCTGCGGCGGAGCTCCGACGACGGTCAGGTCCATCTCGGCCTGGGCGCGCCCGAAGCCCTCCATGTCCATGTAGGGCTCGCCGCCCTCGGTGTACATGTAGTCCTCGGTGGGTTCGTTGAAGTACTCGAAGAAGCCGTTGAACACCGACGGGGTCAGGAAGCCCACCATCTGGGTGTTGTGGGCATCGAGCGCGAACGAGTGGATGGTCCCGGCGGGGGCGTGCACGAAGTCGCCCTTGGTCAGGAGCATCTCCCGGCCGTTGGCGTAGAGCCACATCCGGCCCTCGGTGCAGAGGAAGTTCTCCGTGTGCTGGGAGTGGAAGTGCAGCGGGATGTAGGGGGTCTTGGCGCCTTTGGTGTGGACGGCGAAGTAGTTGGAGCCGGTGTTCGCGGGCCGGGACAGGTAGGTGAACATGGTCTGGTAGCTGACCAGGCGCTCACCCTCCCCGGCACTCAGGAAGTACGGGCTCTGCGTGGGCGGCAGCCCGGCGTCGTGCTTGAACGACGGCGCCACACGCTCAACGTCAGGGAACGTGATGCCAAACTCGGCACCCACCTCTGCCTGCTCCTGCAGGCTGGCCCTGTGGCCGGGACGCACCGGCGGGACGTGCGAATCGATGGGCGTGCCCACCCGCTCGTAGTAGGCCTCGCCGCCGCCGGGCGTCATCCAGTTCAGGAAGCGGGTGTAGTGGCTGGCCATTCGGTAGGCGTGCGGGGTGTTGGGCGGAATGACCACCGAGTCGCCGGGGGTGAGGATGCGGCTCTCGCCGGGCAGCCAGACGTGCAGGATCCCGTCGAAAACGTAGAGCGTCTTGTGCTCCACTTTGTGGGTGACAAACGGGGATTCGGCGCCCATGCCGCCGGAGATGTAGGCAGCGCTGAAGATGCCCCCGGTGTCGGCGGCGCGGGCGATGACCGTGACCAGCTGGCCGTTGATCTCGTAGCGTGCGCCTTCGCCCGACGCCATGTAATACGGGACCGCCTCGCCGGGCAGCGCGTTGGCCACCGGGAGTTGCTTGTTCATTTCCTCAACGCTGAGGGACATGGTTTCCTTCTTTCCAGTCGGCCGGCCCTTGCCGGAGCGTGACCTACATCATGGCTGTCCCACGCCCCGGCCACGAGCCCTGATTCCATTAGTTGAAATCAGAACGTGGCCGGCCATCGTCCCCCTGCTACCCCTCACATTCCTTGCAGTACTTCTTGCCGTCCTTCTCACGGGCCAACTGGCTGCGGTGATGCACCAGGAAGCAGGACATGCACGTGAATTCGTCTGCCTGCACCGGGACCACCTGGATGAGGAGTTCCTCGTTGGAGAGGTCGGCGCCGGGCAGCTCGAAGCTGTCCGCGAGGTCCGTTTCGTCCATGTCCGGAGCGGCCTCCCGGCGGCCGGACTTGTCGGACTTCAGCTCCTCCAAGGCGACGTTCGGCTCTTCCTCGGGAGTCACCCGCGGAGCGTCGTAGTCAACTGACATGTGGTGTGTTCTCCTGTCCAGCTGCTGATGTCCAGATTGTTCTGGACAGATCGACAACGCCGGATGGGCGCAACTAATTCCCATTCCGGATTGGAACCGCAATCTTCGGCCGCGGCGCGTAAATCTTGACATGCTTGGCATTGGGCCGCCGGGATCTGCAGGCAGCGGCGCGAATCAACAATGTAGAGGAAGTAACCAGGACATGACAGGGCTTTTCGATCTCACGGGGCGCGTAGCCCTGGTCACCGGTTCAAGCAGGGGCATCGGTTCGGCCCTTGCCAGGGCGTTGGCCGACGCCGGCGCAACAGTAGTGTTGAACGGCGTCAACCCGGAGCGGCTCAAGGACGCCGAGGCGGCCATGGCGGCAGACTTCCCGCCTGGCCGGATCCACAGCGTGGCCTTCGACGTCACCGACGACGACGCCGCCGCCCGCAGCATCCGCTGGATCGAGGACAACGTAGGTCCGCTGGAAATCCTGGTGAACAATGCCGGCATCCAGCACCGCGTCCCCATGCTCGACCTGGATGTGGCGGACTGGGAACGCGTCCTCTCCACGGACCTCACCAGCGCCTTCCTGGTGGGCCGCGAAGCCGCCCGGCACATGATCACCCGGGGCCGGGGCAAGATCATCAACATCTGTTCTGTCCAGACCGACCTGGCCCGGCCCACCATCGCCCCGTACATCGCGGCCAAGGGCGGGCTGCGGAACCTCACCCGTGCCATGACCGCAGAATGGGCAGCCTCTGGACTGCAGATCAACGCCGTGGCACCTGGCTACATCCACACCGAAATGACCCAGAACCTGGTGGACGACGAGGAGTTCAACTCGTGGATCCTCGGCCGGACACCGGCCCACCGCTGGGGCACCGTGGAGGACCTGGCCGGTCCGGTGGTTTGGCTGGCCTCGGACGGCTCCAACTTTGTGAATGGACAGACCATCTTCATTGATGGCGGAATGACGGTGGTGGTCTGATGGCAACGCCCCTTGATGTCGCATTGCCCGCCACCGGCCCGGCACTGGTGGCGCACGCCGCCGGCGACCTGCGGATCGACGAGGTCCCGCTGCCCCGGCCCGCAGCCGACGAAGCAGTGGTCGAGGTCCTCTACGGCGGCATCTGCGGTTCCGACCTGCACTACTGGCTGCACGGCGCGGCCGGGGAGTCCATTCTCAAGGCGCCGCTGGTCCTGGGCCACGAGATCTCCGGCACGGTGGTGCGCCAAGCGGCGGATGGCTCCGGGCCGCAGGCCGGGACCGCCGTCGCCGTCCACCCCGCAACGCCCGGTCCAGGCGCCGCGCGCTATCCGGCGGACCGGCCCAACCTGTCACCTGGCTGCACCTACCTTGGCAGCGCCGCCCGCTACCCGCACAAGGATGGCGCCTTCAGCCGCTACGTCACGCTGCCCGTCCGGATGCTCCGCCCGCTGCCGGACAGCATCGACCTGCGCACCGCGGCACTGATCGAACCCGCGTCCGTCGCCTGGCATGCCGTGTCCAGGGCCGGGGATGTCCGTGGGAAGACCGCGCTGGTCATCGGCTCCGGCCCCATCGGTGCCCTCGCCGTCGCCGTCCTCAAACGCGCCGGCGCAGCGCATATCACCGCCGTCGACCTTCATCCCAAGCCGCTGGAAATCGCCACGGCCGTGGGCGCGGACCACGTCATCAACGCGGCGGACACCGAAGCCATCGCCGCCGTGGAGGCCGACGTCGTGATCGAATCCTCCGGCAACCACCACGGGCTGGCCTCGGCCATCCGCGGCGCGGTGCGTGGCGGCACCGTGGTGATGGTGGGGCTGCTGCCCACCGGCATGCAGCCGGTGCCCATCTCGCTGGCCATCACCCGCGAACTGCAACTGCTCGGCTCGTTCCGCTTCAACGACGAGATCGATGGCGTGATCGCGGCCCTCGCCGACGGGTCCCTGCACATCGAGCCCGTCATCACGCACGAATTCCCGCTGGCCGACGCCCTCCACGCCTTCGAGGTAGCCAAGGACTCCACCAGCTCCGGCAAGGTGCTCCTCTCCTTCGGCGACGCGGGGCAGGCCCGATGAGCGGGCACCTGCCACCGCTGGTGGTCATGGGAGTCTCGGGCTGCGGGAAGTCCACCGTCGGCGCCCTCCTGGGCCGCCGGCTGGGCAAGCCGTTCCTCGACGGCGACGACTTCCACCCCGCCGCCAACAAGGAAAAGATGGGCGCCGGGATTCCGCTGACCGACAGCGACCGCGAACCATGGCTCGCCGTCCTGGGCGGCCTGCTGGCGGGGCGGGACGGCTTGCCTGGAGCGGCGCCCGGGTTGTCTGAAGGAACGGCCGACGGCGGGCCAACAGTGCCGCCGATCGTCGCCTGCTCCGCGCTCAAGCGCCGGTACCGCGACCTGCTGCGCAGTTACGCGCCGGACCTGGTGTTCGTCCACCTCGCCGGCAGCGCGGAAACCATCGGCGCGCGGATGGATGCCCGGGCCCACGAATTCATGCCGCGCACGCTGCTGGAGTCCCAGTTCGCCGCGCTGGAGGAGTTGGCAGCGGACGAGGCCCACGTTCTCGGCGACATTACCCAGCCCCTCGATGTCCTTGTGGAAGCGGTGGCCCGGCGCCTCGAGGCAGGCGCTCCCTGGGCCCCGGCTGCCCCCGGGTCTGTCCCGGAGGCTGTCCACTCGGCCTGAGGACTTCTCCTGGCTCAGGTGGTAGGTAGACTGGTCTACCTACCACCTGAGCGAGGAGTGAACCATGGCTGCTGCCGGCCTCTCATCACCTGTCAGCCCGACCCCTGCGCGCCGCCCCGCCCGCGAACTGCTGCTCGACGCTGCCGCGCGGCTTTTCTATGCCAACGGCGTGGCAGCCACCGGGATCGACACCATCACGGCCGAAGCCGGAGTGGCCAAAAAGAGCCTCTACAACAACTTCAGCTCCAAGGCGGACCTGGTGGCCGCATACCTTGAGGCGAGGCACGGGGAATGGCTCGGCCTGTACCGCAAGCGGCTGGCAACGGCGCCGACACCGCGCAGCCAGGTCCTGGCCGTCTTCGATGCCTACCTGGACCACGCCAACTTCGCCTACCAGCACGGCTTCCGGGGATGCGGCCTGCTCAACGCCGCGGCTGAGCTGCCGGCCGGCCATCCCGGACGGGACGCTGTGCGCCGCCACAAGGAGGAAGTCCAGGAACTCCTGGCCGGGCACGTATCGCCGTTGCTGCAGGGCCGGGAAGAACAGGTCCCCGCCATCGCCGCGCATCTGGCGTTCCTGCTCGAAGGCGCCATGGCCCGCGCCGGGCTGGAAGGCAATGACGGTCCGCTGAAGGACGCCAGGCGCATGGCCGGTCAGTTGCTGGACGCCCTGTGAACATCGAGCGCCACCACCCGAAGGCCCAACGCTGGGGAGCGATGTCCGTGGTGGCTGCCTCCGTCCTCTGGGGCACCACCGGGACCGCGGCCACCTTCGCCGCAGGCGTGAGCCCGCTGGCCATTGGCGCCGTGGCAATGGGACTGGGCGGCCTGCTGCAGGCGCTCTTCGCAGCACGGCACATCGGCCGCCAGGCGGGCAGCCTGCTCGCACGGTGGCGCCTGGTCTTGCTCGGTGCCGCGGCCGTTGCCACCTACCCCCTGGCCTTCTACAGCTCCATGCATCTCTCCGGCGTAGCCGTGGGAACCGTCGTCTCCATCGGCTCGGCCCCCGTGGCGGCAGCCCTCATCGAACGCTTCGCGGACAGGAAACCGCTGAGCAGGCAATGGATTCTTGGGGCCCTGCTGGGAGTCGGCGGCGCCGCCATGCTCTCCTTTGCCGGGCATGCCCCCGCGGGGTCACCACCGGTCCCGGCTGCGCCAGCCGCTGCGGGGGAGGCCACGGATTGGAGCCCGACGGCGGGAATCCTCCTTGGGCTGCTGGCCGGTGCCACCTATGCCCTGTATTCCTGGGCGGCGCACCGCCTGGCGGGGACCGGGGTCACGGCCAGGGCCGCCATGGGCAGCATCTTCGGGCTGGGCGGTCTCCTCCTGATGCCTGTCCTCGCGGTGACGGGCGGCCCGCTGCTGGAGTCCTGGGGCAACGCGGGCGTGGGGGCCTACATGGCTGTGGTGCCGATGTTCGCCGGGTATGTCCTGTTCGGCTGGGGCCTGGCCCGCGTGGGGGCAAGCACCGCCACCAGCATCTCCCTGCTGGAAACCGTGGTGGCTGCTGTCCTGGCGGTGCTGGTGGTGGGCGAAAGGCTCCCGGCACTCGGCTGGCTTGGCGCCGCCGTCGTCCTGGCCAGCCTGTTCATCCTGACCCCACGCACCCGTCCGGCATCATCACCGGCAGCGGCACAGCCGGGGGCGAAAGAACAGCCTGCCGCAGGATCAGCCGGTGTGCTGCCGCCCCGCGCTCCGGGCCAGCACCGTGGGACCCAGGAGCAGGCAGGCGCCCAGGCCCAGCAGTAAGATCCCTAGCACCACCGCACCCGGTGCAGGGACTCCGGCCCCTGCCAGAATGAGCACCACGCCGATCAGGGCCGCCAGCATCCCCGGGAACAGGCCTGCGGGGAAACGCCGCGCCGGATAGCCGGACAACAGTTCCATGGCCAGGTGGGGATCGTCCGCGATCAGCCCCAGTTCGAGCTCCTTGAGCAGGCGTCGCTCCTCATCGGACATTGGCATGGCGGGCCCCTGTTTTCCCTGGGAGGCGGTAACGGTATCGACCGTAGGAGCCTTCTACCGGTTAGTCAATAGGTCCAGTGGCGCTGCACGGCCGTCACTCCAGGACGTCGTAGCGCAGCTCATTTTCCGTTACCCGTACGCCTTTGGTGGGAACATGCGGAACTGCCTTGGCCGGCGGCATCAGGTGTTCAACGGGCAGGCCCGCCAGCAGGACGCTGTGGTCCGCGATGAGGCGGCGGTGGCAGCGCCACCACAGGGTTTCGCTGCACATGATGGCGGTGGTTGCCGCCTGGGAGCCTGCCACCAGTTCTGCGGCTGCCGCCAGGAAGTCTTCACTGCGCATATAGCCTGCGTAGGCGCGGCATGACTCGTTGCGGAGGGCCGTATCCGGAGAGTCCGGGAGCAGCTTGCGGAACCCGCCCAGCCGCTTCTCCCAGCGGTAGCCGATGCCCGCCTCCGGAAGCCACAGGGCCAAACGGTCCTTGCCGAAATGCGGGTACTTGCGGCTGCCCGGCCCGATCCGGACATCCACCAGGGACGTCACTCCGGCGCTGCGGAGCAGCCCGGCGAAGTCTTCCTGGGAAGCGGTGCCGTGACCTACGGTGAACAGGGCCTTCATCGAAGCCATGATAGGCACGCGGGCGGGGTGGCCCGCAGAAGCCGGCTACCGTCGTCGTAATTCGGCGAACTCGATGGACGGCACGATGGCGCCCGCATCCCGTTCCACGAAGTTGGTGCCCGGGGGCACCAGGTCGTCGATGGCGTCCAGCACTGCCTCGCCCAGCTGGACGTCGGCCGCGCGGAGGTACGCCTGGAGGTGTTCTTCGCTGCGGGGGCCGATGATCACGCTGCTGATCGCGGGGTGGGTCAGGGCGAATCCCACGGCCAGGTCCACCAGGGACAGCTCCAGCTTGTCCGCCAGGCGGGCCAATGAGTCTGCGGCGAGCAGCTTCCGCTCACTGGACGGTCCGGACAGGTCGTACCGGCCGGGAAGCGTATGGACGCGGGTGGGCGGCTTGCCCGATTCCAGCACGAAGCTGCCGGAAAGCCAGCCGCCCGCCAGGGGGCCGTAGGCAAGGACGCCCAGGCCGTACTGCTGGGCAATCGGCAGCACGTCGCGTTCATTGCCGCGGACCAGCATGGAATACGGGACCTGGTTGCCCAGCGGCGGGATCAGGTGGTTGGTGGTGGCCAGCCACTGTGCCTCCACCAGCTGCGCCGGCGTGAACACGGAGGTGCCGTAGTACAGGATCTTGCCCTGGCGGATGAGGTCGTTCAGGGTGGTGATGGTTTCCAGGACGTCGGTGTTGTAGTCCGGCCGGTGGGCCTGGTAGAGGTCGATCCGGTCCGTCTGCAGCCGGCGGAGGCTGCCCTCCACCGCCTGGGTGATCCAGCGCCGGGAGTTCCCGGAATGCGCGGGGTTGGGGCTCATCTGGCCGTGGAACTTGGTGGCCAGGAAGACGTCGTCCCGGCGGCCCCGGAGTGCGCGGCCCACCACCTGCTCCGATTCGCCCTGCGAGTAGACGTCGGCGGTATCAACCGCTGTGATGCCGGCGTCCAGTGCCGCGTGGATGATGCGGATGCTCTCGTCAGCGCCGGTGGGTGCACCCTGGCCGTTGCCGGTCCCCTCGCCGAAGTTCATGGTCCCCAGGGTGAGGGGACTGATGGGGGTTCCCGACCGTCCGAACACCCGCAGTTCGCTCAGGCTCATCTCCGGTCTCCTCCATTCAGTTGCCGTGCCCTGGATTGTCACGACGCTACACAGATCAGGCCGGCGGCCGCAGATTTCCGTTGCAGTCCTTCTCTTTTCGTCGCATGGAGTAACCGGCGCAGCGGGGATGACGTTTTGTGGCGCGCAAAGAGGAGCGAATTACGCCTATATTGAGGGCATGGGCATCCTCAGCAGCGATGAACAGTTCGTCCAGTTGCACGACCTCATCATCGGCAGCAGCAACGTCGCTGACTTCCTGTCCGAGCTTTCCGTTGTGGCCGCGTCAACGCTCAGCGATGCGGCGGGTGTCTTCATCGAATGCGGGGTCACGCTCCGCCGCCGCAAGCGCAGCGCGACCATTGCCGGCAGCAGCGAACGGGCCGCCGTGCTGGACAAGCTGGAACAGGTCCTCGGGGAGGGGCCGTGCATCGCATCCCTGGACGCAATGCAGCCCATGGTCCTCTCCGACGTCCACACCGATACCCGCTGGCCCGACTACCAGAAGGTGCTGGCCGAAAACGGCTGCCGCAGCGTGCTGGGCGTACCCTTGGCACTGGACCGGAACCAGGCAGCCGCGCTGAACTTCTTCGCCGCGGAGCCTGATGTCTTTGCCCCCAACGTCATCCGCACGGCGGAGGGATTTGCGGACCTTGCCGGCCGGGCGCTGAGGCTGGCCCTGCGGATCGCGGACGCACAGAACCTGGCGGATGACCTGAAGGCCGCCATGGCGAACCGCACCACGATCGACCTTGCCTGCGGGGTGATCATGGCGCAGAACCGGTGTACCCAGGATGAAGCCATGGCCTTGCTCACGAAAGCGTCCAGCCACCGGAACCAGAAGCTGCGGGACCTGGCCGCTGAAGTCCTTGGCCGGGTCAGCGACGGGCCGGTGACCACGCACTTCGATCCGTAGCCGGCCGGATCCACCCTCCAACTTTTCCCCGCCCGGCTGCATGTCGCCTGGGTTTCGCCTCTGCGCCGCCCTGCAATAATCTGAACCAACGGTTGTGCACGGGGGTGTGAGCGCCCGGCACGACAGGCAGCACTGCAAGTTCCGGGACCATCACAGACGAGGCGGACACCCATGACGGCTTCAGACCAGCAGCACGCAGCACGGCCGACGAGGCCGGCAGACCCTCCTGCCGCTGCCCCGGGGCCGGTGGATCCGCACCTGCTGCAGCGGCTGGCCGACGCGCATGGCGTGGGCACGTCCTTCCAGGGCTGGGACGGGCTTCCGCATTCCGTTGCCGAAGCAACCCTGATCAAGGTGCTGGCAGCGCTCGGAGTCGAGGCGCACACCAACCAGCACATCGAGGCCGCCCTCGCGGAGGTGGAACTGGCGCCCTGGCGACGGATGCTGCCGGCCGCCGTCGTCATCAAACAGGGTGAACCGGCGCAGGTGCCGGTCCATGTGCGGGACGGTGCCACCGCGAGCCTCACCATCACCCTTGAAGGGGGAGCCGGATCCCGGGAGGCGGTCCAGCAGGACATCTGGATCCAGCCCCGGGAGGTGGACGGCGTCTCCACCGGACGTGCCACGTTCTCCCTTCCCGAGGACCTGCCGCTGGGCTGGCACACCCTGCATGCGGAGTCGGAAGGCGCCACGGCCAGCGCTGTCCTGGTGGTCACACCGGCCCGGCTGGCCACGGCAAAGCCGCTGGAGGAGCGCCGCGGCTGGGGGCTGGCCACGCAACTGTATTCGGTCCGGTCCAAGCGGTCATGGGGCATCGGCGACTTCGCGGACCTGGCGGACCTGGCGGCCATCAGCGGTGCACGCGGGGCCGACTATGTGCTGGTCAACCCGCTGCACGCGGCGGAGCCGGTCCCGCCCGTCCAGCCCTCGCCCTACTCGCCGTCCACCCGCCGGTTCTTCAACCCCCTGTACATCCGCATCGAGGCCATCCCCGAGCTGGCGTACCTCCGGCCCCGGAAACGGGCGGCGCTGGAAAAGCTGCACGAGGAAGTGGCCGGCCTGAACAGGGACGGTGTGCGGCTGGACCGGGACGCCGTCTACGCGGCCAAGCTGCAGGCACTGGAGATGCTCTACCACACGCGGCGTTCACCTTCCCGGCAAGCCGCCTTCGAGGAGTTCTGCCGCATCTCCGGCAGCGGCCTGGACGATTTTGCGCTCTGGTCCGCCATCCGCGAGGACCTGGCCCCCGGTGATCCGTTGTGGGTGGATCCGGCGTGCGCCATCGGAACCCCGGAGGCGGAGGCGCTGCGGGAGAAGCTGGCGGACCGGATCGGGTTCCACCGCTGGCTGCAGTGGATCTGCGATGAGCAGCTGGAAAACGCCCAGCAGGCGGCCCTCCGCTCCGGGATGCGGTTGGGCGTGGTGCACGACCTCGCGGTCGGCGTAGACCACAACAGTGCCGACGCGTGGACCCTGGGCCGTGTGCTGGCGCCGGATACCAGCGTGGGCGCGCCGCCGGACATGTACAACCAGCAGGGCCAGGACTGGGGCCAGCCGCCATGGCATCCCGCCCGCCTGGCCGAAGCCGGCTACGAACCGTTCCGCAACATGCTGGCCAACGTGCTGCGCCACGCCGGCGGCATCCGCGTGGACCACATCCTGGGCCTGTTCCGGCTGTGGTGGATCCCCATGGGAAATGCGCCGGGGGACGGTGCCTACGTCCGGTACGACCACGAGGCCCTGATCGGCATCCTGGCCCTCGAGGCGCACCGCGCCGGTGCCGTGGTGATCGGCGAGGACCTGGGCACCTTCGAGCCCTGGGTGCGTGACTACCTCGCTGCCCGCGGCATCCTGGGCACGTCAATCCTGTGGTTTGAGTACGACGGCGATTCGCCCCTTGCGCCGGAAAAGTACCGTACGCAGGCGCTCGCCAGCGTGAACACCCACGACCTTCCGCCCACGGCCGGGTACCTTGCCGGCGACCATGTGGGGCTGCGGAGCCGGCTGGGGCTGCTGGAGCGGTCCGAAGAGGAAGAGCGGGCAGAGCACAACGCGTCACTGGAGAAAATGTTCGCCCTGCTGCGCGAACGCGGCTACCTCTCCGAAGGGACTGCCGCCGGGCCCGGCCAGCAGTCGGCGGAGGAGCACACCATCGAGGCGCTGCACCTCCTGCTGGCCCAGTCGCCGTCGGTGTTGCTGGGCGTGGCGTTGGTGGACGCGGTGGGGGAGCGGCGGCTCCAGAACCAGCCCGGCACCACCGAAGCCCTATACCCCAACTGGCAGGTTCCGCTGGGCGGCCCGGACGGCAGGCCCGTCTACCTGGACGACCTTCCCGGCAACAAGCGGTTCAACGGGCTGCTCGCCGCCGTGGAGGGATCCCTGAACGGGTCCTGACCGGCTGATTAAGCACCAGGGCCCCGCCGCTTCCGTAAGCGGCGGGGCCCTGGTGTTTGTTCCGCCGGCCTAGCCGGCGGTGATCACGTGCGTGAAGTGGTCGTACCGGAAGGTGACCGGGCCGCCGTCGTGCTCAAACACGATGTTGGCCCCGGGCGTTGCCCCGCCGGCCCCGTAACTGACGTCCCACGACTTGTTGAGGGCCGCCTTGAACTCGTAGCTCCCCGCCGGCAGATCAGGCACGGTGAGCTTCCAGACGAGGTCTGCCGGGTCCAGGACCAGCTGGGCCTGCTGGCAGGCCGGCTCCCAGTCGGTGGCGCAGCCCAGCTCGCTGTCCATGCTTCCGGCCGCCGCCACGGCGGACGGCTGCTGCGACGCGTAGACGGCGCTGAGCAGGTGCGTGCTGTTGTCGTAGCGGAACGTGACCGGTCCGCCGGGGTGGTCCAGCACGATGTTCTGGCCATTCAGCTGGCCGTCGGAACCGTAGTTTTCGTCCCAGCCGCCGTTGAGCGCTGCCTTGTACTCGTACTTCCCGGCCGGCAGGTCGGCGGTCAGCCGCCAGATGCGGTCCGCCGGGTCCAGGACCATTTTGGCCTGCTGGCACGTGGGATCCCACTGCGCGGTGCAGCCCATGGCCTGGTTCAGTGATCCGGCCACCGTCACCGAGTCCGGCTGCGGCGCCTGGCCTATCGTGACGGTCCTGGTGCCGCTGGTGACGCTGAAGCCCGTGCCGGCCATGACGGCCCGGTACTGGACTTTCGTGCCGTCGGCCAGCGTGGAGACATCATCGGTTGCCGAGTACACGGGCGACGACGAATCCGTGCCCACCGCCGTCCAGTCTCCGCCGTTCACGCTGCGCTCAAAGGTCACTACGTAGCTGGCCTTCTCCGGATCGGCGGTGGCGCTAAGTTCCACCTTTCCTTCCACGCTGCTGCCTTCGGCCGGCTTCTGCAGGGTCAGGACCGGGGCGGGGACGCTGGCTTGGCGGCTCTGGCTGGTGGCGGTGTGGCCGCCGTTGTCCAGCACCGTGGCGCGGTACTCCAGGGGCGTCCCTGCGTCCAGGGCCGCGACGTCATGGAACACCTGGTACGGGGCGGTGTCGTCCGTGCCGATCGGCTGCCACTGGCCGCCTGCCGTGCGGGCCTCGAAGGTGACCTCGTAGAACGAAGCACCGTCGACGTCGGCCGTCACGTTGATGCGCCCGTTGTCACTTGGGGCTGCGGCCGGCTGCTGGAGGGCGATGGCGGGTGCAGCCTGTGAGTGCTGGATCCGCCCCGAGGATTCGTAGACGACAGCGGAGAGCGGCGGCACAGTGACCGTCAGCTTGGCGTCCTCCGAGGTTTTGGCTTCGTCGGCCCCTTCGCCGTAGATGCGCGTGTAGCTGCGCTTGGCAATGTAGGTGGGGACTTCGGCCGTCTGTGGCTGGGCGCTGTTGTTCAGGGCCACCACGTATTCGCGCTGGTCCTGGGCGTCCGTGCGGGAGAAGGCGTAGATGCCGGGGCCGTCCGAGGCGTAGCGGTGCTGGTGGGCGCCGTTCCGCAGCGCCGGGTGCTCTTTGGTCAGGGCAGCCAGCTCCTTGATCTTGGCGTACAGGGGGTGGCCCGGGTTGAAGTTGTCCGTGGCGTGCGTGGCATCGGTGCCCAGCAGGTCATCGTCAAGGTACTCCGGCACCTTGCTGGCGAAGAGCGTCTGGCGGGCGTCCTGGTCGCCGCCGGGGCCGGTGAAGCCCTGCTCGTCGCCGTAGTAGACCACCGGGTTGCCGCGGGAGAAGTACATCAGCTCGTGGGCCAGCTCGTCCCGGGCCACCTTCTCGGCGTCGCCGGCAGCCGGGTTGTCCTGGGCAATGAAGCTGCCGATGCGGCCCATGTCGTGGTTGCCCAGGAAGGTGGGGAGCTCGTAGACGTTGGAGTCGGCGTCGGTGTACCAGTCGTCGCCGGCGAAGAAGGTTTGCAGCGCCTTGGCGTCCTGGCTCCTGGACGCGAAGTTGCGGGCCGCATCCTGGAAGGGGAAGTCCAGGACTGCCTGCATCTTGTTGCGGGTGGTGAACTGGGACGTGAAGCTCTTGGTGGTGTCGAAGACCTCGCCGAACATGAAGAACTCGTCCTTGCCGTGCTCTTTGGCGTAGCTGAGCACGTTGGGGCCGAATTCCTGCCAGAATTCGTTGTTGACATGCTTCATGGTGTCGATCCGGAAGCCGTCCACGCCGAAGTCGCCGATCCAGGACTTGTAGATGTCCTCCATGCCGTGCACCACTGTGGGGTTTTCGGTGAACAGGTCATCGAGGCCGAAGAAGTCCCCGTACATGGAGTCCTCGCCGGTAAAGGTGGTGTCGCCCCGGTTGTGGTACAGGGTGGGGTCGTTCAGCCAGGCCGGCACTTTGAGGTTTTCTTCGCCGGGTGCCAGGACGGGTTTGTAAGGGAATGAGGTGTTCGCGTCCAACTGGGGAAAGGTCCCGGTGCCGGCGTAGTCGCGGTCATCGAAGGGTTCGCCGGAGGCCGTCTTGTAAGGGGCGGCGTCCTTGGACACGTAGCCCTTGCGGTCGCCCTCCTGGTAGCCGATGACGTCCGCCGTGTGGTTGGTGATGATGTCGAAGTAGACCTTCATGCCGCGTGCGTGGGCCTCGTCGATCAGGGCCTTGAGTTCGTCATTGGTTCCCAGGTGCGGATCGATTTGGGTGAAGTCGGTGACCCAGTAGCCGTGGTAGCCGGCTGACTTGTCCTCCGGCTGGACTGCCTTGTTCTTGAAGCTGGGGGTCAGCCAGATCGACGTGGTGCCCAGGCCCTGGATGTAGTCGATCTTGTTCCGGAGGCCTGCCAGATCGCCGCCGTTGTAGAAGCCTTTTTTCGTGGGGTCGAAGCCGGAGACCATGGGATCGGGGCCAAGGCCGCCCTGGTCGTTGGCGGTACTGCCGTTGCTGAACCGGTCCGCCATGACGAAGTAGAAGTTTTCATCCGTCACGGGACCACGCAGCGAATGCAGGGCGGGCGCGGCTCCCTGGTTCCTGCTGGCGGGGCCGTTGGAACCGGGGCCGTTGGAGCCGGGACCGTTGGGGGCGGCCTGGGCCGGGAGGACTGCTGCGGAGACGGCCACGGCGGCCGCCAGGAGGCCGGCGGCGGACCGGACAGCAAAGCGTTTCCGGGGTGGCTGGGTGGCTGGGGGATGCGGTGTCCCCGCCGGACCTGCCGGCAGGTGGGCGCGTGGGGGCGCGCCGGGAGGGGTGCGGAATAACAAGGGTGAGACCTTCCTGGGAAGCAGCGCTGCTGTACAGGCTTGCCGTTGACATGGGGATGCGGCAGGAGGGTTCGAAGGACAGCATGCTGTCTTGTCAACCAAGTCACAACTGTAAGCGCTTGCACTGAATTACTCCAGTGTTTAGGGAGCGCGCTGGCGCGGTAACTTTCCGCCGGGACCTGCAGTGCTAGCCGGCGGCTACCAGCGCGGTGGGCGAGGCGGCATGCAGGGTGTGCAGCACCCGTCCGGGAAGGCCGGTGATGGGATCCAGTTCAAAGGTCGCGATGTTGTGTGATCGTTCGTGCGCCACGTGGAGCCAGTTTCCGCGGACCACGTGGTGGCGCGGCCAGTTCCCGCCGCTGTCAAAGTCCTTGACGGGGATCAGTTCGGTGCCGTCCCCGGCAACCTCCAGGACGCTGATGAGGTTGGAGCCGCGCACGCCGGCATAGGCGAAGTTTCCCCGGGGGCCCAGGCAGATCTCGGCGGCGGAGTCGCCTTGCTGGCTTCCTCCCGCTGTTGCAGGTCCCCGGAATACCAGCTCGTAGGTGCCGGCCTCGGGACGGACCACGAAGACTTCCACGGAGTACTCCGACACGATGAAGACGTTCCCGTTCGGGTGCTCCACCAGGTGCCGCGGGCCGCAGCCGAAGGGGAGGACTACATCGTGGTCCGACACCAGCCCGGCGCCCGGCTGGTAGGTCCAAATGCGGAGGGTGTCATGGCCCAGGTCTGTGGTCATCACGCGGCCGTCCTGGAGCATCAGGCTGGCGTGGGCGCGGCTTTGCCGCGGGCTGCCGGGAGAAAGGGCCGCGTGGGGATCAACCGACGGTGCGGCGGGGAACCGCCCGGCCATGCCGCCGTCGGAATCCAGCTCGTAGAGGAGGACCTGCCCGTCGCCCCAGCACGCGGCCGTGACAAAGCGGCCGTGCGGGTCAACGGCAACATGGCACGTGGCCTCACCGGCCGGCTGCGGTTCCCCGTAGGGTTCCAGGGCGGCCTCGCCGTGCCGGTGGTAGGCCCGACCCTTCCTGCGCTGCTCAGCCGCCGCGTACACCACAGGAAGGGTCGGGTGTACAGCAACGAACGACGGCGATTGAGCCTCGACGGCCGTTCCCAACCATTCCAGGCTGCCGTCCTGGTGCTCGCGGACAGCGCCGATGCCGTCCGCACGGCCGCCGCCGTCGGGGGTATACGTGCCGATCCACAGGATGTTGCTGGCCCGATTGTTGGTGGCTGCGCCGTTGGTCATGGTCCAATCCTGCCAAGCTTTCGCCCCTATTCCCGTACCCCGGGCCGCCGATTAGCATGGGATTTCCGGCAGTGGCAGAAGGGAGGCGGGCGCGGTTATGGCTGCAGCTACGTCGATTTTCCCCACCCGGGGCCCTTCGGAGACCTGGGCCTAGCCCGCGTGGAGGTGTCCGTGGGCTGGCGGGAGGGCGGCGTTCAGCCTCCTCGTGGGTTGCCGGCTGCTCACGGCCAATCCCCGCAGCTGGGCTACGACCAGATCGTCTCCCAGTTGCGTTCCGCAGGCTGTGTTTTCGCCGAAGATGAGGCCCGGCTCCTCCTCGCTGAGGGCGCCGGCCCCGCGGAACTGTCACGCAATATCCAGCAGCGGGTGGAAGGCGTCCCCCTCGAGCACATCCTGGGCTGGGCTGAATTTGCCGGCGGCCGCGTGGTGGTTGAGCCCGGCGTTTTCGTGCCGCGGCGACGCACGGAACTCCTGGTCAACGCGGCCCTGGACCTGCTGGCGGAGGACGCCCTGGCCCTCCCGGCGGATGCCGCACTGCCGGCACCCCCGGTGGTGGTGGATCTCTGCTGCGGATCCGGGGCCGTGGGAACCGCCATCCTTCGCCATGCCCCGCAGGTGGAGCTGCATGCAGCGGATATCGAGCCTGCTGCCGTAAGGTGTGCCCGGCGGAACCTCGAACCCCTGGGCGGCCATGTCCATGCGGGTGACCTGTTCGCAGCCCTCCCGGCCGCGCTGCCCGGCCGGGTCCGGGTGCTCGCGGTCAATGCTCCGTATGTCCCTACGCGGGCAATTCGCACCATGCCACCGGAAGCCCGCCTGTACGAACCCGCTGCCTCGCTCGACGGAGGCCCGGATGGCCTGGACTTCCACCGACGGGTCGCCGCCGGAGGCGTTCACTGGCTGGCTCCCCACGGTCATCTGCTGATCGAGACCAGTGAGCAGCAGGCATCCGGGACCTCCGGCATCCTGGCCGCAGCCGGGTTCGCGGTGCAGACAATTCGTTCCGAGGAACTGGATGGGACTGTGGTCGTCGGACACTATGAGTCCCAAGAGTCCTGAGCGGAAAACCTGGACTGTGGTTTGAGCACTGCCGGGGTTTAAGCACTGCCGGCCGCCGCGTCCCCCAAGGATCGCGACGGCCGGCAAGGCGATTCAGTTGTAGCACAACGGCTGGTCATTCCCATGTCATGCGGCGGGACCCGCGTCATGAATGACAGGTGAAGCGTCAACTAGGACTTCGTGCCGTTCCCATCGGAGGTACCAAGGTTGGTGGTCTCCGGGTGGGTGCTGTGGGCTGGGATGTGGTCCCCGCCCAGGGCGTCCCCGGCCCCGGAAGTTCCGGTGGAAGTACCAGGGGCAGCAGCAGTAGAGGGTCCTGAGACCTGGCCGCCACCGGAGGTGCCGTCACGGTGCATCGCAGAGCCGATCACAGTGCCTGCCCTGCGTGCGGCTTCCCCAAGCTGGTCTGCGACTTCAGGCGCCTTTTCCTTGATGGTTTCCGTCGCCACGGACACTTTGTCCTGGACCGGCTTGCTGTCCCAGATGCCGGCCGCGCGGGCCTTCAGCTTGTCGTAAGCAGCGCGGCCTGACCGCGAACCGAGGACGTATCCCACGGCAACGCCTACACCCAAAAGAAGCTTGTTTTTCACGATGATCTCCTGCTCTGCGAGAAGGTTGTCAGTCCCGGCCGGGGCAGCGGGCGCCGGTTGCCGGGGAAAATGAAAGCCGGCCCGGGGATGATGTCCCCAGGCCGGCTTCCTGGCTTGCCCGTGCAGTTATCCGCGGGCGCTGCGCTTGGTGACCATGCCGTAAATGGCAAGGACAATCAGCGAGCCGACGATCGCCAGCAGCCACGTCTGGATCGAGAAGAACTCCTGCAGTCCACTGCCGAAGATCATCCCGCCCAGCCAGCCACCGAGCAGTGCGCCAACGACGCCCAGGATCAGAGTGATGACCCAGCCGCCACCCTGCCTGCCCGGGAGGATCGCCTTAGCGATCGCACCAGCAATAAGTCCGAGAATCAGAAATGCAATAAATCCCATTTGAAGCTCTCTTCCTAAGTAAAGGAGGCCTCCAGGTTCCGGAGGCACTTCATCCTTCTGGCTCAATAGTAATCATGCTTACTATCTTTTTGCCAACCCCGTTTTTGGAAAAAAGTGCAGTTCAGGCTGGTTTCAGTGTCCCGTTTGGTCCGAGTCGTTGCCCGCTCCGGGACCCTCGTCAAGGATCGACAATTCCGCTAGATCCTGCGGATCCAGGGCGAAATCGAACACGTCCAGGTTCTCTGCCATCCGCTCCGGCGAAGCGGTCTTCGGAATCGTTACCAATCCGTTTTGTATGTGCCACCGAAGGACGAGTTGGCCAGGGGTTTTCCCATGCTTTTCCGCCAGTTGGGAAAGGATAGGAGCGCCCAACAAACCCGCCCCCGAGCCGCCCAACGGACTATAAGACTCAGTAACAATGCCATGCCGGCTATGGAATTCCCGCTCGGCGGACCGCGTGATGGCCGGACTGAGCTGGATTTGGTTTACCGCAGGCACCACGTCAGTCTCCGCCATCAGCCGCTCGAGGTGCGCCGGCTTGAAATTGGACACTCCGATGGACCGGACTTTTCCCTCGGCCTGCAGCCGTTCAAAGGTCTGCCAGGTGGAGATGTACTGATCCCTGCCGGGCAGAGGCCAGTGGATCAGCAGCAGGTCCACGTAATCCAGCCCAAGACGCGCCAGCGACCCCTCCAGGCCTGCTACGGCGCGTTCGTGGCCTTGGAATTCCCCGTCCAGCTTGGTGGTGATAAAGAGCTCGCTGCGGTCCACGCCGCTGGCCCTGATGCCGTTGCCCACACCGCGTTCGTTGCCGTACTTCACGGCGGTGTCGATATGCCGGTACCCGGCTTCCACGGCCTGTGCGACGGCGGCGGCCGCCTGTTCGTCGTCCAGCGGCCAGGTGCCAAGCCCCAGCTGCGGAATCCTGTTGCCGTCATTGAGGTCGATGAGCGGTGCAAGTGTCATGCGATCAGTCTGCCCCCTCCTGGCCGTCCCGGCTCCCGGTGCCCGCGATTCGGGACGGCCGGAGGATACTGCCGGCGGCCTAGGTGTAATTCCCGCGGACGTTGTGAACAGCGTGGCGTGATGTAAAGGGCGAGGGCCTCCGGTATCGATTTGGGTTACCACACTCATATCGACGCCAGGAGGCCCTCGTGTCCTACGTTACCC
>Ga0308158_10000135_pt1 | contig 167102 bp, 144 predicted proteins | sample PhyBR2_FD_201038 | JGI IMG/M metagenome (GOLD analysis project Ga0308158, IMG submission 201038) | Phyllosphere microbial communities from UC Gill Tract Community Farm, Albany, California, United States - DLSLB.R2 | ecosystem: Host-associated > Plants > Phyllosphere > Unclassified | place... | reverse complement strand
GTTCAGCGGGAATGCGCGCGACCCGGGGGTCGCGCCCTTCGAGGTGACGGTGTGCGCGGCCGACCCTGGGCTGCTGCGCACGGCGGCCGGTTTTTCGATCGAAGCGCCGGCCGGGCTGGACGCGCTGTACGGCGCCGACCTGGTGGTCATGCCGTCGTGGCACGACGACTGCCGCCCGGCGCCGCCCGCATTGCTCGATGCATTGCGGCGCGCGCACCAGGGCGGCGCCTGCGTCGTGGGCCTGTGCCTGGGTGCGTTTCCCCTGGCCCAGGCCGGCCTGCTGGACGGCAAGCGCGCCACCACGCATTGGGAATGCACCGACCTGCTGGCCGAGCACTATCCCAAGGTCAAGGTCGATCCGGATGTGCTTTATGTGGACGAAGGCGACGTGCTCACCTCGGCCGGCGTCGCTGCCGGCATCGACTGCTGCCTGCACCTGCTGCGAAAGCTGTCGGGCGCGGAGGTCGCCAACCGCCGCGCCAGGCGGCTGCTGGTCGCACCGCACCGCCAGGGCGGCCAGGCGCAATTCATCGAACGGCCGCTGCCGCTCACCAGCAGCGATGGCCGGCTGGCCGAACTGCTCGCGTGGGTGACGGCGCACCTCGAGCAGGTCCATACCCTGGAATCGCTGGCGGCGCGTGCGGCGATGAGCCAGCGCAACTTCACCCGTCACTTCCGCCAAGCCACGGGCACATCGTTCAAGCAGTGGATCCTGAGCCAGCGCCTGGCCCAGGCCCAGCGCATGCTGGAAAGCAGCAACGCCTCGATCGAAGTCATCGCACAGCGGACCGGGTTCGGCTCGAGCCTGTCGTTGCGCAAGCATTTCCAGGCTGTGCTGCGGATATCGCCCTCGGTCTACCGCAAGCAGTTCCGGGCGCATGCCGCGGCCGCGCCGGCCTAGCTGGCAAGGGCAGCGTCAGAAGATGCGCTCGCTCTGCAGGTAGTCGAAGGCGACCGCATTCAGGGCCGACAGCCTGGCCGGGGCGCTGCCGTCGGCGATCGCGCTGGCCAGGATGTCGAGATAGCTGGTCAGCTGGCGTTTCGCGCGCTGCGCCAGTTCCTCGGATACCGCTTCCTCGTCGTAGAGCAGCACATAGGAGCGCGCGAAGCCGAACACCAGGAAATAGGCGGCGGCATTGTCCGGGTCGGTCTTCGCCAATTGCAGACAGTTGTTCTTGATTTCCTCGTAAGCGTCGGTGCAAGCCGGCCATTCCGAAAAGCTGCGCACGACTTCATTGAACGACATGATTAACCTCCTGGTCGAGATGAATAGGGATCGTCCCTGGACTGACAAGGTCATTGTCGCGAATCGCCGGCCCGCCGAAAGGCCGATGCTGCACCACTTTCCGCCAGATGTGCGTCGAAGCCGGCCAGGCCGGGCGCTAGAGCCAGCGGCGCACGGCGCGCCGATAGTCACGGTACAGGGCGCCATGGCGAGCCTCCATCGCCTCTTCCTCGAAACGCGCCTGCAACTGGACCAGCAGCTCGGCGGCGATCCACAGACACAGTCCCGGCCAGCTGAGAACCAGCAGCAGCTGGCCGAACAGCGTCACCCGGATACCGGTGTACACCGGATGGCGCGAAACCGCAAACAGGCCGGAGGTCTGCAAGGCGCCGCCATCGCCGTCGTCCACGCCCATCCTCCAGCTTCTGCCCATCGACGCCTGGGCCAGGACGACCCACGCCAGCGACACGGACAGCAGGCCGACGCCCGTCCAGCGTACGGCATCCGTCCACGGCATGTCCGGCCACAGCAGCGGCCCCGGGTCGTCCCGCAGTGCGCAGGACAATACGTAGCCGAAATCGGCCAGCGGCAGCCATACATAAAAGCAGCGGGCGGTGACATCGCGCGCCGAATCGCCGGCACCGAACGCGATCGGCGTGGCACCGGTGCGGCGATAGACGAGCAGGATGCGCGCGGCCACGGCAACGAGGCCGAAGGCGCAGGCGTGGACAAGGGGAAGCAGGGACCAGGGAATCGACATGCCGGCATGATCGCACGGCCCGGCCGGCCCGGCGGTGAAGAATATGCATGCGCGCGATGAAGGCCGTGCATTCCATGCGGCGCGCCGGCCGTGACGAACAGCCGCCGCTTCGGCTGGGTATCATATGCAAAAGCGCCAGTGAACAACGTACATGAACCTCGACAGAATCGACCTGAATCTCCTGCGCGTCTTCGATATGGTTTTCGAGGAACGCAATCTGTTACGCGCCGCCAAACGGCTGCACCTCAGCCAGTCGGCGGTCAGCCATGCGCTCGCGCGGCTGCGCAATTCGGTCGACGACGAGCTGTTCGTGAGGACGGCCGGCGGCATGCAGCCGACGCCGCGCGCGATGGCGATCGCCGGCCCGGTGCGCAGCGCCTTGCGGCAGATCGGCGGCGCCCTGGGTGGGCAGCCGTTTTCGCCCGCCACCACCGATCGCGAATTCGTGATCGCCGCCAACGACGCCGTCACGCTGCTGCTGGCGGGCAGCCTGAGTACCGACCTGCAGCAGCATGCGCCCTTGTCCCGCCTGGTGATCCGCCCGTCGACGCGGATCGACCTGGCCGGCCAGATCGACCTCGGCAGGATCGACGTGGCGATCGGCGTATTCGCCGAGATCCCCGCACGCTTTCGCGCGCTGCCCTTGTGGACCGAAGTGGACAGCCTGGCGATGCGGCGCGGGCATCCGCTGTGCGAAGCGGTGCCTTCGCGCCAGGACCTGCTGGACTATCCGCTGCTGGCCGTATCGCTGGGCGGCGCCGAGGAAGGCGCGGTCGACGGCTGCATCATGGAACGCGGGCTGGCGCGCCAGTCCGAGATGTTCGATCATCAATCGCTGCGCGAGGCGCTGGCGCCCGGTGTGCCGCGGCTGCGCATGCTCGTCGCGCATGCGCTTGCCGTGCCGGGGCTGCTCGCGGGCGGCGACATGCTGGCCGTGCTGCCCTCATCCCTGGCCCGCCTGTTCGCGCGCGGCCATGGCTTGCACGCGGCGCCCCTGCCGTATTCTTCGCGCCCGGTCGAAGTGCGCGCGGTCTGGCACGAGCGCAGCGACCAGGACCCGGCGCATGCCTGGCTGCGCGAACGCATCCAGGCGCTCGGACGGGCGTTCGCCATTTGACAGGAGCAGACCATGCCGACCGTCGCCATCCTCGCATTCGCGGGCGTCCAGGCGCTCGACGTCACCGGCCCGCTGGATGTGTTCGCGGAAGCCAACCACTACCTGGCGCGGCGGGACGCGTATCGCCTGACGGTGCTCGGCCTGGAAGCCGGCGCGCTGGCGTGCTCGAACGGCATGCTGCTGCAGCCGCACGCATGCTTCGAGGACGTGCAGGAAGCGCCCGACCTGCTGCTGGTGCCGGGTGGGCCGGGCGTCCCGCAGCAGCCGCGCAACGAACGCCTGTGTGCGTGGCTCGGGCAGATGGGCGGGCGCGCGGCCCGCGTCGCGTCGATCTGCAACGGCGCCTTCCTGCTGGCGCACGCGGGCCTGCTCGACCAGCGGCGCGCGACCACGCACTGGAACGACATACAGAACCTGAGCGCGCGCTTCCCGCAGATCACGGTCCAGCCCGACCGCATCTTCGTGCGCGACGGCCACGTGTACAGCTCCGCCGGCGTCACCGCCGGCATCGACCTGGCCTTGCACCTGGTGTACGAGGACTGGGGCGCCGATGTGTCGCTCAACGTGGCCAAGCGGCTGGTGGTGTTCACCCAGCGCAGCGGCGGCCAGTCGCAGTTCAGCCCCTACCTGGCGCCGCACGTGGGCGAGGAATCGGCGATGCAGAAGGTGCAGCTGTATGTGCTCGGCCACCTGGACCAGGACCTGAGCGTCGACCACCTGGCGCGGGTCGCGGCCATGAGCGAGCGGAATTTCGCCCGCGTGTTCGCCAGGGAGACGCGGGTCACGCCGGCCGAATTCGTCGAACGCGCGCGCGTGGACGCGGCCCGCGTGCTGCTGGAAAGCGGCAGCGATCCGCTCAAGACGATCGCGCACCGCTGCGGCTTCGCCAGCGCCGCGCGCATGCGCGCAGCCTTCGTCAAGCACCTGGGCGTGACCGCCCTCCAGTACCGCCAGCACTTCGGCGCCTACGCCGGCGAGGCAGCCAGGCCCGCGCCCGGACAGGCCTGGCCGGGCCGCTGGCGGGATTCCGGCCTCGTTTGGCGGAATCCGGCCGCAACTCGGCCCCGCTCCCTGCTTCCCGCTCCCTACACTTTCCTTCGTTACCAACCACTGTTCGAGTCAGACGAAAGGAAGAGCATGAGCACTGCAGCAGAACGTGTAGGACCGGCATTCACCATCGAGGGCATGGAACACGCGCGTGCGGAAACGCGCCGGGCCATCGCCGCGATCGCCGCAGGCATCCGTCCCGGCATGGTCGAGGAAGACGCGGTCGCGATGGCGCAGGCGGTCATCCGCAACCAGGGTCATTCGCTGAGCTGGCACCCGACCCGTGTGCGCTTCGGCCCGAACACCATGCTACCCATGAAGAGGGCATCGGCGCCGGGCGTCGTGCTGGGCGAGAACGATATCTTCTTCATCGACATCGCACCGCGCGTCGGGCATTGGGAAGGCGATGGCGGCGCCAGCTTCGTGGTCGGCGACGCCCCCGAGTACGCGCGTTGCGCGGCCGACGCGGAAAGACTGTTCCACGAAGTGCGCGCGCTATGGCGGGATCGCAAGTCTACCGGCGCCCAGCTGTACGCGTTCGGGGCGCGCCGCGCGCGCGAGATGGGCTGGGTGCTGAACCTGGACTTGCCGGGCCACCGCGTATCGGACTTCCCGCATGCCGCCATCCATACCGGTGCGCTGGCAGACTATCCGGAGTGCCCGTCGGGCATGCGCTGGATCCTGGAGATCCACCTGACCGATCCCGAAGGCCGCTTCGGCGCCTTCTTCGAAGACATGCTGCTCGAAGACGGCGACTATGCCGAGGTGCCGGCATGAAGACCTGGCAATGCAGGGTATGCGGTTTCGTGTACGACGAGACGGCCGGGTTGCCGGACGAAGGGATTGCTCCCGGCACGCCCTGGAAGGCCATCCCCGACGACTGGGCCTGTCCCGACTGCGGCCTGGCCAAGGCCGAGTTCGAGATGGAAGAGATCTGAGATCGCGGTTCAGCGGAGGACTGCAGGGGCACTCGCGCCCTGCTCGCCTGTCCAGTCGCCGAAAACAAAAAAGCGACCCGCAGGTCGCTTTTTCGTTTGAATCTCTGGCGGAGGCGGTGGGATTCGCCTACATGCTGCAGGCCGCCCGCGCGCAAGCATGCGCGCGTCTTCGAATCCCACCCGCAGGGCGCACTTGCGCCCTGCTCGCCTGTCCAGTCGCCAAAACGAAAAAGCGACCCGCAGGTCGCTTTTTCGTTTGAATCTCTGGCGGAGGCGGTGTCTGCCATTCACTTGTCGAGCGCTGGAAAAATCCGTCCCCTTCACTCACCGTCCTGCATGTGGTGCTATTTTTGACTTGTCGCATTCTGTCGCACGGTGTTAGGATTCAATCGCAACCCTGTTGGGGGGTGGGATGATGGGAGACTGCGGACATGCCAAAAATCGCGAAGGAACTGGGGCCCTTAGACGTCAAGCGCCTGACCCGCCCCGGCTATCATGCTGTCGGCAAAGTCGCTGGTCTCATGCTTCAAGTGACCGAAACCGGTTCCCGTTCCTGGGTCCTCCGTACCATGGTTGGAGGCAAACGCCGCGAAATAGGTCTAGGTGCCTACCCAGCGGTTGGGCTCGCTCTCGCACACCAAAAGGCCCAAGCTGCGCGCGATGCCATCGTCAGTGGCGTCGACCCTGTCGCCGCTCGCGCTGTTGCGCGAGAACTCCTCGCGCAACATCAACGCGAACAGCTGGCGATGTCGTGGACCTTCCAGCGCTGTGCCGAAGAGTATATGCGCTCGATGGCGCCGGGCTGGCGTAGCGCCAAGCACGCCAAGCAATGGCAGAGTACGCTCGAACAATACGTATTCCCAATCATTGGTGAGATCCCTGTGCCGAACATCGGCATCGATCAGGTTCTCGCCATTGTCAAGCCTTACTGGCTGACCAAGAACGAAACGATCAACCGTGTGCGCAGCCGCGTTGAACTTGTACTCGACTGGGCCACGGCGATGAAGTACCGCCAAGGCGAAAACCCGGCGCGCTGGAAAGGCAACCTCGACAAGCTGCTCGCAAAGCGGTCGACAGTGGCGCCGGTGAAAAACCACCGGGCACTCGATGAGCCGGCCCTGCCCGGCTTCATGATGAAGCTGCGCCAGATCGAAGGGACGAGCGCACGCTGCTTGGAATTCGTGATTCTGACTGTCGCCAGATCGGGTGAGGCTAGGCTGGCTACTTGGGCCGAGATTGACTGGAAAACGAGCACTTGGAACGTCCCCGGGCCGCGCATGAAGTCTGGTAGGCCGCACCGTGTCCCGCTGTCGGCTCCGGCTCTCCACTTACTGAGCGGCCTGGACCGCTTCGATGACGAGGCATTTATCTTCCCTGGCCGTGTGGCTGGTAGACCGCTGTCTGACATGTCGTTATCCGCTGTAATGAAGCGCATGGGAGTCGATGCCGTCCCTCACGGTTTCCGCGCGTCGTTCTCGTCGTGGTGTGCGGCTTCGACCAACTACCCGGCCGATGTCCGGGAAATGGCTTTAGCACACGCGATTGGCAATGAAACCGAGGCCGCGTACCAACGGTCTGACCTCTTCGAAAAGCGGCGGCACCTAATGGCCGACTGGGCTTCATTTTTAAGCGCTGCACCCAGCAACCGAAACTGACTTAAAAGAATCGACGCTAAGATGAATCATGACGACAAGAAAACCGCCGAATGGGCCGAATGGCGCGTCGACGAGCTGGATCCTGACAACTATTTGGTAATACCGGAGTTTGGTGTCAAGCCAGAGTCGGTGCGATCCAAGGGCTTCCAATGCCCGCTGGTTTATCCCGGCGTACCGCACCGCGAGGTAGCAAAATCCATCCGCTCAATGCTGATCGCCGCAAGATTGAAGCTCAGGATTATGGGCTTTCATTCGCTTGTCGAGGTTTATCGCCTTTTCGATGAAATCATCGACATCGACGACCCGGCAGCAATGAATGAGCGACAGCGTGAAGCGAATTTCTACATGCTGATCGTTATTCTGCTCAATCGCGCTGCGGCCCCTCAAACGCCCGAAGAACAGCGGTTAGCGTACCTCGCTGAAGCTTCGTCACTTCTGGCCAGCTGGCAGGTGGTCGGCCAACACGAGCTACCGCAGAAGCTGGCGAAAAGCCGAGGCAGCAAGGGCGGGAAAAAGAGCGGTGAGACGCGAGCACAAAAGGCGATCGACAAGGTTGCTGTTGTAGCCGCCGCAAAGGAACTCGGCTGGCCGACCAAAACCTACGGAGTTCAAAAGAAGCTGTCCGCAAAATTCAAATGCGACGTTAGTTACGTCGGCAGGATCCTCGCCGCCGAAAAAAAATTCAGCACCGAAGCCAGTTCAGTCCCGAGTTAGACTGCGAAAACAGGACTGAAGCCAGTTCAGTGCTCAATTTAGGATGCAGGTAAAAGCCGGATGCCATAGCAAAATCTGACCCAGAGTCTCACACAGAGACGCAAGGAGGATTAAGCGATGGCAAAGGTATATTCCCGTATCAACCAGGTTGCATCCACTCGCGGCCGCCCCGGCCGCTATCCAGTATCCCGCGCCACGATCTGGCGCTGGGTCGCCGCAGGCCACTTCCCGAAACCCGTCAAGTTGAGCGCCGGCGTCACCGCCTGGGATAACGCCGACCTCGACGCCTTCGACGCTCTGTGCGCGGGCCGTAAGGCCCAGGCCTAAGCGGGAGGCACCATGTCCCTCTTCATCACGCGCAGCCCTCACGCTGCGCCCACCTGCCTCGTCGGCGAAGCCGGAAACGATGACACAAACGCATGGCTGAACGAATTGCCGGCCCTGCTCTGGCGCCACGCCGGCTTGGGACTCACAGAAGACGTTAGCCAGATGTCTCTGTCCGATCTGCACGGCGTCTATCAATACCTGTCTCGCCTGTAGCACACGAAGTCCAACTCAACCTTTTGAAAAACATCAAGGAGGAAATATGAAAGAGATCAAGATCGATTCCATGTTCGAGGCCAGAATTCTGGTGGCGCCGGCCCAGCTGCTCGCTTCGCACGAGCGAGGAATGCTGCTCGAAGCCGACCTGACGGAGGCATTAAAAGCCGGCAACTGCGTGAACATGTTGCGCGGCCTGTTCCCGTCCCGCCTGGACAGCATCTTGGCCGGTGTTTTGGTCTGGCTGTGCGAAGGCGCCCGCCCGCTGACGGCCTGGGACGGTATCGATGCATTCCGCACGCTCCGCCTCGACGCGGCTATCCGTACTCTCAAAAAGGAGTACCGCTGGCCCATCGAGAGCATCAGTGTTCCGAAGCGCCGCCCCGACGGTACCACCTTCTATGTCACGGGTTACAAGCTGCCCCAGGCATTCAACGATTATGCGTCCCTCAACTGGACGGTGCGATCGTGGATCATCATGGTCATGCTGGCACAGGTCCGCAAACGCGCCCGCGATGGCGATAAAGCGGCCGCGCGCGCCTTCTACCGCCTGACCACCGGCTACCACTCCCTCGACGACTTCTTCAGTCTCTACTGCCGCTAATTCTGGCCCGCATCGCTACCGATAGGAAGCGGTGCGTAGCTGCGGGGCGTTTCGTCCTGCAGCGATTCGTCCAGGCAGCAAGACATCAAGAGTCATTGGCTAAAGCTTCCAGCTAAAGCCCGGCACCCGAGCCGCGCTGCCATCGCCAGAAGAAATCGATCAAGTCATAGCCGCACAACTAATTAAGGATATTCAATGACTAGCATTAAGTACAACGGTTCCTTGGCCAGCATCTTCGAGGAATTCCCTGAAACGATGATGGGCACGGACGTCATGCCCCCGGTCGAGATCATCGTCGACGGCAACCTGCACAATTTCGCCACCAGCGGCACGAGCCTCAACGAAGCAGTTTCTTACGTCGGTAACGGCTTGGCGAAGGCTGAACAGGCTACGCATACCGTCGGCGGCGACCTGGCGATCCCCTCGTTCACCCTGGAGCGTGCTGACGGCGACTTCAACGATATGCTGGTTGCCCACGGCGCTGACGCGGTGAAGCAGACGGTAGCAAGCGCAAAGCCGCCCTCGGACGATCCGCCGCCGGAAGGTTTCCTCGACATTCCCCCGCCCGACCAGATGAACCCGACGGTCGAGCTGATCCGCGCAGCCGACCTGACGCCTGAGCGTGTGGAATGGCTCTGGGACGGCTGGCTGGCCGCCAGCAAGCTGCACATCCTGGGCGGCGCGCCGGGAACTGGCAAGACCACCCTGGCCCTGTCCATTGCAGCGGCCGTGAGCACGGGGAGTCGCTGGCCCGATGGTAGCCGTGCTCCCACGGGCAATGTCGTGATCTGGTCGGGCGAGGACGGTCAGGCCGACACGCTGGTGCCGCGCTTGATGCTGCAAGGGGCGAACCTCGACCGGGTCTTCTTCGTTTCGGATGTCCGTCATGGCGACACCCGCCGCGCGTTCGATCCGGCACTCGATATGCAGGCTCTCAAAGAGATGCTGCAGAAGATCGGTGAAGTGCGCCTGCTCGTGATCGATCCTGTGGTCTCGGCCGTGGCAGGTGACTCGCACAAGAACACCGAAGTGCGCCGCAGCCTCCAGCCGATCGTTGACCTGGCTGCACAGACGAACTGCGCAGTCCTCGGGATCACCCACTTCAGCAAAGGCACCAGCGGCCGCGATCCGGTGGAGCGCCTGACCGGCAGCCTGGCGTTCGGCGCGCTCGCCCGCGTGGTTTTGGTTGCGGCAAAACGCGAAGGCGACGACCAGGTGCGCGACGTGCGCTTACTCCTGCGCGCCAAGTCGAATATCGGCCCGGACACCGGCGGCTTCGAGTACGTGCTGCACGAGGCCGAACTGCCTCAGCACCCGGGCATCCGTGCGTCGGGCGTCCAGTGGGGCGCTGTGCTCAAAGGCTCCGCGCGTGAACTGCTGTCGGCAGCGGAGGCGTCGTTCAATGAAGATGATAGTGGCGCCCTGTCGGAGGCAAAGCAGTTCTTGCGCGACATCCTGTCCGGCGGCCCCGTGGCGGCCAAAGTAATCAAAGCCGAGGCAGACGGCGCGGGGCAATCGTGGGCATCGATCCGTCGCGCAAAGACGGCGCTCGGTGTGGAAGTGAACAAGAGCGGCATGGAAGGCCCCTGGGTCTGGGCCATGCCGGCGTAGCGGCAGCTCGCCCGAAGGTGCTCAGCCGATCAAGAAGAAGCTCAGCTCCTCAGCTTGAGCATCTTCGAGAGCCATAAGCATCTTCGGGGCGCGTTGAAACATTTAACGCGCCGCATAGTACCTCGCCAGAATATCGATCTCGCTCGCGGTCAGCTGGTGGGCCGCATTGCGCATCTGCTGGTTGATGTCGTTTGACCTGCGTCCCGACTTGAAGGCGTTCAGTTGCTGGCGCAGATAGGCTTCCGGGAGGCCGTCGAGGACCGGCGTGGCCGCGCGCGCCACACCCGGGCTGTGGCAGGTCGCGCAGGCGCCGATATTGCGCATCGGCGAGCCGTTGCTGACCAGGCGCGGCACTTCCTCGCGCAGGGAGGCGTGGCGGATCAAGGTCTCGCGCGTCTGCTGCGAGTAGAAGGCGGCCAGGTCGTGCATATCCTGGTCGCTCAGGTTGTTGGCCAGCGGCTGCATCACCGCGCTGGGGCGGTGGCCGGACTTGAAGTCGCGCAGCTGCTTGTAGGTGGACGAAGGCGGCTGCCCGGCCAGGTGGGGCGCGTCAGTGCCGGCGGATGCCGTGCCGCGCACGCCGTGGCACATCGAGCATTGCAGGGCCAGGGTGGCGCCGCGGCCCACCGAGGCGGCATCCACGACGCCCATCATCTGGCTGTTGACGATCACACTGGTCGGATACGCCGCCTTCTCGTCCGGCAGGGCCGGGTTCTGGTAGCGCGTGGGCGCACCCGCTGCGCTGCAGATGGCGTCCCACAGCGTGGCGTTCGGATCCTGTGCATGCGCGCGCGGCAGCCATACCAGGCCCACCAGCGCGCCCAGTACGAAGATCAGCGCCACCGCGCCTACGCTAATGGTGAACCAGCGATTTTTGAAGGAAAACAGCGGCTCGTTCATGGCTTGCCTCCCACCGGGACCGCCGGCACCGAGGTCTGCTTCAGCGACGCCAGCTGTGCGATCGGATACCCATAGTTGACGATCGACAGCCCGATCATCAGCGCCAGCCACAGCGCGTAGCTGTTCAGGGCTGCAGGCAGGCGGCCGGTCACGTGCACCGGCTGGCTGAATCGGAATTCGGGCAGATCGACGGTCCTGCTGCGGTGGCCGCGCAGCAGGATTAGCAGGAACAACAGCCCGGAGATCACCAGCAGCAGGCCACCTACCGAGCTGATCAGGACCGTCACCGCCTGCGGCGCGATTTCCGGATTCGTGTAGTCGAAATAGGCCATGCGGCGCGGCATGCCCATCACACCGACCACATGCCAGGGGAAGGTCAGGATGATCATGCCGACGAACCACAGCCAGAGCTGGAGCTTAATCATGCTGTCCTGGATCAGGGCGCGGCCGGTCAGGTGCGGCCAGAGGTCGTACGCAACGGCAAAGTACATGATGACGATGGCTCCGGCGAAGATTAGGTGGAAGTGGCCGGTGATCCACTGCGTGTTGTGGACAGCAAAGTCGAGCTGGTAGCTCATGTTGATCAAGCCCCCGGCCCCGCCGAAGCCCAGCAGGATGAAGGAGAATGCCACCGCCAGCATCATCGGGTTACGCCAGGGCAGCGCCTTGACCCAGCCCAGTGCGCCGGTACCACCACGGAGTCGGCCGGCGATCTCGACCGAGGCCGTGATGGTGAACACCGTTAGCAGTGTCGGCACCGACACCATGGCAGTGAACACCGCATGCAGGAATTTCATGCCAGAGCCGACCTGCGGATCCTGGAACAGGTGGTGCATCCCGATCGGCATCGAGAACACCAGGAACAGAATGAACGAGATGCGTCCCATTACATCGCTGTACAGACGTCCACCGATTGCACGCGGCACTAAGGTGTAGAAGGCGATATATGCCGGCATCAGCCAGAAATAGACGATCGCGTGCAAGGTCCAGGAAAAGAACACGCGTGCCAGTCCGGCATCGATGGTGTTCTTGAAGCCCAGCGCCACTGGCAGGATCAGGAACAGGATCTCGACTGCGGCCCCGACCGAGGTCCATGCCCACAGGTAGGCGCCGGCCAGGTTGGCGAACATCGGCAGCGGCACCGCCTCGCCAGGATGGGCTTTTTTCCAGACCCGCAGGTTGACCGACATCAGCGCCACCCAGATCCAGGAACCGACCACCACCAGCACCACGCCGATGTAATAAGCGGGGTGGCCGATCAGTGGCGGATAAAAGGTGTACAGCACAGTGGCAAGACCCATCGATACCGGCGCCATGGCGACCAGTGTGCCAAGAACCACGAGGCCAAAGCCGGCCCAAGCCCAGCGCCGCCCGACCAGCGGCTGCTTCAGCGCCAGCTCGACGATGGCGTAACCGAAGCCCATCGCCACCAGGGTCGGGAACACATAGCCCATCGCCGAGCCGTGCGCCGTCACCGAGCGATAGTAGAGTTCAGGGTTGCCGATCCAGTCGACCAGTGGACTGCGAATGACCATTTGCCATTCGCCCAGCACGAGGGCAACGAAGAAGGCAGCAAAAGCCACCCAGAAGTGAAACAGCACCAAGTGCCGAGAATTCTTACTGAACACAGCTCACCCTCCTCCCCGCCTGCGCCCCTGCCAATCGCGCAAATTCGGCCTTGTCGACCACTTTCACGTGCGCCCACATGGCGGCGTGGCCTGTGCCGCAGTATTCGTGGCAGGGCATGACGTGTTCGCCAGTCTGCTCAAACTTCGTACGGAAATTCGAGATGTAGCCTGGGATAAGCATCATGTTCACATTGCTATGACTGACCGAGAACCCGTGCACGACATCAGCAGCGGTACCGCGGAAGTGCAGTAGCGTATTGGCCGGCACCACGACACACTGGGGCGTGAACGAATACTGGTTGGCCAATATCCGCACCGTCACCGAGCCGTCAGATTCGGCCACCGAACCGAGATTCGTCTCAACGAATTCGCCAGCGATGTGGAGGGTGGTTGGGTCGATGGTCTCGGTGCGGGTCGGCGGCATCGCGGCCCAGTGCAGGCTCATGTAAGCCATCATCCCCACCAGGAACAGGATGATAGCACCGACGATCCAGGCCCAGCGTGACTCCGCCTTCGCGGCCACGTCGGCGCCCGGATGGATATGCTCGCTGCCAGCCATGCTCAATCTCCTCCGCGCGCGACGAAGACAAGGAAATAGAAAGCGAGCCAGATCACCATCACGATCGCCACCGCTGTGCCGGCCAAGGCAAAGGCACCGCCGGGGCCGCGGGCAACGATCTCATCGATCCGGTGCTGCTCGGCCGCGTTATCTGCAGCGGCATCATTCGTCATGTCGGTCGGTTCCAGAAACACGCTGCCTCCTTAGAATTATTCGACCGTGGCCGAGCGCAATTCGTTGACTTCACGTGCCGTCACCGGCGCCCCGCGATTGCCCCAGGCGGTGCGGATAAAGGTGACCACTGCTGCGATCTCGTTGTCGTTCAAGTCTTGGGCGAAAGGTGGCATCCCGTAGGGCATAGGGTTGCGTTTTGTGCCCGGAGGGTAGCCGCCGTTCAGAACCATCCGTATCGGATTGACCGCCGAACTCATGCCGATCGACTGGTTGCGCGCCAGCGGCGGGTAGTGCGGCAGCTTGCCCCGCCCCTCGGCCCCGTGGCAGCTGGCGCAGCGCGCCGCGTAGATGCGCCGCCCTTCCGAAAACGCCTGGTTGATATCGGCTCGCGCGGGGGCCTCAGCCGGATCGGCGGCTGGTCCTTGGTCAGCCGGAAGGCTTTTCAGATAGACCGCCATCGCGCGAACGTCGTCGTCGCTCATGAACTGCAGGCTGTTAAAGGTGACCTCGGCCATCGGACCGTAGACGGTACCGCGGTTCGACACGCCTTTCTGCAACAGGTCGACGATGTCCTGAAGCGCCCAGTCGCCCAGGCCGGCCTCACGGTTCGAGGTCAGCGAAGGCGCATACCAGTTCTGCATCGGGATCAGTCCGCCCTGGAAAGCCCGCTCCTGCGACGAGCCGCCCAGCGCGTTGATCGGCGTGTGGCACATCGCACAGTGGCCCAAGCCCTGCACTAGGTAAGCGCCGCGGTTCCATTCGACCGACTTGCTGCGGTCGGGCTGGTACTCCCCTTCCTTGAAGTACAGAGTGCGCCAGCCAAGCAGCAGGGAGCGGTTGTTGTAAGGGAAGCGCAGTTCGTGCTCGCGCGACTGCTGGCGTACGGGCGGCACTGATCGCAAGTAGGCGAAGATGGCATCGCTGTCGGCGCGCGTGACCTTGGTGTACGACGCAAACGGCATTGCCGGATACAGAAGATAGCCTTTGGGCGAGCGGCCCGTATGCATCATGTTGTAGAAATCGTCCGCGCTCCATTTGCCGATTCCGGTGTCGCGGTCGGGCGTGATGTTGGGCGCATACAGGGTGCCGAATGGCGTCGGCATCGGCCGGTTGCCGGAGAAGATCTTCGACCCCGGCACGGTGTGGCAGGCGATGCAGTCGCCGGCTTGGGCCAGGTACTTACCGCGCTCGACGACAGATTGCTGCTGGGCCGGCGCTGGGGCCTTGTTCTGCGCCAGCGAGGGCGCCACCCACGCGGCACCACCGGCCAGCGCTGTCAACAGCGCCGGAACCAGCATTTTTCTGACGATAGTATGGACAGTCATCGCATGGCCTCCCGGTTTTGCGACTGCGGCTGGCTGCCGCACGCCATGGGCAATCGCATGCCCGGTTGCCTGAGCGGGCGCGACGCGGTGACCGGCAGCGAGGCCAAGTAGGCGGACACCGCCGCTACTTCCGACTCGCTCAAGCTGGAGGCGATGAATTGCATGCAGTCCGGCGCCAGCGCGGTGCGCACACCGAAGCGCCAGGCGCCGAGCTGGGCACTGACATAGTCAGCGCGAAGTCCCAATAATCCGGGAATGCCTGGTTCGCGGCCGCCCAGTTCCCCACCATGACAGGTGACGCATGCCGGGATCTTCTTGCCGGGTACGCCCTGAGTAACGATGCGCTGGCCGTCGGTTATCAACTGCGGCGGTCTTGCGACGGCAGGCTGCACCAGTGGCGCTGGATTCAGCGCAGCGAAATGCTCCGCCATCCGCATCAGGTAGGCGTCCGGTAGGTAGGCCAGCAGGTAGTTCATGGGAACGTACTTGCGGCGGCCGTCGCGGAAGGCTACCAGCTGGTTGTACAGGTAGCCGGCCGGCTTGCCGGCCAGGCGCGGGAAATAGACGTTTTCTACGCCGCGTCCTTGTGGACCGTGGCAGCCCGTGCAGGCCTGCACTCGCGCTTCCATGGTGTCCGGAATGCGGTCGGCAGCGGTAACTTGGGCGCACGCTGCCCCCGTATGGGCTATGAGTGTGATAGCGATGGAAATGGCAAGAGATCTCATCCGCAAGGCTCCAGTCCGTCACCGTATTGATAATGAACTTATCACAGCCTTTGATATTCGCCGCGCACGAGTGCAGAGTTGTTTCGAGAGCGAAATCGAATTGCCGAATGTGAGGAAACCAAGGCGAAACGGCGAGGAAAATTTGAAGGCTTAGCGACTTTGCGATACGTGTAGAGAAACTCTGCGAGGTTTGCCAACCGATGCCTGCAGCCGATGGCACGCCCATTAATTTAAATCATATGACGTGACAAACATGCAGAGCACGACTGCCAATGCTGAATTCCAGACGACCTAACGTCAAGCGTCACAGGTTAGTAATCCGCTAAGCGATACTGCCTTGGTTAGCGGATTAGCTGAATTAGCAACGCTGGCAATTACGCTACGGTGGTTCGGGTAGGGACGACACTAACCCGAGTACAACGGCGCCCACGGTATAATCATGGCAGCGTACAGTCGAGATCGCAGCGAACGTCAAACGGACCATACAACTCCTCAAATCCGTCACATTAATCACGACACCATTATGTTCCGCCAGAAGATAAGCTGTCAGGTATTGACTGAATTCAGTATGAGCGGCCGTTGTTGCCTAGGCTCATAAAATATTAGCATGAGTGAAAGAAACATCGCCTGGGCGAATCCATGGAACTGCTCAGCAAGGGAATGTGATTGCTGTGGCAAGCAGTCAAAGACTCTCTGGGGAGATTTTTCGGACTCGTCTGGAATAAGGGCCATCTACTTTGTGCAGTGGACGGTTGATGAGCCTAGCCACATGCCAACCGTCGATATAGTGCTTGGACCACGTGGGCAAGGCACCTCAGTTAGCGACCAAGTCCTGATCTCACTAGCATACAAGCCTCAGTACGGTGGAGGGTCATTCAAGGTGATCAACGGCAAGGGGAGGCCTGCGGATGACCGGACTCTTTGCGGTCAGGCACTCGATCGTGCGGACGTCATCGGAACCGCTTTAGCGCATGAAGTGTTGTCCCTAATAGATGCGCTCTGGCTGACCGAGCCACAAATGAGTGAAATTCGTGCGTTGGATAACATCTTAGACGCAGCAGCAGACGCTACTTGAGCGCCAAATGCTTCGGTATTAGCGTTAGTGAACCCACCTCTTGGGCTTACCACTTTTCGTCTGTGCTAACGACTGAAGAACGGCAACGATGCGCTCGACAGGGACCGGTTTGGGAAGAAAACAATCAAAGCCAGCCTCTAAAGCTTCAGCTTCGCTATTTGCCTGAACGTAGCTACATAGCGCAACAAGTATCAAATCGTTACCGAAAGGCAGTAAGCGAAGCTTTCTTGCAAGCTCAATACCTCCACGATCGGGAAGACGTAGCTCAGTAACCACTACGTTAGGTGCAAACGTATTTACGATCGCAAGCGCCTCGCTAACGTCGTTTGCTGTCTCAACTTCATAACCGACTAGCCTGAGCAAGGTGGCAAATACCTCCCGAAAATCTTCGTGTGGCTCAACGAGAAGTATTCGTGAGGCAATGTTGGGCCGCATGGCTAGGATAAAAGCACGAATGTCAGAAATGCTTATCTTACCCCATAACATGCATCTCAAATGCAATATTTCTATTTTTCAACAATTTGATCTGCTCGCTTCACAACATGCTTGTAGAACGTGCTCAAAGAGCCTTAGGGCGACCATCCGCTACAAGTCGGTATCAGATTCACTCATTTCGGCCGAATCCAATTTGGAACGCGGTGTCCGTGCTGATATCGTACATATTTTCGATAATGTAGCATCGCCATCATCATGACCTCTGGCACCGACACAGTTGTTCGTCCCCAGCTTGATGACCTGCTCGATCATCTCCCTGCAGGTGTGATCGTCCATGGTACCGATGGCCGCCTTCTGCACGCCAATAGGCTTGCCTGTGAACTGATCGGGAAAAGTGTCGAACAGTTGAGAGGCACGAGGTCCGGGAGAACCGCGTGGCCCCTCTTACGATCAGACGGCGCGCCAATGCCTGCCAAGGACTTCCCTGTAAATGTCGTCTTGCGCACCGGCAGAAAGGTCTCGGAAGTAGTCTTGGGCATTGACAACTCGCAACCTGAATCCATACGCTGGCTCATCTGCAATGCTTACCCAGAGTTCGACTCAAAAGGTAAGTTGTGCCGCGTGATCGTCTGCTTCACTGACTGTACTGCAATAAAACAGGCTGAGCGCCAAATAAAAAAGTCCGAAGAGCGCCTGCGCCTGGCTTTACAGGGTTCGACCGATGCGCTATGGGACTACGATCTTATCAAGAACGAGGTCTACTATTCTGATCGCTGGTGGGAGATGCTCGGTTATCAGCCTGGGGAACTGGGCGGTAATCCTGACCTGTGGCAGGAACTGACCCATCCCGACGACAGTTTCCGTATCCTGAACTACTGGAGTGACTTGCTCAGCGGCCAGCGCGACACCTACAGCGTTGAGTGGCGCCTGCGTCATCGTGATGGGCACTACGTACCAGTCCTGTCGCGCGGATTAGTGACCCGCGATACCGCTGGCAAGGCCGTTCGTGTCTCAGGAACGAACACCGATCTCACCGAGCGAAAGCTGGCCGAGCAGCGCATTTATGAACTGGCTTATTACGACCACCTCACCGGCCTGCCAAATCGTCGCCTGCTGGGTGAGGAGCTGGACAAAGCCCAGGCGCGCAGTCAGCGCTCCAAGCGCCTTGGAGCGATTATCTTCCTCGACCTGGACAACTTCAAACTGCTGAATGATACGATGGGTCACGACTTCGGCGACATGCTGCTGTGCCAAGTAGCCGATCGACTACGCCATACATTGCGCCATTGCGACCAATTGGCCCGCCTGGGTGGTGACGAGTTCGTACTAGTGCTGGAGGACCTTGGGGAAAACAAGCGGGAAGCAGTGGCCGAGGCCCAGCATGTTTTGGAGAAGTTGCAATCTGCCCTTGGCCAACCGTATTACATGGACGGCCGCATGTTCATGAGTACGCCAAGCATGGGCGTTACAATATTTGACGGCACCGCGACCGACATCGATACTCTCCTCAAGCAGGCTGATCTTGCTATGTACCGAGCCAAATCGGAAGGACGCAATACTGCACGTTTCTTCGATCCGCACATGCAGGTCTCTGCCGATCATCAGGCAACACTGGAGCGTGCCTTGCGTGAAGGCCTGCTGGCCCACCAGTTCGTCTTGTACTGCCAGCCCCAATTCGACAAAGATGGCAGCTTGGTCGGAGCCGAGGTACTGGTTCGATGGCGCCGACCAGATGGCGAGCTACTCGGCCCTGCAGAGTTCATCGGGCTGGCAGAATCGTCGGGTTTGATTGTCCCGCTGGGACAGTATGTGCTCGAGGAAAGCTGTCACGCGCTGGCGCGCTGGCGCGAAGATGGATTGCTCAGCAAACTCGAACTAGCAGTCAACATCAGCGCGCTTCAGCTCCGCAGTGCCGATTTCACCACGAATGTGACTGACATACTTTCGCAAACCGGCGCACCACCCGACAAGCTATGTTTGGAGTTGACCGAAACCGTTTTTGCCGAGAATGTCACCGAGACCATCGAGCGCATGGAGGAACTATGCCGCCAAGGGGTGCATTTTTCGCTGGACGACTTTGGCACTGGCTATTCCTCCCTCGCCTACCTCAAGCGTTTTCCACTCGCAGCACTAAAGATCGACCGCTCTTTCGTGCATGACGTTCACTCAAACCCGGATGCCGTGCCGATCGTCAGGGCAATCATCGCACTGGCGCACTCGCTCGACCTCGAAATTGTTGCAGAAGGGGTGGAACATGAAGACCAGCGGAGATTTCTAATCAACGGTGGTTGCAGCACCTTGCAGGGGTACTTGTTGGGTAAGCCAATGCCCATGTGGGAATTCGAGCAAGTCTACAGCAGTGCAGGTGTTGGCCACGCATGACAAGCTGAGAAGGTGAGCAGGCATTGATCTGCCAATAAGAAATCATGTATTTGCGATAGAGGTAACGGGACAGGCAATGTGCTGTGAAATAGCGCCATTGCATGTCGCTATGGTTGCAAGGCTATCTTTGATGCGCCGCCTTGGCGCTTTAAAGCGCAGGATTTCTACGCACAGCTGACCTCCTAGTCGGTGCCGATAACGAACGTCTATGTGCGCAAACAAGGCGGTGACAAGCTCGGTTCCTGTCCCACGGCCCTAATCGCTTAAACAGGCAAGGAAACGGACAGATCTTCGACCTTATCGTAGGAGTCAGGCTGAGATATGATTCGTCAAAATCATCATTTCAATCAAGCATGTTCCCGCGACTCGACCCTAGCCTTAAGCTCTTCGGCGCCGTCATCATCATTATCGTGGTTTGCCTAGCAACGTTGCCTTTAGTTAGCAGCTACGAAGCGAACACTACCTTGGACGCTCTCAAGGTAGGAACGGCAAAAGAGCGGGCCTACAGCCTTGTGCTGAGCTTGCTTAAGGATGCCGAAACCGGACAGCGCGGCTTCTTGGTTGGTAGCGACGAAGGCTTTCTGGAGCCATATAACGTCGGCGTCGCAGGTATTCCTTCTGCGCTTGAAGAATTACGCAAGCTCGCCAGCTCAGAGCAAGAGCGTACCTTGGTAATCCGCATCACCAATCTAAGCCGAGCCAAAGTACAGGAGATGGACCGTACCATCCGCCTCAAGAAGGCCGGCGACACCCAGTCTGCCATCGACATGGTAGCAAGCCAGCGTGGCAAGCTTATGATGGACGAGCTACGTGCCTTGCTGGGCCAACAGATGCGTGCGCTGGCAGATGAGCGTAACAAGCTGCGCGAGGACCTTACAACGACTTTGGGTTACAACTCGGCGCTGGGTATCGGCGCCAGCCTGGCGAGCTTCGTCGTGATTGTTACAACGGCGCTCATTGTGAAGAAGAGCTTAAACGAGCGGGCGGAAGCAGCGCACCGATCGCAGGCCCTAGCAGAGGACAATGCGCTGCTGGCACAGCAGTCTGCGGTAAGGGCCGAACGCTTGTCGATCACGGCTAACATGTTGCAGGCGCTGGACAGCGTGAAGACCCCATCAGAGCTGGCACGCGTGCTGCCTGTGTTCCTGCGCAAGCTAATGCCGGAGACAGCGGGCGCGGTGTATCTCTATCGCAATTCACGCGACATGTTGGAACTAAAGGCGTCCTGGGGAGCGATCGATGACGTGCCACTTACGATGGCGCCAAATGACTGCTGGGGCCTGCGCTTGGGCAAAGTGCATGTCGTCACACCGCAACATGATCTCTGCTGCGACCATGGTACGGTTTGGCTCGACAAGCACACAACCCAGACTTGCGTCCCCATGATCTCCCAAGGCGACGTGATTGGCGTCTTGGTCATTGCCGGTGACCAGTGCGCGGATAACCCAGTCGACCACGCGCACGTCGTAGCGCTGGCCGAGCAGCTCAGCTTAGCAATTAGCAATGTCTCGTTGCGGGATACCCTGCGCCATCAATCGACCATCGATCCGCTTACCGGCTTGTACAACCGGCGCTTCTTCGACGAATCCCTCAAGCGCGAACTTGCGCGCGCCCAGCGAAGCCAGAGTGCCTGTTCATTGGTAATGGTAGACCTAGATCACTTCAAGCGTGTGAATGATACCTATGGCCACGAGGGCGGCGATCTAGTGCTGCAAGCCGCCAGTCGCACTATTCAACAGCGGGTGCGCGCTAGGTGTGATGTTTCAATAGGTTGTTCTGGTTCATTCGGATTGGATTTGAGAAACTGGAAATCGCCAAACCCCCAGTTCTCAAGGAAGCCAACCGAATGAACATCCATAAGAATGCCCGATTGACCTTCATCCGTCGAGTCGAAATGGTCGAAGACTTCATCAAGGCCGGCCTGCCGGCAAGTCAGGTCGCGCAACTGTACGGCGTCAGTGCAGCCACTGTGCGCAAGTGGGTCGGCCGCTTTCTGGCAGAAGGACATGCTGCACTGGCCGATCGTTCATCTCGTCCAGCTTGCAGCCCACGTGCCATCGATGGGGCGAAGGCGCTGACCATCGTGGAGCTGCGCCGGAAGAGGATGACGCAAGCACGCATTGCCGAGTATCTGTGCCTGTCAAAGGCCACGGTAAGCCGGGTGCTGACCCGCGCTGGCCTGGCGCGTTTGTCCGATCTGGAGCCAGCCGAGCCGGTACAGCGCTACGAGCATGAACGGCCTGGTGACCTGATCCACATCGACACGAAGAAGCTGGGTCGTATTGAGAAGACCGGGCACCGTGCCACCGGCGACCGCAGCATCCGTAGTCGTGGCGCTGGCTGGGAGGTGCTGTTTGTCGCCATCGACGACCACGCGCGGATCGCGTACACCGAAGTGCATCCAGACGAATCGCAGGAGAGTGCTTGCCGCTTCCTGGCTAACGCCCATTCGTATTACTGCTCGCTGGGCGTCAGGCCAAAGGCACTGCTGACCGATAACGGCTCGTCCTTCCGCGCCAAGAGCTTTAGCCGTGTCTGCGCGAGCTTGGAACTGAAGCACCGCTTCACTCGGCCTTACCGACCACAAACGAACGGCAAGGCCGAGCGTTTCATCCAGTCGGCACTGCGCGAATGGGCCTATGGCTTCGTCTATCAGAATTCGGAAGAACGACTGGCCATGCTGAGCGACTGGAACCATCACTACAATTGGCACCGTCCGCATCAGGGCATCGGCGGCAAAGCACCGATGTCCAGGCTCTCAACCGACCGAAATAACCTCTTGCAACTTCACAGCTAGCGACGTGGTATGCCGCTACGGTGGTGAAGAGTTAGTGCTGATGCTGCCGGACTGCGGCGCCGAAGAGGCTGCGAAGTGCGCCGAGGCCATCCGTCTGTCCCTGACCGGTATCGTCATCCAGCACGCTGGCCGGACGATCTTGGGCATCTCGGCCTCATTCGGGGTTGCCCAGTGGCCGGACCATGGAAACAGCGAACAGGACCTGCTGCAGGCAGCAGACCGCGCACTGTACGCGGCAAAGAAGAGCGGGCGCAATAAGGTAATGGTCGCCGAGCCTGTATCACTTCCAGTACGCTACGGCGCCTAAAGAATTTTATGAACGAGTGTTAAAGCCTTTACTAGCGTAGACATAACGCAAAAGTGGAGTTAGTTGTGCAGTCGAATGCCAACAATGAGACGTTCAGGTAGGTCTGCAATCGGCCAAAAGCGGTCGTTCAGCAGTCACCTTTTCTGCCCGGCTACTCAATCATCCATGGAGGACAAAATGGCATCCTTGCTACATGAGGTCTGGGAAGATGAGGACGGGGTATCCGTTTTCATATCTGACGGAAGCCCGCCGAAATTTATGAAGGATGATGCCCGTTTGGTCGCAACGTTTGAAGCGTCTTCTTGGACAGAGGCGATGTCAAAATATTACGAAATGTACGATCTCGGAGTTTATAAACCCTTTGCTTCATCTTCAGAACCCTACACGGAAGAACTGAAAATCTGCCAAGCCGATCAGTTAAAAGCGCGCCGCATAGAAGGTCTGCCAAACCGATCAGTTAAAAGCGCGCTAGATAACAAGTGGTTAAAGTAATGATTGGCCATGCCTGCTACGTCCGCTATGGGTCGAAAGCGAACCTCGAGTCGCGTCCACTATCGGCCCGGAGCGGACCCAAAAATGCATGAGAATGTGTGAGATTTCCCAAGGTCATTTACGCTATGCTTGCCGGTTCAGTCCACACGCCCCAGGCCCTGGTTTTGCGATGATGAGAAAAATAATCCTGTTAGTGATCCTCGTAACCTTGAGTTGGAAAGGTTACGAAAAATACGGCCACGATCCAAGTCAAACAGAGGCCACGTCGAGACGCGCTTTAAGCACTGAAGCCGAGGTTAGAGATGTCTCCGACATCGATATCAAGTCGAGCCGTACCACGTTCACATGTGACGGCCGTGTCTACTGCAGCCAGATGAATTCCTGTGATGAAGCAAAGTATTTCCTTAAGCATTGCCCCAACGTGAAGATGGATGGGAACCACGATGGCACCCCATGTGAGAAACAGTGGTGCAGCTAGTTGAGAACGGTCATCGGCCAAGAGCATACGACTAACATTGCACAATGACTCTGCAGCTACTTAGTAGTCTAGTAGCGTTGTCCGGTCAGCCGGCGCAAGCGCACGATCTCGGCGCCGCGCCCAAGACGTTCGAGAGCAGCTTCGAGCAACGTGCGGTCGGCCTCGCGCAACATAGTCCATTGGGTGAAATATTCATGCACGGTACGCCAGGGCGGGAACTCGGGCGGCATGCTGCGCCAGGCGCTGCCGGTATGCAGAAAGTACAGGACCGCGCAGAAGACATCGTACAGGTCGTGCTTGCGCGGCCTCGTCTTGCGACGTACCGCTTCCAGCATCTCACGGATAGTCTCGAACTGCTCGCGTGTTACATCGCTAGGAAAGGTTGGCCTAGTCATGTCGTTCGCTCAATCATTTAGGAACGCGGGGTCCGAACTAGTTACCAAACAGGACACCACGCCCTCCTGATCCCGATCATGGCTTAAACCTGGGCCAGTACTGATCAGTGAAGACAGACAGCGGATGTCAGAGGCTAGTGGTAGAACTCGTCGTTTCGTTTAATGTTAGTAAACGCTAACAGTTCGTACTTACGTGAACAAGAGACACTTGTCACTTTTTGTTTAGTACGGGTGTACGGTGAAGTAGTACGGTTATACCGATAGAGGGAAATATTTATAGAAAATCCCAGAAACCCGCTACCTAAATGCCCCCTTTGGTTCGGAACCAGACGGCCGTGTAGGCTCCTAACGTCCAAAGCGGGTCATTGACCGGCGCTACAACCTATCTGCCCGCGTAGAGTTTTTCATACCAAAAATCAATATCAAATGTATAACTTTGCGCATTTGCCACTACTATTGAGTAGGTTAGCGCAGTAACCTCAGAAATTACTTTAAGTGTACTTATGGCTCTGATAGCATCGTCGCTTCATTGGAGACGGACATGGCTGAGAGCATTGGAAGTGATGCACGCACTGACTTCAAAACTGCCTACTTTGTTGAGCAGGGCCTAAAGTTGTGTACGCGTCAAGGAGTGAACCCGGCTTTAAGTTTCATGGAAAGTGCTGGCGTACCTCGTTCAGTGGCTCTCCGAGTGTTATGCTCGCCGGAACATTTCCGTAAAAACCCTTCGATACACGCGCTGCAGACGCCTGATTGCCTCAGCTGTGATAACGAGTTCGTTTGAAGATGGCGAAAAAAAACCCGGTGAGGATCCGGATTGAAGGTGCCAGTTAATGGTGTCACGACAGTGACGGCGCAGGTTCATTCTAGTTCGCGCAGCGCTGCGCTGCGCACAATTGAAACAACACATCCGTATAGCCGGCGCTACATCATCATGCCTATATTGTTGTGCAGCGTCGTTCAGCTGACTTAGGGACGCCCGACGGCTGCAAGCCGAACCCATCGATCCCAAACTGGACAACCCGACGCAGACCGTCTGCCATCGTCCGTCGAGTTAGAACAGCGCTGAGGCCAGCATAAGAACGTTGACGCGCTTTTATATTCTCCTGATCATTTTCGGCAATGAGAACAACTGCCGCTTCCGGTGCCAAACGTTTTAGCTCCCCCGTTAGCGCTCGTCTATCGTTAGCTTTTATTGGCGTTGATGTAACAATGACTTCAAAGCTAATTGCACTCGCAACAGCAAGGGCTTCCTCAGCAGTACGCACAGGCGCAGGCAAGTAGCCCAAAGTTTTTAGGATCTGGGATGTCTTCTTGGTTGAGACCGGATCTTTTTCAAATACTAATGCAGCTTTCATAACTTGGCGAAATAAAGAAAACCCTCTTATTAGCATCAGGTGGCTTGTACATGAGCCGCCAAGAGCGAGTCTGTGTTTACGATTTGACCAATGGTACAATCCAAGCGCCCTACAATACTGCCAGTGCATGTCTACTTTAGTTGTAGGAACATCCCGATTACGATAGGTCGCTAGGCGCTTGAAAGCTCAAGCAACCTGCGCCTAGTTAAACGTCTGGGTTGAGTCGAGAGCGGATGATGGATGCTCATCAGAGCAACGTTGGCGCGAGGCTCCTTGTAGTCCGAACATTGCCGCCAACGATGAATATGCATATTCTTCGTATTTTTGAAGTGTTCGCGTTGATGGCCAGATGTAGAGGTGGGCTGGAAAGTCGGCCACCGGAATAAGGTAAATGCGCTCGACCCGTTCGTTCGTTTCATCGGCACGTACCCAGATAACGAAGTCGACAGCGGGATCATGCGCTAGTGTTACCTTCCAACACGGATGGCTGCGCTCGAATCGGCATCGCGTGCACAGCAGTCGAACTATGACGCCATTCACGCGGTAGGTGCGCGGACTAAGCTTCTCGACGTAAGCGCCAACCGCTGCAACGCATCTTTCTAGTTCGACGGTTATATCATGGGTAATGCAGCGCATGCGATACCTGGTAATTGCGCTGCGTGCCAAGAAAGGTTTGCTCACGCCAGCAAGGTCCATGGCCGCGACAAGTCCGTTAAAGCGAAAGGCATACGACTTCACGGCTGGTCCATCGCTGGCATTGATCAGGTCGGGGGTAACCCTGCCATGCTCGACGAAGAGATCTCGCAACATGTCAAGCATCTCGTCGTCGGTCCACTGCTTGCGCCGACGCTGACGCTCGGCTCGCGCCTCTTCCAGCTTTTCACGAGAAATGATGGCCTCGAAGGCATCCTCGAGCTTGACCCATTTGCTTGGCGAATTTGGGCGCCTAGCGGTTCTGAACCGTTGTGTGCTGCGATTGAACACCAGTGTGCCGGCATACTTGTCGTTCGTGAGGATCTGCTTGACGTGGTATGGAGACCAAGGCCGACCGAATCCGTTCTCGATCCCTTCGCTATTCAAGCACCGGGCAATATCTGTATCCGAAAGATGCTCGATCAGGTACATATTGTAGATGCGCCGAACGACCGCAATCTCTTCGTCTGGACCACACACGTAGGTGACGCGATCGGTCGCCATGGGCTTGCGCTCGCCGGGACTTAGTACGTCCTTGGCTTGGCCAGTAGCAGAGATCGCAATGCGTCGTAATCCATACCCGGCCATGCCGCCTTGCTTGAACCCAGCCTCAGTGAAGCGACACTGCGCGCGAAACACCTTCGCCGACAGCTCCCGGCTGTATTCCGCCGCCATTGCGCGCTTCAGTCCCTTTAGCACAGCTGCGAGCGGTGACCCATCATTACTGAATGGCTCGGCGCAGTATGCGACAGCGATTCCTGCGCGGCGGCAGGCGTACTCATAGTAGGCGCTCTCGTCGACGTCCTGGAAGCGGCCCCAACGGCTCACGTCGTAGACGAGGATAACGTCGAACTTGGCGTCACCGGACTGGATATCGGTCAGCAGCTGCAGCAACCCGGAGCGGCCATGCAGGGTCAGCCCGCTTCTACCCTTATCCTTGTAAACGCACTCGACCTGAAAGTCATGCGCCGCTGCATATTCCTGCAGAGCCGCTTCCTGATGATCAGTCGAGTAGTTCTGGTGTTCGGTAGATGCGCGAACATATAGGGCGGCACGGCCAGCGGACGGTTTCAGCATGTCGCCTCCGACTGGTCAGCGGTGGCACTTCCAAACATCGCGTCGAGCGAGGTGAATCGCATTGACGAGTAGCGCTCGAGGTTCGACTCCTTCAGGTAGATCGGCCCAGCTGCCAGGTCGGCTGTGGATACCAGAAAGTAATCGATGATCTCGCCCGTCTCCCGGTCTAGTCGGCCGGTGATGATGAAGTCGATCCCAGGCTTTGCGAAGATTCTCCAGTTCCGCGAACCGACCCGAGGATTGTAGGGCATGGCCACCTCGACACGGACGCGCAAAGCGTCGTTCAGCACCAAGGTATAGCGCTCTTGCGCTCGCTCGACGGTCGCCCCCTCAACTTGGGCGAGCTGTTCGACTTGTGCCAGCAATCTCTTCCTCAGGCCCGACAGTTTGATCCGGCCGGCGAATGCATACGTGCGAGAGCGCGGTACCTCGGCTGCATCATAGGCCAGGACCAGTGATCCGAAAGCGCGGACAACAGCTGTGGATCTGGCAATGCTGGGTCTTCTGCGATGATCTTCGCGCTGATCTTGCCGTGCCGCCGGTAGCAGCCTTGAAGCAGAGCGATCAGTTCAGCTGGGTCGTATCGCCGCATTCGTCGTGCTCGCTCGACCTGGACCTCCTCAAACAACTCCCGAGTAACGATGCCGTCGTGCGCGGCCGGGTTCACGACCCACTGCTCGGGGGCATTACGGGTACATGGTGTGGACAGCTTGCAGGTACGCCGGTTGAACGCGAGGGCACCGTAGTATTTGACATTGGTCAAAATCGTATTGACCATGTCGTATGTCCAAGGCCGGCCCCACTCATTTTTAACCTGCTCGGTATTTAGTAGCCGGACAATGCCAGCCTCGCTGAAGCCGCGCTCCAGGTAGAGCGAGTAGATACGTCGAACAGTGGCCACCTCGTCATCTGGACCCCAGACAAGAACAACGCGATCTGTTGCTGAGAACTTTGATTCGCCATGCTCAAGTATCGCCCTTGGCGTCCCGCAGGCCTTGATTGCAAGGCGCCGCAGCCCGAAGCCGGCATGGCCACCCTGCTTGAATCCCATCTCGATAAAACGGCACTGCGCGGCGAAGACCTTCTCGGAAAGGTCACGGCTGTACTCTGCCGCCATGACCCGTTTCATGCTTTTCAGTAGGGATGAATAAAGCCCGCCGTCATTGGCGAACCTCTCGCCACAGTAGACCACCTCGATTCCAGCACGGCGGCAGGTGTGCTCATGGTATGCAGCCTCATCAATGTCTTGGAACCGTCCCCAGCGACTGATGTCATAAACAATGATGTGGCTGAATTCAGGCTTGGCCGACTGTACGTCCCGCATAAGGGACGACAGGCCGGCGCGTCCCTTGATGTCAAGACCGCTTTTTCCGTCGTCCACATATTCACGGATGATTGACATACCGTGAGCTGCGGCATATTCCCGGATCTTCGCACGCTGATGATCTGTCGAGTAATCCTGGCTCTCTGTCGACATGCGGACGTACATCACAGCACGGTTAGCGGAACACTCGACCATCATGGCCTCCAGTGTTTGATGTAGCTCAGCACTCAGCAGTGGAAATCAAAGACTATATGAGGCTGAACCACGACGACGCACGGGTGACCATGAGCACGACAATTCTTGCAACTGCACTAGAACTCGCTCGCCTCCATGGCGTGCGCTATGCGGCGTCATACCTGTGTGATGCAGGCATTGCTATCGAAGTCGCTGTCGAGGTGCTTGCGCGTGGCCGCCATGACCGGGTACCTGTTCATGGAAGCGAAGGCAACTGCGCTCGGACTCAGCTTCTAGCCGATGATATGCACTGTTTGACCGACCGTGTCCGATGCTGATCTGCTTAGCGTAGACCAGTTCAAGCTTGGTTAGCGCGATCTCGTATCCGGGCTGCCGGGCATGGGCAGAGACGATCGCTGCCCTGGACTTCTGCGCTGCCTGGGCGCTGTAAGCACTCGCAAGATCGTGCTGTGCCCAATTGCGTGTCCAGATAAAACCATCGCTGCTACCTGCACCCCATGCGTTGAAGCGGTGCCGATAGCGGCATCGATAACGAGAGCGATTTGGCGATCTTGGCGACGGTTCATGTCAACAACAGTAGCACTCCATCATCAAGGCCTATCGGCAAAAATCGAGGTGAAATCTGCCGCAATTCAGCACGCATTTGCCAACGCGACGCCGAGCACAATGCGGGTAGCGTTCCCCCTGCTGGCGTCAAGGGGCTGGAGTGGTCGGTACGAACTGGCAGTTTGGCAGGAGGAAATTTGGACTATGCCGCCCTAGAGGCAACTCGTCCGAAGATGCTCAACGTATCACGAAGGTGCTCGATCTTACAGGTTGAGCACCTTCAAGGACGATGAGCATCTTCGCATCGAGTACGTTGCCACACATAAAGACCGCTATTCAACGGCGAGCTAGTCGAATAGCGAGACACAAGCACTCGTCGAGTCAATCATGCATCACGACCGAAGAGACCCATTCTTCCGAGGACGAAGGAATAGTGATGCATACCTTCAGAGAAAGACGAACAGCTGACGAACAAAGTGACGAATGATGTGCCTCGTCACCTTCATGCTCGATCGCCCGTACACATCGCTTACTGCTAATGCTGCTAATCCGCTAATCGACAACGCGCCGGTTAGCGGATTATCTGAATTAACAGTGCAAGCGATTTGCAATGCGGTGCCGCGCCGATGAAGATTAGCGGATTAGCCAAATCAACAGACCGTGAGTGTGCTGGGACGACAAGTAAAGCATCCGTCGTTCCTTCCCGTTGTCCTTGAGCAAGTAAACCAGACTATCATCGCTCTACCGCAAGACATTGCCGGCAGCGTTGAAGAACGTCGTATCCGACGTCGCGCCCGCATCATATTGATGGGCTAGATCGAGGTCGCCGAGCAGCTAGTCGAGATTCTGGCGGCCCGCGATCATCGACTTGACGACCGCCGCCTGTCCGTGTAGTGCGCACATGCCGGTCCGTGCTGGCACTGCCGAAAAAACAGGGATGTTTGCTCGACGTGTTGCAGCGCTGCAAATACTTCGGCGAGGGTAACTGAGCAGATGCGTGGACCTGTAGAGCTTGGGTGGGGCGCCGGCATTAAGCGATACACGTCCTGACAAGTGCTGCTTTACGCCTTCAGCCACCTAACGAACCTTGCCGAAAAAAATGACGAGGTGACCTAGGTTCGTCAACGCCAAAGGAGTAAAAAATAGCACTCGCCAACTAATTTTGATGAAGGTTGTCGAGTCTGTGCAAATGCTTGGTATTTTCAGTATCGAACTCCTAGCACTACTTAATATCGGAGACGTTCCATGCTCCTTAAGCGAAAAACATTCGTTAGCACTGCAAAATTACATGCCAAGCTTATTGATAAGCGCAAAGGTGATAAATCCCAACCCTGAGAGGGATAACAGGAAGATTGCACCCAGCTTGCTGGCCATCCGGAACATCTCGCGCTTGCTCTTACCTTTCTTAATCTCTTTATCATAATGCCACTTAATGGCAAAGAACATTCCGGTGCCCAATATGAGAGCCTTGATTGCACCAAAGGCCCAAGGAAACCAATCTATCATTTTTAATATTCCAACGTAATTTATGAGGTTATAGCGCCAACTCTCGTTTTGCGTATGATTTCCACAAAACTGCAGATCTAGCATTGCTTTGTTGCACAAAGCAACTTACCCCCGCGTGGGCCGGATCCATGAAGGCACGCTGCGCGCGGTGAAGGCGGCCGCCAGCAGGTAAATGGGGCGAAACCCGAGCGGGAACAGGGACTCACCACGGCCTTTGGCGGGTGAAGGACTGGCCTCTTCGATGGCCATGAGCGGCATGTGGATCTCCCTACAAGTGGTACTCCATCCGCATGTTAAAAGCCCGCTCAGGCCACGACAATCGGCCAAAGGAACTAGGTTGCATAGCCACATGCTGTCGGCGCAGCGGTTTCATAAACTGGATCAAAGCTTTCAAACAAAACCTGCATGTCGGGACAAAAACTGGTGCCGGCTGCGATCGTGCTGCCATGCCGCGGGACTACCGTGTGAAACTGCCCAGAAGCCACCGCGACAGACGGGTGTTTGCATTTGCACGCCTGATGGTCCATTGTCATCGAAGCGTGACTAACGGTTTTTGTATTGCTATACTGCAAGTAGATCCACGAGACTTGCTAAGACCCCATCAAATTCATGAGTATCGCGCTCTAAACCACACGAAGGCAGTCGTGCCTCATGATTGACTGCCATTTCCTTAGATCTACGTTGAGCTCGCTCGGACAAGTCCCGGACTGGACGGGTGAGCACAAAGACCTGAGGGCGACTCGACGCGGTACGCCGGCCTGTTCAATGAACAGTAGTGCGGGCCGCGCAACTCCGGCAGCAGAAGAGCTTTAGCATGCGTAGACCGGGCGCGAAATCGAAGACAGCAGCAGGCACAGGGCAACTGCGCGAACGATACTGCTCATGTGCGGTCTCTGAGGATGCGGTGACGATACTCACAGCAATATACGTTGGTTGCTCGATGGGACGTCCCAGGACTGGCAGCCCGCTCAGACCCGCGCTATCACCAGGATGAAGCGGTCCTGTTCCTCGCGCGAGATGCCGTAATCCGCCGCGACGTTTCCGTACGGTCTCAGTAGCGAGACGCCGGCCTGTTCGATTTCACAAGCGGCCCGAAACGCCGAACAGGAAGGCCTTGTCGGCAGTGAGTTGCACGCCGTTGACGTGCCGAAGCACCGGCTGCTGAAAGAAGCCATAAACCTGCAAGCGTTCGCTGAAGGTGTACGACAGGCCGGGGCTCAGGAACAGGTAGCGCCCACCGCTATCGGCCGGCTCGGCATTGACGCCGCTGTCGTGCGCCTTGTGTAGGAAGTTCAGCTGCGCCAGCAGGCCCAGGCGCTCGCCTATCCCTTTGCGGTAGCCGAGGTCGGTGCTGAACTGCGCGCCCGCCTTGTAGTTGTCGCGGCTGTTCAGCGCGCGCTGGTATTGTCCTTGAACGAACCAAGCAGCATCGTCGGCCGTGCAACGCTGGTGGAAGTACGCACCGACGATCAGGTCGGTCGTCCCGGTACCGGGCTGCAGGCTCCGCTCCGCGCGCTCGCCTTCGCCGTTTTCCACCGTAAAGCGGCCGGTGGGCAGCTTGAGTCCCATGACGACGCCGGCCCTGCCGGGGTTCATCGCATCGCCCGTGGCGGCGTACTGATAGCGGCCCACTAGGCGTACGTCGCTTAGCTCCGTGAACTTCCATTCTCCCGTCAGCGCCGCACCGTGGTGGTTGTGGATGTGCACGTGATCGCGGTCGCCGAGTGCGGCGCTGATCGAAAGGCCCCATCCATTGCCGAAGCCGTGGCTGTAGGTGGCCATCAGGTTATGGTTGACTGTCTCGACCTCATCGTGGTGATGCAGCATCTTCCCGACCGCCACTTTGTCTCCTCCCGAGAAAGCTTGATCTTGGTCGATATATTCGTAGTGCAGATCGAAGGACGAGCCGGCCTCGACTAGGGCGCTATGCGAGGTCCAGTTCGTGTTCACGGTGCAGAAAGCCGAGCCGCAGCTTGCAAAAGTTGCACCCGGCAGAATGAATACGACAGCGATGGCGTGACGAAGTATGCGGGCTTTCATATCTGATCCTTATCAGTTCATTTATATTTTTCCGTTTGGAAAAATCATAGCCTTCGCAAAGCGGATTTTTGAATGATTTATATCAAGTTCCTGCACTAGGAAGCGATGTGGCGCGACGCACGTGTAGATCTGAAAATCGCTTGAAAAGTCTTGATCCGAATCATTTCTTGTATCCATTTCCGAAACCTATGATTGTCCCGTATCAACGACAAATACAAAGGTGGATAACATGAAACCCAAGATGCTCCCTTACCTCGTCGCTTCCGTCCTGCTGGGCGGCGGCATGCTCGCGCCAGTCTATGCCCAGCATGAGCACATGCATGCGCCTTCGGCAGTGCAAACCGTTGTGGATGTCACGTTCACGCTACGCACCGATATCTCGGACGGCAAGCTGGTCTTCATGGGAGATGCGGGGCCGATCAGTGGGAAGGCCAATCCGACCCTGAACGTGCCGGTCGGCGCAGTGGTCCAGATCAACCTCGTCAATGGCGACGGCGCCACGCACGACATCAGCGTCAAGGACTTCAACGCCAAATCGAACCAAGTGAACGACAAGGGCGCCAGCACGACCATCGTGTTCCGCGCCAACAAGAAAGGGACCTTCGACTATGTCTGTTCGCTGCCGGGCCACGTCCAGGCCGGCATGATCGGGAAGATCGTCGTCGGCGAGCCGGCGGCGGACACCCGGCCTAAGGCGGGCGACGTCTCGCGCGATCCGCACGACCTTCCCGTACCAGTCGGCAAGCGCAGCCCCCAGTACCTCAGCGTCAATCTGGAAACCACGGAAGTCATGGGCCAGTTGATGGACGGCTCGACCTACAAGTACTGGACCTTCAACAGCAAGGTGCCGGGTCCCTTCATCCGCGTGCGCGTGGGCGACACCGTCGACGTCAACCTGAGCAACGCGAAGGACAGCCATATGATCCACTCGGTCGACTTCCACGCGGTAACCGGTCCGGGCGGCGGCGCCACGGTCACGCAGGCGGCGCCCGGCTCATCGAAGTCTTTCACCTTCAAGGCGCTCAATCCCGGCCTGTACGTGTACCACTGCGCGACGCCGATGGTGGCCCAGCACATCTCTAATGGCATGTACGGCATGATCCTAGTCGAGCCGGAAGGCGGACTACCGAAGGTCGACCGTGAGTTCTATGTGATGCAGGGCGAGCTGTACACGGCCCAGCGCCATGGCACCGCGGGGGAAAACGAGTTCTCGCTCGAGAAGCTGCTCGCGGAGCAGCCGGAACATCTGATCTTCAACGGCAATCACGACGCCCTTACCAAGACCCACCGCATGGAAGCGAAGGTCGGGGAGACGGTACGGATCTTCTTCGGTGTCGGCGGCCCGAACGCCACCTCGAGCTTCCACGTGATCGGCGAAGTGTTCGACCGCGTGTACAGCCTTGGCGACCTCACCTCGCCGCCGCTGCGGAACGTCCAGACCACGACCGTGGCTCCGGGCGGCGCAACCATGGTCGAGTTCAAGGTCGACGTACCCGGCCGCTACATCCTGGTCGACCACGCGCTGTCGCGCATGGAAAAAGGCCTGGTCGGCTTCCTGTATGTAACGGGCGACCCCAATCCGGCCGTGTTCCGCTCTACTAGCAGGCCGGACGCACCGTCCGGACACTGAGAGAGGACATGAACGCCGCGTTCGCGCGGCGTGGCCAGCGAGACACACTCGCCGGTCGGCTTACATCAGCAGCATCGCGGCCACCGCGCACGCCATGACGCATACAATTGCGCAGCCCCCTCACCAGGTGGATCGCGCCGCTCATTGCCGCCACGTCCGCTGCGATTTGATGGTGTTCGCGACCGGAAACAGGCCCACGATGAAATACAGCAGCGGCGCCGGATGATAACGGCGGATATTGGCTGCCAGCCCCTGCCCCGTGACCCGCCAAACTCGCGCTGACAATCAGAATACTCATCATTCATCCCGAAGCCGAATCGGGCGCCCCGGGGGATTCGGATCGCGAAAGGAAAAAAGCCGGCGCATGGCCGGCGAAAGCCGGTTCCGAACCGGCACGCTTTGGAGGAAGCGGATTTTTAGATCGTCCTTGAGTAACGCAGACGCTGCAGCCGCACTGCCTCCGGTGTGCCCAGGTACCTGTCGAACACCATGCACACGTTGCGGATCAGCAGCCGTCCCTTGCGACTGACCTGGAGCCGGTCCGGCCGCAATTCGAGCAGGCCCTCGGCGCCGAGCGCCGCCAGCTGCGCCAGCTCGGCCGCGAATCCGGCGCCGAAGTCGATTCCCCAGCGCTGTTCCAGTGCGCCGAAGTCCAGCTCGAAATTGCACATCAGCTGCTGGATGATGTCGCGCCGCGCGAGATCGTCGGCCGACAGGCGGAACCCGCGCGCGACGGGCAGCACGCCTTCGTCCAGGCGCGCGTAATACGCCTCGAGGGATTTTTCGTTCTGGCTGTAGGTGCCGTTCACGGCGCTGATCGCCGACACGCCGCAGGCGACGGTGTCGATCGCCGCATGCGTCGAGTAGCCCTGGAAATTGCGGTGCAGGGTGCCGTTGCGCTGCGCGAGCGCGAGCTCGTCGTCCGGTCTTGCAAAATGGTCCATGCCGATGTAGACGTAGCCCGCCGCGCACAGGCGTTCGATGCACAGGCCCAGCATCGCGAGCTTGGCCGCGGCGTCGGGCAGGTCCTCGTCGCGGATCAGTTTCTGCGACTTGAACATCTGCGGCATGTGCGCGTAGTTGTAGACCGAGATCCGGTCCGGCGCCGCGTCGATGACCTTGTCCAGCGTCCGCGACATGGTCGCCAGGTTCTGCAGCGGCAGGCCGTAGATCAGGTCGATGCTGACCGAACGGAAGCCCGCCGCGCGCGCCGCAGCGATCGCGTCGCGCGTCATCGCTTCCGGCTGCACGCGGTTGACGGCGCGCTGCACGTCTTCGTCGAAGTCCTGCACGCCGAGGCTCAGGCGGTTGAAACCCTGGCGCCGCAGGGAGTGGATGCGTTTCGCATCGACCGTGCGCGGATCGATCTCGATCGAGTATTCGCCGGCGTCGTCGTCGGCGAATTCAAAGCGGCTGCGCAGGAACTCCATCAGCGCGCCCATTTGCGCGTCGCTCAGGTAGGTCGGAGTGCCACCGCCGAAGTGCAACTGTTCCACCGGGCCGCAGGCGGCAAACAGGCTGGCCTGCATGTCGATCTCGCGCACCAGGTAGCCGAGGTATTTTGCCGCCTTGCTGCGGTCGTGCGTGATGATCTTGTTGCAGGCGCAGTAATAGCACAGGGACTCACAGAACGGCACGTGCACGTAGAGCGAGAGCGGGCGGCCGGGCACGCCGCCCCAGGCCGCGGCCGCGAAGTCGATTGCGGAAAAGCCGGCGCTGAAGCGGTCGGCGGTAGGATAGGAGGTGTAGCGGGGCCCGCGCTGGCTCATGCGGGAAATCAGCTCGGGATCGAAATCGACGGTGGGATGCATATGAAGCCTGTGGTTGGTTCAGCCTTCGCGGCCATCGGGGCGCGGGGCAATCAGCAGCGGCAGATAGGCCGCGAGGTAAGCCAGGAAGCAGGCGCTCCAGCACACGGCGGCCGCCACCAGCCAGGGCAAGCGCGAGGACGGCGCCACCGCGGCCGCGAAGCGGGCCAGCACGGCGCCCTGCGCCAGCACGTACATCAGGGTCTCGGCGCGGCCTGCCTTCAGCGGCCGGCCGGTGTGGCCGAGGGCGGTGCGTGTGATCATGCCGATCACCAGGCCGGCCAGCGAGCCGACGGTCAGCAGGTGCAGCGCGGCGCTCGGCGTGACGACGCCGTACTGCGCCAGCGCCAGCGCCACGAAACCCAGCGGAATCCAGGCATACGACAGGTGGAGGATCCACAGCAGCGGGTTGCGCCAGGTGCGCCATGGCTTCCAGCCGGCCAGTCGCAGGGCCTGGGCTACCGCCGCCGCCAGCGCCAGCGCCGCGGTGAACGGCGCCGGCAGGGCGACGGTCCAGGCGGCGCCGGCCAGCACGGTCAGCACCAGCGCGGCCTTGTCGCGCCGCGCATCCTGCACCGGTTTGGTCCCTGGCACGGCGTTGGCGGTGAACATGGGGATTACGCGTCCGCCGATCACCGCCTCGATCGCTACGATCAGCACGATGGCGCCATGGACCGGCGCCAGCGGGTCGAGATGCAGCCAGCCCAGTGCGGCGGCGTGGTACAGGACGTTCGACAGCGCCAGCAAGCCGAGCAGGACCACCAGGAACATGTTGCGGCGGTTGCCGGACTGCTTCAGCACCCGGTACAGGGGCAGCGCGGCGAGCGGCAGGAAAGCGGCATCCACGAACGCCGCCATCAGCGGCGGCGCGGCCAGCATGGCGATCCGGCCCGCGACCCAGACCGCGGCGATTGCCGCCAGTTGCCGGCCGCGCGGCGTCCACAGCCTGGTCCAGTTGTAGCCCGCGGTGTACAGGAAGCCGACGATGACGGCGACCGCGAAGCCGTACACCATTTCATGCATGTGCCACAGCACGTCGATACGCGCCGGGACCTTCCATCCTGCGAGCGCCGCGATCCACAGCGGCACGCTGAGCGCCGCGAAAGCCGCGGCCAGCAGGTAAAACGGCCGGAAGCCAAGTGCAAACAGGGCCCGGCCGCGGCCCGGCGCCGGTGTGGGGCTTGCTTCTTCGATGCTCATGAGCGCCATGTGTGTTCTCCTAAAGCTGCATTTGCAACGCATGTTAGATCGCCGGCGCCAGCCCCACAATCCGCCAAAGGAACTAGCCCGCCACGCCTTCGGACACCGCCGCGCCGGCATTCCTAAACTGAATCAAGGAATTCAAATAAAGCTGCATTCCATATGCAACAAATGCAGAGCTGGACGCAGAATATGCCGTGGGCGCTGTCTGGCGCCACCGATCAATTACCCGTTAAGGATCTAGTTTATGCATGCGACACGCAAACTCTGGGGCTGGCTCGCGGTCATCTGCGTACTCTCTTTTGCCACCCTGCTGATGGTGGGAAGGGAGATCTACCTGAAGGCCCCGCCGATCCCGGCATCCATCGTCGACACCGGCGGCCATACTCTCTACACCGGCGACCAGGTCCGGCTCGGCCAGCAAGCCTGGCTGTCGGCCGGCGGCCAGCAGCTCGGCACCGTCTGGGGCCACGGCAGCTACGTCGCCCCGGACTGGTCGGCCGACTGGCTGCACCGCGAAGCCCTGGCCCTGCAGGAAGGCCTGGCGCAGCGCGACCACCATACTGCCTACGCCCAGCTCGACGCCGGCGCCCGCGCGCGCATCGACGCCCTGGTGCGCGGCGAGCTGCGCCACAACACTTATGACGCCGCCAGCGGTGCCTTGACGATCGGCGCCGAGCGCGCCAGCGCCGTACGGGAAGTGGCGGCGCATTACGCAAGCCTGTTCGGCACCGATCCGAAGCTGGACAAGCTACGCGAGCAGTACGCCATGAATGCCGGCTCGCTGCCGGAGGCGGACCAGCGCGCCGCGCTCACCGGCTTCTTCTTCTGGTCGGCCTGGGCCGCCGCCACCGACCGCCCGGGCCAACCCGGCTTGTCCTATACCAGCAACTGGCCGCATGAGCCGCTGGTCGGCAATACCCCCAGCGCCGGCACCGGCATCTGGTCGATCGCCAGCGTGATCCTGATGATCGGCGCGATTGCCGCCATGATCCTGTTCCATTCGGCGCACAAGGAAGAGGACGACCCGGCGCCGCCAAAAGCCGACCCGCTGTTCAGCCTGAAGGCCACGCCTTCGATGAAGGCGACCAAAAAATACTTCATGGTCGTGGTGGCATTAATTCTGGCCCAGGTCGGCATGGGCGTCATCACCGCCCACTATTCGGTCGAGGGCCACAGCTTCTTCGGCTTCCCGCTGGCCGACGTCCTGCCCTACACCATTAGCCGCACCGTCCACACCCAGTTCGCCGTGCTGTGGATCGCCACCGCGTGGCTGGCCACCGGCCTGTACATCGCCCCCGCCATCTCCGGCCGCGAGCCGAAGTTCCAGAAGCTGGGCACCGATCTGCTGTTCTACGCGCTGCTGTTCATCGTCGCCGGCTCGACCCTCACCGGCTGGCTCGGCACGCTGCAGCACCGCGGCGTCGACTTCAGCTTCTGGCTCGGCAACCAGGGCCTGGAATTCACCAGCATGGGCCGCATCTGGCAGTACCTGCTGTTCGCCGGCCTGCTGTTCTGGGCCTTCCTGCTCGGCCGCGGCCTGTGGCCCGCGCTGAAAAAACCGTCCGAAAGCCGCGGCCTGATCGCCATGGTGTTCCTGGCTGCGCTGTGCATCGGCGGCTTCTACGCCAGCTCCCTGGCCTGGGGCCAGCACACCCACTACGCGATGATCGAATACTGGAGATGGTGGCTGGTGCACCTGTGGGTCGAAGGCTTCTTCGAGGTGTTCGCCACCGCCGTCATCGCCCTGCTGTTCTCGCGCCTGGGCCTGATCCGCGCCGCCACCGCCAACAGCGCCATCGTGCTCGAAACCATCGTGTTCCTGTTCGGCGGCATCCTCGGCACACTGCACCACCTGTACTGGACCGGCACCCCGACTTCGGTGATCGCGATCGGCGGCATGTTCTCCGCCCTCGAAGTGGTGCCGCTGTCGATGATCGGCGTCGAAGCGTATCGCAACTACCAGCGCTCGAAGGCCGCGCCCTGGGTCAAGAGCTATAAATGGGCCATCCTGTGCTTCATCGCGGTCGGATTCTGGAACATGGTCGGCGCCGGCCTGCTGGGCTTCGCCATCAACACCCCGATCGCGCTGTACTACATGCAGGGCCTGAACATGACCGCCGCCCACGGCCACGCCGCGCTGTTCGGCGTCTACGGCATGCTCGGCATCGGCCTGATGCTGTTCTGCCTGCGCGGCCTGTCCGATCGCCTGGCCTGGTCCGATGCCCTGCTCAAGCCGATGTTCTGGCTGCTGAACATCGGCCTGGCAATGATGGTCTTCATGGCCCTGGTCCCGGCCGGCATCTACCAGGCCGTCGCCAGTATCAGCAAGGGCATGTGGTACGCCCGCTCGCCCGAGGTGATCCACTCGGCCTTCATGGAGAACATGGTATGGCTGCGCGTCCCGGGCGACATCGTGTTCAGCATCGGCGTGCTGTGCCTGGCGCTGTTCGTGCTGCGCCTGGCGCGTCGCAGGCCGGCGCTGGCCGAAGTACCGGTCGCCAGCGGCACCCCGACCACCAAGGCCTGACCCACGGACGCCGGCCTGCTGCGTGCGGGCCGGCGCCCATTTCCGACCAAGGAGCCAGCATGCGCCTTACCGACCACACCGACTATGCCATGCGGGTGCTCATGTACCTCGGCGCCCACGACGACCGGCTGGCCACCACCGACCAGGTGGCGACCCTGCACGGCATTTCCCACAACCACCTGACCAAGGTTGTCAACCAGCTCGGCCGCGCCGGCTTCGTCCAGACGGTGCGCGGACGGGCCGGCGGCATCCGCCTGGCGCGCCCCGCCTGCGAGATCATGGTCGGCGACGTGGTGCGCTGCACCGAGCCTGACCTGCATGTGGTGGGCTGCCTCGGCGGCGAGCCGAGCAGCTGCCCGCTGGCCGGGAGCTGCTGCCTGAAGCGGGTCTTCCGGGCGGCGACCTTCAGCTTCCTCGACGTGCTCGACCGGGTGCCGCTGTCCAGCCTGGTCGAGCCGGCCGGGGCGGCGGCATGAACGCCCCGCGCGTCCTCGACCTGCGCGGCATGCAGCCGCCGGAGCCGATGGAGTGGACGCTCGAAGCGCTCGACCTCGTCGACGGCGGCGGCACGCTGGAACTGATCCTCGACCGCGAGCCGCATCCGCTGTACCGCATCCTGGCCCGCAACGGCTACACCGCGGCGGCGCGCTGGGAGCCGGACGGCTGCCGCGTCACGATCCGGAAGAGCGACCCGTGAGACGGGCGCTCGATCTCGAACTGTCGCCGGGCCCGTTACTGCCGCTGGGCTTCCTGCTGGCCGCGCCCTGGTTCGGCGTGGCCGCAGGCCTGGTTCTAGCCTGGCATGGCGGCGACGCCCTTGCATCGCGCTGGTCCGGCGCCACGCTGGCCCTCGTGCACCTGCTCACGCTCGGCTTCCTGACCATGACGATGGCCGGCTCGCTGCTGCAGATGCTGCCGGTGGTGGCCGGGCTGCCCTTGCGCCGGACCGCATGGGCGCGCTGGAGCTGTCCGCTGCTGGGCGCCGGCGCCCTGCTGCTGGCGCTGGCCTTCGCCACCGGCGCCGCGGCGCTGTTCGCCGCCGCCGCGGGAACGCTGGCGGCCGCCTTCACGCTACTGCTGGCCTGCCTCCTTTCCAGCCTGTGGCAACGCGGGTCTGCAGTGCCTGCGAGCGTCGCGGGCATCGTGGGCGGCATGCGCACCGCGGCCGGCATGCTGGCAGGCGCCGTGTGCGCAGGCCTGGCGCTGGCCGCCTGGCTGGCCGGCGGCCTGGCGCTGCCGGCATTGAGGCTGACGGACGTCCATGCCGCGCTCGGCCTGGGCGGCTGGGTCGTCCTGCTGGTGGTGGCGGTTTCCTTCCAGGTGCTGCCGATGTTCCAGGGAACCTCGCCCTATCCGGCGCGCCTGGTGCGCTGGCTGGCGCCGGGATTGGCGCTGGCGCTGGCCGCATGGGCGGCCGCACGCTGGTTCGAGGCCGGCTGGCGCGGCTGGGCCGCGGCCGCCCTGACCGGCGGCGCCGCGCTGTGGATCGCCGCCAGCTGGCGGCTGCTCGCGCGGCGGCGCCGTACGCCGGACCCCACCACCGCGCACTGGCGCTTCGCCCTGGTTTCGCTGGCGGCCGCCGGCGCGGCCTTCGCCTGGCCCGGCCAGGCCTCGGAAGCTGTCACGCTGTTCGCCGGCGTCGCCTTCCTGGGCGGCTTCGCGATGACGCTGGTGGACGGGATGCTGTTCAAGATCGTGCCCTTCCTGCTCTGGTACCACATGCAGGAGCGGGCGCAGCCGGGTACGCGGATTCCGAAGACCGCGGAGCTGGCGCCGGCGCCGCGCATCCGCGTGCAGTTCCACTGCCATGCCGGCGCCGTGGCGCTGGCCATGCTGGCCTGCCGCTGGCCCGTGCTGGCGCGTCCGGCGGGCCTGCTGCTGGCCGCCGACTGCCTGCTGCTCGCGCTAGGCCTGGGATCGCCGCTGCTGCGCCACCGCCGGCTGCTGGGTCAGCCTTCGTAGCTGCGCAGGCCGTCGGCGTCGAGGATGTGGATGTCGCGGCCCTCGACCCGGATCAACTCGCGCACCGAGAGCTCGTGCAGCACGCGCGAGAAGTATTCGGGCGTGATGTTCAGGCGCGAGGCGATCGAGCGCTTGCTCACCGAGAGGGTGAGCCGCTCGCCGCTCGCGGGACCGTCCTTGAGCAGGTAGCCGACCACGCGCTGGCCGCCGGTATGCAGGGTATAGGCTTCGACGTCGGCGATCAGCCCGTGCATGCGGCGGCTGATCCCGGCCAGCATGCGCCGCGCCAGCGCCGGATGGCGGTCCAGCTGCTCGAACAGGCCGCTCTTCCCGACGTGCAGCAGCATGCTGTCCTCGAGCGCAGTCGCGCTGACGATGTGGGGCTTTTCCATGAACATCACCGCTTCGCCGAAGCTCTGGCCCGGTCCGAGGATCTCGACGATCTTCTCCTGGCCCTGGGCCGACACGAAAGCCAGCTTGACCTGGCCGTACACCACCGAATGAAAGCCGGCGCAAGGGTCGCCGCGCTCGAAGATCGGACGTCCGCGCTGCACATGCAGCTCGGTGGCGGAGGCCGCGATGGCGCCCAGCTCCTCCTCGTGAAGGTCGGAAAACAGCGGCATCTGGCGCAGGAACCTGCGGGGGTCGATGGCGGGCACGGACTACTCCTCTCGTTATCGTACTTACATTGTCCTCCCGGCCGGTGCGCATTGGGATAGGCAGGAAGAACTAGCCCGCTTAGGCCTTCGTGCAGACAGCCAGGCGCGGCCGCGCTTTCTACAATGGCGGCACTGTCACACAAACGACCACCAGACATGGCAAGCATTCATCCTCCCACGGCGCCGCCGGTGCGCACGGTCCCGCACACGCTGTTCGACGATGCCCAGGCGCTGGTCGCGGGCACGATGCTGCCGTCGCTCGGGGTCGCGCTGATGGCCAAGGCCGGCCTGGTCACCGGCGGCGTCGCCGGCCTGTGCCTGCTGCTGCACCACGCCACCGGCCTGCCCTTCGGCACGGTCTTCGCGGCTCTGAGCCTGCCGTTCTACCTGTTTTCGGTCCGCCGCCTGGGCTGGGCCTTCACGCTCAAGACGCTCGGCGCCGTGCTGCTGTTTTCCACCGTCGCCGACCACCTGCCGCGCATGCTGGGCCTGGAATCGATCCAGCCCTGGTACGCGGCCTGCATGGGCGGCATCCTGATCGGCACCGGCCTGCTGATGCTGTTCCGCCACCAGGCCAGCCTGGGGGGCTTCAACATCCTCTGCCTGTGGCTGCAGGAAAAGCGCGGCTGGCGCGCCGGGCTGGTGCAGCTGGCGATCGATACGTTCATCCTGCTGGCGGCGCTGCGCTTCATCGCGCCGCGCGCCTGGCTGTATTCGCTGCTGGGCACCGCGGTCCTGAACCTCACCCTGGCCATCAACCACCGTCCCGGCCGTTACAACGCCCGCTGACCCACTTTCTTGTCCCGAACATCATGCACAACACCACCACCCTTTCCTGCTTCGACGATTTCCTGGCCGCCGCGCGCGCCCAGCCGGAAGCCCAGCGCCTCCTGTTCGTGTTCGGCGTCGCCGAACTCCCGCACAGCCACAGCCCTGGCCAGGAGCGGCGCTTCCGCGAAGGCCGGGGCGGCGCGCTGGCCCCGGTCATGTGCGTCGACAAGGATATCGGCGAGCTGGCAAATTTCCCGGCCCTGGCCGAAGAATCGCGCGTCACCGGCCAGCCATGGGACGTCGTGTTCGCCGCAGCGCTTGCCGGCACGGAGGGACAGGCGCCGTCGGAGCAGCAGGTCGAGCTGGCGCTGCGCTCGATGATCGGCAGCGTGCACCGCGGCGCGGTCGAGCGCTTCCTTGCTTTCGACACGAACGGCCAGGCGCTGGCGTTTTCCTGAACCTTGAACCGGTTTAAGGACGGATGCGGCGGGCAGGCCTATAGTCCGGCCACCATGAACTGCACCTCCCTTCAAGCAATGAGCGACTCCGAACCACGACCACACCTCGAACTCGTCTGCCCGGCCGGCAGCCTGCCCGCCCTGAAAGCCGCCGTCGACCACGGCGCCGATTGTGTCTACCTTGGCTTTCGCGACGCCACCAACGCCCGTAACTTCGCCGGGCTGAATTTCAGCGAAGCCGCCATCGCCGAAGGCATCCGCTACGCGCAGGCGCGGGGCCGCAAGGTCTTCCTGGCCCTGAACACCTATCCGCAGCCGGACGGCTGGGACATCTGGCGCCGCGCGGTCGACCGCGCCGCCCACAACGGCATCGACGCCGTGATCCTGGCCGACCCTGGCCTCATGGAATACGCCGCGCGCGTCCATCCGCAGCTGCGGCTGCATCTTTCCGTGCAGGGCTCGGCCACCAGCCACGAGGCGATCAACTTCTACCACCGCCACTTCGGCATCGCGCGCGCGGTGCTGCCGCGGGTGCTGTCCCTGCCCCAGGTCGAACAGGTCACCGCCAACACGCCGGTCGAGATCGAGGTGTTCGGCTTCGGCAGCCTATGCGTCATGGTCGAGGGCCGCTGCCAGCTGTCCTCGTACGTGACCGGCGAGTCGCCGAATACCCACGGCGTCTGTTCGCCGGCGAAGGCGGTGCGCTGGCAGCAGACCCCGAAGGGACTGGAATCGCGCCTGAACGAGGTGCTGATCGACCGCTACGGCGACGGCGAGCAGGCCGGCTATCCGACCCTGTGCAAGGGCCGCTTCGACGTCGCCGGCGAAACCTACTACGCGCTCGAGGAGCCGGCCAGCCTGAACACGCTCGAGATCCTGCCCCGCCTGGCGGCGCTCGGCGCGCGCGCGGTCAAGATCGAAGGGCGCCAGCGCAGTCCGGCCTATGTCGCCCAAGTGACACGCGTCTGGCGCGAGGCGATCGACAACTGCCTGGCCGAGCGCCAGCGCTACTCCGTCAAGCCGGCCTGGATGGCAGAGCTGAACAAGGTCGCCGAGGGCCAGCAGCACACCCTTGGCGCCTACCACCGCCCATGGAAATGAACATGAAAATCGCTTTGGGACCCTTGCAGTACTACTGGCCGCGCGAGACGGTCTTCGGCTTTTACGACATCATGGCCCGGGCGCCGGTCGACATCGTCTACCTCGGCGAGACGGTCTGCTCGCGACGCCACGAGCTGCGCCTGGCGGACTGGCTGTCGCTGGCCGAACGCCTGGCCGGAGCCGGCAAGCAGGTCGTGTTGTCGACGCAGGTGCTGATCGAGTCCGGCGCCGACCTGAACGTGCTGCGCCGGATCGCGGACAACGGCCGCTTCCTGGTCGAGACCAACGACATGGGCGCGGTCGGCTGCATGGACGGTCGGCCCTTCGTCGCCGGACCGCACCTGAACATGTACAACAACCCTTCCCTGAAGCTGCTGGCCGATGCCGGGGCGGTGCGCTGGGTCGTGCCCTTCGAGATGCCGGCTCGCGGCCTGGCGGCGATGCGCGCCGACCTGCCCGTCGGACTGGAAACCGAAGTGTTCGCCTACGGCCGCATGCCGCTCGCCTTTTCGGCGCGCTGCTTCACCGCCCGCCAGCAGAACCTGCCGAAGGACGACTGCCGCTTCAGCTGCATCGCCCACCCGGACGGCATGCCGATGCAGACCCGGGAAGGCCAGCCTTTCCTGGTGCTGAACGGGATCCAGACTCAGGCGTCCCAGGTCTGCAACCTGGTCGAGGAACTGGACGCCATGCGCGGCCTGGGCGTCGGCGTCGTGCGCCTGAGTCCTCAGGCGGCGCACATGGACGAGATTGCCGCCCTGTTCCGGGCTGCGCTGGCCGGCGAGACCAGCGGCCGCGAGGCGCACGAGCGCATGGTGCCGCTGATGCCCGGCGGCTCCTGCAACGGCTTCTGGTACGGCAAACCGGGCATGGAGCGGCATGCGGCATGAACAAGCCCGTCCCCATCCGCCTGCTCTCCCTGCTCCCGGCGCTGCCCGGCTCCTGGCTCTTCGCCCAGGGCCTGAACACCGCGCTGGCGCGGCACCTCGAGCCTGACACCCGCAATGCGCTGGCCAGCCAGCGCCTGCGCCTGACGGTGGCCGACCTCGGCCTGTCTTTCGACTTCCGCTGGCATGGCGCGCGCTTCGAGGCGCTCGCCCCCGGCGGCGCGGCCGACCTGGTCATCAGCGCTACCCTGCACGACCTGGCCCTGCTGGCCGCGCGCAAGGAAGACCCGGACACGCTGTTCTTCAGCCGGCGCCTGGTCATGGAAGGCGACACCGAGCTGGGTCTCCTGATCAAGAACACCCTCGACGCGATCGACGGCACGCCCTTCGATCCGGCGCGGCTGCATCCTGCCCGCCTGCTCGACCACCTCCGCCGGCGCGCCCGCACCCGAACCCGAACCCGAACCCGAGCCTGAACCGGAGAACCCTCATGGGCAAAGACCGCACCGTTTTCCCCCTCGTATATTCCTGCTCCGGCTGTTCGAGCGCGGCGCAACTGGCCAACCATATCGCCCTCGACCTGGACCGCCGCGAAGTCGCCGAGATGTCCTGCATCGCCGGCGTGGGCGGCGACGTGCCTTCGCTGGTCAAGCTGGCCAAGTCCGGCCGCCCGGTGCTGGCGATCGACGGCTGTCCGCTCGAATGCACGCGCAACTGCCTGGCCCGGCATGGCGTGACGCCGACCCTGCATTGGCAGCTGGCCGAGCACGGTGTCAGAAAGCGCTACCACGCGCAGTACGACCCGGAGCAGGCGGCAGCGCTGGCGCAACGGCTCGCGGACGAAGTGGCCGCGCATCCCATGCCTGGTAGTTGCGATTTGCTTCAACCAGTTCAAGGCGCGCCCCGCGTTGCCGGCGGATAGTGGACGAACAACGAGACCAGCCACCGATCCGTACGGATCGCCCGAACCTGAACAACCATGAACGCGAACGATAAACTATTCAGCACCCACCTCCCGACACAGGACGTGTCGGCCGACGTCCTGCGCGAAAAATACGCCCGCGGCGACGAGACCACCGTCGCCGAGGTGCGCGCCCGCGTCGCGCGGGCCCTTGCCGCCCACGAGGCCGAACCCTTGCGCCTCGAAATGGAACAGCGCTTCCTGTGGGCCCAGGACCACGGTTTCGTGCCGGCCGGGCGCATTAACTCCGCCGCCGGCCTGGGCATGAAGGCGACCCTGATGAACTGCTTCGTACAGCCGGTCGGTGACGCCATCAGCGGCGAGCACGACGGCCTGCCCGGCATCTACGCGGCGGTGGCGGAAGCTGCCGAGACGATGCGCCGCGGCGGCGGTGTCGGCTACGACTTCAGCGCCATCCGTCCCGCCGGAAGTCTGGTCAAGGGGACGCAGTCGCGCGCTTCCGGCCCGGTGTCCTACATGGAGGTGTTCGACGCCTCCTGCCGGACCGTCGAATCGGCCGGCGCCCGCCGCGGCGCCCAGATGGGCGTGCTGCGCATCGACCATCCGGACATCGAGCGCTTCATCGCCGCCAAGGACGGCGGCGCTTTCAGCAACTTCAACCTGTCGGTCGGCGTGAGCGACGCGTTCATGAACGCGGTGCTCGAAGATGCCGAGGTCGAGCTGGCGCATCCGGCCGAACCCTCGCCCGAAGACCGGAACGCCGGCGCCCACCTGCGCGAGGATGGCTGGTGGGTCTACCGCCGGGTGCCTGCGCGCAGCCTGTGGGACAAGGTGATGCATTCGACTTACGATCACGCCGAGCCGGGCGTGCTGTTCATCGACCGCATCAACGCCGAAAACAACCTGTACTACGCCGAGCGCCTGGCCGCGACCAATCCCTGCGGCGAGCAGCCGCTGCCGCCCTACGGCTGCTGCGACCTCGGCTCGCTCAACCTCACGCGCTTCGTGCTCGATCCCTTCACGCCGGAAGCGCGCTTCGACTTTGCGGGCTTCCGCGAGGTGGCCGCCATCGGCGTGCGCATGCTCGACGTCGCGCTCGACGCCACCGAGTGGCCGCTGCCCCAGCAGGCCGCCGAAGGCCGCGGCAAGCGCCGCATCGGTCTCGGCTTCCTGGGCCTGGGCAGCGCGCTGGTGATGCTCGGCCTGCGCTACGACGCGGAAGCCGGCCGCGCGCTGGCCGCGCACGTCGCCCGCGAACTGCGCGACACGGCCTATGCCGCCTCGGTCGCACTGGCCAGGGAAAAAGGCGCCTTCCCGTTGTTCGACGCCGACGCCTACCTGGCCGGCCAGTTCGTGCAGCGCCTGCCGGACGAACTGCGCGAGGCGATCGCCCGCTACGGAATCCGCAACTCGCACCTGCTGTCGATCGCTCCGACCGGCACGATCTCGCTGGCTTTCGCCGACAACGCCTCGAACGGCATCGAGCCAGCCTTTTCCTGGACCTACCTGCGCAAGAAGCGCATGCCGGACGACAGCACGCGCGTGTACGAGGTCGCCGACCACGCCTGGCGCCTGTACCGCCACCTCGGACACGACGTTTCCGACCCGGCGGCGCTGCCGCCGCAGTTCGTCACCGCCCTGCAGATGGCGGCGCAGGACCACCTGCGCATGATGGAAGCGGTCCAGCCCTACGTCGACACCGCGATCTCGAAGACCGTCAACGTTCCCGCGGATTACCCCTACGACGATTTCAAGGACCTCTACACCGATGCCTGGCGCGCCGGTCTCAAGGGCCTGGCGACCTATCGCCCGAACGCCGTCACCGGCAGCGTACTGAGCCTGTCGCCGGAGCAGCGGCCGGAGCCGGACCCCGCCCCGGCGCGCCCGACCGACATCGACCCGCTGCGCAAGCGCTTCGACAGCCGTCCACTGGGAGAACTCGAGTCCGTGACCTCCAAGGTCGAATACGGCACCCAGGAAGGCAAGAAGGCGCTCTACCTGACGGTCAGCTTCATCCGCGTGCAGGGCGTGCTGGACGGGCGCGAGGTCGAGATCGAGCGTCCCTTCGAATTTTTCATGCCGGCCAACCAGCGCAACGAAGGCCACCAGTGGATCACCTCGACCATGCGCCTGCTGTCGCTGGCTGCGCGCGCCGGCAGTTCGATCGCGAAGGCGCTGGCCGACATGCGCGAAGTCGTCTGGGAAAAGGGCCCGGTGCGCTGCGGCCACCTGACCCGCGAGGACGGCGTGCAGGTGCCGGTGTACCACGATTCGGAAGTCGCGGCGATCGCCTTCATGCTGCAGCGGATGCTGATCAAGCGCGGCTTCCTCGACCCTTACGGCAACCAGGTGCCGGTCGAGCAGCTCGACCGCGAGCTGGCAAGCCGCACGGGTAGCCAGCCGCAGCCCCCGCAGGCCCATGCAGCGCCCGCCGCGGTGCCGCGTCCGCTGGAACGCAACTGTCCGGAATGCGGCGCGCGCGCCCTTGCCAAGGTCGACGGCTGCATCCGCTGTGCCGAATGCCATTACATCGGGGCCTGCGGCTGAGCGGCCCCCCCACTTCAACGAAAGGAAACATCATGCAACAACGCTTTCAACTGTCGACACCCCTCGCCTTTGCGGATGTCGAGCGCTTCACGAACTCGCTGTGCGTCGTGCCGGGCGTGCAAGGCATCGACATGTCGCCGGGCAGCCGCCAGATCCAGGTGGCCTTCGACGAAACCCTGACTTCGCCGGAAGCCATCATGGCGGCCGCGGCGCAGGCCGGCTATGGCGACATGCGGGGCGCGCCCGCTGGCGGCTGCTGCGGAGGCTGCTGTGGGAGCTGAGCGGCTGCACGGCGCGGGTCTGCGCCAGCGCCGTCGCGCGCGCAAGGGCGTCCAACTGGCGATCCCGATGGCGGTCACGCTGTCGCTGTTCTTCGCCGGCGATCTGGGCCTGATTCCGTCCTCCGGGCCGCTGGCCTGGGTGGCCGCCTGCGGCGCCGCACTGCTCATGGGCACGGCCGTGGTCGGCATCGAGACGTCCCGCTTGCGAAAATAGACCGAAATGACTAGGCCGGCTCCTACCTCATGCCGACTCTCACGCGGCAGGCGCTCCCGTAGAATGCAGGCCAATTACACCCCTTGGAGCACGCATGTTGCGCGACCGCTTTGGCCGATCGATCGAATACCTGCGACTGTCGGTGACCGACCGTTGCGACCTGCGTTGCAGTTATTGCATTCCGACCGGTTTCAAGGGCTTCGAAGAACCCGAGCACTGGCTGCGCTTCGACGAGATCGAGCGCCTGGTCCGGGCCTTCGCCCGGCTCGGCGCACGCCGGCTGCGCCTGACCGGCGGCGAGCCCCTGCTGCGCCGCCACGTGACCCAGCTCGCGGGACGCCTGGCGGCCATCGAGGGCATCGCCGACCTGTCGATGTCGACCAATGCCACGCAGCTGGGCCGCCACGCCGCGGCCCTGCGTGCGGCCGGCGTGGGCCGTATCAACGTCAGCCTCGACAGCCTGGACCGCGCCTGCATGCACAGCATCACCGGCCGCGACAGCTACCTGCAGATCATGGACGGCATCATGGCCGGCAAGCACGCCGGTTTCGACCCGATCAAGATCAACATGGTCGCCATGCGCGGCGTCAACGACGGCGAGATCGAGCGCATGGCGCAGTTCTGCATCGACAACGCCTTCGTGCTGCGCCTGATCGAAGTGATGCCGATGGGCGAAACCGGACGCAATACCGCCTACCTCGACCTGCGCGAGGTCCAGGCCCGCCTGACGGAAAAGTTCGACCTGGTGCCCCAGGCCGCGGAACTCGGGGGCGGTCCGGCGCGCTATCTGGCCACGCGCGACGGCAGGAGCAGTATCGGCTTCATCACCCCCATGTCGCAGCATTTCTGCGCCACCTGCAACCGCGTCCGCTTGTCGGTGGACGGCACCCTCTACCTGTGCCTGGGCCAGGAAGAAAAATTCGAGTTCCGCCCGCTGCTGCGCGGCGGCGCCAGCGACGCCGAGCTGGACGCGGCGATCCGGCAGGCGATCGAACTCAAGCCGCAGAAGCACGAATTCACGGCGCGGCCGGAAAAGATCGTCCGCTTCATGGCCCAGACCGGAGGCTGAGATGGAGGACATCGAACGCTTCATCCGCGGCTTCGGCCGCTTCCAGCAGCAGTACCTGCGCGAACCGGCGGCACTCGACAACCTGCGCAGCGGCCAGCATCCGACCACGCTGCTGATCGGCTGCTGCGACTCGCGCGTCGATCCGGCCCTGCTGATGGGCTGCGACCCGGGCGACATCTTCGTGGTGCGCAACGTCGCCAACCTGGTCCCGCCCTTCTCGGCGGAAGCCTCGCCCGGCGTCACCTCGGCCATCGAGTTCGCGGTCTGCGGCCTCGACGTGGCACGCATCGTGGTGCTCGGACACGCCCGCTGCGGCGGCATCCGCGCCCTGATGCAGGGCGGCCGCGTCACCGAGGAGACCGATTTCGTCGCGCGCTGGATGAAACTGGCCGAGCCGGTCCGCGCCGAGGTGCTGAGTGCGCTCCCGCACAAGCACGAGGCGGGCCGCTGCCGCGCCGCCGAACTGGCCAGCATCCTGCACTCGCTGGATAACTTGATGGGCTACCCGTGGATCCGGCGCCGCGTGGAGGCCGGCAAGCTCGCCCTGCATGGCTGGTATTTCGACATCGACACCGGCTCCCTGCTCGCCTATTCGCCGCGCAAGCAGGAATTCCTGAACCTGGTGCAGCCGCTGGAAGCCGCCGCATGAACGGCACGGCTGCCGGCGCCACGCCCGCCTACCCGCCGATTCCCGGCCACCTGCGTCTGTCGACCCGGATCGCCGGCGCCCTGGTCGGCTTCCTGCTGCTGGCGCTGGCGGCGATCGGCGCCACCCTGTGGCTGTCCTGGCAGCTCGAAGGCGCCGGCGCGGCCATCAACGAGACCGGCAGCCTGCGCAAGCAGGAATACCGGCTCGCCATGCTGCTGGGACGTGAGGTGCATACCCCGGATGCCGGCTTCGGCGGCGCGGCGCTGGCCCAGATCGCCTCGATCGACGCCACCCTGGCGCTGGTCGCCCAAGGCGATCCGCAACGTCCGCTCGGCCTTCCGCCCACGGCTGCCGTCCGCAAGAGCTTCGCCGAGGTGTCCGAGCGCTGGCGGCACGAGATCCGCCCGCTGGCGCTGCGCGTGCTGCAGGCGCGCGGCGAGCAGCGCGTGCTCACGCTGCGGCGCTTCCTTGGCGTGATCGACGACTACGTCAACCAGATCGACGGCATCGTGCGCCTGATCGAAAGCGACAACGAAGTGCGCACTTTCTGGCTGCGTTCCTCGCAGCTGGCGCTGATGGCGCTGGGCGTGGGCGGCACCGTGGCCCTGGTCTACCTGATGTTCAGCCTGATCGTGCGGCCGGTCGAACGCCTGCACGCCGGCATGCGCAGCATGGCCGACGCCGACTTCGGCGTGCGGCTCGAAGCCGACAGCAAGGACGAGTTCGGGCAGCTCGCCACCGGTTTCAACCAGATGGCCGACCGCCTCGAGCGCGTCTACGGCAGCCTGGAGGAAAAGGTCAGGGAAAAGACGGCCGCGCTGGAGGACCAGAACCGCGAACTGGCCCTGCTCTACGACAGCGCCGCCTTTCTGCAGGCGCGCCAGACGCTGGAACCGATGTGCGAGGGCTTCCTCGAACGGATACTGCGGTACTTCGGGGCGGACGGCGGCTCGGTGCGCCTGGTCGAAGCCGGCAACGAGAAAGTCCACCTGGTGGCCCAGCAAGGCCTGCCCGAGGCAATGGCCGAGGCCGAGCGCTGCATGCCGCTCGGCGACTGCCTGTGCGGCGAGGCGGCGGTCGAACGGCAGCCCGTGGTGCACTGGCTGCGCGAGATGCCGGGCGCTGCCCAGACCCCCTGCGCGCGCAACGGTTTCGGCACTGTCTCGGTGTTCCAGATATTCGACCAGGACCAGCATCTTGGTGTGTTCACCCTGCACTTCCGCGCCGAACGGCGCTTCCGCGACCAGGAACAGGCGCTGCTCGACACCCTGGGCCGGCTGCTGGGCACGGCGATCGACAACCTGCGCCTGGCGGCGCGCGAGCGCGAGATGGCCATCTCGGAAGAACGCAACATGGTCGCCCGCGGCCTGCACGACAGCATTGCCCAGGGCCTGAATTTCCTCAACCTGCAGGTGCAGATGCTGGACGACTCGCTGCGCCACGGCCAGCAGCAGGAAGCGGCCGACATCGTCCCGGCCCTGCGCGCCGGGGTCAAGGAAAGTTACGAGGACGTGCGCGAACTGCTGCAGAATTTCCGCAGCCGCCTGGAAGAGGACGACCTCAATAGTGCGCTGCGCAAGGCGGTGCGCAAGTTCCGCGACCAGACCGGCATCGACGCCCGCTTTTCCGCCGAGGGCGCCGGCAGCCTGCCGTTTGCGCGCGAAGAACAGTTGCAGATCCTGTTCATCGTCCAGGAAGCGCTGTCCAACATCCGCAAGCATGCCCAGGCCGACCGGGTCGACGTGCGTGTGGTCGACGGACAAGACTTTTCCTTATCGATCAGCGATAATGGCGTCGGCTTCGATTCCAGCGCCGGGTCCGATGAAGACGATCGCCGGGTTGGCTTGCACATCATGCAAGAGCGGGCCGAGCACATCAACGCCGAGCTGGCCATCGAATCGCGGCCCGGCGCTGGCACTACCATCGGCCTGCATGTCGCGAGCGAGCAGCGGCGGGCGGCCTGAGCACGATTGGAGTATGACATGGACGCCTCAACCGACACGATCAGTGTCCTGCTGGTCGACGACCACACGTTGTTCCGCAGCGGCGTGCGCTCGTTGCTGCAGCGCAACCCACGTTTCGCCGTGGTAGGCGAAGCCTCGGATGGCGTGGATGGGGTCAAGCGGGCCATGCAGCTCAAGCCGGACGTCATCCTGCTCGACCTCCACATGCCCGGCATGACCGGCGTCGAAACCCTGCAGCTGATTCTGCAGGGCTGGCCGGAGGCCGCGGTCATCATGCTGACCGTGTCCGAGGAAGGCGAAGACCTCGCCAGCGCGCTGCAGGCCGGCGCGCGCGGCTACCTGATCAAGAACATCGACGCCGACTACCTGGTCCGCGCGATCGAGCGCGCCGCCGCCGGCGAATCGGTGCTGGCGGAATCAATGGCCGCCAAGCTGGTCGCCCAGTTGCAGAAGCAGCGCGAACCCAAGGCGCCCTCCCCGCCTTCCGAACTCGACAAGCTGACCCCGCGCGAGCGCGAGATCCTGGCCTGCCTGGCGCGTGGCGAAAGCAACAAGCTGATTGCGCGCGTGCTCGACCTGGCCGAAAGCACGGTCAAGATCCACGTCCAGAACATCCTCAAGAAGCTGGGCCTCTCCAGCCGCGTCCAGGCCGCCGTGTTCGCCGTCGAACAGGGCCTGACCAGCAACCCCGAACGGTAAGCGTCAGGCGGAGCGCAGCGCCAGCAGCGCGATCCGGGCCTCGTCGTAGGCCCGCGTCAGGTCCGACAGCTGCTCCTGGGCGCCGTCGAAGGTCTGCCCCTTGCCCATCAGTTCAAGGTTGGTGCACGGCAGCCGCATGCGGTTGGCGCCGACGAAGGCGATGCTCGAGCGCAGGTAGTGCGCGGTCGAGGCCAGCAGCTGGCCGTCCTGCTCGCGCACCGCGTGGGCGAGCTTGTGCAGCAACTGCGGCACTTCGCCGACGAAGGACGCGATCACTTCGTCCAGCAGCGAGGCCTCGTCGTCGATCGCGCGCAGCTGCTCGATGCGGGCCGGATCGAGCACCTCCTCGTCGCGCCTGCGCGCAGCCACGTGCGCCGCCGCCGCGGCCAGCGCCTTTTCCAGCACGTCCAGTTCGATCGGCTTCGGCACGTAGTCGTTCATGCCCGCATCCAGGCAGCGTTCGCGGTCGCCCGGCATGGCGTTCGCGGTCATGGCGATGATCCAGGGCGCGTTCGCGCCGCGGAAACGCCGGCGCAGGCGGCGCGTGGCTTCCAGCCCGTCCATTTCCGGCATCTGCATGTCCATCAGGATGACCTGGTAGTCCTGGCGCTCGAGCGCCTCGACCGCTTCCAGTCCGTTGGCGACCACGTCGGCGCGGTAGCCGAGGTGGCGCAGCAGCTGGCGGATCACCTTCTGGTTGATCGTATTGTCTTCCGCGACGAGGATGCTCAGGGGGCCGAGCGGCGCAGCCGCCTCCCTCGCCGCGGGCAGCGCGCGGGGCGCCCCCTTGCGCTCGCCCAGCACCTGCTGCAGGGCCTCGAGCAGGGCCGCCGGCTTGATCGGCTTGTTCAGCCAGGCCGAGAACGCGCCCATCTCCCCGGCGCCGCCGGCCTTTTGCTGGCGCTGGCCCACCGAGGTCAGCAGTACCAGCGGCAGCGCCTCGCGGTCGCGGTGCTTGCGCAGCTCGGCCGCGAGACGGGCGCCATCCATGTCGGGCATCTGCATGTCGAGCACGGCGACATCGAAGGGATGGCCGTCGCGCACCAGGTCGATGGCCTCGACCGCCGAGGCCGCGGCCAGCGGTTCCATTCCCCACAGCAGGGCCTGCTTCATCAGAATGCGGCGGTTGGTGGCGTTGTCGTCGACGATCAGGATACGCCGCCCGCGCACCGTGGCCGCGCGATCGCGCAGCACGTTCTCGGCCAGCTGCTCGTCGAAGGCGTCGGCCAGCACCATGAGCGTGAAGGTCGAGCCGCGCCCGACCTCGCTCGCGAGCGTGAGGCTGCCGCCCATCATCTCGGCCAGGCGCCGGCTGATGGTCAGGCCCAGGCCGGTGCCGCCGTACTTGCGGGTGGTCGAGGCGTCGACCTGGGTGAAGGACGAGAACACGTCCTCCTGCCGGTGCGGCGGGATGCCGATGCCGGTATCCCGCACCGCGAAGGCCAGCCGGTAGCCGCCGCCCTCCTGCGCCTCCGCGGACACCGTGACCACGACCTCGCCGTGGTGGGTGAACTTGATCGCATTCGACAACAGGTTGACCAGCACCTGGCGCAGCCGGGTGGCGTCGGCCAGGATGGTGGCCGGCACGCCCGGCTCGATCATGTAGGCCAGGTCCAGGTTCTTTTCGCTGGCGCTGGTGGCCAGCAGGTCGAGTGCCTCCTCGACGCAGCGCCGCACCTCGAAGGCATGGCGTTCCAGATCGAGGCGCCCGACCTCCAGCTTGGAATAGTCGAGCAGGTCGTTGATGATGGCCAGCAGCGACTCGCCGCTGGCGCGGATGGTTTCCGTGTAGTCGCGCTGCTCGTCGTCGATGCCGGTGTGCAGGAGCAGGCTGGTCATGCCGATCACGGCGTTCAGCGGCGTGCGGATTTCATGGCTCATGTTGGCCAGGAACATGCTCTTGGCCTGCATCGCCGCTTCCGCCTTTTCCTTGGCCAGTTCGAGTTCGCGCTCGTAGGCCTTGCGCTCCGAAATGTCCTGCAGGATCGCGGTGAGGATCCGCCTGCCGCCCGCCGCCGACTTCGAGATCGTGGCCTCGGCCGGGAACTCGGTACCGTCCTTGCGCAGCGCATAGATGGTGCCGCGCTCGCCCATTCTCCTGGCGGTCCGCTGGCCATGCTCGAACGACGCCATGCGCTCGTCGTGGCCGGGGCGGAAGCGCGCCGGCAGCAGCAGCGCCAGATCCTTGCCGATCGCCTCGGCGGCGCTCCAGCCGAACACCCGCTCCGCGCCCTGGTTGAAGAAGATGATGCGGTGCTGCTCGTCGGTGCACACGACCGCGTTCTCGGCGATGTCGATGATGCTGCTCAGCTGTTCCGGGCTCAGGGGGTGGTGCATGCGGTCAGGTCCGTACGAAGGTGAAGAGCCGCCATCCTACGCCTTTGTGACTAGGCCCGCTAGCCCATCCGTCGGCCCTGTCTAGGTCTATTGTCCTCTCGAAAACACTCCTCCGGCCAATAGTTGGGCGCACAGCCCCTGCGTAAGCTTGCATCCATCGAGAAGTGCATTCCAAGGAGGGAAAAAATGAGCACCGATAGAAGACCGCTTGCGGTCCTGGTCAGCAGTACATTCGCGTTCACAATCTGCTTCGCGATCTGGATGATGTTCGCGGTCCTGGGTATTCCGATCAAGGCCAAGCTGGGCTTGAACGAGACCGAATTCGGCCTGCTGGTCGCCACCCCGGTCCTGAGCGGCGCACTGGTGCGGGTCCCGCTGGGCATCTGGACCGACCGCTTCGGCGGGCGCATCGTTTTCTTCACGCTGATGCTGGCCTGCGCCCTGCCCATCTGGCTGATCAGCTACGCCACCGCGTACTGGCATTTCCTGGTGCTGGGCCTGTTCGTCGGCCTGGCCGGCGGTTCGTTCTCGGTCGGCACCCCGTATGTCGCGCGCTGGTTCAGCAAGGAGCGCCGCGGTTTCGCGATGGGCGTATTCGGCGCCGGCAACTCGGGTTCGGCCCTGACCAAGTTCGTGGCGCCCGCGATCATCGCTGCCGCCGGCTGGCAGGCGCTGCCGAAGGTTTACGCACTGGTGATGGTCGCCACCGCCCTGCTGTTCTGGTTCGGTTCGTATTCCGACCCGTCGCACAAGGCGCCGTCGGGCGAAAGCTTCGCCCGGCAGATGCGGGTGCTGAAGGATCCGCGCGTGTGGCGCTACTGCCAGTACTATTCGGTCGTGTTCGGCGGCTACGTCGCGCTGGCCCTGTGGATGACCAAGTACTACGTCGGCGAGTACGGCTTCGACCTCAAGCTGGCCGCCCTGCTGGCCGCCTGCTTCTCGCTGCCCGGCGGCGTGCTGCGCGCGCTGGGCGGCTGGATCTCGGACAAATACGGCGCCTACACGGTGACCTGGGCCGTCATGTGGGTGTGCTGGGTCTGCTTCTTCATCCTGTCCTATCCGCAAACCTCGATGAGCGTCAAGACCGTGGGCGGCGCGATGGACATGCACATCGGCCTCGGTCCGGTCGCCTTCACCGCCCTGCTGTTCGTGGTCGGCGTCGCCATGGCGATCGGCAAGGCCTCGGTGTTCCGCTTCATCGCCGATGATTTCAGCGACAACATCGGCGCCGTCTCGGGCGTGGTCGGCCTGGCCGGCGGCCTGGGCGGCTTCATCCTGCCGATCATGTTCGGCGCCATCGTCGACCTGACCGGCATCCGCTCCAGCTCCTTCATGCTGCTGTACGGCACTGTCTGCGTCTCGCTGGTCTGGATGCACTTCTCGTTCAAGCCCGGCCGCAGCACGCCCGCCGCCGGCAGCACCGCCCCGGCCGCGCCGCTGCGCAAGGCCGCCTGATCCAATCGAATACGACAACCAACTCACACACAGGAGAACACCGTGAGCAAATACATGATATCGACCTGGGAACCCGAAGTTCCCGGTTTCTGGCAAAGCCGCGGCAAGCCGACCGCCAACCGCAACCTCTGGATCTCGATCCCGGCCCTGATGCTGGCCTTCGCCATCTGGATGGTGTGGAGCGTGGTCGTGGTCAACCTGCCGAGCATCGGCTTCAAGTACAGCACCAATCAGCTGTTCTGGCTGGCGGCGGTGCCGGGACTGTCCGGCGCCACCCTGCGCATCTTCTATTCCTTCATGGTGCCGATCTTCGGCGGCCGCAAGTGGACCGCCATCTCCACCGCCTCGCTGCTGATCCCGGCGCTAGGCATCGGCTTCGCCGTGCAGGATCCGCACACCAGCTACCCGACCATGCTGGTACTGTCCCTGCTGTGCGGTTTCGGCGGCGGCAATTTCGCCTCCTCGATGGCCAACATCAGCTTCTTCTACCCGAAGGCCAAGAAAGGCTACGCCCTCGGCATGAACGCCGGCCTCGGCAACCTCGGCGTGTCGGCCGTGCAGTTCGTGGTGCCGCTGGTGATCACGGCCGCCGTGTTTGGCGGCGAGCCGCAGACATGGGTCAAGGCGGCCCAGACCAAGCAGGTCTGGCTGCAGAACGCCGGCTTCGTCTGGGTGCCCTTCATTATCATGTCGACGCTGGCCGCCTGGTTCGGCATGAACGACCTGGCCTCGGCCAAGGCCTCCTTCGCCGAGCAGGCCGTGATCTTCAAGCGCAAGCATAACTGGCTGATGTGCTGGCTCTACGTCGGCACCTTCGGTTCCTTCATCGGCTATTCGGCAGCCTTCCCGCTGCTGACCAGCACCCTGTTCCCGCAGGTGAATCCGCTGCAGTACGCCTTCGTCGGCCCGCTGGTCAGCGCCCTGGCGCGCGTGGCCGGCGGTTATGTCTCCGACAAGCTGGGCGGCGCCCGCGTGACCGTCTGGACCTTCGCCGCGATGATCGCAGCCGTGCTGGGCGTGCTGCATTTCCTGCCGCATGACGGCAGTCCGGGCAGCTTCATGGGCTTCTTCGGCATGTTCCTGCTGCTGTTCGCCTGCACCGGCGTCGGCAATGCCTCGACCTTCCGCATGATCCCGGTCATCTTCATGACCCTGCACCAGCGCGCCGCCAGCAAGCAGTCGGAAGCCGTGAAGGCCCAGGCCGTCGTCAACGCCAACAAGGAAGCCGCCGCCGTGCTGGGCTTCACCTCGGCGATCGCCGCCTACGGCGCCTTCTTCATCCCCAAGAGCTACGGCACCTCGATCGCCCTGACCGGCAGCGCCGACGCCGCGCTGTGGTGCTTCATCGGCTTCTACGTCAGCTGCATCGCCGTGACCTGGTGGTTCTACGCCCGCAAGGGTGCGGACATGCCCTGCTGACGGCCTGACCGTCCTCCCACAGCACACGGCCGCCGCCAGGACCACCTGCGGCGGCCGTTGTGTTTCAGGCGCCGCGTAGTTCCAAAGGACTAGTCGGACTACTCCCTAATCCGCCGCGCGACCGCCTTCTTACGAATATTCAATACCCCTGCCCAACCGTAGACTGTCCTCAGTCAATTGGAGGAATCATGAGTCACTTTCTGGACCGACTGAAATTTTTCGGCAGCCCCAAGCAAACCTTCTCGAACGGCCATGGCGAAGTGGTCAACGAGGACCGCACCTGGGAAAAAGCATATCGCCAGCGCTGGCAGCACGACAAGATCGTGCGCTCCACGCACGGCGTGAACTGCACCGGCTCGTGCAGCTGGAAGGTCTACGTCAAGAACGGCCTGATCACCTGGGAAACCCAGCAGACCGACTATCCGCGCACCCGCCCGGACCTACCCAACCACGAGCCGCGCGGCTGCCCGCGCGGCGCCAGCTATTCCTGGTACGTGTACTCGGCCCAGCGCGTCAAGCATCCGATGGTGCGCGGTCGCCTGATGCAGATGTGGCGCGAGGCGCGCCTCACCCGCGATCCGGTCGCCGCCTGGGAATTCATCAGCCAGGATCCGGCGCGCTCCGCCAGTTACAAATCCATCCGCGGCCAGGGCGGCTTTGTGCGGGCCAAGTGGGACGAGGTCAACGAGATCATCGCTGCCGCCAATGCCTACACCATCGGCAAGTTTGGCCCGGACCGCATCATCGGCTTCTCGCCGATTCCCGCCATGTCGATGGTCAGCTATGCCGCCGGCACCCGCTACTTGAGCCTGATCGGTGGCGTCGCCATGAGTTTCTACGACTGGTACTGCGACCTGCCACCTGCCAGCCCGCAGGTGTGGGGCGAACAGACCGACGTGCCCGAATCGGCCGACTGGTACAACTCGACCTACCTGATGGTCTGGGGCTCGAACGTCCCGATGACCCGTACCCCGGACGCCCACTTCTACACCGAAGTGCGCTACAAGGGCACCAAGACGGTGGCCGTGTCTTCCGACTTCGGCGAAATGGCCAAGTTCGGCGACATCTGGCTGGCGCCCAAGCAGGGCACCGACGCCGCGCTGGCGATGGCCATGGGCCACGTGATCATGAAGGAGTTCCACGCCACCGGCAAATCGGCCTATTTCACGGAATACGCGAAGCAGTACACCGACTTCCCGATGTTGGTCATGCTCAAGGAACGCGACGGCACTCTGGTGCCGGACTACTTCCTGCGTGCTTCGCACCTGGCGAACCATCTCGACGAGACCAACAACCCCGAATGGAAGACTCTGGTCATCGACCAGGCCAGCGGCCGGATCGTCGCCCCGAGCGGCTCGATCGGCTTCCGCTGGGGCGAGTTGGGCAAGTGGAACCTGGAGCGGAAGGAAGGCTCCAGCCGCGAGGCCATCGACCCGCAGCTCTCGCTGATCGGCGCCAACGACGGCATCGTGCCGGTGGGCTTCCCCTACTTCGGCGGCAAGGATGCCGACGACCTGCTGCTGCGTAACGTGCCGGTCAAGAAGATCGAACTGGCCGACGGCAGCACCGCCCTCATCACCACCGTGTTCGACCTGTCGATGGCCAACTACGGCGTCGACCGCGGCATCTGCCCGAACGCCGCCAAGAGTTATGAGGACGACGTCCCCTACACCCCGGCATGGCAGGTCAAGCACACCGGCGTGAAAGCTGCCGACGTAATCACGGTGGCGCGCGAGTTCGCCGACAACGCCGACCGCACCCGCGGCAAGTCGATGGTGATCGTCGGCGCGGCGCTGAACCACTGGTACCACATGGACATGACCTACCGCGGCATCATCAACATGCTGATGATGTGCGGCTGCATCGGCCAGAGCGGCGGCGGCTGGGCCCACTACGTCGGCCAGGAAAAGCTGCGCCCGCAGACCGGCTGGACCCCGCTCGCCTTCGCGCAGGACTGGAACCGTCCGATGCGCCAGATGAACTCGACCTCCTTCTTCTACGCCCACACCAGCCAGTGGCGCCACGAAAAGCTTCACACCGCCGAGATCCTGTGCCCGACCGCCGACGGCAAACTGGAAGAGATGGCGCTGATCGACTACAACGCCAAGGCCGAGCGCATGGGCTGGCTGCCCTCGGCGCCGCAGCTCGAGACCAATCCCCTGGAAGTGGTGCGCGCCGCGGAAAGCGCCGGCCAGGACCCGGTGCAGTATGCCGTTAGCCAGATCAAGGACGGCAAGCTGAACTTCTCCTGCGACGACCCGGACAATCCCGCCAACTTCCCGCGCAATATGTTCGTGTGGCGTTCCAACATCCTGGGCAGCTCGGGCAAGGGCCACGAGTACTTCCTGAAGTACCTGCTCGGCACTCAGAACGCGTTGATGAGCGACGAAGACGATTGCGTGAAGCCGCGCGACGTCAAGGTGCGTCCCGCCGCCGAAGGCAAGCTGGACCTGCTGGTGGTGCTCGACTTCCGCATGTCGACCACCTGCCTGTACGGCGACATCGTGCTGCCGACCGCGACCTGGTACGAAAAGGACGACCTGAACACCTCCGACATGCACCCCTTCATCCACCCGCTGTCCGAAGCCGTGCAGCCGCTGTGGGAATCGAAGTCGGACTGGGAAATCTACAAGGGCATCGCCGCCAAGTTCTCCGAGATCGGCGGCCAGCACCTGGGCACCCGCAAAGACCTGGTCCTGACCCCGCTGCTGCACGATACCCCGGGTGAACTGGGCCAGCCCTTCGACCCGAAAGACTGGCGCCTGGGCGAGTGCGAGCCGGTGCCGGGCAAGACCATGCCGAGCATGACCGTGATCGAGCGCGACTACCGCCAGATCCACAAGAAGTTCACCTCGATCGGTCCGCTGCTCGAGAACGTCGGCAACGGCGGCAAGGGCATCGCCTGGAAGACCGGGCATGAAGTCGAGGTCCTGCGCGGCATCAACCGCACCGTGCTGGAGGAAGGCGTGTCCCAGGGCCAGCCGCGCCTGGATACCGCGATCGACGCCGCCGAGATGATCCTGACGCTGGCGCCGGAGACCAACGGCCACGTGGCGGTGAAAGCCTGGGAAGCGCTGTCGAAGATCACCGGCCGCGACCACACCCACCTGGCGACCCCGCGCGAGCACGACAGCATCCGCTTCCGCGACGTCCAGGCGCAGCCGCGCAAGATCATCTCCTCGCCGACCTGGTCGGGCCTGGAGAGCGAAGAGGTCAGCTACAACGCCTGCTACACCAACGTGCACGAGCTGATTCCGTTCCGCACCCTGACCGGCCGCCAGCAGTTCTACCAGGACCACCTGTGGATGCGCGATTTCGGCGAAGGACTGTGCGTGTACAAGGCCGCGATCAACACCAAGACCACGGAGGCGATCATGAACCGCCGTCCGAACGGCAACAAGGAGCTGGCGCTGAACTTCATCACGCCGCACCAGAAGTGGGGCATCCACTCGACCTACTCGGACAACATGCGCATGCTGACGCTGTCGCGCGGCGGCCCGCATGTGTGGCTGTCGGAGATCGACGCCAGGGCCGCCGGCATCGAGGACAACGACTGGATCGAGGTCTTCAACGTCAACGGCACGCTGACCGCCCGGGCGGTGGTCAGCCAGCGCGTCCCGGAAGGCATGACCCTGATGTACCACGCCCAGGAAAAGATCGTCAACGTGCCGGGCGCCGAGATGTCGAAGAAACGCGGCGGCATCCACAACTCGGTGACCCGCGCGGTGACCAAGCCGACCCACATGATCGGCGGCTATGCCCAGCTGGCCTACGGCTTCAACTACTACGGCACGGTGGGCTCGAACCGCGACGAATTCGTGGTGGTGCGCAAGATGCGCGAGGTGGACTGGATGGAAGGCGCCCGCGACGAATCCCGTCCGAACAGCGACGAGATCACGCGCGGCCCGGCGGCCCCTGGCGCGGCCAGGCCTTCGGCCCGGCCGAAGGCGGAAGAAGACGTACGCGAACCGGCGCTGGCCAGGATGCCGGCACCAAAACCGGTCTGAGCCGGGCGCTTGAGGAATAACGAGGAATCAACATGAAAATCAGAGCACAAATCGGCATGGTCCTGAACCTGGACAAATGCATCGGCTGCCACACCTGCTCGGTGACCTGCAAGAACGTCTGGACCAGTCGCGACGGCGTCGAGTACGCATGGTTCAACAACGTCGAGACCAAGCCGGGCGTCGGCTACCCGAAGGAATGGGAGAACCAGGACAAGTGGAACGGCGGCTGGAAACGCAAGGCCGACGGCAAGATCGAACCGCGCCAGGGCAGCCGCCTCAAGATCCTGGCGAACATCTTCGCCAATCCGAACCTGCCGGCCATCGACGAGTACTACGAGCCCTTCACCTACGATTACGAGCGCCTGCAGAACGCGCCGCTGTCCGAAACGCCGCCGACCGCGCGCCCGGTGTCCATCCTGACCGGCAAGAAGATGGACAAGATCGAATGGGGCCCGAACTGGGAAGACGACCTGGGCGGCGAATTCGCCAAGCGCAGCAAGGACAAGCTGTTCGACAACGTGCAGAAAGAGATGTACTCGACCTTCGAGAACACCTTCATGATGTATCTGCCGCGCCTGTGCGAGCATTGCCTGAACCCGGCCTGCGTGGCCTCCTGCCCTTCCGGCTCGGTGTACAAGCGCGAAGACGACGGCATCGTGCTGATCGACCAGGACAAGTGCCGCGGCTGGCGCATGTGCATCTCGGGCTGCCCGTACAAGAAGATCTATTACAACTGGTCTTCGGGCAAGGCCGAGAAGTGCACCTTCTGCTACCCGCGCATCGAAGCGGGCCAGCCGACGGTGTGCTCGGAAACCTGCGTGGGACGCATCCGCTACCTCGGCGTGCTGCTGTACGACGCCGACAAGATCGAAGCCGCCGCCTCGGTCCCGAACGAGCAGGACCTGTACGAAGCGCAGCTCGACCTCTTTCTCGATCCGCACGATCCGAAGGTGATCGAAGAGGCGCGCCGCCAGGGCATTCCGGACTCCTGGCTGGAATCGGCCAAGCGCTCGCCGGTGTACAAGATGGCGGTCGAATGGAAGATCGCCTTCCCGCTGCACCCGGAATACCGCACGCTGCCGATGGTCTGGTACATCCCGCCGCTGTCGCCGATCCAGGCCGCGGCCGAATCGGGCAAGATGGGCATGAACGGCATCCTGCCGGACACGAAGAGCCTGCGCATACCGGTGCGCTACCTGGCCAACCTGCTCACCGCGGGCAAGGAAGAACCGGTGGTGCACGCACTGGACCGCATGCTGGCGATGCGCGCCTACATGCGCGCCAAGTCGGTCGACGGCGTCGAGGACCTCGAAGTGCTCGACGAGGTCGGCCTGACCAAACCGGTGGTCGAGGACATGTACCACATCATGGCGATCGCGAACTACGAAGACCGCTTCGTGATCCCCAGCAGCCACAAGGAAATGGCCGAGGACAGCTTCAACGAAAAGGGTTCGTGCGGCTTTTCCTTCGGTAACGGCTGCTCGGACGGCGTCAGCGACGCCTCGCTGTTCGGCAAGAAGAAGCAGGGTTCGACCTTCTTCGTCTCGATGCCGAAGTCGCGCAAGAAGCAAGAAACGGAAGGGGTTTGAGATGCAGCACTACCAGATCATGTCAGCGCTGCTGACCTACCCCGAGCCGGAACTGCTGGCCGCCCTGCCCGAGCTGCAGGTGGCGCTCGCCGCTCAGCCGCAGATTCAGGCGCGCCTGGCGCCGCTGTTCGCGCACCTGGCGGACAGCGAGCTGATCGCGCTGCAGCAGGAATACGTGCAGACCTTCGATCGCACGCCGACGCATTCGCTGCACCTGTTCGAGCACATCCACGGCGAGTCGCGCGACCGCGGTCAGGCCATGGTCGACCTGATGGAGGAATACAAGAAGCACGGTCTGGAGATGACAGGCGACGAACTCCCCGACTTCGTGCCGCTGTTCCTCGAGTTCCTCTCGCAGCTCGGCGGCGAGGAGGCCGCCGGCCCCCTGCTGGGCGACGCGGTGCACGTACTGGCCCACATCGGAAGGAAGCTGGCCGCCAACGGCAGCGTGTATGCGCATGTGTTCGCGGTGCTGGAAAGCCTGTCCCCGGTGGAGGCCGAGGAACTGAGCGAACCGCCCATCAAGGACATGGACGAAGCGCTCGAAACCTTCGGACCGGGTGCCGACGGTGTCGAACCCCTGCTCAAGCCGAATGCCAACGGCACGCAGCCGATCAATTTCTACCCCCGTGGCACGCGTCCGGCGCAGCCGGCCCGCGCCTGAGCGGACCAGGAGACCATCATGAATTACCTGCATCAATTCTTCTTCGGGATCTATCCCTACATCGCCCTGGCGGTCTTCCTGCTCGGCAGCCTGATCCGCTTCGATCGCGAGCAATACACCTGGCGTTCGGAATCGACCCAGGTGCTGCACCGAGGCAACCTGCGCCTCGGCAGCATCCTGTTCCACATCGGCATCATCGGCCTGCTGGGCGGCCATGCCGTCGGCCTGCTCACCCCGGTATGGGTCTGGGATACCCTGGGCGTCAGCCACGGCGCCAAGCAGATCTTCGCCATGGCCGCCGGCGGCCTGATGGGCAGCCTGTGCCTGATCGGCATCCTGCTGCTGCTGGCGCGCCGCCTCGGCAACGAGCGCCTGCGCGCCGCCACCACGCTGAAGGACAAGGTCGTGCTGCTGTGGATCCTCGGCACCCTGCTTCTGGGCCTGTCGTCGATTTTCGTGTCGGCCGGCCACCTCGACGGCCACATGATGGTCCTGCTGATGAGCTGGGCGCAGCATATCGTCACCTTCCGCGGCGACGCCGCCGGCTTCATCGTCGATGCGCCGCTGGTGTTCAAGCTACACCTGTTCATGGGCATGTCGCTGTTCGTGATCTTCCCGTTCACCCGCCTGGTGCATGTCTGGAGCGGCTTCGGCGCCGTGACTTACCTGGGCCGCGCTTTCCAGCTGGTCCGCCCGCGCTAATCGAACGAGCTACAAGGAGATCACCATGGGTATCACCGTCAATGGCGTCGACATCGACGACGCCCTGATCGAACAGGAACTGCCGTATCACCAGGGCGCCGCCAATCCGCTCAAGCAGTCGGTGCACGAAATCGTGCTGCGCACCGTGCTGCTGCAGGAGGCCGCAGGCCTGGGCGTGCAGGGCGAAGACGACGATGCGCGCATCGAAGCGCTGATCGCGCAGGAGGTCAAGGTGCCGGAAGCGGACCCGGCGGCCTGCCTGACCTACTACCGGAACCACCCGCGGCAGTTCACCCGCGGCGAACTGGTCGAGGCCCGCCACATCCTGTTCCAGGTCACGCCCAGCGCCCCGCTCGATCTGGTGCGCGAGACGGCAGAGGCGATCCTGGCGGCCATCCAGGCCGAGCCGGGACGCTTCGGCGAGCTGGCCGCACAGTACTCGAATTGTTCGTCCGGCGCGCTCGGCGGCAGCCTGGGCCAGCTGGCGCGCGGCGCCTGCGTGCCTGAGTTCGACGAGGTGCTGTTCCGGCTGGGCGCCGGCGAGCTGGCCAACAAGCTGGTGGAAACCCGCTTCGGCCTGCATATCGTGGAAGTGGTGCGCCGCATCGACGGCGTGCTGGAGCCTTTCGAGGCGGTCAGGTCGCAGATTGCCGACTACCTGGCCACCGCGGCCTGGCAGCGCGGCGTCCATCAGTATCTGCAGATCCTGGTGGGGCGCGCGCATATCGAGGGCGTCACGCTCGAGGGCAGCCAGTCTCCGCTGGTGCAGTAGGATCATGGGCTCGCCACATCCAACCGGCGTGCTCCAGGACCCGCTCGGGCTGCGCAACAGGAAGCTGGTCGCCGCCAAGGTCCTGGTCGGCATCCTGCGCCGCTTTCCCGCCACGCGCCGGATTGCGCCGGCCGAGCTCCCGATCGGCGACGTCGCCCGGCTGCTGCACGGCGCGGTCGGCGGCGCCCCGCTCGAGTGCGCGCCGCAGCCGTCCGGCGGCAGCAGCGAAGGCATCGGCGTCTACGTCGCCCTCGCTTCCGGGATCTACCGCTACGATCGCTGCACGCGCCTGCTGACCATGCTGTCCCCGCTCGACATCCGCGCGCAACTATCGGCGCTGGACGGGCTGCCGCCGGCGCCGCTGAATCTGCTCTACGTGGGCTGCACCGGCAACGCCGGATGCATGCGCGACGACGATACCGCCGTGCTGTCCGCACTGAACACGGCGGCCCTGTGCGAGCACGTGGACCGCTTCTGCGCAGCGCACAAGCTGGTGGCGGCCGCCAGGGGCTGGCTGGAAAGGAATCTGCTGGCTGCCAGCATCGGGCTGCCGCCCAGCGAATACCTGCTGCTGGTGCAATCGATCGGCCATCCCGGCCGGGTGCCGGCGTGACCCGCCTTACCTCCGCCACCCGCGCGCACAGGCGCGAGCGCATGGCGCTGGCGGAGTCCGTACTCGACAGCCTGAAGGAAGTCGTGTTCCAGACCGATACCTTGGGAACCTGGGTGTTCCTGAACCCGGCCTGGGAAGGCCTGACCGGCTTCGCCCCCGCCGGCAGCCTGGGAAAATGCTTCATCGACTACGTCCATCCGGACGACAGGAAGCAATGCCTGGCGCTGTTTCGCGCACTGATCGCAGGCACCGGCAGCGAATGCCACCACGAGATGCGCTGCCTGCACCGTGATGGCAGCATCCGCTGGGTCGAGGCCTTCACGCGTACCGCGCTCGGTAAGGACGGCCGGGTGACCTGCATCGCCGGCACACTGACGGATGTCAGCAGGCGCAGGGCGGCTGACGAGAAACTGCGGCTCGCGGCAAACGTCTTCACCAACGCCGGCGAAGGCATCATGATCACGTCAGGCGAGGGCCTGATCCTCGACGTCAACGCGGCATTCGAACGGATCACCGGCTATACTCGCGACGAGGTCCAGGGACGCAATCCGAAGCTGCTCGGCTCGGGCAGGCAGGATGCCGCCTTCTACGCCGACATGTGGCGCAGCCTGGACGCCCACGATTATTGGCAGGGCGAGGTCTGCAACCGCCGCAAGACCGGCGAATTCTATGTCGAACGCCTGACGATCACCACCATCCGCGACGCCGCGGGAAAGCCGTCGAACTACATCGGCATCTTGAGCGACATTACAAGTCAGAAGATCGAGGCCCAGCATCTCGAGCAGATCGCCCACTACGACCCGCTAACCGGCCTGCCGAACCGGCGCCTGCTCGCCGACCGCCTTCAGCAGGCGATGGCGCGCTCCCGCCGCGAAGGAACCCGGGTCGCGGTGGCTTATGTGGACCTGGACGGATTCAAGGCTGTCAACGACAAACACGGACACGAGGCCGGCGACCACCTGCTGGTGGCCGTCAGCGCGCGCATGCGGCAGGCGGTACGGGACTTCGATACCGTGTGCCGGCTTGGCGGCGACGAGTTCGTGGTCGTCATCGGCGACCTCCAGGAGTCCGAGGAGTCCATGCCGGCAATTGCGCGCCTGCTGGCCAGCGTGTCCGAACCGCTGGTGATCGGGAACACCCGGATCAGCGTGACCGGCAGCCTCGGCGTCGCGTTCTATCCGCAGGACCAGGACATCGGCGCCGACCAGTTGTTGCGCCAGGCGGACCAGGCGATGTACCACGCCAAGGAACTGGGCAAGAACCGCTACTGCGTGTTCGACAGCGCCGGGCACCGCACGGCCATGGACCGCAACGGCCTGCTCGACGAGATCTAGTCTGGCACCCGGCGAATTCCTGCCGATGATCGAAGGGCATCCCTCACGATTCCACTGGAGAGCTGGGTACTGGCCGAAGCGCTCGGCCGCGCGTCGGCTCGCCGGGATGCGCCGGCAGCTTGCGTGCGGTGCGGGCGTTGCGCGATTTCCCGGGCTTGTTCAACGCCCTACTGGAGCATGCCTCCTAGAGGCTGGAGAAGAAGAGATCGGGATCCGGGCGCCGGCGCGGCGCGGCAGCCATGTCGGTGCGCCCGAACCCGATGAAGCAGACGGCCTGCTCGTGCGGTGCAAGGCCCAGCAGCCGCCTGAGGCCCGCCGCCTGCATGCCGGCGCCGCTTGCCAGCCCGCTCGCAAAACAGCGCGCCTGCGCGGCCACCAGCATGTTCTGGATGGCGCAGCCGAGCGACACCAACTTCTCATCCCTCGGCACGGCCGCAGAGGCGGGATCATCTCCAAGCACGGCAACCATCAGGCAAGGCGCGTGATAGGCCTTCGCGAATGCCGAGGCGAGCGCCACTTCACCGCAATCCGTTTCGCGCGCCGCGAGCGTTTCGGCAAACACGGCGCCCAGATCGGAGCGCCGCTGCTCGGGGATCAGAATGAAGCGCCAGGGACGCAGCCGGCCGTGATCCGGCGCGTGCGCGGCCGCTTCCAGCATTTCACGCAAAGCGGCATCGTCCGGGCCAGGCGCGAGCAGCCGCCGAAGGGAGACATGGCGGCGCGCCGACAGGTGATGAAGGAGATCGGGATCCATGGCGGAATCGTAGGGGTTGGGGATACCGACAGGATGACGCGCTCCACGGGATCGGGAAATAGGCCGGAAGGACTAGCGGCCCTACTCCCTCATGCCGACAGCGGCAATCCTGCCGGCTCACTACAATCCGAATGCTGCGGGCTCATGTCCGCCCATTTGCATTTGCTTGCCTAACCCGGATTCTCCATGCAACTTCATCTGCGCTATTTTGCAGGTCTGCGCGAAGCGCTCGGCCTTTCTTCCGAATATGTCACTTTCCTCGACGTCCCCTACACCGTGCAGGACGTCCTCACGGCCTTGCGCGAGCGCGGCGGCCACTGGGCCGAGGCGCTGGCCGATGTAAGCGCCTTCCGGGTGGCGGTCGACCAGTGCATGGGCAGCTTGTCCACCGAGGTCCAGGAAGGCGCCGAGGTGGCATTTTTCCCGCCCGTCACCGGAGGCTAGCATGCCGGTGCGGGTGCAATACGAGGATTTCGACCTGTCGACCGAACTTGCCCGCCTGCGCGCCGGCCATCCCCACGCAGGGGCCACGGTCGCCTTCGTGGGCACCGTCCGGGAAATGGACGATGGCGCCGCGGTGTCACTGCTGGAGCTGGAGCACTACCCAGGCATGACCGAGGCCGCGCTCGACGAGATCGCGGCCCAGGCCCGCCAGCGCTGGCGGCTGATTGACGTGCTGGTGGTGCACCGCATCGGCCCGCTGCGCGGATGCGAGCAGATCGTGCTGGTGGCGGTCGCCGCCCGCCATCGCGGCGAAGCCTTCGCGGCCTGCGAATTCATCATGGATTACCTGAAGTCCCGGGCGCCCTTCTGGAAAAAGGAAATGACCTCCCAGGGCGAACGCTGGGTCGACGCACGCGAATCCGACGAAGCGGCGCTGGCGAGGTGGGCTGGTGCGGTCCCGGAGGCCCGCCTGCTGTATTCTTGCGATCCATGAAGCCGTCCTCTTCTCTTTTCACGCTGGCGTTTGCCGCCCTCGCCTCGCTGGAAGCACAGGCCGCCGAGGTGCGTGTGGCCGTCGCCGCGAACTTTGCCGCGCCGATGCAGGGCATTGCCGCCGAGTTCGAGAAGGATACGGGGCACAAGGCCGTCCTGGCATTCGGTGCGACCGGCGCTTTCCAGGCGCAGATCGGCAACGGCGCGCCGTTCGACATGCTGGTAGCCGCCGATGAAACGACGCCGGCGCGACTCGAAGCAATGCGTCTTGCGGTGGCTGGCACGCGCTTCACGTATGCGACCGGCAGGCTGGTGCTGTGGTCCGCCCGCGCTGGCTTTGTCGATACCGGAGGCAAGGTGCTGAAGAGCGGCGGGTTTTCCCATCTGGCCATCGCGAATCCGAAGGCTGCACCCTATGGCGCCGCCGCGATGGAGGTGCTCGGCAAGCTGCAATTGGCCCAGCGCCTGCAAGCCGCCCTGGTGCAGGGAGCTAACATCGCCCAGGCCTGGCAGTTCGCAGCCAGCGGGAACGCCGAGCTCGGATTCGTGGCGCTGTCCCAGGTCTATCGCGACGGCCGGCTGGTGGCGGGCTCTGCCTGGATCGTGCCGGCCAGCCTGCATGCGCCGATCCGCCAGGACGCCGTCCTGCTCGCGAGGGGCGCCGCCAACCCGGCGGCAGGCGCGCTCATGGCCTACCTGAAGTCGCAAAAGGCCGTCGACATCATCCACTCCTACGGCTTTGAACGCTGAAGCATGGCGTACGCAATCGGACTCGAGGATCTCGCCGCAGTCTGGCTCACGCTTGAACTTGCCACTGTCGTCACCCTGCTGCTCCTGCTGCTGGCCACCCCGCTGGCCTGGTGGCTGGCGCGCACGCGTTCACGCCTGAAGCCGGCCATCGGCGCGGTGGTCGCGCTGCCGATTGTCCTGCCGCCCAGCGTGCTCGGTTTCTACCTGCTGCTGGCGCTCGGCCCCGCGGGCCCGGTCGGGCGTCTGTCCGCGCTGTTCGGCGTGGCGCCGCTGGCCTTCACCTTCGGCGGCCTGGTGCTGGGATCTGTGCTGTATTCGCTCCCATTCACCGTCCAGCCCCTGCAGAACGCCTTCGAAGCGATCGGCGAGCGTCCACTCGAAGCGGCGGCGACGCTGGGCGCCAGTCCATGGGATCGTTTCTGGTCGGTCGCGGTGCCTTTGGCCCGCCCGGGCTTCGTTACCGCGGCCCTAATTGGCTTCGCGCATACCGTCGGCGAGTTCGGCGTGGTGCTGATGATAGGCGGAAACATCCCGGGCAGGACGCGGGTGGTGTCTGTGCAGCTCTACGACCATGTCGAGGCGATGGAATACGCCCAAGCGCACTGGCTGGCGGGCGGTATGCTTATTTTCAGCTTCATCGTGCTGCTGGCGCTGTACACGCTGTACCCGCAAGCGGTCCCGGGGCGCCGGTGATGGCGGGCCTGCGCATCCGCTTCCGGCTCGATCGCGACGGTTTCGCCATGGAGGTCGATCTCGACCTGCCGCAGCACGGCATCACCGCCCTGTTCGGCCATTCCGGTTCGGGCAAGACCACCTGCCTGCGCGTGATCGCAGGACTGGAACGGGTGGCCGGTGCCTGCGTGGCCTTCGGCGACGAGACCTGGCAGGACGATGCGCGCGGCGTGTTCGTGCCGGTACACCGGCGCGCGCTCGGCTATGTATTCCAGGAAGCCAGCCTGTTTTCCCACCTGTCGGTGCGCGGCAACCTCGAATTCGGCCGCAAGCGGACCGCATCCCGCGAGCGCCGCTTCGAACTGGTGCCGGTCGCAGAGCTGCTCGGCATTCGCGGCCTGCTCGACCGCGCCCCCGCCGGGCTGTCGGGCGGCGAGCGCCAGCGCGTCGCCATTGCGCGCGCGCTGCTGGCCTCGCCGCGCCTGCTGCTGATGGACGAACCGCTGGCGGCCCTCGACTACCGGCGCAAGCAGGAAATCCTGCCGTATCTGGAGCGCCTGCACGACACGCTCGCCATCCCCATCCTCTACGTGAGCCACGCCCCCGAAGAGGTGGCGCGCCTGGCCGACCACCTGGTGCTGCTGGACGAAGGCAACGTGGTCGCCTCGGGCCCGCTGAACGAGACGCTGGCGCGCGCCGACCTGCCGCCCATCTTCGCGCGCGACGCCGGCGTCGTGCTCGACACGGTCGTCGCCGCACACGAAGCGGACGAATTGTCGCGCCTCGATTTCGCCGGCGGCAAGCTGCTGGTCGGGCAGCGTGCGGAAGCGGTCGGCGCCCGCCTGCGCTGCCGCATCCTGGCGCGCGATGTCAGCCTGGCGCTCGACAGGCCGCAAGGCACCAGTATCGTCAACCTGCTGCGCGCCGAGGTCATTGCCATCACGGCCGCCGACGGCCCCGGCCAGGTACTGGTGCAGTTGCGTGTCGGTCCGACGCCGCTGCTGGCGCGTATCACGGCGCGTTCGCTGCGCGAGCTCGGCATCGTGCCGGGGCAGAATGTCTGGGCGCAGGTAAAAGGTGTGGCATTGTTGAATGGCTGATCGATCGGCGACTGGCATGATTTGATGCACATCAATGACCCAGGGCATGATGCGCCTTTATCGTGGATACGTCCTGAAAACAGGCGCCAAGTTCGCCGCGCACCGATGAAGAGTCCCGATAAACTGCTTGAACGCTTCCGTTCCCCCATCTACCTGATCTGTATTGTCCTGCTCGCCGCCTTCCATCTTTCCGTACATGCCGATCCTTCGAATCGCGCAGCCGTCGACGCGCGGCTGCTGACGCCTCGCCTGTACGCTTCGGGACAGCAGCCATCGTGGCTGGCTGCAGGACAAGCACAGATTGCCTTGCAGGTGCTGCGGGGCGCGCCGGCGCATGGGCTCGATCCGGCGTTCTATGGTGTCGCGGAGCTGGCGCGCAAGCTGGACAGTCTGGCGGACTCTACGGCCGCGGCCGCCTTCGAGCGCGACCTCAGCACCGCCATGTTGCAATATCTTGCCGATCTTCACTTCGGACGGACCGCCTCCGGCTACCGATCCTCGTCCGCGCTGTTGACCGAATTCGACCCCGTCGCGCATTTGGCCGATGCAGTGAAGCGCGGTCGCCTGCAGGAGGCCGTCGCCACGGCGGCACCGGCGATCCCGCTCTACCGGCGGGTCCAGGCGACGCTGGCCGACTATCGGGAGCTGGCCAGTCTGTATCCTTCGTGGCCGTCCCTTCCCTCCGTGCCTCGTGCCGGCCTGCACACGGGCGAGCACTACGAAGGTGCGGCGATGCTGCGCGAGCGCCTGAGCTTGCTGGGTGACCTGGACCCGGACGCCGACGTGGCCACCGGCAGCGACGTCGTGTTCGCGCCGGAACTTGCCGCCGGCGTCAGACGCTTCCAGTCGCGTCACGGATTACCGGAAAACGGGGTGCTGGGACCGCAGACCCGTGAAGCCATTTCGGTGCCGCTCAGCCATCGCGTGGCGCAACTTGCGCTCACGCTCGAAAGGCTGCGCTGGCTCCCGCCGCTCCGTCCGGGCCGCATCGTCGCCGTCAATCTGCCGGCGTACCGGCTGTGGGCTTTCGACACGCGCAACGGTGCCTCCGCACCGCTACTGGAAATGCGGGTCATCGTGGGGACGGCGGCCAGGACGCCGACCCCGCTGTTCATCGGTGAGATGCGCTACCTGGAAATCAACCCTTATTGGAACGTGCCACGCAGTATCGAGATGGGCGAGATCGTGCCCAAGCTCGTCCGCAATCCCTCCTATCTCAGGCAGAACGACATGGAACTGGTGTCACCGTCGGGCGAAGTCCTGCCGGAGGGCGCGGTCGATCCGCTCACGGTCCTGCGGACAGGCGGGGCGCGGGTGCGCCAGCGCCCAGGCGCCGGTAATGTGCTTGGCGCACTGAAGTTCGCGATGCCCAACCCGATGAACATCTACCTGCACTCGACCTCGGCGCAGGAGCTGTTCGACCGGACACGGCGCGACCTGAGCCACGGCTGTATCCGCGTGGAGCACCCGGACGAACTGGCGCAATTCGTACTGGCCGACGCAAGCAAGTGGAATGCAGAGAGCCTCGAGGCGGAGATCCGCAGCGGCCGGACACGCACTGTGACCCTGCCGGCGCCGGTGCCGGTCATCCTGTTCTACGCGACTGCGGTGAGCGACCGCCATGGCCGCCCACTATTTGCCAACGACATCTACGGCCGCGACGCGGAGCTGATTCGGGCGCTGGGGCTCACGAACTCAACATATTGATTCTTGATGGACTATTTACTGCTGAAACACTTCCACATGAGCTGCGCAGCCCTGTCGGGAAGCTTTTTCGTGCTGAGGGGAAGCTGGATGCTGACCGGCTCGCCCATGCTGATGCGGCGATGGGTGAAAACGCTGCCGCACCTCGTCGACACGCTGCTCCTCGCGTCGGCCCTGGGTCTGGCGGGCTGGTCGCACCAGTACCCTGGCCAGTTCCCGTGGCTGACGGCGAAGGTGCTTGCGCTGGTGGCCTACATCGTGCTCGGATCTGTCGCCCTGAAGTACGGGCCGAGCCTCTGGATCCGTGCTGCCGCCCTGCTGGCAGCGCTAGTGGTCTTTGCCTATATCGTCACGGTCGCCATCACCAGGAATCCTTTCCCTTTCGCGGCATCCTAGCCGGCAGCGCGGGCGAACTAGTACGGATGAACTAGTCGGAATACGCCTTCATGCGGAAGATAAAACCCAGTCTCGTCGATAGAATCAAGTTCAATAACCACGGCAGTTTCTGCCTTTACCCCTAGGAGAAGCCTCATGTACAAGACGATCGTCATGCACGTCGACGGGAGTAACCGGCAGGACGCCGTGCTGCGTGCCGCAAGCTTGCTGGCCAGGGAGTTCGACGCACATCTCGTCGGCAGTGCCGTCACCGGAATGTCATGGGCCGCTTATGCCTTGCTGGGTGGCCCGGTATATCCCGCATTGTTCGACGAGGCTTACGAGGCGCTCCGGGAGGCCGGCCGCGGCCGCCTGCACGCATTCGAGGATCGCGCACGCAGCCTTGGCGTGACATCGATCGAGACCCGGCTCGTGGAAGAAGAGGCCGGGTTCGCGCTGTTGTTGCAGGCCCGATTCAGCGACCTGATTGTCCTCGGCCAGGAAAACCCTGGCAGCCCGGCGTCGCCTGCGGACATGCCGGGCCTGCCCCAGCACGTGATACTGGGTGGCGCGCGTCCGGTCCTGGTGGTGCCTGGCAGCTGGGGTGGACAGAGCTTGACCGGAACTGCCGTCGTCGGCTGGGATGGGAGCATGCCCGCCGTCCGCGCCATCGCCGGCGCCCTGCCGCTGCTTCGGCGTGCGCGGGTTGTCAAGCTCGTTGTCGTCAATCCTTCACAGCAGCATCAATTGGGTGAGCCGGAACCGGGGGCGGACATGGCCGCCTACCTGGCCCGCCATGGGGTAGCGGTCGACGTCGTGGTAGAGCACGCGCCGGACGGTGCCGGTGAAGCATTGCTGGCACGCGCCGAGGGCGAAGAGGCAAGCTTGCTGGTTGCCGGCGCCTTCGGTCACTCCCGTTACCGCGAATGGGTGCTCGGCGGTGTCACGCGCGACCTGCTGCAGCGTGCCCGCGTTGCCGTCCTGTTCTCGCACTGATACCCGGCGCGCAACGCATGAACACACTACGGCCCGACATTCCCATCACCCTCGACCACGTCCCCGGGGACTTGCCAGGGGCGGCGCCGGCCGTCGACGCCAGCGCCGACATCGAAAGCCCTACCCGAACGGACCGGCTGCTGCATGCCGCGCTGGGCCGTATGACGGCGGGGATATCGATACCGGCGCTCACGCTCGCGTGGATGGATTGGGCGCTACACCTGGCGCAGTCGCCCGGAAAATGGGGACGCCTGACGGAAAAAGCCGCGCGCAAGGCGGCGCGCTTCGGCCATTATGCGGCTCACGCCCTCGCCGCCAACCCGGAACCGGTCATTGCTCCCTTGCCGCAAGACAGGCGCTTCAGCGGGGAGGACTGGCAACGCTGGCCGTTCAACCTGTTCCAGCAGGGTTTCCTGATGAACCAGCAGTGGTGGCACAACGTGACTACGGGGATCGGTGGCGTCTCGCCACATCACGAGCAGGTCGTGTCCTTCGTTGCGCGTCAGCTGCTCGACATGCTTTCGCCGGTCAACTTCGTGCCGACGAATCCGGAAGTACTGCGGGCGACGGCGGAGGAAGGCGGCCAGAACCTGGTGCGCGGTGCAGCCTACCTGATGGAAGATCTGCGCCGGCTGGCGACGGGGGAGCTGGCGGCCGGGACCGAAAATTTTATTCCGGGCAAACAAGTGGCGACGACGAGGGGCCAGGTCGTGCTGCGCAATCGCTTGATCGAACTGATCCAGTACGCGCCCGCCACGCCCGACGTGCACGCGGAGCCAGTGCTGATCGTGCCAGCCTGGATCATGAAATACTACATCCTTGACCTGTCGCCGCATAACTCGCTGGTGGACTACCTGGTGGAGCGTGGCCACACGGTCTTCATGATCTCCTGGCACAACCCGGGTGAAGCCGACCGCGATCTCGGCATGGAGGACTATCTGCACCTCGGCGTGTTCGCCGCACTCGACGCGGTCAGCATCATCGTGCCCGGCCGTAAGATCAACACCGTCGGCTATTGCCTGGGCGGCACCATGCTGGCGATTGCAGCGGCATGCATGGCGCGGCGGCGCGACACGCGCATCAACACGCTGACGCTGTTCGCAGCGCAGACGGACTTCACGGAAGCCGGCGAGCTCACCCTCTTCATCGACGACAGCGAAATCGACTGCCTCGAGAACATCATGTGGCGCCAGGGTTACCTGGAGACCCGGCAGATGGCGGGTGCGTTCCAGCTGCTGCGCTCCAACGACCTCATATGGTCGCGCGTGGTCAGCGAATACCTGCTCGGCCAGCGCCAGCCGATGAACGACCTGATGGCCTGGAACGCCGACGCCACGCGCATGCCCTACCGGATGCACAGCGGATACCTGCGTCGGCTGTTCCTGAAGAACGACCTGTTCGAAGGCCGCTTCTGCGTCGACGGCCAGCCGGTCGCCCTCGCAGACATCCGCGTCCCGACCTTCGTGGTAGCGACCGAGACCGATCATGTCGCGCCGTGGAAGTCGGTCTACAAGATCAACCTGGTCGCCGGCGACGTGACCTTCGTCCTCGCCAGCGGCGGCCACAACGCAGGGATCGTCAGCGAACCGGGGCACCGCAACCGCCGCTTCCGGATTGCGCGCCGAGTGGACGGCGGCACCTGGGTCACTCCCGACGAATGGGCAGCGGCAACCCCGGTGCAGGAAGGCTCGTGGTGGCCGGCCTGGGCGGACTGGCTCGACGCCGCCGGCAGCGGCCGCGCCGAGCCGCCGAAAATGGGCGCAACGGGGTATCCGCCGCTCGCGCCCGCGCCGGGGAGCTATGTCCTTGAACACTGACCCGGAACATCACATGGAAACGATTGAAAACCACACCTTTTCCGAGCTGGCGATCGGAAAGAGCGCGAGTCTGACGCGCACGCTGACGCAAGAGGACATCGAACTGTTCGCCGTCATGTCGGGCGACGTCAACCCTGCCCACCTCGACGAGGAATACGCCAGGAGCGACATGTTCCACAAGGTGGTCGCGCACGGCATGTGGAGCGGCGCGCTGATCTCCACGGTGCTCGGGACCCAGCTGCCGGGGCCGGGCACGATCTATCTCGGGCAGTCGCTGCGCTTCCTGAACCCGGTCTGCATCGGCGACAGGGTGACCGTCACGCTGACCGTGAAGGAGCTGCACCCCGAGAACCGGCATGTCACGCTCGACTGCCTGGTGAGCAACCAGCATGGCAAGCCGGTCGTGACGGGAACGGCGGAGATCATTGCGCCCGCCGAAAAAGTCTCGCGCCCGCGTGTTGCGTTGCCGGAGGTCCGCCTGCGCGAGCCCGGCGGCCGTTACCACGAGCTGCTGGCCGCCTCGAAGGATGTGCCGCGCGTGCGCACCGCGGTCGTCCATCCAGTGGACGCGGTATCGCTGCAGGGCGCCATCGAGGCGGCAAAGGAAGGATTGATCGTGCCCGTGCTGGTCGGCCCCGAAGCGAAGATTCGCAAGGCGGCCGAGCAGGCGGACCTCGACCTTGGCGGGATCGAACTGGTGCCCACGGAGCACAGCCATGCGGCCGCCGAGATGGCGGTCGCACTGGCGCGGGCCGGCAAGGTCGGTGCGCTGATGAAGGGCGCGCTGCATACGGATGAACTGATGCGTGCAGTGGTCGCGAAAGACACCGGCCTGCGCACTGGACGGCGCATCAGCCATGTGTTCGCAATGGACGTCCCATCCTATCCGCGGCCGCTCTTCATCACCGACGCCGCGATCAACGTTTACCCGACGCTCGAGGACAAGCGCGACATCGTGCAGAACGCGATCGACCTTGCACGGGCGCTTGGGATCGCCGCGCCGCGCGTGGCGATCCTGTCGGCGCTGGAGACGGTGTATCCGAAGATCGCTTCGACCATCGAGGCCGCCGCGCTGTGCAAGATGGCCGAGCGGGGCCAGATCAGCGGCGGCATCGTCGACGGCCCCATGGCCTTCGACCTGGCCGTGTCCGAAGCCGCAGCCAGGACCAAGGGTTTCGTCTCGCCGGTAGCGGGACAGGCCGACATCCTGCTCGTGCCCGACCTCGAAGCCGGCAACATGCTTGCCAAGCAGCTCGAATACCTGGCCGATGCCCAGGTCGCGGGCATCGTGCTCGGCGCGCGCGTGCCGATCATGCTGACCAGCCGTGCCGGCGGCTCCCTGGCCCGCCTCGCCTCGTGCGCCCTCGCCGCGCTGCTGATCCACCATCGATCCGCGCCGGCTCGCCTGGAGGCGCCATGAGCCGGGGATTCGTCTGCTTCAATGCCGGCTCATCCAGCCTCAAGTTCGCTGTGTACGTTGAACGAGACGGCGAACTGGCGCCTGCCAGCCATGGCAAAGTCGAGACAATCGGAGGCGCCTCAAAGCTGGTCGCCACACTACCGGACGGCATGCCGATCGAGGAACGCTCATTTGCCGGCGGGGCCGGCTATGCGGCCGCGCTAGCGGAGGTCATCGACTGGGTCGAACATCATCTCGCGCCGGCGCAGCTGTCGGCGGTCGGACACAGGGTGGTCCACGGTGGCAACCGGCATGCCGGGCCTGCGCTCGTTACCCCGGCCCTGCTGGCCGAGCTTGCGGCCTTGTCCCCGCTGGCCCCGCTTCACCAGCCGCATAACCTCGCGGCGATCGGTGCGATGGCGAGGCTGCATCCCGGCTTGCCGCAAGTCGCTTGTTTCGATACGGCGTTTCACCTCGACAGTCCACATGTCTCACGGCTCTATGCACTCCCACAAGAGCTGGCGAGCGATGAACTGGTGCGCTATGGCTTCCATGGCCTGTCCTACGAACACATTGCCGACGCGCTTGCTGCAATCGAGCCGCGCGCAAAGCCAGGCCACGGCGGTGGAAGTGGCGGCCGCGTGGTGGCCGCACACCTGGGAAGCGGCGCAAGCATGTGCGCGATGGTGGACGGCAGGAGCGTCGCCAGCACGATGGGCTTTTCCGCGCTGGACGGCCTGCCGATGGCCACCCGCTGCGGCAACATCGACCCGGGTTTGCTGCTCTATCTACAGCAGGAACGGCACATCGCACCCAAGGCCCTGGAGCGCATGCTCTACCACGGCGCCGGCCTGCTCGGCGTGTCTGGCATCAGCGGCGACATGCGCGAACTGTTGACGCGTCATGAGCCGTCGGCGCGTGATGCGATCGACCTGTTCGTGTATCGCATCGGGCGTGAGCTCGGATCACTGACCGCTGCAGCCGGCGGGCTGGACGTGCTGGTCTTCTCGGGCGGTATCGGCGAACATGCCGCCGAGATCCGGGCGCGGGTATGCGAGCAGGCGGCCTGGCTGGGCGTACGGCTGGACTCTGCCGCGAACGCGGCAGGCGGTCCGCGACTGCATGCGCCTGACAGCGCAGTAGCGGTATGGATCATACCTGCGGACGAAGAGCGGGTCATCGCTCTCCAGACGCGGGCCGTGCTGGACAGTTCCGCTTGATTGCGATTTGGAGAACGACATGCAAACGACACACTGGAATTCGGAATTCATTCTCGGTCAAAAGACTCTCGACGCTGCGCACCGCGGCCTGTTCGTCGCACTGGCGCGGCTTGCGGCGCTACCGAAGGAGGGGTTTGCAAAAAGCTTCGAAGATACCGTTGCGGCAGTCGAGCGCGATTTCCGCGGCGAGGAAGCCTTGATGGAGCGTCTTGACGACGAAAATCTGGCGGCTCATCGCGAACAGCATGCTCGGGTGTTGTCCGGCCTGCACCACGCGGCTGCCGCGCTGGCCGAGGGCGACAGCGAGGTGGCGCACCAAGCGATTTTCCTGCTGGGAGAGTGGTTACCGCTGCATATCACTACAATGGACAGAGCCCTCGCTGAGTCGGTGGCACGGGCGCGACGGGCACCACATCATTTGCCCGCTGAGTAGTCCGTCGCGCGACCTGGGCGATTTCTCAATGATGAGTCTTGTATGAGTGCCCCGCTCCTGAGGGCAGACTTGGCTTGCCGACGCACGTGCAGCGTTACTTGCTCCTTGTACTCAAGGATGGCCAGCCGATGGTGGCCAGTATGCACTTTCGTGCTGCCTGTGGACCACCATACCGCCGCTTGAAAATGCAGGTCCTACAGATGTTGGGGGGGTTTATTGGGGGGTTAAGCGGCGAATGGACGAAAAAAAGCCCCATTTTCAGGGGCTTTTCTCTTTAACTTGGCGGAGGCGGTGGGATTCGAACCCACGATACAGGTTTAAGCCCGTATGCTTCCTTAGCAGGGAAGTGCCTTCGGCCACTCGGCCACGCCTCCAGTCAGCTCTTAACAGTGTTGCTCGTTGTCGCTGAGTGCACGCATATTAATGGCCACACTTCATTTGGTCAAGGAAGCACGGCCAAAATTGTTGAAAAAGTTAAGCTTTCTCCAGATCAAACGCTTTATGCAGGGCGCGTACGGCCAGCTCCATGTATTTTTCGTCGATGAGGACCGAAATCTTGATCTCGGAGGTCGAGATCATCATGATGTTGATGCCCTCTTCCGCCAGGGTGCGGAACATCTGCGAGGCCACGCCGACGTGGCTGCGCATGCCGACGCCGACCGCCGACACCTTCGACACCTTGGCGTCGCCCAGCAGGCGGGTGAAGCCCAGGCTTTCCTTGTTCTCTTCCAGCACGGTCATCGCGCGCTGGTAGTCGTTGCGCGACACGGTGAACGTGAAGTCGGTTTTACCGTCGACCGACACGTTCTGTATGATCATGTCGACTTCGATGTTGGCGTCCGAGACCGGGCCGAGGATGTGGAACGCGACGCCCGGCTTGTCGGGCACGCCCAGGACGGTGATTTTGGCTTCATCGCGGTGGAAGGCGATGCCGGAGATGACGGCTTGTTCCATATTGCTTTCTTCCTCAAACGAAATCAGGGTGCCCGAGTTGGCTTCTTCCTCGAGCGGCATCAGGGGGTCGGTCAGCGACGACAGCACGCGCGTCGGGACGCGGTAGTTGCCGGCGAATTCCACGGAGCGGGTCTGCAGGACCTTCGAGCCCAGCGAGGCCAGCTCCAGCATTTCTTCGAACGTGATCTTGGACAGGCGGCGCGCCTCGTCCACCACGCGCGGGTCGGTCGTGTAGACGCCGTCGACGTCGGTGTAGATCAGGCACTCGTCGGCCTTCATCGCCGCCGCGATCGCCACCGCCGAGGTGTCCGAGCCGCCGCGGCCCAGCGTCGAGATATTGCCGTCCTCGTCCATGCCCTGGAAACCGGTGATGATCACGATCCTACCCGCGTCCAGGTCGGCGCGCACGCGCGTGTCGTCGATCGACTGGATGCGCGCCTTGGTGAAGGCGGAGTCGGTGCGGATGCCCACTTGCCATCCGGTATAGGACACGGCGTCCTTGCCGCGCGCCAGCAGCGCCATCGCCAGCAGGCCGACGGAAACCTGCTCACCGGTCGAGGCGATCATGTCCAGTTCGCGCGGGTCCGGCTGCGCCATGATTTCCTTGGCCAGGCCAATCAGGCGGTTGGTTTCGCCGGACATTGCCGACGGAACGACGACGATCTTGTGGCCGGCATCGTGCCATTTGGCGACGCGTGCCGCGACATTCTTGATGCGGTCCGTCGATCCCATCGACGTGCCGCCGTATTTGTGGACTATTAAAGCCATGACAGTGGGGGTTTCCGCTTGTAAAAAATAGAAGGGGTCTTAAACTCTACATGCTGCGGTGCAAAATCACAAGCCGTTGGGTGGCGAAAGCTATACCAAATCGGAATATGGTAATGCAGAAAGGGCATATTATCGCCTTTTCTGCGCGTCTTTACACGGCTTGCCAGCGCAGGGCGATGCGCCCTTCCCCTTCGGACAGCCGGCGGCAGTCCATCCCCAGCCCGGCGGCGAACAGCAGCTCGACGCCGCTGCTGACGATCGGCAGGCGCGAGCGTTCCCAGACCGGCACGTTCGCCGCCTGGAACAATTGCTTGAGGCCGCGGGTCGGGCGCTTCGGCGCCAGCTTCAGGCGCTCGCCGCCCTTGCGGAAGTCGATCTCCAGTTCCCTGCCCGCCAGCCAGGCAGGATCGAGCCCGTAGCCCACGGCGTCGAAATGCAGCACTCCGCCATAGTCCGGGAAGGCCATGCTGGCCTCGCCGCGCCAGGTAAAGGCCTGGGCATGCTTGACGATGATGCCTTCGTCGTCGGGATCGCGCAGGCCGGCGAGGTCCGGCTGCTTCGGCACCAGGTACAGGCGGTCGCGATGGCGGCGCGCGTCGACTTCCGGGTGGGAGACCAGCGGCTGCGCATCCTCGCGCGCCGACATCAGCTGCGCCACCATCTGTTCCAGCCATGCCGTCGACGGCATGCCGAGCCCGCGGCGCGAGAACCAGTGGCGCAGCAGGTTGTTGATCCGGTCCACGCTCAGTTTGCGCAGCCTGGCCAGGTCGATCGCCTCATCCACCAGGCAGGCAGCCAGGTCCTGCTCCGCCAGCTCGTCCAGCAGGCGCTGGGCCGACTGCGCGTGCGCGCTGCTGCGCGCGATGCGGCGCTGGAAGCCGGGGAAAGCCTGGGCCAGCACCGGCATCACCTGGTGGCGCAAGGCGTTGCGGGCGTAGCGCGGGTCGCTGTTCGATTCGTCCTCGACCCAGCCGATCCGGCGCTCCTCGGCGCAGGCCTCCAGTTCGGCGCGCGCGACATCGAGCAGCGGACGCGCCATCACGAGTTTGTCGTCGCCGAGCAGGGTCCGGGCGCGGTTCGACGCATCCATGCCGGACAGGCCGGCCGGGCCGGAGCCGCGCAGCAGTTGCAGCAGCACGGTCTCGGCCTGGTCGTCGAGGTGGTGGGCGGTCAGCAGCAGGTCGACGCCGTGCGCGCGGCACATCTCGCCGAGCGCCGCGTAGCGCTGCTTGCGGGCGGCGGCTTCGACGCCGCTCCTGCCCTTCTCGACCGTGACGTCGCGCTGGTCGAACACGACGCCCAGCGCGGCGGCGGCGGCAGCGCAATGCGCGCCCCAGGCATCGGCGTTCGGGCTCAGGCCGTGGTGGACGTGGAAGGCGAACAGCGGCAGGCCGGCGGCACTGGCGGCTTGATGCGCCAGGTGCAGCAGTACCATGGAATCGAGGCCGCCGCTGAGGGCGACCGCGATGCGGGACGGGGAGTAGGCTGAACGCAGGGCACCGAAGGCCTGCGTGAAGGATGCCGCCGCGGAGGCGGCCGGACCGGAGGATGTGTCCGGTCCGTTCTTGCGAGGGTTCACTCTTCGCGCGGGGTCATTTCCTTGAATTTGCCGTAGGCCATCAGCTTGGCGTGACGGGCCTCGAGCAGATCCTTGGTCTTCATGCCCTGGAACTGGCGCAGGGTGTCGGCCAGCGCGCGCTTCAGGCCCTGGGCCATGGCGGCCGGGTCGCGGTGGGCGCCGCCCAGCGGTTCGCTGACGATCTTGTCGATCAGGCCGATGGCCTTCAGGCGGTGTGCGGTCAGGCCCAGTGCGTCGGCGGCTTCGGCGGCGCGCTCCGAGGTCTTCCACAGGATCGAGGCGCAGCCTTCCGGCGAGATCACCGAGTAGGTCGCGTACTGCAGCATCAGCACGGCGTCGCCGACGGCGATCGCCAGCGCACCGCCCGAGCCGCCTTCGCCAATGATGGTGGCGATCAGCGGCACTTTCAGTTCGGCCATGACGTACAGGTTATGGCCGATCGCTTCGGACTGGCCGCGCTCTTCGGCGTCGATGCCCGGGAAGGCGCCCGGGGTATCGACGAAGGTGAAGATCGGCAGGTTGAATTTCTCGGCCAGCTTCATCAGGCGCATCGCCTTGCGATAGCCTTCGGGCTTCGGCATGCCGAAGTTGCGCATCGCGCGTTCCTTGGTGTCGCGGCCCTTCTGGTGGCCGATCACCATGCAGGACTGGCCGTTGAAACGCGCCAGGCCGCCGATGATCGACTGGTCGTCCGCGAAGGTACGGTCGCCGTGCAGCTCATGGAAGTCGGTGAAGATCGCGTTCACGTAGTCCATCGTGTACGGGCGCTGCGGGTGGCGCGCGATCTGGGAAACCTGCCATGGCGTCAGCTTGGCATAGATGTCTTTCGTCAGTTGCTGGCTCTTCTTGGCCAGGCGGTCGATCTCTTCCGAGATGTCGACCGCGGAATCGTCCTGCACGAAACGCAGCTCTTCAATTTTGGAATCGAGCTCGGCGATCGGCTGTTCAAAACTGAGGAAAGTTGTTTTACTCATCGTAACTCCGGTTATTCTTGTGGCCCCGCAATGGTGGCGATGCGGCAGCAAAGGCGTATTTTAACCCGGAATAGGGTCCAGACTACGCCATAAATACCATGTGGCAACCGTTCGCCAGGGTTCCCAGTTCGCCGCCACCTCGCGCGCATCGCTGCGCGAGACGGGCTCGCCCGAGAAATAGTTCTGGCTGATGCCCTGGATCAGGCCGGCATCGTCGAGGGGCAAGACGTTCGGCCTGAGCAGATTAAATATCAAAAACATCTCCGCTGTCCAGCGGGTGATGCCGCGGATCCGGACCAGTTCGGCGATCACGGCTTCGTCATCCATTTCCGACCATTGGTCTGCATGCACGCGCTTGGCCTTGAAGTGGTCGGCCAGGTCGAGGATGTATTCGGTCTTGCGCTTCGACAGGCCGCAGGCGGACAATTGCTCCGGTCCGGCCTTGATCACCTGGGCCGGCGTCATCTTCGGGCACAGTTCGCGCAGCTTGCCCCAGGCGCCTTCCGCGGCCTTGACCGTGACCTGCTGGCCGACGATCGAGCGGGCCAGGGTCGTGAACGGATCCGGATGGCCGCGCAAGTGCATCTCGTCGAACTGCGGGATCAGCTTGTTCATGATGCGGTCCCGCCGCATGAGCTCGGCCTTCGCCTCCGCCCAGTAGGGGGGAACGTCAGGCAATGCGGGGGCCACGCCCATGTTGTCCTTGGAAAGTGCCATTCCGGATCGATGCGCGTCAGGCGCGGCGCCAGTTGGTCGTGCCGTCGGGCTTGTCTTCGAGCACGATGCCGGCAGCGGTCAGCTCGGCGCGGATGGCGTCGGCCTCGGCGAAGTTGCGCGCCTTCTTGGCGGCGGCGCGGCGGGCGATGGCGTCATCGATGCCGGCTTCGGTCATGCCGCCCTCGCCCGGCGTGCCCGCCCGCAGGAATTGCTGGGGCGAGCGCTCGAGCAGGCCCAGCACGCCGGCCAGGGCCTTCAGCTGGTGCGCATCCTTGATCGACTTCGTACGGTTGACCTCGCTGGCCAGGTTGAACAGCTCGGCCACCGCCAGCGGCGTGTTGAAATCGTCGTCCATCGCTTCGCGGAAGCGGACCGCATGCGCTTCGCTCCAGTCGACCGCCGGCGTGTCAACGCCCAGCTCGACGTCGGCCAGGGCCGTGTACAGGCGGGTCAGCGCGCCCTTGGCATCGTCGATGTGGGCGTCCGAGTAATTCAGCGGGCTGCGGTAGTGGGCGCGCAGGATGAAGAAGCGGATCACTTCCGCATCGTATTTCTTCAGCACGTCGCGGATCGTGAAGAAATTGCCCAGCGATTTGGACATCTTCTCGTTATCCACGCGCACAAAGCCGTTGTGGATCCAGTAGTTCGCCATCGGCGGTCCGAAGGCGCCTTCCGATTGGGCGATCTCGTTCTCGTGGTGCGGGAACTGCAGGTCGGCGCCGCCGCCGTGGATGTCGAAATGTTCGCCCAGCAGCGCGCAGGACATGGCCGAGCATTCGATGTGCCAGCCCGGGCGGCCGATGCCCCACTTGGAGTCCCATTTGGCTTCGGCCGGCTCGGATTCCTTGCCGGCCTTCCACAGCACGAAGTCGAGCGGATCGCGCTTGCCGGTGTTGACGTCGACGCGCTCGCCGGCGCGCAGGTCGTCCAGCGACTTGCCGGACAGCTTGCCGTAGCCCGGGAATTCGCGCACGGCGTAGTTGACGTCGCCATCGTCGCCCTTGTAGGCCAGGCCTTTCTGCTCCAGCTTCTCGATAATCGACAGCATGTGCGGCACGTGCTCGGTGGCGCGCGGCGCGAAGTCCGGCGCCAGGATGCCCAGGGCGGCCGTGTCCTCGTCCATCGCCTTGATGAAGCGGGTGGTCAGCTGGGACATGGTTTCGCCGTTCTCGACGGCGCGCCTGATGATCTTGTCGTCGATGTCGGTGATGTTGCGGACATACTTGACCTCGTAGCCCGAGGCCTTGAACCAGCGGTAGATGACGTCGAACGCCATCATCATCCGGGCGTGACCGACGTGGCAGTAATCGTAGACCGTCATCCCGCACACGTACATGTTGATCTTGCCGGGCTGGAGGGGAACGAATACCTGCTTGTCACGCGCGAGCGTGTTGTAGATCTTTAGTTGGCTCATCGGATGGTGTTCTGGATGGTTGGAGCTTGACGCTCGGACGCAGCGCTGCAAGGCAGCGTGCCGGGGATGTGGCACCCGTCGCGACCGTCAGGACCTGATTATCGTGCTAATTTGATAAAATCAACAGTCCGTCGCAAAGTATAGCATTGATAAAATCCTGACTGGCCGCATATGCCACAGGTTTATTTTTCTGCAAAGCTCTTGACATCACCTTGCGTATTCACAGAGAGGAAGCCACGATGCACATCATGAAACCGTCCCGCCCCCGCCTGCTGGCCCGTGCCGTGGCCATCTCCACGGTCGCCGCCGGCGCCCTGCTGCTGTCGACCGCGGCCTGGGCGGCCGATCCCCAGGTCTCGCTGAAAACCTCGATGGGCGAGATCGTGCTGGAACTGAACCAGGAAAAAGCACCGAAGACCGTCGACAACTTCCTCCAGTACGTCAAATCGGGATTCTACAAGGGCACGGTATTCCACCGCGTGATCGACGGCTTCATGATCCAGGCCGGCGGCATGGACGCGCAACTGCATGGCCGCAAGACCCGTCCGCCCATCAAGAACGAATCGGACAACGGCTTGTCGAACGCTGCCTATACGGTCGCGATGGCGCGCGAAGCGGCGCCGGACACGGCCACCTCGCAGTTCTTCATCAACGTGGTCGACAATCCGGGCCTGGACTTCCCGAACATGAACGGTTCCGGCTACACGGTGTTCGGCAAGGTCGTCAAGGGCCAGGAAGTGGTCGACAAGATCAAGGGCGTGCTGGTGGACGACGTGCGCGGCATGGAGAACGTGCCGGTCACGCCTGTCGTGATCAAGTCCGCGAGCATCGTCAAAGCGAAGTAAAATACCGAACTCTTAACAATAAGGCACAGGACAAACCATGACCACCGTACTCATGACCACCAACAAGGGCAACATCAAGATCGAACTCGACGACGCGGCTGCGCCGAAGACCGTTGCCAACTTCGTGGAATACGTCAACAAGGGTCACTTCACCAACACGATCTTCCACCGCGTGATCAAGGACTTCATGATCCAGGGCGGCGGTTTCGAGCCGAACATGTCGCAGAAACCGGCCGAGAAGACCGTCGAGAACGAAGCCAAGAACGGCCTGAAGAACGACAAGTACACGATCGCAATGGCCCGCACCATGGCCCCGCACTCGGCCTCGGCCCAGTTCTTCATCAACACCAAGAACAACGACTTCCTGAACTACCCGGGCCAGGACGGCTGGGGCTACGCCGTGTTCGGCAAGGTCGTCGAAGGCCAGGACGTGGTCGACCAGATCAACGCCGTCAAGACCGGCCGCTCGGGCATGCACTCGGACGTGCCGGCCGAAGCCGTGATCATCGAGAAAGCAGAGATCGTCTAATTAGTCTGATTAACAAGTAGCGCGTGGGCAGTCCACAGCAATATATGAACAGTCCCACGCGCACGCTTGCGCTCTTCATTTCCGACCTGCACCTGCAGGAATCGCATCCGCGCACGGCCGAGGCCTTCTTCCGCTTCCTGTCCGAGCGCGCATCCAAAGCCGAAGCGCTCTACCTGCTCGGCGACATCTTCGAATACTGGGCCGGCGACGACGATCTCGCCACGCCCTTCCACCAGCGCATCATCCAGGCGCTGCGCGGGCTGGCCGACCGAGGCGTGGCCGTGTACTGGATGGCGGGCAACCGCGACTTCCTGGTCGGCCAGGATTTCGCCCGCGCCGCCGGGCTGGTCCTGCTGCCCGATCCCCACGTCGCCATCATCGGCGGGCAAAAGCTCGTGCTGGCGCACGGCGACGCCCAGTGCACCGACGACACGAAATACATGGCCTTCCGCGCCCAGGTGCGCGACCCGGCCTGGCAGCAGCAGTTCCTGGCCATGCCGCTGGCGCAGCGCAAGGCCATCATCGCCGGGCTGCGCGAAGGCAGCCGCCAGGCGCATGGCGAAAAATCCTACGAGATCATGGATGTGACCGCGGACGCCGTAGCGGCCCTGCATGAGGCCAGCGGCGCGGACGTCATCATCCACGGCCACACCCACCGCCCCGCCCTGCACCATGATGCCGCCGGCGCACGCCGCCGCTACGTGCTGCCGGACTGGGAACTCGACCTTGAACCGGCGCGCGGCGGCTGGATCGCGATCGACGCGGACGGCCGCATCACCCGCCACGGCGTCGACGGCCAGGTCCTGTAGCCCTCCTCCTCTCCTCGAACGGTCTTGTTCAAATTCCGTGTTGACACCTTTAAAACCGGTGTTATACTTCACTACAACACCACCGCAATACAGCACCAATGCAACACCCACCAACGAGGAGGCAGGCATGGTTCCACCCATCTGCACCACAACACATAGGAGCCGGCAATGACAATCGGCTGGAATGACAACGCGCCGATCTATCGGCAATTGAAAGAGAAAGTGATCGGCATGATGCTCGACGGCGCGCTCAAGGCCGGCGATCCGCTGCCCTCGGTGCGCCAGGTGGCCGCCGAGTACCAGCTGAATCCGATCACGGTCTCGAAGGCTTACCAGGAACTGGTCGACGACAACTTAGTAGAAAAACGAAGGGGGATCGGTATGTATGTCACTGAAGGCGCCAGCGAAAAACTGCTGGCAAGCGAACGCGAACGCTTCCTGCGCGAGGAATGGCCGGCGATGCTGGAACGGATCCGCCGTCTCGGCCTGAATGTCGACCTGTTGATGCGCGACCAGCCGCTGGGCAGCGAACACGGAGGCCAGGCATGAGCGCCGTCGTTTCCGCCAGGGGCCTGGCCAAGCGCTACGGCAAGCGCGTCGCCGTCGACGGCATCGACTTCGACATCCCCGCCGGCCGCATCGTCGGCCTGATCGGCCCGAACGGTTCGGGCAAGACCACCACCCTGAAGGCCGCCCTGGGCCTGATCCCCTTCGACGGCCAGCTGTCGGTGCTGGGCTTCGACCCGCGCACCCAGCGCGACGACCTGATGCAGGACGTCTGCTTCATCGCCGACGTCGCCATCCTGCCGCGCTGGATGCGCGTGAAGGATGCGATCGACTTCGTGCAGGGCGTGCATCCGCGCTTCAACCGCGAAAAGGCGGAGCGCTACATCGCCAACACCAAGCTCAAGCCGACCATGAAGGTCAAGGAGATGTCCAAGGGCATGATCGTGCAGCTGCACCTGGCGCTGGTGATGGCCATCGACGCCAAGCTGCTGGTGCTGGACGAGCCGACCCTGGGCCTGGACATCATCTACCGCAAGCAGTTCTACCAGAACCTGCTGGAAGACTATTTTGACGAACACAAGACCATCGTCATCACCACCCACCAGGTCGAGGAAGTCGAGCATATCCTGACCGACCTGATGTTCATCCGCGAAGGCAAGATCGTGCTGGCCGCCTCGATGGAAGAAATCGGCGAGCGCTATGTCGAGGTGATGGTCTCGCACGACAAGATCAGCGCCGCCAACGCGCTGTCGCCGATCGACCGCCGCACCGTGTTCGGCAAGGCCGTGATGCTGTTCGACTCTGCCGCGCCGGGCAGCGCCTCGCGCCAGCAGCTCGCCGCCCTCGGCGAAACCCGCAACCCCAGCGTCGCCGACCTGTTCGTGGCGACCATGAAAGGAACCTACGCATGAACCCCGTCACCATGAAATGGCTGCTCCGCCGCGAATTCTGGGAGCACAAGGGATCGATGTTCTGGGCCCAGCTGGTCGTGGGAGCGGTGCTGGTGCTGTTCGTCGGCGGTTCGCTGGTCTACGGCCTGGCCATGCACGGCGCGCCGGGCCACATGATTGTCAACGGCCGCACGGTCAGCCACGGCACCCTCGCCGCGGCGATGCCGCCCTTCATGGCGGCGAAAGTGGCGAATATCGCCAGCGGCATGTACCTGGCCGCCGGCGCGCCGCTGATGCTGCTGATGACCGCGACCCTGTTCTTCTACTGCCTGGGCGCGCTGTACGACGAGCGCCGCGACCGCAGCATCCTGTTCTGGAAATCGCTGCCGGTTTCCGACGGCATGACCGTGCTGTCGAAAGTGCTCACCGCCGCCTGCGTGGCGCCGCTGATCACGATGGCCTTCGCGTTCGCGGTCTCGCTGGCCCTGCTGCTGATCGGCTGCGCCATCATGGCGACCGGCGGCGTGAACATGTTCGGCCTGGTCCTCTCCTCGCCGGACCTCTACCTGCAGCCGCTGCGCCTGGCCGCGCTGCTGCCGGTGTACGCGATCTGGGCCCTGCCGACCATCGGCTGGCTGCTGCTGGTGTCGAGCTGGGCCAAGACCAAGCCCTTCCTGTGGGCGGTCGGCGTGCCCCTGATGACGATCCTGCTGGCGAAGTGGATCAGCATGGCGCTGGGCGGTTTCGAACATGATGCGCTGAACGTGCAATGGCTGGCCAACGAAGTGGTCGGCCGCGCCCTCGGCGGCCTGATCCCGGGCATCTGGTTCTCGTTCACAGGCATCCCGCCCGAACTGCACCCGACCAACGACGGCGTCGACATGCAGGGCCTGTTCGCGGCCTCCTGGATGACCCTCGCCACCGCCAAGGCCTGGATCGGCGCGCTGATCGGCGCCGCAATGATCTTCGGCGCGATCCGCCTGCGCCGCTGGCGCGACGAAGGCTGAGGGAAGGCATGCGAGTTCTCGGTCCCTCGCTGGTGCTGGGCATTGCCTTGTGGAGTGGCGCCGCCGGCGCCGCTGCGCAGGACAGGGAGCCGGGCACGGTCCACGTCAACGGCATCAAGAACCCCGAGACGCACGCCTACCGCGCCATCGTCGCCGGCCTCGACGCGTTCGAGAACCAGCACGCGCTGGCCCCTGGCGTGCCCCGGCTACTGTTCCAGGCACGCACCCGGGGCGGCTTGCCGCTGCCCGAAGCACTGCTGAAAGGGACCGCCGGCGCCGAGCCGCTGGGCGCCAGGCTTTCCGGCGACGACGGTTACGCGCTGCCCCTGGCGCTCGACGCCGACGGCCGTTTCCAGGTGCCGCGCAGCCAGCCGGCCCTGGATGCGGACGCCGAACTGCGCCTGAGCGGGAAGCGCGGCGAGGTCCGGGTCTGGCCCTACGTGCGTTCGCCCGGCCTTGCCGAGAACCAGCTCCGCCTGGGCGACATCCGCCTCGAATGCCAGGTCTTCGTCGCGATCGCCAAGAAGGAAGCGCCGCTGCACATCGTCCTGCTCGGGAACACGCTCATGCTGGGTGCCGACTGGTGCGCCTTCCTGAAGGATGAGGACCGCGCCTGGGACGTCCCGATGCCGGCCACGCTCGGCGCGGCGGTCCTGCGCGAAGGCCAACGCAGTGCCGCCCTGCGCGTCAAGGGGCGGAAATTCGAAATCCCGGTCGGCGATACGAGCTGGAGCAACGACGCGATCGTCGAAGTCGAGTTCGCCGGCAACACCCCTGCCACCCCAGCCACGAAAGCATCCGTACCGTGAACATCATCGCTTCCCTGCGCCCCGCCCTGCTCCTGCTGCCGGTCGCGCTGGCCGCTGCCCTCCCCGCCCACGCCGCCCCGGACAAGGACGAGGCGGCCACCGTCCACGTCAACGCCGTCAAGAACCCGGAGCTGCACAGCTATCGCGCCGTCGTGGCGGGGCTCGACAAGTTCGACCAGATGCACGCGCTGGCGCCGAACGTGCCGCAGCTGCGCTTCCAGGTCCAGGCGCGGCGCGGCAAGCCCCTGGGCGCCGAGCCGCTGGTGGCGCGCATCGCCGCCGACGACTTTTCGATTCCCCTCGCGCTCGACCAGGACCTGCGCTTTTCCGTGCCGCGCAGCCAGGCTGCCTACGACGCCAGGGCCGAGCTGGTCCTCAACCGCAAGAAGCAAGAGGCCCGGTTCGAGACCCATGTGCGCACGCCGGGCCTGGCCGACAACCAGTTCCGGATGGGTGACGTGCGCCTCGATTGCCAGGTCAAGATCGCAATCGGCAAGGAAGAGATTCCGTTCTGGGCAAACGCCCTGGTCAACAGCATCCTGCTGACTACCGACTGGTGCTCGTGGTTCAAGGGCGAGACGCCGAAGGGCGGCGACCGCACCTGGTCGCGCGAGGCAGCCGCCAGCCTGAGCGCGGCGACGCTGCGCGAGGGCGAACGCACGCTGGCGCTGAAGGTCGACGGCAGATCGTTCCGGGTGCCGATCGGCGATACCAGCTGGGGCGACGATGCCATCGTCGAGCTGGAATACGCGCCCGCGACCGAGCCGGAGGTCGCTCCCCGCGCGGACACCATGGACCTGATGGAGCGGGTGACGCCATGAAGGCAGCCCTCCTGCCGCTGCTGGCGGCGCTGGCCGGCGCCGCACTTCCCGGCGCGGCAAGGGCCGCCGACGCGCATGCCGCGACCGTGAACGTGAACGGCATCAGGGATCCGGAAATGCGCTCCTACCGCAGCATCTGGGCCGGCTTCGACGCCTTCGACGCGCACCATGCGCTGGCGCCGCAGGCGGCGCTGCGCTTCCGCCTGATCCGGCCCGACGGCAAGCCGGCCGGCGCCGAAGACGGTCTGGCGCTGCGGCTGGCAAGCGACGACATCTCGGTGCCGGTTCCGATCGGCGCCGACGGCATGCTCGACATCGCACGCAGCCGGGCCGCCTACGATGCCGACGCCAGCTTCATCCTGAACCAGAAGAGCGGCCTGTTCAGTGCGCGCCCCGAGATCCGCACGCCGGGCCTGCCCGCGAACGTGCGCCGCCTGGGCGATTTGCGTCTCGAATGCCGGGTATCGGTGGCGATCGTCAAGGAGCAGATGTCCTTCGTGACGAGGGCGGCGATCAACACCTTGATGCTGGGTTCGGACTGGTGCGGCAAGAAGGACATGCAGGCTGCCTATCCCGCCGAACGGGAGCTCGGCGGCGCGACCATCCGCCACGGCGGACGATCGGCGGAGCTGGACCTGGACGGCCGGACCTACATGGCCCCGCTCGGGCGCCAGGACTGGCCGGACGACGCGCTGATCGAACTGCGCTACGAGCCGCTGTAAAGCGCGGGCCGCGCTTATTCGAACTGCTGGCGGAAGGCCGCGAACTGCGCCCTGAGTTCGTCGACTTCGGCGCGCAGGGCCGCGACTTCCTGCTCCAGCTGGGCCGTGCGCCCGCCGCCCGAAGACGGGCTGGCCGAGGACGCCGCATCCGCGCGCGCGACGTCGATCTCGCCGCCCAGCAGCTGGCCGTAGCGCGGCTCCTTGGTGCCGGGCGCGCGCTCCAGCCGCGCCACCAGCGGCGGGTATTTATCGATCAGGAACTGCAGCGCGCTTTCCGCCTCGGCCACCGACTTGAACTCATGCAGGCGCCCGCTGCGCGAGCGGATCTCGCCGGCGGTCTGCAGGCCGCGCAGCATCAGCACGGTGAGCACGGCCAGCTTGTCCTGCTCCAGCGACCACTTGATGCGCATCCGGTGCTCGTACTTGATCACACGCGCGCCGGCCTGCGACATGCTGCCCACCAGCTTGCGCTGCATGAGGCGCTGCAAGGTGTCGTGGACCACGTCCTCGGACAGCTGCATCACCGGATCGCGGCTAGACAGCTGGTTGCAGCCGTTCATGACCGCATTCAGCGACAGCGGATAATTGTCGGGCGTGAGGGCTTCTTTTTCGGCGAGCACGGCCAGCACGCGGACCTCGTTGGGGTCCAGGCTTGATGCGGGATCGAAACCGGCAGGGATGTCGTCTTGGCTCATTTGCTCAATTGATTATTTAAATTACTCATTCGACCAGCCGGTTGAGCTGAGCCTGGTCGAGCTTGTCGTTCTCGGCAAGGCCCGCGCAGGAGATGCCGGCCCCCTTGATGGTCGAGCACAGGCGCTCGATCTGCTCATCCTGCTGGGCCACGTGGTTGATCAGGTTGCGCAGGGCCTTCGACAGCGGATCGTCGCCGTTCGGCGTGACGCCGTAGGCCGCGAACATCTGGGCGCTCCGCGTCTGGTCTTCCTTGCGCACGATGTGGGCCGGGTTGCCGACCGCCGTGGCGCCGGCCGGGACCGGCTTGACCACCACCGCGTTCGAACCGATCTTGGCGTATTCGCCAACCGTGAACGCGCCCAGCACCTGGGCGCCGGCGCCGACGATCACGCCGCGCTCGAGCGTCGGGTGGCGCTTGGTGCCGGCCACCAGGGTGGTGCCGCCCAGGGTCACGCCCTGGTAGATGGTGCAGTCGTCGCCGACCACGGCGGTTTCGCCGATCACCACGCCGAAGCCGTGATCGATGAAGACGCGGCGGCCGATGGTCGCGCCGGGGTGGATTTCGATGCCGGTGATGATGCGGGCGAGGTAGGAGATGAAGCGGCCGAGCCACTTCAGGCCGGCCTGCCAGCAGGCGTGCGCCCAGCCGTGCATGACGACCGCGTGCAGGCCCGGGTAACAGGTGAGCACCTCCCAGCCGTTGCGGGCGGCCGGGTCACGTTCGATGATGCTCTTGATATCTTCGCGCAGCTTGGAAAACATAGGGGTAAGGCGTTGGCAGAACAGACAGCATGGTAGCCTATCCGCGCCTTCCCCGCTTGCGATGCCTTTACGGCCGGCTTACTGCCGGGGCTCGCGCGCCATGCGCTGGCGGCGCGCCTCGTACAGGCAGACGCCCGAGGCCACGGACACGTTCAGGCTCTCGACCGAGCCGAACATCGGAATGCTGACCAGCACGTCGCAGGTTTCGCGGGTCAGGCGCCGCATGCCCTCGCCTTCCGACCCCATCACCAGCGCGGTCGGGCCGGTGAAATCGCCTTCGTACAGGCCCTTGTCGGCGTCGTCGGAAGTACCGATCAGCCAGACGCCGCGTTCCTTCAGGTCGCGCATGGTGCGCGCCAGGTTGGTCACGGTGATGTAGGGGACGGTCTCGGCGGCGCCACTGGCGACCTTGGCGGCGGTGGCGTTCAGGCCGACCGAGCGGTCCTTCGGCGCAATCACGGCATGCGCGCCGACGCCGTCGGCCACGCGCAGGCAGGCACCCAGGTTGTGCGGGTCGGTGATGCCGTCCAGGATCAGCAGCAGCGGCGGGCCGTCCACCGCATCCAGCAGCTCATCCAGGTTACGCGCCAGCGACAGCTGGCTGGCGAAGGCGATCACGCCCTGGTGGCGGCGGGTGCCGACGATCTTGTCGAGGCGCTCGGCTTCGACCGGCATGACGCGCACGCCGGCCTGCTTGGCATGGGCGATCAGGTCCTGCATGCGGCGGTCCTGGCGGCCGGCGTCGACGAAGATCTCTTCCACCGATTGGGCCTCGTGGCGCAGCCGCGAGGTCACCGCATGGAAGCCGAAAATCATTTTATTTTTCATTGATGCTTACTTCTTTTTACTGGTTTTGGATGTGGCCCCGGGGGCCTTGGCGGCGCTCTTGCGGGGAGCGCTCTGTTTTGCTGCCGATTTCTTCGCCGCGGATTTCTTTGCCGCCTGCTTGGCATTGCCGTTGCCGTTGCCGTTGCCATTGCCGGCATTCCGGCTGCGGCGCGGCGGCGGCACGAAGACGATGTCGTCCTCGTTCTCGTCGCTGGTGCTGAAGTCGGGCGGAATCGGCGGCTCGCCCTTCATGCCATGCACCTGCTGCGGCGAGGCCGGCACGGCGCCTGCGGCCGCGGCGTTCGCCGCGCCCTTCGCTTTCCGGCGGCGCGGCGGCTTCGGCTCCATCGCATCCAGCGCGGCGGCGCGGGCGCGTTCCAGCGGCGCCGGCAGGCTTGCCTTTTGTTCCGACTCGGCCAGCACCAGGTCGATCTTGCGCGCTTCGAGGTCGACGCGCGCCACCTGCACGGTCACCTGGCCGGTCAGCGCATAGACCTGGCCGCTGTTCTTGCCGCGCAGCTCGTGGCGGGCCTCGTCGTATTCGAAATAGTCCTGTCCCAGGCCGGTCACGTGCACCAGGCCCTCGACGAACAGCTCGTCCAGCTGGACGAAGATGCCGAACGGCGTCACGCCCGAGATCACGCCGGTGAATTCCTCACCGAGGCGGTCCTTCATGTAGTAGCACTTGAGCCAGTTCTCGACGTCGCGCGAGGCTTCGTCGGCGCGGCGCTCGTTGGCCGAGCAGTGCACCCCCAGCGCATCCCACACCGTCAGGTCCTTCGGATCCTTCTGCTTGCCGGCCGCCTTGTCCTTGGCCTGCTGCTTGCGGGTCGCGTTCGACACCGTGGTGTTCAGCTTCGACAGGTCGATGCCGGTCGGCTCGTACTTCTTGCCCAGCAGGACCGCCTTGATCGCGCGGTGGGTCAGCAGGTCCGGGTAGCGGCGGATCGGGCTGGTGAAATGGGCGTAATGCTCGTAGGCCAGGCCGAAGTGGCCGACGTTGTCCGGGCTGTAGACCGCCTGCTGCATCGAGCGCAGCAGCATGGTCTGCAGCAGGGTCGCGTCCGGGCGCTCCTTGATCTGCTGCATCAGCTCGGCGTAGTCGCGCGCTTCCGGCTTGTTCCCGCCGCCCAGGTTCAGGCCCACCTGCTTGAGGAAGGTGCGCAGCTGGTTCAGCTTTTCCTCGGTCGGCACCGCGTGGATGCGGAAGGTGCTCGGCTGGTCGTGGCGGATCAGGAAGTCGGCCGCGCAGACGTTCGCCGCCAGCATGCATTCTTCGATCAGGCGGTGGGCGTCGTTGCGGGTGCGCGGGATGATCTTCTCGATCTTGCCCATCGCGTTGCAGACGATGTAGGTCTCGGTGGTCTCGAAGTCGATCGCGCCGCGCGCCTGGCGTTGCTGCAGCAGCGCGCGGAACACCTCGTTCAGGTTCAGCAGGTGCGGCACGATGCCCGGACGGCGGCCCGCTTCCGGCCCGCTGGTGTTGCCGAGGATGGCCGCGACTTCGTTATAGGTCAGGCGCGCCGCCGAGTGCATCACGGCCGGGTAGAACTGGTATGCCGTGACTTCGCCGCTTGCTGTGACGACCATGTCGCACACCAGGCACAGGCGGTCGACCGCCGGGTTCAGCGAGCACAGGCCGTTCGACAGCTTCTCCGGCAGCATCGGGATCACGCGGCGCGGGAAGTAGACCGAAGTCGAGCGCTCGATCGCGTCGCCATCGAGGCCGTCGCCCGGCTTCACGTAATGGCTGACGTCCGCGATCGCCACCAGCAGGCGGTAGCCTTTGCCGCGGCCGATCTTCACCGGTTCGCAATAGACGGCGTCGTCGAAGTCGCGCGCATCCTCGCCGTCGATGGTCACCAGCGGGACGTCGCGCAGGTCGACGCGGTTGGCCAGGTCGGCGTCGCGCACCTCGTTCGGCAGCTTGCCGGCCTGTTTCTGCGCGGCCTGGGAGAACACGTGCGGCACGCCGAACTTGCGCACCGCGATCTCGATCTCCATGCCGGGGTCGTCCAGCTCGCCCAGCACTTCGACGATCTTGCCGGTCGGCTGGCGGAAGCGCGATGGCTGCTCGATCAGCTCGACGCTGACCACCTGCCCCGCCTTCGCCTTGCCCGGCGAGCCGGACACCAGGATGTCCTGGGCGATGCGCTTGTCTTCCGGCGCCACCACCCATACGCCGTTCTCGTTCAGGAGACGGCCGATGACGTGGGTGTTGGCGCGCTCGGTGACTTCGACCACGGTGCCCTCGGGACGGCCGCGGCGGTCGGTGCCGACCACGCGCGCCAGCACGCGGTCGCCGTGCAGGACCTTCTGCATTTCCTTATCGGGCAGGAACAGGTCTTCGCCGGGTTCGTCGGGAATCACGAAGCCGAAGCCGTCGCGGTGCGCGCTGACGCGGCCGGAGATGAAGCTGGAGTGGTCGGTCAATGCATACTGGCCGGCGGGATTCGCGCGGATCTGGCCGTCACGTTCCATCGCATTCAAGCGACGCGTGAGGACGCCCTCCGCTTCCGGGTCGACTTGCAGGGCACGTGCCAGGGCACCGCTGTCGAGCGGCCCCTTGGCATCGCGGAAAACGCCGAGAATCTCCTCGCGGCTTGGAATGGTATAGGTTGGGTGCTTCAAATCGTGTTCTATTCTTGTTGAGCCTATGGCGCGCCGCTTCGCCGTGCTCTCGCACGTTTGCCGGCAACGCAATGTTGGTTGGATTGACACCTTGACAGGCGTAGTGTAACGGAGGACCGGGGTATTCGCCTAACGCCTCCGTGCAAGCGTGCTGCGGCCTTCTGTCATGAGGACGTCGCAGGGCCTTTGACATTTGCCAATCATCCGCTATACTTTCGGTCTCTTCGCAAACGGCCCAGCCGAATGCGAGCTTGCTGCGAAGGTGCAGCCGGCGTTTTGAACGACTTGAAAGTTGGTCTGGCGCAAATCGGCAAAGCCTGATATCGTAGCGGAATTCGACGGCAACGTCGAGCGATGATTGCAAAACACAGCCCACGTGGCGGAATTGGTAGACGCGCATGGTTCAGGTCCATGTGCCGCGAGGTGTGGGGGTTCGAGTCCCTCCGTGGGCACCAAAGCTGGTTTTGCAGGATTCAAGTAGTTGATATGCCCACGTGGCGGAATTGGTAGACGCGCATGGTTCAGGTCCATGTGCCGCGAGGTGTGGGGGTTCGAGTCCCTCCGTGGGCACCAAAAGCTACCCTGGTTGTAAAGGCAGTACCGGTTGTTTGATATGCCCACGTGGCGGAATTGGTAGACGCGCATGGTTCAGGTCCATGTGCCGCGAGGTGTGGGGGTTCGAGTCCCTCCGTGGGCACCAAAAGCTACCCGGTTGTTTGCAGTACCTGTTGTTCGATATGCCCACGTGGCGGAATTGGTAGACGCGCATGGTTCAGGTCCATGTGCCGCGAGGTGTGGGGGTTCGAGTCCCTCCGTGGGCACCAAATGCTACCCGGCTTGCAGAAAGCCTCCGGTTCATCACCAAATGATCCCCGGCGCAAAACGCCGCAATCTTTGCAAAAGGATTGCGGCGTTTTGCGTTCTGGCGCTCAGTGGGTCGCCAGGTCGTCGAGGATCGGGCAATCCGAGCGCTGGTCGCCGTGGCAGGATCGGGCCAGCGTCTCGAGGGTGCGCTTCATCGCCTGCAGTTCTTCGATCTTGCGTTCCAGCTCGGCGATATGCTGTTCGGCCAGCCGGCGCACGTCGGCGCTGGCCCGGCCCTGGTCCTGCCACAGGGCCAGCAGTTCCGCGATCTTCTCCAGCGGGAAGCCGAGCGCGCGGCCGCGGTGGATGAACTGCAGCAGGCGCACGTCCTGCTCGCCGTAGAGCCGGTAGCCGGCCGCCGTACGCTGCGCGACCGGCAGCAGCCCGATCGATTCGTAATGCCGGATCATCTTGGCCGACACCCCGGATGCCTGCGCCGCTTCGCCGATATTCAACATCGTTCCTCCCTCATCTGTCCGTCACAGGATACACCTTCCCATCGTGGGAGGGTCAAGACAGGCTGCATGCTTGACTTGGCGCCCCGCCGCGGGCAAGCTCGGCCCATGAACAAGATCTTCGCCATCCTGCTGGGCCTTGCCTTGGCCAGTCCCGCGATCCTGGAGGCCGCGCCGGCGCCCTGGTACCAGTGGCGCAGCAAGGCCACCGGCGCCCTGGCCTGCTCGCAGACCCCGCTCGGCCCCGGCTGGGCCCGGTTCGCCGGTCCCTATCGTGACGCCCGTTGCGAATTCCGCGTGTCCGAGAAATAATGTAAAAAGACAAACATTGAGTGCCGTCGCAGGAAAACCAACCGAGGAGACATCGATGTTCACCAACCCCGAGCAATTTGCCAACGCCACCAAGACCCTGTTCGAGCTGCAGGTCGAAACCTTCAATGCCCTGGCCAGCAAGGCCGTGCAGGGCGTCGAGCAGGTGGTGGCGCTGAACATGGCCACCGCGAAGAATTCGATGGAAGGCGCGATGGCCGCCAGCCGCCAGATGAGCCAGGCGAGCGATCCGAAGGCGGCGCTGGACAGCCTGAGCTCGCACGTGCAGCCGGGCATGCAGGACGCGCAGGCCTATGGCGAGAACCTGCGCCAGATCGTCGCCGACATCCAGAAGGACTTCCAGCAGGCCGCCGATACCCACCTGGTGGAAGCGAAGAACACCCTGTCGGCGCTGATCTACGACGTCACCCAGAACGTCAAGCCGGGCCAGGAGAACGCGGTCGAGATCATCAAGGCCGCGATCGACAACGCCTTCAAGGGTTATGAGCAGGTGACCCAGTCCACCCGCGACGCCATGCGCCGGGTCGAGGAACAGGTGGCGCGCGCCACCTCGCAACTGGCCACCGCGTCCGGCCAGGCGCCGAAGGCCTGACCGGTTCGCCGTTCGCGCCGCTGGTCACTCTCCCGACTGCGGCGCGACGCCCAGCATCTCCTCGATGTGGGCGAACGAGGCCTCGTCCTTGACCACCGAACGCAGCCACACGTGCAGCGGCTGTTCGCCCCAGTGCGCGGCCTTTTCCGCCAGGTAGGCGACCGGGCTGTGCGGCTCGGTGCGGCGGAAGAATTCGGCGACTTCGCGCAGCCGGGCCAGGGCCTGGGCGCGCGATTGGGGCGGCCCGCCCGCGCCGGCGCCGGCCACTTCGTCCGGCGCCGCCTGTGACGCCGGCGCCGCTGCCACAGCCGCCCCGCCGGCCGGCTTCTCCGCCGCAGGCGCCGCCGCGCCCTCCTTCACCATCGCTTTCACGAACAGCATCACGCTTTGCAGGCCCGACCTGGCGGCGCTGAAGCTCGGCCCGTCCACGCCCAGGCGCGCGTCGACGCTGCGCTCGATGCGTTCGAGCGCGCCGGCGCAATGCTCGCAATCGCGCAGCAGGTTTGCATGAAAGCCCGGCGCACTGCGCGCCCTCGCGGTCTCCAGCTTCGCCAGCCCGTCGCCGCCATGCATGCGGGCGACGTCGAGATCGCGCAGCGCATGGCCGGGCTGGCCGGCTTGGCTTTCCGTCAGCGGCACCTCGCGCAGCAGCGGCGCGATGCGCGCGGCCAGCCAGGACAGGTTGCCGATGCGCCGTTCGTGCCCATCCTCGTCCGGCAGCGGGTACAGGCCGTCCCACCAGCGGTCGCACAGCGCGGCCACCAGCATCAGGCCGTCGGCCAGGCCGCGCAGGCCGGCGGTCTTCGTTTCGGCCTCGACCAGCCAGACCGCGAGCTGCAGGTCCTTGCTGCGCTGTTCGATCAGCTGCGCGCACTGCTTCGCGACGAACTTCCAGTCGGCTTCCTTCAGTTCGGTAACCCAGGCGCCCTGCTCCAGCGAAGGATCGTCGGCCTGGCGCGCGCGCACGATCGCGTCGATCTCGACGGTGAAGGACAGGTCCTCGCCGCAGGGCCGGGCGCCGCCGAGCGGCGCCAGCAAGCGTTCCAGGTTCAGCATGGCGCCCTCCTCATGACGGTTCGACGGCGTACTTGATCTTGCCGCCCCTGGTGGCGCCGACCCTGATCCGCCTGATGCCGCCGCCGACCGCCATCGCCGCCAGCACGTTGTCGGCGATCTCCGGCAGCAGCGTGCCGTTCAGGATGGTGTCGACGTTGCGCGCGCCCGAATCGACTTCGGTGCAGCGCGCCAGCACGGCGTTCACCAGCGCATCGTCGTACTCGAAGCCGGCATGGTGGTTGGCCGCCACGCGCGCCTTGATGCGCTCGAGCTTGAGGCGGATGATGTTGGCCAGCACCTCGTCGTCGATCGGGTAGAACGGCACCACGGTCAGGCGCCCGAGGAAGGCCGGCTTGAAGTGCTTCATCAGGCCGGGGCGGATCAGCTGCGCCAGTTCGTCCGGGGATGGCCGCTCGGCGGGCGGCTTGTTCAGGCAGGCCTGCATGATCTGGCCTGAAGCCGCGTTCGAGGTCAGGATGATGACGGTGTTGCGGAAGTCGATCTGGCGGCCTTCGGCATCGTCCAGCACGCCCTTGTCGAACACCTGGAAGAACAGCTCCAGCACGTCGCCGTGCGCCTTTTCCACCTCGTCGAGCAGCACCACGCTGTAGGGATTGCGCCGCACCGCCTCGGTCAGCACTCCACCCTCGCCATAGCCGACATAGCCCGGCGGCGAGCCCTTCAGCCCGGACACGCTGTGCGCTTCCTGGTATTCGCTCATATTGATGGTCACCAGCTTGCGCTCGCCGCCGTACAGCAGGTCGGCCAGGGCCAGCGCGGTCTCGGTCTTGCCGACCCCGGAGCTGCCGACGAACAGGAACACGCCCTTCGGCTTGTTGGGGTCTTCGAGGTTGGCGCGCGCCGTGCGCACACGCTGGGCGACGATGCCGCTGGCGTGGCCCTGGCCGAGGATGCGCTCGTCCAGCATGCCCTGCAAATTCATCACGGTGCGGATCTCGTCCTTCACCATGCGCCCCAGCGGGATGCCGGTCCAGCCGGCGACGATGCCGGCCACCGTATGCCCGTCGACCTGCAGCGGCACCAGCGGCGTCTCGCCCTGCAGCGTGCGCAGCTCGTCGATCAGGGCCCGCAAAGCCGGCCTGGCGGCGGAATCGCCGGCTTCCAGGCGCGCGCGCATGGCGTGGATCTCGCTCGAGATGGCCTGCTCGCGCTCCCACTGCGTGCGCAGGCGCGCCTGCTCCTCCAGTCCGGCGTCGCGCCCGGCGCGCAGCTGTGCCAGCGTCGCCGCGTGGTCGGCGCCGCCGCTCTGCTCGCGCACCAGCACGCCGATGCGGGCGTCCAGCCGCTCCACGGCGCGGGTCGCTTCCTCCAGCGCCGCCGGCGTCGCCTTCTGGCCGAGCGCCACCTTGGCGCAGGCGGTATCGAGCACGCTGACCGCCTTGTCCGGCAGCTGGCGCCCGCTGATATAGCGATGCGACAGCCGCACCGCCTCGCGGATCGCCTCGTCGAAGATGCGCACGCCAAAGTGGCGCTCCATCAGCGGCGCCATCGCGCGCAGCATGGCGCAGGCGGTGTCCTCGTCCGGCTCCTCGACCTTCACCACCTGGAAGCGGCGCGCCAGCGCGGCATCCTTCTCGAAATACTTTTTATATTCGCCCCAGGTGGTGGCGGCGATGGTGCGCAGTTCGCCGCGCGCCAGCGCAGGTTTCAAGAGGTTGGCCGCATCGTTCTGGCCGGCCGCGCCGCCGGCGCCGATCATCGTGTGGGCCTCGTCGATGAACAGGATGACCGGATGCAGGCTTTTGCTGACCTCCTCGATCACGTTCTTCAGGCGGTTCTCGAACTCGCCCTTGACGCTGGCGCCGGCCTGCAGCAGGCCCATGTCGAGCGTGAGGATCTCGACCCCGCGCAGCACGTCCGGCACCTCGCCGGCGGCGATGCGCAGCGCCAGTCCCTCGACCACGGCGGTCTTGCCGACCCCGGCCTCGCCGGTCAGGATCGGATTGTTCTGGCGCCGCCGCATCAGGATGTCGATCACTTGCCGGATCTCGGCGTCGCGCCCGATCACCGGGTCGACCTTGCCCTCGCGGGCACGCGCGGTCAGGCAGCTCGTGTACTGGTCGAGCGCGGGCGTCCTCCCCGGCGCCGCGGCCTGCAGTTCGCCGACCGGGTCGCCGGACGCGCTGGCCTGCGGCCGCGCCTCATCGGCCGCCGGCGGCGCTTCGCAGGAGCCATGGGTGAGCTTGTCGAAGTCGTGCTTCAGCCGGTCCAGCGGGAACTCCATGAAGCACTGCGAGGCACGCTGGGCAAGCTGGGCCAGCCCGGGTTCGGCCAGCAGCGCCAGCAGCAGGTGGCCGCTGCGGATCTGCTGCGGCCGGCCGGGCGCAGCCTGGCCCAGCGAGGCGATCAGCCAGGCGTGCTCGAACAGCACTGGCAGGTGGCGCGAGAACACCGGCGTGCGGCCGCTGCCGCCAGGCATGCGCTCGACTTCCTTGCGCAGCCCGGTCTCGAAGGCGGTCAGGCTGATACCGGCGGCGCGCGCGGCCACCACGAAGTCGCTGGCCGGCTGTTCCAGCAGGGCCAGGAACAGGTGCTCGATGTCGACCTCGTACTGGCCGAAGCCGACGCAGATCCCGGCCGCGCGCGTGGCCGCCGTCCGGGTGGTGTCGTTCAACTTGCCGATCAGGGTCTTCAGGTTGATGTCCATCGTCGTGGTCCTCCCTCCAAAAAAGACCGCGGCACGAGGCCGCGGCAAGCGCGCTGGCAACGGAGCGCGTCAGGCAAAGCAGGCAGGCCGGGCGGATCAGGCCACCTTGTTGGACGCCAGGTCCCAGCCGCCGGAGGTGTTCCCGCCGGCGCCGCCGCCGATCTTCTGCTGGGTGTACTTGAACTTCACCTTCGAGAACTTCAGGCCGACGTTCTCGGACATGAAATCGCCTTCCGATACCGCCGACTGGACCGAGCCGATCAGCACGTTCTCGAGCTCGACCTCGAAGTACTTGACCCGCTCGCCCTGGCCGTCGGCGCGCATGAACTCGAGCTTGGCCCTGGGGATCGTCTTGCCGGACGAGCAGGTCTGCAGCAGCACCGGCGACGACAGGTCGGCCAGCTTGGTGATCACCAGTTCGGAATACTCGCAGCGCTCGGCGGTGTGGCCGCCGCCGGTCGAGGAGGTGGCGGATTTCGGCTGGATCACGCCCCACGCCACCGATTTGCATTCGATCCAGTCCTTGTGCCTGTCATCCATCGATTCGCCCTTGATGCCGTCGATTTGCAGGTACACGTCAATTGCCATGTCTGACTCCAGTAATGGTTAGTGAATGAATCAGGATTTGGTCGATTGCGGCAACTCCGCGACCAGTCGGAGCGAAACGGACAGCTCGTCGAGCTGGAAATGGGGACGCAGGAAGGACACGGCGCGGTAGACGCCGGGACGGCCCGGCACTTCCGCCACCTGCACGCTGGCTTCGCGCAGCGGGAACTGGGCCTTCTGTTCCTGGCTGGCGTTATCGTCCAGCAGCACGTACTGGGTCAGCCAGCGGTTCAGGTAGTCCTCGACGTTGGAAGCGGCGGCGAAGCTGCCGATCTTGTCGCGCATCATGGCCTTCATGTAGTGGGCGATGCGCGAGACCGCGAAGATGTACTGCAGCTGCGAGGACAGCAGCGCGTTGGCGTTGGCGGCGTCGTTGGCGTACTTGCGCGCCTTCTGCGCCGACTGGGCGCCGAAGAAGGCCGCGTACGAGGTGTTCTTGCAATGCACCAGCGAGATGAAGCCGAGGTCCGACAGCTCCTTCTCGCGGCGGTCGGTGATCGCCAGCTCGGTCGGGCACTTCAGCGCCACTTCGCCCTCGTCGGTCTTGAAGGTGTGGGTGGGCAGGTTCTCGACCAGGCCGCCCCCTTCGACGCCGCGGATCGCCGCGCACCAGCCGTAATCCTCGAAAGCTTTCGTCAGCTTGGTCGCGAAGGCGTAGGCGGCGTTACACCACAGGTACTTCTGGTGGTCGCTGCCGTCGACGTCCTCGACGAAATTGAAGCCCTCGGTGGCCGTGCCGTCCATCGGGTTGTACGGCAGGCGCCCGAGGAAGCGCGGCAGGGTCAGGCCGACGTAGCGCGCGTCTTCCGATTCGCGGAACGCCTTCCACTTGGCGTATTCGACGGTGTCGAACACCTTGGCCAGGTCGCGCGGCTTGCCGAGGTCGCCGAAGCTCTCGATGCCGAACAGTTCCGGCGCGCTCGACGTGATGAAGGGCGCATGGCTGGCCGCGGCCACGTGCGACATCTGCTCCAGGAAGTAGATGTCCTCGGGCTGGCGGCTGATCTCGAAGTCGCCGATCAGGGCGCCGTAGGGGGCGCCGCCGAAGGTGCCGAACTCTTCTTCGTAGATCTTCTTGAACAGGCTGCTCTGGTCGAATTCCAGCGCCGACTGGAAGTCTTTCACCAGCTCGCGCTTGGTGGCGTTGAGCATGCGGATCTGCAGGTTGGTGGAGGTCGAGGTGTTCTTCACCAGGTAGTGCAGGCCGGTCCAGCTGCGCTCGAGCTTCTGGAACTCGGGCGCATGCATGATGCTCGAGAGCTGGGCCGAGATCATGCGGTCCAGCTCCGCCAGGCGCGCGTCGATTGTCGCCGACAGGTTGCTGGAGATGACCATGGTGCCCTCCATCACCTGGGTCACCAGCTCCGAGATGATGTCGCGCGCCCGTTCGTGTTCGCTGCTGGACTTCGCCACCCTGCTCTGCTCGACGATCTGGTCGAGCAGGCTGGTGTCGAGTTCGAGCGCTTGTGCAGCCTCGGGGGCGGCCGCGGTATCCAGGATCGCCGACATTTATTTCTCCTCCTTCGTCTTGCGCAGGCCTTCCAGCTTTTCGGTGTTGGTCAGCACGTCGTTCAGGATGTCTTCCAGCTTGTCGTTCCCGGCCAGCTTGTTGCGCAGGTCGGCCAGCTTGCTGCGCGCATCCAGCAAGCCTTTCAGCGGCGCGACCTGCTGCACCACCGACTCCGGACGGAAATCGGCCATCTCGCGGAACTGCAGGCTGACCGCGAACTCGCCGCCTTCCGGCGACAGGTAGTTCTCGACGCGGAAGTTGGCGCTGGGCGCCACCCCGTTCATCACTTCGTCGAAGTTGTCGGCGTCGACGTTGACGAAGTTGCGGTCCTTCAGGCGCTTCCTGGCGGCGTCCGGGTCGCTGCCGAAGTCGCCCAGCACGCCGACCACGAAGGGCAGCTCCTTGTTCTCGATGGCGTCGCCGATCTCGACGTCGTAGGTCATCTGCACGCGCGGGGCGCGCACCTTCTGCAGGCGTTTCTGCACGCTTTCGTTCTTGGGCATGGCGGCTCCAGGCTGGGTGGAAGGATGTGCGTCCGGACGGCTTACTTGAGCGCGTCGAACGGGTCGTTGCTGGCGGCGCGGGCAGCGGACCGGGGCGCGGTTGGCTTCCTGCCCGGCGCATCCTTGGGCCGCACCGCGGCCGGACGGGCGCCGTTCGCCACCAGCACCTCCTCGCCCAGGCTGGTGCGCAGCAGCTTGGCCAGCTCCTGGGCCTCGGTGCGCACATTGCCGCTCAGCTTATTTTTTTCGCTCAGGTCGGCCAGCGCCCTGGTGGTCACGCGCAGGCCGCTGACCGCCACGATGCTGTTGGCGAGGGTATCGTCCGGGTCGCGCTCCAGCGCTTCCAGGGCGTCGACGATGGCTTCGCCGTAATCGGTGCTGTCGAAGCGCATCTGGGCCATCCTTACCCACGGCGTCTTGTCGGTGGGGAAAGTGCTGCCTGCACTCTTCAGCAAGGCATAAGCCTTGTCGTTCTGGCCGGCCAACACGGCGGCGTCGACATCGGCCATCGCGGCGGCCATGGTGGGCGCCGGCCTGGCGCTGCTGGCCACCTGGCCGGAACTCGCGCAAGCCGACAGCATCGCAATACAGACTAGACTCGGCAACAAGCGTTGGAACTTCATCTGGCTCTCCCTGGGTGAAATCAAGCGCCATTATTGGCGCGCGATTTCTACGAAGAATTGTGTGACGTCAACTAAGGTTCCCCGCGCGATTGCGCCCGATCGAAACCGGGCTTGCGCATGCTCAGCGCGCGTGGATGGCGATCCCGTTAAATGTCGCTGTCGGCTTATTTACCAAAGGCATCGCGCGATGGCTCCCATTCCTCTTCCTTCCCGCTTGACCGGATTCCTCTGCTGCCTGCTGCTGGCCGGCTGTGCCGGCGGCGCCGGAACCTCGCCGGCCGGACTGCTGGAAGCCGCCGGCTTGCGCAAGCCGCCACCCCTGCCCGAAGCCCAACTGCCGCCGCGCAACGTGGCGCTGCGCCTGCATGCCGCGAAACGCCTGAACCTGGACCCGCGCGGCCAGCCGCTGGCCCTGCTGGTGCGCGTCTACAAGCTGCGCCAGCGCGCCGCCTTCGAGCAGGCGCCCTATTCCGCCTTCCTGTCGCCGCAGGGCGAGCGCGAGGCGCTGGGCGCCGACCTGGTCGACGTGCGCGAACTGACGCTGGTGCCCGGCCAGCAGCTCGAGCTCAACGAAAAGCTGCCGCGCGAGGCCGGCTGGCTCGGTGTGGTCGCCCTGTTTTATTCACCTCCACCGCAGGCCTGGCGGCTCGCCATCGCCGCGCCGGAAGCCGAACGGGCCGGCGTGACGATCGGCCTGCATGCGTGCGCGATGAGCAGCGGCGCGGCCGGTGCGGGCAAGCCCTTATCGCTTGTCCGATGTCAATGAAAGCTGTGTGGGATCCCCCAAGCTAGAGTTTTGTGACATCTGCGCGAGGCATCCGTGAAACCACCGTCGAAGGTCTTGTGGGGCGAAGGGCTGTTCCTGCGTCCCCAGCACTTCCAGCAGCAGGACCGCTACCACGAGGCGCGTCTGAACGACACCGCCACCGCGCTGCATCCCTATTCATGGGGCGTGCGCAAGCTCGAACTCGACCTGGATGCGCTGAAGGCCGACACCCTGCGCATCACCGGGCTGTCGCTGATCTTCCCCGACGGCGAGATCCTGCACGCCCCCGACCGCGACGCCCTGCCGGCCCAGGTGCGGCTGGGAGAGCTGCCTTCTTCGGTGCAGGCGCTCACCTTCCATGCCGCCCTGCCGGCGCTCAAGGACCATGGCGACAACTGCGCCTCACGCGGCGAGACCCGGGCCGATACCCGCTTCGGCCAGCACGAGCACGACACGTTCGACCTGTTCACCGACGCCGCCAGCGCACCGGTCGCCTACCTGAGCCGGAGCCTGCGGCTGGTGTCGGAACTGGAGCCGCTGGAAGCCTACGAGACCATCCCGCTGGTGCGCCTGCGCCGCGTCGCCACCGGCGGTTTCGAGGTCGACCATGCCTTCGTGCCGCCCAGCCTGTCGATCGAGGGCGCGCCCGGCCTGCATGGCCAGCTGGCGCGGCTGATGGAAAAGCTGCTGGCCAAGGTGCACGCCCTGTACGGCCACTACCGCGAGCCGAGCAAGAACGTGGTCGAGCTGCGCGGCGGCGACGTCGCCTCGTTCTGGCTGCTGCACACGGTCAGCAGCGGCTACGCGGCGCTGACCCACTTCCTGGCCCACCGAGACCTGCATCCCGAGCGCCTGTTCCAGGAGCTGCTGGGCCTTGCCGGCGGCCTGATGACGTTCTCGCGCAGCAGCAGGCTCGAAGACCTGCCGGCCTACGTGCACCAGGACCCGGGCCCCGCCTTCGCCCGCCTGGATGCGATCCTGCGCGACCTGCTCGACACCGTGATCTCGTCGAAGTACTTCGCGATCGCGCTGTCGAACGAGCGCCCGTCCTACCACCTGGGGGCGCTCGACTCCGGCAAGATCAACGCCCAGACCACGCTGTTCCTGGGCGTGTCGGCCGACATGCCGGCCCTGCAGCTGGTCGAGATCGTGCCGCTGCGCTTCAAGATCGGCGCGCCCGAGGACGTCGACAAGCTGGTGCTGTCGGCCATGCCCGGCGTGCGCCTGGTGCATGCGCCGCAGGTGCCGAGCGCGGTGCCGGTGCGGCCCGACACCTATTACTTCGTGCTGGAGAACCGCGGCGTGCTGTACGAAAGCATGCTGAAAGCGCAGGCGATCTCGATCTATGTGCCGAACGGGATCCGCGACCTCAAACTCGAACTCATCGGAATCGCAGCATGAGCCAACACCTCGAACGGCGCGCCGCGCCCCAGGCCGGCAGCCGCAATGTCGCAGGCAGCACTCCCACCTCCCTGGTCGACCTGATGTACGAGGGCTTCTATGCGCTGTTCCTGCTGAGGAACGGCTGCGGCCCGCACGACAAGACCGCGTTCGCCGACCACATGACGCGCTTCCTCGGCGACGTCGACCGCAACGCCAAGGCGCTGGGCGTGCCCGCCGACGACGTCACCGCCGCCAAGTACGCGTTCTGCGCGGCCGTCGACGAGATCATCCTGCGCTCCGACTACGAGATCCGCGACGCGTGGGAGACCCGTCCGCTGCAGCTGCGCCTGTTCGGCGACCAGCTGGCCGGCGAGCACTTCTTCCAGCGCCTGGAAGACCTGCGCGCCAAAGGAGCGGTGCACCTGCAGGCGCTCGAGGTGTTCCACGTCTGCCTGCTGCTCGGCTTCGAGGGGCGCTTCGCGCTGGACGGCCGGGACAAGCTGAACTACCTGACCGCCCGCCTGGGCGACGAGATCGCGCGCATGCGCGGAAAGAATCGCGGCTTCGCGCCGCATGCCGGGCGCCCCGACCAGATCGCGCACAAGCTGGGCAGCGACCTGTCGCTATGGGCGCTGTCGATGGTGTTCGCGGTGGTGACCCTGGGCGGCTACCTGGGCTTCCGCACGGCGCTGGCGCATGAGACCGACGTGGCCATGGCGGGCTACAACGACCTGGTGAAGCTGCCGCCGCGGTCGGCGAATGTGACGATCACGCTGCCCTGATCAGCCACACGTCATTCCCGCCTCTGCGGGAACGACGTGGTGGCTATTGAACGACCTTGAACTCGATCCGCCGGTTCCGCGCCCGCCCCTCCGGCGTGCGGTTGTCGGCCACCGGCCGGTCCGGGCCCTCGCCGGACACCGCCACCATCCCGGGACTCACGCCGCGGCTCACCACATAGGCTTTCACGGCCTCGGCGCGCGCCTGGCTGAGCGAGAGATTGCCGGCGCGCGAACCGGCGTTGTCGGTGTGGCCGATCACCTCCACCTTCTTGTCCTTCAGGCGCAGCAGCGCGACGCTCATCTGGTCGAGGATGGCCTTGCCGGAATCGGCCAGCGTCGCCTTGCCCGACTCGAACTCGATGATGCGGTCGGCCAGGGCGGCGTCCAGCATGCCCTGCTCCGACACCGCCACCCGCAGGCCATTATTGACGGTGTAGCCGGGATCGAGGTTCAGCGCCAGCTCGCCGGCGATCTGCTGCTTCTGCGCCTCGCTGGCGACGTCGCCGCGCAGGCCGACGCTGGTGCCGTCGACCTGCAGCTGGCCGCGCGTGACCAGTTTCAGGTTCGGCCCGATCAGGCGGGCGACGTGCTCGTTCCAGTTCGGCGGCGCCGCTACCTTGCCCACCGCGAGCTGGTCGACCACCCGCTCGGCGCCATACACGGCGCGCAGGCGCGCCAGCAGGGCCGCCTTGCTGGCCTCGTCGGGGACGGTGCCGGACACCACGATCGGCGCCGCGGGACTGGTGTTGCCGTCGGCCAGGGCGGGCGCCGCGGCCAGGCAGGCGGCGGCAATGCAGATCGTCGTTGTCAGCTTCACGTGGCGGCTCCGATAAAAGTCTTGAGGAACAGTTCGCGCGCCATGCGCAGCGGCAGCATAGGCTGCTCCAGGTAGCTGGCCAGCGCGCGCACGTCGATGTCGATGCCGAGCTGTTCGTCGATCCAGCCGTCGTCGACCAGCTGCACCTGCTGCTCGCGCCCGGCCAGCGGATCGACGATCCCGTGCAGGGTCTCGGCGGCGACGCCGCCGAAGCCGATCACCAGCGCCGGCCGCTCGGCCACCGTGGTCACGAACAGCACCAGGTCGAAGGCGGTGCGGCGGATGAAGGGCGTGACCAGTTCGAGCCAGAACGCGGCCACCCGGCAGCGCGCCGCCGCATCGCCCTGGCGCGGCAGCGGCAGCACCAGGCTTTTGTGCAGCGCCGCCGGACGGCTGTGCATGACCGGTTGCAGCAGCAGGCCAAGGCCGAGGACCAGGCGGCTCGCCGCCAGCTCCAGTTCCGCCGACAGGGAGCTGACGGTGGCCACGGCCAGGAAATCGTCGAGCTGGCCGTCGTATTCGCCGAGGCCGACCAGTGCATCGGCGATCGCATGCAGCTGCGGGCCCGGATCCATGGTCTCGAGCACGCGCGGCGCCATCCCTCCCATGAATTCCCACAGCGGCGCGAAGGCCAGCGGGCAGCGCGAGACGAAGGCTGCCGGGTCGGGCACGTCGACCGTGCGCATCATCAGGAAGGGGAAGCGGCGCCCGGAGCGGTCGCGGCTCGCCACCAGGTGGCCGGCGACCGCGTGGCGGCGGCTCGGGCCGACGAAGGCGAAGCTGACCGGCGGCGAAGCATCGTAGTACAGCTTCCAGCGCGCGTCGTTCGGCAGCCGGGTCATCACCTGGGCCAGCCAGTCGTCCAGCATGCCCAGCACCGGCTGGTCCTCGGCGACCTTGACGAAGTCGCTGTGCGCCGGGATCTTGCCGAAGTAGCCGATCCGGCTCGACGCCGGGGCGCGCATCATTGCGCCGCTCCGGCCAGTTGCGGGCCACCGGCCGCGGCGCGGCCGACCACGCTGTCCGGCAGGCGCAGGCCGTTGAAGCCGCGGCTGGCCTGGGCGTCGCCGCCGCCGTTGCTGCCAGGGCTGCTGACCAGCTTCAGCGTGACGGCGACCGTCGTGCTGCCCGAGGTCCAGCGCAGTTCGTGCACGCCGGCCTCCAGCTTTTTCCTGGCGGCGGCCGCGATCAGCTTGCTCAGTCCATACTCGCCCGGCTCGTTGAACAGTTCGACCGTGCGGCCATCGAAGGTGACGGCGCTGACCCTGGCGCCGCTCGCGCCCTGCGGCCCCGGATGCACCATATTGACCCAGGCCGGCGGCGTATTCCGGTAGCGCAGCTGCTGGCCATCGATCTCGATCGTGTATTCGGTGACGCCGGGCGCGGTCATCGGCATCAGCTGGAACACGGTCTGCGGACCGCCGCCGGACGCCACGCCATTGCTGGAAAGCGGCGCCACCCAGCCGGGAAAGCCGCTCACCACCTGCGGCGCCAGCGTCACGCCGATGTCGGCCCAGGTGCGGCTGGAGAGCACATCGCCGCGCCGCACCACCAGCGGGCCCATGGTCGTGCCGACGAACCTGGCGACCGCGCCGTCGGGCCCGAACACCTGGCCGATCTCGCCTGGCGTGGCCTGCTGCTGGCTGGATGGCGAGAACGGATACTTGCCGGCCAGGTTCTTCTGGAAGGGTTCGACGACCTGGGCCTGCCAGGTCTTGTTGATCTCGGACTCGGACGGCAGCACGATCATCGCAAAGGCCTGCACCAGCGGGCGCACCAGCAGCGGGCGCAGCATCTGCTTCTGGGCCTCCGTCATCCCGGTCAGCATCTGCTCGTCGACGTACTTGAGGGCGTCGGCCAGCTCCGAGCCATTGCCCTCGAGCGTCTGCTGCATCAGCTGCTTGGCGCCGGGGCCGGGATCGCCCTGGTTCTTCAGCTGGTTCAAGCGCGAACGCAGCTTCGACAGCGCATCCAGGTAGCCTGTCATCAGCGAGGCGTCCTTTTCCTTGATGCCGACCAGACGCGCGACGCCGGCGAACTCGCGCCCGACCGGACCGGCCATCGGAGCCGCACCCGCCGGCAGCGGCCCGGCCGCATCGGCCAGCTGGCGCGCGTCGCCCGGCGCCTGGCGCAGCACGACTTCGCGGAACCAGGCCATCGCGCCGCGTTTGAGCCTGGCCTGGTTCACCTTCGCCTGGCTCGGATCGTCCCAGGAGGTCTCGTCGTAGACCGTCCTGAGCACCTTGGCCAGCGGCGAGACCTGGGGGTCGCCGAGCCGGTTCATCGCCTGCACGCCGGCTTCGAAGCCATTCAGGTCGGCGATCGTCACGCCCTGCACGAACCTGGCCCACTCCTTCGCATAGTCGGCTTTATATAGATCGATCAGGGTCTTCTGGATCTGTTCAGGGCTGCCTTCCAGGGTCAGGTCGTCCTTCGCCACCGACTTCAGCACCCAGTCGCTGCTCTGCAGCTCGCGGTTCGATGCTTCGCGGATGGCGCCGGTCACGAATTTTTCCCAGGCCTCGCGGGTAAAGGCGCCCGGCACCGCATGGCTGCCCACCACCAGCGCCTGGTCCTGCTCGCCGATGATGCGCGCCACCGTCACCGCGGGGTACCTCGTCGCCGCGCGGGTGCGGATATCGGCATAGACTCGTTCGCGGGCCGGCGTGCCGCGCACCACGCGGCGCAGGTTCTCGCGCGCGGTATCCAATAGACTGAGCTTGGGCGTGATCTGCGGCCAGGCCGGATCCTGGATATGCGAAAGATGGAAGGTCATCAGGCGCTCGGCGCTGCGGATCATCTGCTCTTTCGGCATGCCGCCGCGGTTCGCCTGCAGCCACACGCGCCAGTAGCGGGTGAGCTGGTCGTTCAGGTGGCCCGGCTCCGCGTGGCTCTTATCGGCCAGCATCAGATAGGTTTTCAGGGCGTTGTAGGCATCGCCGACATTGGTGGCCGAGACGTCCTGGTAGGGCTGGCCCGGCCGGGTCCTGGGCGCCGCCTGCGCGTTCGGGTCGAGCTGGGAAGCGTTGGCGTTCATCTCGGCCAGCAGCGACTCCAGCGCGCCGGCCACCGGCTGCACCATCACCTCGCGCACGCCGGCGAAGTATTCGTCGCGCAGCTTGCGTTCCAGCGCCTCGCCCTGGTACAGGCCGAAGGACAGCGCCCACGGCCGGTCGCTGCGGTATTTTTCCAGCTGTTCGATGCGGTCCTGCAGGATGTCCAGCGCTTCCAGGCGCGACTGCAGGCCGCCGGCCCTGGCCTGCAGCTTCATCACCTTGTCGAGGTCGGCCTGGACGTTGGCGACCAGCTGGCGGTTGCCCATGGTGGACCAGCTCCAGCCGCCCAGCGCGCAGCCGAGCAGCACGGTGGCGGCGAAGAAGGCCACATACTTCAGGCGCGTCGCGGCCGGACTGGTATAGCGCTTGACCAGGTCCTTGTCGGCGAAGATCACCTTGCGGAACAGGTCGAGCAGGAAGAAGCCGGACTGCTCTTCCTGCTGGCCGCCCTTCTGCGCCCCCGCCTTCAGTTCCAGGTCGAAGCGGCTGGCGACGCGGCGCGAAGACAGGTTCTCGACCACGCCCTCCTGCAGCGCGCTGGTGAAGTAAAAACCGCGCATCACCGGCTTGAACTGCCAGGTGTTTTCTTCGAACAGGGTGGCGAGGAAGGCGCGCAGCTGCGGCTTGAGCGAGGCGAATTCGAGCGGGAAGGTGAACACGCCGGGACGCATCGCGGCGCTGCGGTTGCCGGCCATGGTGGCCAGGCTCAGTTCCTTCAGGCCGTCGTACAGCTCGTCGAAGTGCTGGTCGAAGAAAGCCAGCACGTCCTGCGGGGTGCTGCGACGGTTGTAGCGCTGGGTCGCGCCCCAGACCCGCTCGCGCTCGGCGCGGTCGCTGTCGTGGAAGAAGTCGGAAAAGCCGGCGATCAGGTCGGCCTTGGTGAACACCACGTACACCGGCGCATGCACGCCGAGGCGCTCCGTCAGCTCCTGGACCCGGGTGCGCAGGCTCTTGGCCAGCTCGATCGAGGCTTCCGGCGAACCGCCCGCCAGCTCGGCGACGCTGACGGCGATGATGATGCCGTTGATCGGCGCGCGCCGGCGGTGGCGGCGCAAGAGGTCGAGGAAGCTGAACCACTCGGCACGGTCGGCTTCGAACACGGAATAGCGGCCGGCCGTGTCGAGCAGGATGCCGTCGGTGGTGAAGAACCAGTCGCAGTTGCGGGTGCCGCCCACGCCCTGCACTGCCTTGCTGCCGGGGATGGGAAAGGTCAGGCCGGAATGCTTGATGGCGCTGCTCTTGCCCGCCGCCGGGTTCCCGATGATCATGTACCAGGGCAGTTCGTACAGGGCCTGGGCGCCGCGCGTCAGCCCCAGCTTCGAGGTCTTGATGGTGTTGATCGCCTCCAGCATGCCCTTGCGCAGCACCTGGGCTTCGTTGCGCTGGGCCTTGCCCTCGCCTGCTTCGGCGCCGGCCTGGGCGACGATGGCTTCGCTCAGGCGGGCGGCGGCACGCTTGCGCAGCCATCCCCGCACCAGGCGCCAGAGACCCCAGGCGGCCAGCAAGAGCAGGCCGGCCAGCACCGCCCAGATGGCCGCTACGTCGAGCGATTCCGCGCCGAGAACAAGGAAGCCCGCGAGCGCGGCAAAGCCGATCACGGCCAATACGCGGCTGTTGGTGAAAAACTGCCAGAGTCGGGCCATAGTGGATTCTGTTCGGAGGGTTGAATGAAAACCACAGGCAATGGTGGCACTATTTCTGCGCCGACTGTTGCGTTGGAACAATGGCGCGAAATGGGCTATCAGCGCCGCATTACCCCGCGCAGGCGCAGCTCGGTATGGCCGAGGTCCATCATGCTCCAGCGTCCGCCCCAGGTCAGGCCCAGCGATTCCGCGACCTCCCCATATAACTGGTAGCCGCGCATCGCCCACGGGTCCTTTTCGGAGATCACCAGTTTGCCGTCGCGCCAGAACGCGCAATCGGCCGCCAGCCCGTACTGGTGCCAGCTCTGGAAGGCGCGCGCATTCGTCACCGCCGAGCCCATCTTCGCCAGCATGTCCTGGCGCGCCGGGCTGCGGTAGCCCTCCAGCAGGGCCATCTCGTAGCCATGCTTTTCCTTCATGATGCGGAAGGCGAGCAGGAGGCGCTGGGAAAAGTCCGGATGCAGCAGGCCCCAGTTACGGCTGGCATCGACCAGCATCGGCCGCACCAGTTCGACCTCGCGCGTGTTGAAGGCGACCGGAGGCAGGGCCGCCGGCGGCACCAGCTGCTCGCCCTTGAGCAGGGCCGCGACCTGGGCGTCGACCACGGTATCGGGCGGCTCGTAGCCGGGCAGCATGTCGGGCCGGCGCAGCAGCAGCGCGACCAGCGGCGGCGCCAGCACCAGCGGCACGCCGACGGCGACGAAGGCGCGGCGCTTGCGCAGCCAGCCGCGCACGTCCCGCCAGCGCCAGCGCGCCCCAAGGCTGGTGTCGCGCCACCTCGACGCACCGGATTGCCGCCAGCTGCCGGCGCGCGACTGCAGGCGCCGCAGCAAGCCGCCCAGGAAGTGCAGCACCGATGTCCGCCCGGAGGGGAAACAGGCCAGCCAGATCAGGCTGCAAGCCAGGCAAAAGTACAAAAGGGCGAGGCAGATCAGCATGCGCTTCTCCGGTTTGTTTCTAATTGGAAGGAGTGTCCAATCTTAGGAGGTACACGGTGCGCCCTTCAGACGAAGATCAATCCAGCTCGCGGCGTCCGAACTTGATGTCCGCGACGCGCCGGACGGCGAACGAGATCAATATCCTCGCCATGCTCGACCGCCGTGAAGCCGCAGGGCTGCCGCGGCGCATCCTGCGCGGGATGCGGGGCTTGCCGGCCGCGGCGTGGTACGGCGCCGGCGTGCTGGTGTGCGCCCTGGTCGGCGTACTGGCCTGGCTGGCGCACGACAGCGATTCGTCCGCTTCCGTCGACGGCGCGCTGGCCGGCGCCGTCACGGTGACGCCCGCGGCGCCGATCGCCGCCGAGCTGCCTGAACCGGCTTCCCGGGCCGCGCCGGATGCGCCGCTCGAACCCGCGCCCGATCCCGTACCCGGAACCGGCGCGGCCATCGTCGAGGTCGAGCCCGCGCCGGCGGCCGAGCCGGGCGAGCCGGCCGAACCGGCCGAACCGCTGCATCCGCTTCCGCCACGGCAGCATGCCGGCCGCATCGCGCCGCAGGAGTCCGCGCACGCCGCCACCGGAACAGGCGCGCCGCGGACGGCGGCGGGCAAAGCTCCCGCAGCCGGCGCCCGTGCGGCTGCGCTGTCCCATGCGGAGCCGCGCCGCAAGCGCCCGGCTTCGCCGACGAAAACGGCGCCGGAACCGGTCGATACCGACGTCGCCCTGATTTCGGCCATCATCCAGCACGCCAGCAAGCGCCAGGAAGCGGAAGACGCTGCGCCCAAGCCGTAGCAAAAAGGCACGCTGCTGTAAAAAAGCGACGGAACTGCTGGGTAAAGCGATGTTGCGCCGCTATACTGTATAAAGCTACAGTATGGTGCGACATGATCAGGGTGTTGGAAAACGAGTTTTATTATCTGGACAACTTCCAGCGCGTCCTCGACTGGATCGCCCAGCGCTACGCCGACCTCCTCGACGGCGAGGAGCAGGCCTTCATCGCGGCCTTCGCCGGCCTGCCGCGCCCTTCGCAGGCCCTGTTCGTGCGCATGGTGATGCGCAAGGGCAGCCTGTTCCGCGCCAGCAAAATGCATTATCCGGAGATCGGCTGCCCGGTCACCGCCGCCCAGGACCTGCTGCCGACCGGCTGGATCGTGCTCGACCCGACACTCCATATCGACGAGCTGTTCGACCTGCTGGTCAAGCCCGAGATCCTCGACGCCTTCGCACTGGTCGCCCCCCTGAAATCCGCGCGCAAGCCCGAGCAGCTGGAAGCGCTGCGCGAGCAGCATGGCGAGCCGCGCCCCTTCTCGCAGTGGTATCCCGGCTGTCCCGACACGGTATTCGCGATCGGCGTGAAGCCGCTGTGCGACCGCCTGCGCCTGCTCTTCTTCGGCAACCTGCACCAGGACTGGACCGAATTCGTGCTGTCCGACCTGGGCCTGTTCCGCTACGAACAGGTCGAATTCTCGGACGCCTCGCGCGGCTTCCGCTCGCGCCAGGACATCGAGCACTACCTGCAGCTGCACGCCTGCCGCGAACGCTTCGATGCGCTGGAGCCCGGATCCGCGGAGCTGCGCGAGATCCTGCATGAGGTGCCGCGCCACAGCTTCGGCAACGACTGGCTGGACAGCCGCCGCGAAAAACTGCTGTACCGCATCGGCCAGCAGCTCGAGAAGGACAAGGACTGGGAAGCCGCGCATGCCGTCTACGCCGAGTGCCGCTTCCCGGGCGCCCGCTCGCGCGCGATGCGCGTGCTCGAAAAAGACGAAAAATTCGACCAAGCCTATGCCCTGTTCTGCGTCGCCGAACAGGCGCCGGAAAGCGAAGCCGAGCGCCAGCACCTGCTGCGCATCGGTCCGCGCCTGGCGCGCAAGCTCGGCCACGGGAAGACGAAGGCGCGACGCATCACACCCGCCGCACGGCTCGACCTGAACCTGCCTGTCCCCGGCGGCGAATGGCGGGTCGAAGGCGTGGTGCTGGACCACCTGCACCGCGACGAGTCGCCCGTCTACTACGTCGAGAACACGCTGGCCAACACCCTGTTCGGCCTGCTGTGCTGGCCGGCGGTATTCGCCGCCATCCCCGGCGCCTTCTTCCACCCCTTCCATCGCGGACCGGCGGACCTGTACAGCCCCGACTTCCACCAGCGCCGCGCGCGCGAGTTCGAAGCCTGCCTGGCGCGCCTGGACGATGGCAGCCATGCCGGCGCCATCCTCGCCACCTGGGAAGAAAAAGCCGGGATCCAGTCGCCCTTCGTGGCCTGGGACTGGCTGGACCGCGGCATCATCGAACTGGCCCTCGACTGCATCCCGGCCGCCCACCTGAAGCTGTGGTTCCGGCGCATCCTGCAGGACGTGAAGGACAACCGCACCGGCTTCCCCGACCTGATCCAGTTCTTCCCGGCCGAGCGGCGCTACGAGATGATCGAAGTGAAGGGTCCGGGCGACCGCCTGCAGGACAACCAGCTGCGGTGGATCGAGTACTGCAACGAGCACGGCATGCCGGTCACCGTATGCTACCTGCAGTGGCAGGAGGCGGCTTGAGCGGCGAAGCGGGAGGGTACAGCGTCGCGGTCCGGGCCCTGTGCGAGTTCACCGCCAAGCAGGGCGACCTCGACCTGCGCTTCACGCCCTCGCCCACGGCCCTGGAAGGCATCGCCGGCCATGCCGTGGTGGCCTCGCGGCGCGGCGACAACTACCGGTCCGAAGTCACGCTCGAAGGCGACTACGGCCTGCTGCACGTGCGCGGGCGCGCCGACGGCTACGATCCGGACCAGAACCTGATCGAGGAAGTGAAGACCTTCCGCGGCCAGTTCTCCAGCATCCCCGACAACCACCGCCACCTGCACTGGGCCCAGCTGCGCATCTACGGCCACCTGATGTGCGAACAGCTCGGCATGGAACAGGTCAACCTGGCCCTGGTCTACTTCGACATCGGCAACCAGCAGGAAACGGTGCTGCGCGAGACCCGCTCGCGCGCGGAACTGAAGGCCATCTTCGAGGACCACTGCGGCCGCTTCATCGCCTGGGCCGAACAGGAGATGCGCCACCGCGAGCAGCGCAACGCGGCCCTCGCCGGGATGCGCTTCCCGCACCCGGATTTCCGCCCGGGCCAGCGCCAGCTCGCCGAAGCCGTGTTCCGCGCGAACGCCGGCAAGCGCTGCCTGCTGGCCCAGGCCCCGACCGGCATCGGCAAGACCCTCGGCACCCTGTTCCCGGCGCTGAAGGCGGCGCCGAAGGAGAACATCGACAAGCTGCTGTTCCTGGCGGCGAAGACCCCGGGCCGCCAACTGGCGCTGGACGCCGCCACGACCCTGAAGGCGGGTGGCACGATTCCTCTGCGGGTGCTGGAGCTGACCGCGCGCGACAAGGCTTGCGAACATCCCGACAAGGCCTGCCATGGCGACGCCTGCCCGCTGGCGCGCGGCTTCTACGACCGCCTGCCGTCCGCGCGCACGGCCTGCCTCGAGGCGCCGCTGCTGGACCGCGACACCCTGCGCACGATCGGGCTGGCCCACGATGTCTGCCCCTACTACCTGGGCAGCGAGATGGCGCGCTGGAGCGACATGGTGGTGGGCGACTACAACTACTGGTTCGATGGCGGCGCCATGCTGTACGCGCTGGCGCTGGAACGCGGCTGGCGGGTCAGCGTGCTGGCCGACGAAGCCCACAACCTGGTGTCGCGCGCCCGCGGCATGTACAGCGCCACCCTGGCCCGCGCCGGCCTGCGCGCGGCGCGCGCGGTGGCGCCGCCGGGGGTGCAGAAGCCGCTGGAAAAGGTCGGGCGCGCCTGGACCGAGGCAGGCAAAGCCGCGCCGCTGCCGTACCAGGTGCTGGAGACCCTGCCGCAGAAGCTGCTGGACAGCCTGCAGAATGCCACCAGCGCCATCACCGAACACGCCGCGGCCTTCCCGGTGCCGCTCGAACCGGCCCTGCAGGCGTTCTATTTCGACGCCCTGCACTTCCTGCGCCTGGCCGAGAGCTTCGGCGAACACTCGCTGTTCGACCTCACGCGCGACAACGAACGCGATACGGTCCTCGCGATCCGCAATGTCGTGCCGGCGCCCTTCCTGAAGCCGCGCTTCGAGTTCGCGCATTCGACCACGCTGTTCTCGGCCACCCTCAGCCCCTGGCATTATTTCGCCGACCTGCTCGGCATGCCCGAGGACACGGCCTGGATCGACGTCGATTCGCCCTTCGTCGCCAGCCAGCTGCAGGTGGAGGTGGCGCGCGGAATCTCGACCCGCTACCAGCACCGCCAGTCGTCGCTGGCGCCGATCGCCGACCTGATGGCGGAGCAGTACGCGCGCATGCCCGGCAATTACCTGGCCTTCTTCAGCAGCTTCGACTATCTGGCAAAGGTGGCCGACACCATGGCCCAGCGCCATCCGGAAATCCCGGCCTGGCACCAGGCGCGCCGCATGAGCGAGCTGGAACGCACTGCGTTTCTGGAGCGCTTTACCTCCGAAAGCAAAGGCATCGGCTTCGCGGTACTGGGGGGAGCGTTCGGCGAAGGGATCGACCTGCCGGGTGCGCGCCTGATCGGCGCCTTCGTCGCCACCCTCGGCCTGCCGCAGGTGAACCCGGTCAACGAACAGCTGCGCGAACGCCTGCAGGCGATGTTCGGCGCCGGCTACGACTACGCCTATCTATATCCCGGCCTGCAAAAGGTGGTGCAGGCGGCGGGACGCGTGATCCGCACCGAGCAGGATCGCGGCACGGTATGGCTGATCGACGACCGCTTCGCGCGGCCCGAGGTGCTGGAGCTGCTGCCGCGCTGGTGGCATGTCGAAGCCCGCGATCGCGCTAGCGCATCAGCTCCCTCAGTTTTTGATAACCGCTGCGGCTGACGGGAATCCGCGCGCCGCCGCGCAGCACCGCGCAATGGCTGTCCTTGCCGACCGCGTCGATGCGTTCGATCGCGGCCAGCCTGACGATATAGGAGCGGTGCACGCGCAGGAAGGCGCGGGGGTCGAGCTGCTCTTCGAGTTCCGACAGGCGCTGGCTCTTCAGCCATGCCTTGCCGGCGGCGACCACCTGCACGTAATCGTCCTGGGCCTCGATGTAGTCGATGCTGTCGGCCGGGATCACCTGCACGCGCGCGCCGTCGCGGATCAGGATGCGGCCCAGGGGCGTGCGGCGCTGCGCGGCCTCCTGCGCCGCCGCCACCGCCTGCGATCCGGCGGCCGCCACGGCGGGGCTGCCGAGGCGCGCGCGCGCGTGCGCCAGCGCCTGCTCGAGGCGCTCGCGCGAGAAGGGCTTGAGCAGGTAGTCCAGCGCATGCACCTCGAAGGCGCGCAGCGCGAACTGGTCGTAGGCGGTGACGAACACATATTGGGTGCGGGCGCCGGCCAGCTCGACGACTTCGAAGCCGTCCAGCTTGGGCATCTGGATGTCGAGGAAGACCAGGTCCGGCGCCAGCTCGGCGATCGCCTTCACCGCCTCGAAGCCGTTCGCGCATTCGCCGACGATCTCGACATCCGCATATGCCGCCAGGTGCTCGCGCAGCACCGCCCGCGCCAGCAGTTCGTCGTCCACGATGATCACACGCATGCTGTCATTCCTCCTGTTCGGTCGCTGCCGGCAGCGACAGCTCGACCCGGAACCGGGCGCCGTCGCGGGCCCAGTGGGTGCTGGCCTCGATCCCGTAGGCCGCCGCCAGCCGCCGGCGTACATTTTCCAGGCCCACGCCGGTACCTTTGACGCAGGGCGTGTCCGGGTCGACATCGTTCTCGACGCCGATGCGCAGCAGCGAGCCGGCGCGCGCCGCGCGGATGGCGATCCGGCCCGGCTCGATCATCTGGCCGATGCCGTGCTTGACGGCGTTCTCGACCAGGGGCTGCAGCAGCATCGGCGGCACCAGGCAGGCGCCGGCTTCCGGCGTCACCTCGGCCTCGAAGCGCAGGCGCTCGCCGAAGCGCACCTGCTCGATCGCCAGGAACTCGCGCACCAGGTCCAGTTCCCTGCTGAGCGGCACCTTGCGGTCGGCATGCAGGCCCAGGCTCTGGCGGAAGAAGCCGGCCAGGCGCAGGGTCATCGCGCGCGCCGCGCCGGGGTCGATCGAGGTCAGCGCACTGATCGAGTTCAGGCTGTTGAACAGGAAGTGCGGATCGACCTGGGTGCGCAGCATGCGCAATTCCGCGTCCTGGGCCATCAGCCGGGTCTCCAGCTCGCGGGTCTCGAGCTGGCGCACGCGCTCGGCTTCGATCAGCAGGTAGTTGACCGCGGCCGCCAGGCCGTACAGGATCACGCCCAGCGCGAACAGGGTCGCCAGCCGCGCGGCATCGAGTTCGAAGGCCGCGCCCTCCGGCGCCAGCGCGCGCAGCAGGCTGGCCCAGGCCGAGCCGATCGCGCACCACAGCGCCGCCGCACAGGCCGCCGTGATGCCGACCCCGCCGACGATCGCGGCCGGATGCTTCTGGCCGATCGGATACGCCCGGCACACGTAATAGGCCGAGAACGCCGTCGCGTTCGCATACACGATTGCCAGCGGCACCGCGAACAGCAGGCTGACGCCCCACCCCGCCCCGCCGGCCGCCAGCAGCGCGGCGGTCGCCAGGCCCAGCATCAGCCAGGCGAGCAGGTAGAGCAGCGCCGCGTACCACCTCGAGACCCCTTGCATGCCCTGCGCGCCCTCAGTTGCGGACCTCGACTCCGCCCATGATGGCGTAGCCGGTGACCACCAGGCGCTTGCGGTTGTCGGGTGGGCGCGCCGTCTTTTCGGTGAAGCCGCCCATCACCGGCGTGCCGTTCAGGATCACGGTCCAGTCCGGCGGGACCTTGATCGTGATCCCGCCCCAGATCGCGAAGACATTGATCACGGCCTCGGTCGTGAGGCTCGCTTCGCGCAGGTCGAGCGCACAGCCGCCCATGATCGCGGTAATCTCGCCGCCGCGGAAGTCGGGCGCGCTGATGCGGCGCTCGAAGCCGCCGAGGATGGCGGTGATGTCGACCAGGTTCTCGGCGCTCACCCCATCCTTGGCCAGCGACGGACCGGTGGTGCGGCCGCGGCCGCCGCCGAGCGTGCGGTACAGGATCAGTCCGCCCAGGGCGATCATCACCAGCGGCCAGAAGGTCCGCCAGCTGATGAACACATAGCCGAGGCGGTTCAGGGTCATCGCCAGGCCGATCACGATCAGGACCATGCCGGTGATGCGCCCGCTGCGCGGTCCGTCGCTGCACAGGGCCACCAGGCCCGAGATGACGAAGGCCAGCGGCCAGAAGAAGATCACGTGGCGCAGGTAGATGATGTTCAGGTTATCGAGCAGGAACAGCACGCCGAAGGCCACCACCAGCAGGCCGATCACGACCTGGCTGCTTGCGTTCGTCCTTGCGCGGATGTTTTCATTGTCCATGGCTGTCCCCTTTCTGGTTGAAGCGGCGTTCGGCGATCGGGCGCAGCGCCATGCCGATGCCGCCGACGATGATGAACAGCGGCCAGCTGTTGGACCAGGTCAGGCCGAACAGGCCTTCGAACATGGCGAACAGCCACAGGCCGATGAAGACGGTCCACAGGCCGTTGATGAACTCGCGTGCGCTCGGATAGCCGATGGTCTGGTTGATGCCGGCCACGACCAGCAGCAGCGGCGCATAGTGCCACAGGCGGTCGACCTCGTAGATATCGAGCTGGTCGAGCAGGAAGGCGACGCCGAGCCCGATCAGCAGAAGGCCCCACAGGACCTGGCGCCGCAGGTGATAGGATGCTTCGCTGTGCATAAATCCTCCTTGTTGGAATGACGACAAGATATACGAGGAGGCGCGCGGGGCGGAAGCCCTTTTCGGCGAATGGCGGCGATCGGCCGGTGAATGGCGCCGGGGTCGGCGAACTGCGGGGGAACCGTGGACGTAGAAAAGCCCGCCGCGTTGCCGGGGCGGGCTTGCCGGTGCTGCTCAGGCCCGGTTCAGGGAGCCGGCGATGCCATGACCATGGTCGGCTGGCCCTTCTGCTGGTTGCGGTACTTGGCCTTGGCGATGGCCTGCTTGACCGCTTCGCGGGCGATGTTGGTCTTGCGGATTTCCGCGCGTTCCTTCTTGCCGCGATGCTGGGCGATGTGTTTGCTGCCGATTTTTGCGGTCATGGCGTTCTCCTGTGACGTTGGTTGATGCCGGAATCAGGAGCGGACGTCATGAGCGGGACCCGCCCATCCCGTCGTCGTCCGGCGAGTGCATCAGCATGCCCCAACCGAGCTGGCGCCGGATCTCCTCCGGTGTCGGCGGCGGTGCGCTTTCCTTCGTGCGGCGCTCGAGGTACTCGCGCACGAGGTGCTTTGGTGGATGGCTCGTCGTTGGCGTTGACATGGGCAACCTCCGCTTCCCAATGGGCGTGGAATCTGGTGCCGATCCTCGAGGCGACCGGCTGACCTGTCGAGGTGGTTGGAGACCTGCGCTTGATCGCTGGTGTCCTCACTCGACGCCTCCATCATATCGAAGGGCCCGGGCGCGCACCGTTAGGTGACGCACACTGCGCACCCAGCCTGCTCCTGCACGAAAAAAAGGGGAGCCGCAGCTCCCCTCTTCATGCCAGCGGCATCGGGCCCGAACTCAGAACTTGTACTTCAGGTTCAGGTAGTACTGGCGGCCGCTGACGTCCAGCTTCTGCTGTTCTTCCTCGCTGTAACGGTACTGCGCGCGGCGGACGTTGGTCAGGTTGGTCGCGTCGAATGCCAGCACCAGGTTCGGCGTCAGGTTGTAGCTGGCGTTGAAGGCCAGCGTGGTCACCGGCGCCGCCATGGTCGGGGCCGACGGCATCAGGATGCCGTTGATGTTCGACAGGCCCTGGCTGTTCGCGTTCGCGGCCGGCGCGGTGCTGGTGTTGACATACTCGCTGCGGTAGTTCGCCACCAGGCGCGCCGACAGGCGGTCGTTCTCGAAATAGCCACCCAGGTTGCCGGCCCACTCCGAAGCGCCGACCATCGGACGGCCGTCGTCGACCTTGGTCTTGGCGCGGCTCACGTTGGAGGTAAAGCCGAAGCCGGTATTGCCGAACGGCTGCTCATACGAGATTTCGAGGCCGGCGATGCGTGCGCCCTGCTGCGACGAGGTCTGCACCTGGAAGGTCTTGACCTGCGAATCCTTCGGATCGACCAGCTGGATGCTGTCGGTGCCGACGCCGGTCTTCGCATAGCCGTCGATCTTCGAGTAGAACACGTCGACCGCCACCAGCGAACGCTTGGCGAAGAACCACGACCACGAGGCATCCAGGTTCTTTGCCGTCATCGGCTTCAGGTTCGGGTTCGGGCCGGTGACCGTGCAGCCGTTGTCGCTGCAGGTCGGCGAACCGTAGCCGGCGCCGTACAGGTTGTAGTTCTGGCGGCCGATGGTCTTGCTGGCGCCGAAGCGGGCCAGCATGTCCTTGCTCAGCTCGTAGCGGATGTTCAGGCTCGGCAGCACGTTGTTGAAGGTGCGGTCCGACTTCAGCTTGTAGTAGATGATGCCCGCCAGCGGGTCGAACCTGGTCTTCGGATTGGTCTGGTCGTCATAGTAGGAGACGGCCTCGCCGACGTCCGTGATCGCGTCCGGGAATCCCGGGCACGGGATCGGCGGCTGGCCCGGCGCGGAGCGCTGGCAGATGCCGACGCCGATCGGCATCGGGATGTTCGCGTTGACGCGGGTGCGGACATAGCGCAGGCCGACGTTGCCCGACCAGCGCTCGCCTTCCAGGTTGGCCATCAGGTAGGCCGCGGTCTGGCGCTCGCGCATGTCGAGTTCCGAAGAGATGCGGCGCTCCCACTGCGCCGTGGTCTCCTTGGTGTTGGCCTCGAAGTAGGCTTTCATGGTTTCCGGGCTCATGGTCCAGCTGGTGTTGTCCCAGCCGGCCGGACCGCCGAGGCCGCTGCCGAAGTCCGACGGATACGGGATGAACGAGGTCACGCCCATCGTGCTGGTGTCCAGCGGGGTACGGAAGGCCGGGTAGCGGCGCGCGCTGTCGCGGTGGTGGTCCGAGTAGCGGGCGCCGGCTTCGAGCGACTGCACCCAGCCCTTCTCGACGCGGTACTCGGCGTCGATCTGGCCGCTGTGCTCCTTGTCGTTGGTGACGATGCCGGAGGCCGCGCGGCCGCTCAGCACGAAGCCGCTGCCGTCGGCGTTCCGGCCCGGCACGTTGGGGCCGGTGCCCAGCCACTGCACGTACGGCGCCTCGTCGACCGCGCCCAGGCGGTAGGACACGCCGGTGCCGTAGCGCGAATAGGTCAGGCCCTGGTCGAGGCCGGTCTTGCCGACGCCCTTGGTGGTCGACAGCAGGGTCTTGACGGTCAGGTCCTGGCTGACGCGGTACTTGGCGTCCAGGTCGAGGAAGGAGGAAGTGGCGCGTGCGCCGTCGCGGTAGGCGCCCTCGGTCTCGCCGATATACTGCGGCGTGGTGCCGGGTGCGTACACGATGTCGGCCGCCTTCAGCACTTTCAGCTGGTCGCCGTACATCGTGGTCTCGTTGACGATGACCGGGTTCTTGATCATCGCGTAAACGCGCTGGCCGTTCGAACTGGTCGGCGTGGCGCCGCCCTGCAGGCCGCCGCGGCCCAGCAGCATGCTGAACATGGCGCCCGCGTTCAGGCGGCCGTAGTTGTTCGCGTTCATGCCGGAATGGAAGCCGGTCATGGTCACGTCGAGGTCCTGGTTCGGCTTGAACTCCAGCGAGAACATGCCGCCCTTGCGATCGCGCACGCCTTCGACGAATTCCATGCTCATCGAACCCGGGATGCGGACGCCGTTCAGGTCGGCCGCCTTGTAGCCGGTGCCGGCCAGCGACTCGTCGGTGATTCCCTTCATGGTCGCGGTATTGATCACGTCCCAGCCGCTGCCGCCGCTGTAGGCGAAGCGCGAGACGGAATCGCGGCGCACGTAGCGCTTTTCGGCGAAGCCCTGGACGATCAGGCCGATCGTGCCGGCCTCGTTCTTCCAGTTGAACATCGCGTTCAGGTCCGGCGCGCTCCTGCCCGGCAGGTCGGCGTAGCTCATGCCGCCGCTGATCACGCCGCCGAAGCGCTCTTTTTGCGCCAGCGGCTTGCGGGTGGTGACGTTGATGGTGCCGGCCAGGCCGCCGTCGGCGATATTCGCCTGCGAGGTCTTGTACACCACGGCCTGGTTCAGCACCGAGGACGGCATCAGCGAGAGGCTGGTCGAACGGCTGCTCGAGGCCTGGTCGGCAACGTACCAGTCGCCCCCGGACACGGTATGGCCGTTGAAAATGATGAGCGACATGTCGGGGTTGGTGCCGCGCATCGACACCTTTTCCGCCTCGTCGTAGTCGGTACGCACCGCCACGCCGGGCAGGCGCTGCAGCGAATCCGCCAGGTTCTTGTCCGGCATCTTGCCGACGTCTTCGGCAGTGATCACCTCGACGTTGGCGGCGGAGTCACGCTTGACTGCCAGCGACTTTGCCATCGAGGCGCGGATACCGGTCACCTCGACCGTCTGCATGGTCGCGGTGCCGGTGGTTTCCTGGGCCAGCGCGGGCATCGCTGCCAGGCCCAGCACCGCCATCGATACGGCGGTCGCGAGCGGCTTCTGTTTCAACATTCTCACTCTCCTGATTGGTTATCCGAGGACAGGTGTCTCCCTGCCGAGCGAGCAGTATTGTCGATGGAGAAACTTTTGAATAATGATTACTGTTACAGAAACCATAACCGCAAGGAATGTTCAGCGGCTGCCGAACACCGCCGGTTATACTCATCCATACAATTTTCATTTTGCAAACACGTTGCCGCCAAGGTAGCGTGAAGCTTTGCATCCGCCCCGGAGACACCATGCGTTACGCCTGCCTTCTGCTTGCCGCCGCCCTCGCCGGCTGCGCCGCCCCGCCTGCTTCGCCGCCGCCCGCCGGGCCCCAGGCCGCGGTGCCGCTCGAGACCATCCTGCAGAAGCAGGTCTACCAGATGAGCCCGGTCGAGGCGGGACGCTATGTGGCCTGGGTACACCAGGCCGAACCCGACCTGCGCAAGCGCATCGCGGCGATCGGCCGCAAGAACATCGGCCAGCCCTACCGCCTCAACCTGCTCGGCGAATTCCCGTTTGAAGTACACGACGACCTGCCGATGTTCAGCCTCGATCACAGCGACTGTGTCGTGTTCGCGGAACACACCTATGCGATGGCGCTGTCGCAGTCGTGGGAGGAATTCTTCTGGATGCTGCAGCGGATCCGCTACCGCGACGGCGTGATCGGGGTCGCCACGCGCAACCACTACACCGAAATGGACTGGAACGTGGCCAACCGCTGGCTGGTCACCGACATCAGCGCCGAACTGGCCGGTCCCGCGGGACCGTCGTATGGGATGACGGTCGACCGCGCGCGCTTCCTGAAGACCCGTCATCACACCGAGCGCAACATCCCGGTCGAGACCAGCCGCCAGGCTTACGTGGGCAAGGACCAGGTGGCGGCCATCGCCGGCCAGCTGCGCGAAGGCGATTTCGTGAACGTGATCTCGACCCGCGACGGCGAGTACTGGGCCTCGCACGTCGGCCTGGTGGTGCTGGGCCCGGACGGCGAGCGCCATTTCCTGCATTCGTCCGAGCCGCAGGTGCGCGAAGAGACCTTCGAGTCCTTCATCGCGCGGGCGGCCGCGCGCGAGGAACGCAACCGCCAGGCCGGCAAGAACGGCCAGGTACTGGCCGGCTTCAAGTTCCTGCGCCTGAACGACAACATCGTGGTGCCGCCGATGGCGCCGCAGCCGCGCCCGGGCGCCGGCGCCTGATCCCTTCCCTCCCCTTCCTGTGCGGGCCGCTCGATGCGGCCCGCCGTCTTTTCATTCCCGCTTTTCCGATTGCCGATGCCATTCAATACGGCCGCGCACGCATTTATTTTTGTGCAGACAAGAAATTAAATTAATTCAGGAATTAATTTCCCATTTTCAAATAAGCGGAGAGAGATTTAATTCCCTTATCGCGGTTGAGCATGGTCAAGCCCATCAATCTTAGCGAATTGGATAATAAACTTACTCAGCAATAAGCCATCTAAACAGCGGCGTATTTTATCTCTATCCAAAATATTTCCGCCAACAAAAAATAAGACGCCTATTAGCCTGGCGATATCCCCGAGAAAAAGACAACCCGCAACCACACAGCCTTTTCGAGATGATGCCCAAGCTAAATCCAGGCTTTGTCAGCCAGTTTTGCTCCAGGTTGGTATCCCTGCACCGCAGGACCAAGATCGCCCTGATGATCGCAGCCGACCTGGTCGCGCTGCCATTCTGCTTTCTTGTCGCAATGCTGCTGCGCGGCGGCGACCTGAAACTCGCCTCCCATTTCGGCCCCGCTTCCTATGTATTGGTCGCGGTGGTGACGATTGCCGCATTTTCCGTCTCCGATCTTTATCGCGCGGTGATCCGGTTTATTGATCAACGTCTATTGAGCGTTACCGGACTGGCGCTGGCGGTCGCCATTTTATGCGCCTATGTCGTGATGTTCGCGATTAACGAGGAACGTTTTCCGCGCAGCGCCTTGGCCATTTACTGGTTTATCGTCTTTTCTTATGTCGTCGCTTCCCGTGTCGGCATGCGCAATTTCCTGCGCAACCAGAATGCCAGGGAGCGCTGCGCCGCCGAAGTGGTCGCGATCTACGGCGCCGGCGAAGCCGGGGCCCGCCTGGCCCAAGCCATGCGCAATGGCGAAGAATACCGCCCGGTCTGCTTCTTCGACGACAAGCACGTCCTCAGCGAACGCAACGTCGCCGGCCTGCGGGTCTTCCACACCGACCGCCTGGCCGGGATCGTGGAGGCGATGTCGATCCGCTCGATCGTGCTGGCGCTGCCGTCCGTGTCCCCGGAGCGCCTGCGCGACATCATGCAGCGCCTGGCCCAGGCCGGCGTCAGCACCAAGATCCTGAGTCGGCTGGTCGATCTCGCCGACGACAAGGTGACGCCACGCGAAACCATCCGCGAGCTGAAGTTCGAAGACCTGCTCGGCCGCCCGCCGGTGCCGCCGCGCGTCGACCTGTTCGCCCGCTGCGTACGCGGCAAGACCGTGCTCGTCACCGGCGCCGGCGGCTCCATCGGCAGCGAGCTGTGCCGCCAGATCGTCACCGTGGCGCCGAGCCGGCTGCACCTGCTCGACCACTCCGAGTTCGCCCTGTACACGATCCGCCAGGAACTGGGCACGCGCTTCCCCGACATCCCCATCGAAGCCCACCTGGGCTCGGTATGCAATGCCGACCTGGTCGAGCGCATCCTGCGCGACGGCCAGGTCGACACGATCTACCACGCCGCAGCCTACAAGCACGTGCCGCTGGTCGAGACCAATATCGTCGAAGGCCTGCGCAACAACGTGGTCGGGGCCCAGGTGATCGCGTCCCAGGCCGCCAAGCACCGGGTCACGACCTGCGTCCTGATCTCCAGCGACAAGGCGGTGCGCCCGACCAACATCATGGGCGCCAGCAAGCGCATCGCCGAGCTGATCTTCCAGGCCGCCGCGGTCCGGCATGGCGCGCACACGACCTTCTGCATGGTCCGCTTCGGCAACGTGCTGGGCTCGTCCGGCTCGGTGATCCCCCTGTTCCAGCGCCAGATCGCCCGCGGCGGCCCGCTGACCATCACCCACCCCGAGGTGTCGCGCTACTTCATGCTGATCCCCGAGGCCGCGCAACTGGTGATCCAGGCCGGCGCCATGGCCAAGGGCGGCGACGTGTTCGTGCTCGACATGGGAGAACCGGTGCGCATTGTCGACCTGGCGCGCACCATGATCGCCCTGCACGGCCTGACCGAGAAGAGCGCCCAGAACCCGGGCGGCGACATCGAGGTCCGCTACGTCGGCCTGTTCCCCGGCGAGAAGCTGCACGAAGAGCTGCTGACCGACGGCGTGGTCTTCCCCAGCGACCATCCGCGCATCATGCGCATGAAGGAAAACGCCCTGCATCCCAGCGTGCTCGAGACTTTCATCACCTGCCTGATGATGGCCTGCGAGACCCACGAGCGCGCCATGATCGAGTCGATGGTCAAGGCCATCGTCACCGAATACACCCCGCAACTGGCCCCGGCCGCACCGGCGCCCACCCCGGTGCCGGAAGCGCCGCGACTGGGCCTGATCAGGAAATTCGTGCCGTTCCGTATTTAACTTCAACCGTTTGGCGAGGACACTCATGCGTGATGAAAGCAAACCGGCATATCTCGAACAGCTGACCGAACGCTTGAACAAGCGTACGGCCGTGATCGGCATCATCGGCCTCGGCTACGTCGGCCTGCCGCTGACCCTGCGTTATTCCGAAGCCGGCTTCCGCGTCCTCGGCATCGACATCGACGGCGCCAAGATCGAACGCCTGAACCGTGGGGAAAGCTATATCAACCACATCAAGCCGGCCGACATCGCCCGTGCGCGCGAACGCGGTTTCGAAGCCACCAGCGATTTCACCCGCGCCGGCGAGCCGGATGCCCTCATCATCTGCGTGCCGACCCCGCTGAGCGCCTACCGCGAACCGGACCTGTCCTTCGTGCTCGACACCGCCGACGCCCTGCTGCCCTTCATGCGCCCGGGCCAGGTGCTGTCGCTGGAAAGCACCACCTACCCCGGCACCACCGACGAGGAACTGAAACCGCGGCTGGAGTCACGCGGCTTCGTGGTCGGGCGCGACGTCTTCCTCGTGTTCTCCCCGGAGCGCGAAGACCCGGGCAATCCCGACTTCCAGACCCGCACCATTCCGAAGGTCTGCGGCGGCGTCACCCCCGCCTGCCTGGAGGCCGGCCTCGCCCTCTACGGCCCGGCGATCGACAGGGTGGTGGCGGTCAGCTCGACCCGCGCCGCCGAACTGACCAAGCTGCTGGAGAACATCCACCGCGCCGTCAACATCGGCCTGGTCAACGAGATGAAGATCATCGCCGACCGCATGGACATCGACATCCACGAGGTGATCCGCGCGGCCGCCACCAAGCCCTTCGGCTTCACGCCTTACTACCCGGGCCCCGGCCTCGGCGGACACTGCATCCCGATCGACCCCTTCTACCTGACCTGGAAGGCGCGCGAATACGGCCTGCACACCCGCTTCATCGAACTGGCCGGCGAGATCAACAGCGACATGCCGCACTGGGTGGTCGGCAAGGTGACCGACGCCCTGAACCTGCGCGGCAAGTCGGTGATGGGCAGCCGCGTGCTGGTGCTGGGCATCGCCTACAAGAAGGACGTCGAGGACATGCGCGAGTCGCCCTCGGTCGAGCTGATGGAGATCCTGCGCGACAAGGGCGCCATGGTCGACTACTCGGATCCGCACGTGCCGGTCTTCCCGCGCATGCGCGAGCACTATTTCGACCTGCGCAGCGTGGAACTGAACCCGCAGACCATCGCCTCCTACGACGTGGTGCTGCTGGCCACCGCCCACAGCGCCTTCGACTACGAGCTGATCCGCCAGTACGCCGCCCTGGTGGTCGACACCCGCGGCGTCTATCTGAACCCGCTGCCGAACGTCGTGAAAGCCTGAGGACCGCCATCATGCGCCACTATCCCGCCCCCATCCAGGACCGCAAGATCCGCTTCGCGCTGGTCGGCTGCGGCCGCATCGCCAACAACCACTTCGACGCCCTGCGCCAGCACCAGGAGCGCGCCCAGCTCGTCGGCGTCTGCGACGTCGATCCGCGCGCCCTCGACCGCGCGGCCGGGCTGACCGGAGCCGAGGGCTATGCCAGCCTGGACGAGATGCTGCGCCGCGCCGACGCCGACATCGTCGTGGTCACCACCCCGTCCGGCCTGCATCCCGAGCAAACCATCCAGGTCGCGCGAAGCGGCCGCCACGTGATGACGGAAAAGCCGATGGCCACGCGCTGGGAGGACGGCAAGCGCATGGTGGCCGCAGCCGATGCCGCCGGGGTGCGCCTGTTCGTGGTCAAACAGAACCGCCGCAACGCCACCCTGCAGCTGCTCAAGCGCGCCGTCGACAAGAAACGCTTCGGCCGCATCTACATGGTCAACCTGAACGTGTTCTGGACCAGGCCGGCCGAGTACTACACCAGCGCCAGCTGGCGCGGCACCTGGGAATTCGACGGCGGCGCCTTCATGAACCAGGCCAGCCACTACGTCGACCTGATCGACTGGATCGTCGGCCCGGTCGAGAGCCTGCAGGCCTATACCGCCACCCTGGCGCGCGACATCGAGGTCGAGGACACCGGCGTGCTCAGCCTGCGCTGGCGCAACGGCGCGCTGGGCTCGATGAACGTCACCATGCTCACCTATCCGCGCAACATGGAAGGTTCGATCACGGTGCTGGGCGAGCACGGCACGGTGCGCATCGGCGGCGTGGCGGTGAACGAGATCCAGCAATGGGAATTCGCCACGCCGGACCCGGACGACGACAAGGTGCGCGACGCCAGCTACGAAACCACTTCGGTCTACGGCTTCGGCCATCCGCTCTACTACGACAACGTGATCAAGGTCCTGCGCGGCGAGGCCGAGCCGGAGACCGACGGCCGCGAGGGGCTGAAATCGCTGGAAGTCCTGATCGCCGCCTACAAGTCCGCGCGCGACTGCCAGCGCGTCGCCCTGCCGCTGGAATACTGACATGGATACCACCATCCATTCCAGCGCGATCGTCGACGACGGCGCGGTGCTCGGCGAGGGAACCCGTGTGTGGCATTTCGCCCATGTCTGCGCCGGCGCGCGCATCGGCGCCGGCTGTTCCCTGGGCCAGAACGTGTTCGTCGGCGACGACGTCGTCATCGGGAACAACGTCAAGATCCAGAACAACGTGTCGGTCTACGACGCCGTGACGCTGGAGGACGACGTGTTCTGCGGCCCGAGCATGGTGTTCACCAACGTCTACAACCCCCGCTCCGCGGTGACGCGCAAGCACGAATACCGGCGCACGCTGGTCCGCCGCGGCGCCACCATCGGCGCCAACGCCACCATCGTGTGCGGCGTGACGGTCGGCGAGCACGCCTTCATCGGCGCCGGCGCGGTGGTCAAGCGCGACGTGCCGGCCTTCGCGCTGGTGGCCGGGGTGCCGGCGCGCCAGATCGGCTGGATCAGCCGTTTCGGCGAACGCCTGCCGCTGCCCCTGAGCGGCAACGGCGAGGCGCGCTGCACCCACACCGACGATGTCTACGTGCTGCAGGACGGCGTGTGCCTGCTGGCGCGCCGGACTTTTCCCGAACCGACCAGGTAAATAAAGCGACCATGGAATTCATCGACCTCAAATCGCAATACCGGCAATCCCGCGAACTGATCAACGGGCGCATCCAGGCGGTGCTCGACCACGGCCAGTACATCATGGGCCCGGAGGTGGAGGAGCTCGAAGCGCGGCTTGCGGAGTATTGCGGCGCGCGCCACTGCGTCACGGTGTCGTCCGGCACCGAGGCCCTGCTGATCGCCCTGATGGCGCTCGGCATCGGCCCCGGCGACGAAGTCATCACCACGCCCTTCTCCTTCATCGCGACAGCCGAGGCCATCGTGCTGGCCGGCGCCAGGCCGGTGTTCGTCGACATCGATCCCCTCACCTGCAATATCGACCCGGCGCTGATCGAGGCCCGCATCACACCCCGCACCCGCGCGATCATGCCGGTCTCGCTGTACGGCCAGCCGGCCGACATGGACCGCATCAGCCAGGTCGCACAGCGCCACGCACTGCCGGTCATCGAAGACGCGGCCCAGAGCTTCGGCGCCACCGCCCATGACAGGAAGAGCTGCAACCTGTCGACGATCGGCTGCACCAGCTTTTTCCCGAGCAAGCCGCTGGGCTGCTATGGCGACGGCGGAGCGCTGTTCACCAGCGACGATGCGCTGGCGGCGGCGGCGCGCGAAATCCGCGTGCATGGCCAGTCGCAGCGCTATGTGCATACGCGGATCGGCGTTGGCGGCCGCATGGACACGCTGCAATGCGCCGTCGTGCTGGCCAAGCTCGAGTCGTTCGAACGGGAAATCGCGCTGCGCGCCGAAGCCGCGGCCCGCTACGACGCGCTGCTGTCCGGCCGGGTCGGCCTGGTCGGCCTCCTGCCGGGGCACAGCAGCGTGTACGCGCAATACACGGTCGTGGTCGAGGATCGCGAGCGCATCCGTGCGGCCCTGCATGCGGCCGGGATTCCGACCGCGGTCCATTATCCGGTACCGATCCACCGCCAGCCTGCCTATGCCTCGCCGGGCGCGCCGGACGCCTGTCCGGTCGCCGTCGAGATGGCCGGCAAAGTGCTGAGCCTGCCGATGGGTCCTTACCTGTCCGCCGCCGATGCGCACAAGGTCGCGTCGGCCTTGCTGCAGTCGGTCGACGCGGCGCGGAACAGCCGCGCGCAAGCCGCGGACGTGTTGGGGTAATGGCTGTGACCAGAATCGTTCACCTCACCTCGGCCCATCCCCGCAACGATACCCGTATTTTCATCAAGCAGTGCCGGACCCTGGCCGCGCACGGCTATGAGGTCACACTGGTCGTGGCGGACGGCAAGGGAGACGACACCAGGGACCGGGTGGCGATCGCCGATGTGGGGCGCCTGCCCGGCCGGTTCAGGCGCATCTTCGCGACCACGCGCCGCGTGGCCGGCAAGGCCGTCGCGCTGGACGCCGACATCTACCACCTGCACGATCCCGAGCTGATTCCCACGGGCCTGCGGCTCAAGCGGCTCGGCAAGAAGGTGATCTTCGATTCACACGAGGATGTGCCGCGGCAGCTGCTGGGCAAACCCTATCTCGGTCCGCTGTCGCGCAGGATCCTGTCGCGGACTTTTTCGATGTTCGAACGGTATGCCTGCGCGCGCTTCGACGGCATCATCGCCGCTACCCCTTTTATCCGGGATAACTTCCTCAAGATCCATCCACATACCGTCGACGTCAACAATTTCCCGATGATCGGTGAGCTCGACAGCGCGGCGCCATGGGAACACAAGCTGCCCGAAGTCTGCTATGTGGGCGGGATCGGCAGCATCCGCGGCATCCGCGAGCTGGTCCAGGCGGGCGAACTCCTGCAGTCGGCGGCGCGCCTGAACCTGGTCGGCACCTTCTCGGAGCCCGCGGTCGAGGCCGAAGTGAAGGCAGGGCCCGGATGGCGCCGGGTGAACGCCCGCGGCTTCCTCGACCGCGATGGCGTGCGCGAAGTGCTGAAACGTTCGCTGGCGGGCGTCGTGACCTTCCATCCGCTGCCGAACCATGTGGATTCCCTTCCAACGAAAATGTTCGAGTACATGTCGTCCGGCATTCCCGTGATTGCCTCGGATTTTCCGCTATGGCGCGAAATCATCGAAGGCAATCGCTGCGGCCTGTGCGTTGATCCGCTCGACCCCAGGGCAATCGCGGCTGCGATGGATTACCTCGTCACCCATCCGGAGACTGCGAAAGCGATGGGTGAAAACGGCCGCAAGGCAGTGCTCGAGAAATACAACTGGACCGTGCAGGCACGCAGGCTGACCGATTTCTACGGAGCGATTTCCCATGTCGATCAAATTGTCGCAACTGCTTAATCTGGCCATCGATATCGGCAGGCTCCCCGTCGCACATCTCGAATTTCGCGTGGACTTGAATCCCGACGACGTGCGGCGCATGCACGCCCATTTCACCAGGCGCCATCCCAAATTCAAGATCGTCCGGAACAAGTCCCTCGGCGCGGCACTGGTCGACCTGAAGCGCTACGGCAGCCGCGGCCAGTACCTGGACAGTATCAAGGGCCGCAACTCGGGCGAACACCATGCCAGGAAAGCCCGCTCGCGCGGCTATGTCGTGGCCGAGATCGACAGGAACGATTTTATCGACGAACTCCACGAGATCAACACCTCGCTCGACGCGCGCCAGGGCCGGCCCATGGACGCCGCATACCGGGAAAAGGTCACCCGCTATTCCCCGGAAAGGAACTACAAATATTACGGGGTGCTGAATCCGGGCGGGAACCTGATGGCGTATAGCAACCTGGGCTTTTACGGTAATTTCGTCGCATTCGACCGCCTGCTGGGCCTGCGCAACAACGACGGCGTCATGCACCTGATGGTCACTGAAATCGTCGGCCAGTTGATCGAAAGCGGGGCGTACGCGTATCTCATGTATGACACTTATTTCGGCGCCAGCCCTGGACTGCAGGCATTCAAGAAAATGCTTGGCTTTGAACCCTACCGCGCAAAATATTCACTCCAATGATCGGCTTACTCAGGCGACTCTACAGCGACTACGGGATGCCGTCCCGCCTGTGCATGCACGAGAAATTGATCCGCGCTGCACTGGACGCTGGCTTCACCCAGACTTCGGTCCGCGAATATTTCGACTCCGTGCGACATGGCCATGCTGCGAACGCCAAGGTCATCGTGCACAGGCATGACATCGACACCGATCTGCGAACGACAAGAAAATTGTTCGAGATCGAAAAGAGATATGGGATCAAGGCCAGCTACTATTTCAGGCTCTCCACGCTTGACTTCGGCCTCATGCGTGAAATCGAAGCCTATGGCAGCGAAGCCAGTTATCACTATGAAGAACTGGCCTCTTATGCCAAGAGACACAAGATAAAAGATCCCGCCCTGGTACGGCATCGCCTCCCCGAGATCCGGGAGGCATTCCGCAAGAATTTCCACTGGCTCGAACAGCAGCTCGGCACGAAGTTCAGGACCGTGGCCGGCCATGGCGATTTCGCGAACCGCCGGCTCAAACTGAACAACACGGAAATCCTCGCGGACCGCCAGTTGCGCGAGGACTGCGGCATCGAATGCGAAGCCTATGACCGCGACCTGCTCGACCATTTCGACATGTACATCGCCGACCGCCCGCCCCCGCAATACTACTGGCCGACTTCGCCCTTGCACGTGATCGGGATACACCCCCGGATTTGCCTGGTAACCCATCCGCGACAGGTCGAAACGAACTGGAAGGAAAACACGAAGGACAACCTTTTCCGGTTTTATGAAGCAGTGACCTGGTAAAACAAGGAACTCGTCCATGAATCCCAAAAAAATCGTCACCGTGATCGGCGCTAGACCGCAATTCATCAAAGCCAGCGTGGTGTCGGCATTGCTTGCCGAATCCGAAGGTCTGCATGAGGTCATGGTGCATACGGGCCAGCATTTCGACGCGAACATGTCGGACGTCTTCTTCGCGGAACTCGGCTTACAGGCGCCTGCCTACCGGTGCGCCATCCACGGCGGGAATCATGGCGACATGACGGGACGGATGCTGATCGGGATCGAAAAAATCCTGTTGTCGGAAAAGCCGGATGCGGTCATGGTCTATGGCGATACCAACTCCACCCTCGCCGGCTCCCTGGCGGCAATCAAGTTGCACATCCCGGTCGCGCACGTCGAAGCGGGACTACGCTCCTTCAATATGAAGTCGCCGGAAGAAGTCAACCGCATGCTCACCGACCGTGTGTCGCGCTGGCTGTTCACGCCGAGCGAGGAAGCTGGCGCGCATCTCGTACGCGAGGGGGCGGCGCCAGACAGGATTCATCCGGTGGGCGACGTCATGGTCGACGTGGCGCTCCGCCATGGCGAGCGGGTCGGCCCCGGCGGCGGCGTGCTGGGCATGCTGCGCGAACATCATGGCATCCAGCCCGGCGCCTACTGCCTGGCCACGATCCACCGCGCGGAGAACACCGACGATCCCGCTCGTCTGGCGACCATCGTCGATGCTCTCTCGCGCTTTTCCAGGGATATCCAGGTAGTGCTCCCCTTGCACCCGCGCACACGCGCGATGCTGGCGCAGCAAGGCCGCCTCGAGGCCCTGGAAAAGGCCGCGGTGCTGGTTGAGCCATTGGGCTATCTGGCGATGTTGCAACTGGAGAAGTACGCCGCAATCATTGCCACCGACTCGGGCGGCGTCCAGAAAGAAGCCTTCTTCCATCGAGTCCCCTGCGTGACCTTGCGGGACGAGACGGAGTGGGTGGAATTGGTCAAGGCGGGCTGGAACCGCCTGGCGCCGCCCACCGATGTGAGCTCCGTACTGCAATCTCTTCGTGCGAGCCTCGACAGCATCGGCGCGCAGATTTCTCCTTATGGTTCCGGAGATGCCGCGGCACACATCGTCAAGCGCTTGTCAGCCGACCTGAACTGAGTTTTCCGCTTCCAGTAAAAACCCGGATCGGTGAATCCACACCGGTTCGGTCCCTCCACCATCAAATCGACGGCAAGGCTCCTGCGCCCAGCCATCGATGCCTTATGCACCTCTAAAACACTGCGCATGCCTGGCCCGGCATTGGTGTTTTTTGATGACTGTGCTCTCTGCACTTTAATTCTGAGCAACATTCCGGATTCCTTAACCGGACATATCCTTCTGCATTATCTTGTAAGGATGTAAATATTCCAGCAATCAACAGAGATGCCTGGTCGTGCAACCCGACAGTTAAAGTTTTGCCATGCGTAAAATTTTTTCCCAAAAACACTGAACTTTGGAAATTTCCTCCGGTCATAAGTTACTCCTTCATTTGATTTTTGTGAGTACCTTCATGTCCCTCCGCAATTCCAAGTTCCTGCTGTCCGCCATCATCCCCGCCGTCCTGACCGTCTGCGCCGCAAGCTCGGCTTCGGCTGCGACTGGCAACCTGTACGTCTCGCCGACCGGCAAAGATACCAACCCGGGCACCCAGACCGCGCCGCTGCTGACCATTGCCCGCGCCGACGCGCTCGCCAGCGCCGGCTACACCATCCACGTTGCTCCGGGTACCTACAAGGTGTCGGCACCTTCGCTGGGCAGCATCGGTATCCGGACCATCCGCAGCGGCACCGCCACGGCGCGCATCCGCTTCGTTTCCGACGTCAAGTGGGGCGCCAAGATCGTCGTGTCCGGCACCGGCATCACCTGGAACTCGAAGGGCAGCTATGTCGACATCGACGGCTTCGACATCAGCGGCAGCGGCCGCCACGGCATCCTGGCCGACGGCAATCACCTGACCATCACCAACAACAACATCCACGACCTGACCATCAGCGGTGGTTGCAACGGCAGCGGTGGCGCGGCAATCGACACCAACGGCGGCGCCGGCGGCGTCCTGATCAACGCCAACCGGATCCGCAACATCGGCTACGCAATGATCGGCAAGTGCAACACGGTGCAGGGTATCTACATCGCCAACCCCAACAACGTCGTCACCAACAACATCGTCTCCGGCGTAGCCGCGGTCGGCATTCAGCAGTGGCACGGCGCGACCGCCTCGACCATCGTCAACAACACGGTCTTCCACAGCAAGGAAGGCATCCTGATCGGCCAGGGCGACGCCGGCACCCTGCCGGGGGGCTCGGCCAACAATTACGTCGCCAACAACATCGTGTATGACAACACGGCCTACGGCATCATCGAGGCTGGCGTGGTCGGCACCAACAACCGCTACGTCAACAACGTCGTCTACAAGAGCGGCACCAACGTGAAAATGGTGAAAGGCGCGGTCAGCGGCACCATCACGGCCGATCCGAAGTTCGTCAGCTACCTGGCCAACGGCAGCGGCGACTACCACCTGCAGAGCACCTCGCCGGCCATCGGCAAGGGTTCGACCACCTATCCGCTGACCACCGACGTCGACGGCGCATCCCGCGTCGGCCTGCCGCGCAGCATCGGCGCCTACAAGTAATCCTCTCCCTTCGATGCGACGCTGCGCCCTACGGGCAGCGTCGCCATTCTCAGCAAGCCAGGCCGGGCGCATTGTCGCCGGCTCCCCTCCGGCCCAGCCCGGCCTGGCGAGCTTCTCTCCCACGTCCCCGCTTTACCCGATCAGCTAGCGATCGTTGTTTCTTTGCATTCGAAATTTTTAATCAAGGAATTATTTTCCATAATTCACTTTCTGTGATTCGTTCGAATAATTATTGAAAAAAAATCCATTTCAGTTTCACCGGCGCAATGAATTTCCATACATTTTCCGATGAAAAATTTATTTTTGAAAAATTCGTGAACTTAAGCAATTTCCTCGAGTCATAAGTAACTCATCAGTTTGAGGAATTGATTTTGAAGACTACGAAAACGCTCGCAGCACCAACCCGTTTCTTACTTTCTAGCATTATTCCTGCATTACTGGCCGCCTGGGCCGCAGGGCCGGCCGCAGCCGCGACGACGAAAGACTTGTACGTCGCGCCGAACGGCAAGGATACGAACCCCGGCACCCAGACCGCGCCGCTGCTGACCATCGCCCGCGCCGATGCGCTGGCCGGCCCCGGCTACACCATCCACGTTGCTCCGGGTACCTACAAGGTGTCGGCTCCGTCGCTGGGCAGCGTCGGCATCCGGACCAGCCACAGCGGCACCGCTTCCGCACGCATCAAATTCGTGTCCACCGTCAAGGGCGGCGCCAGGATCGTCGTGTCCGGTACCGGCATCACCTGGAACTCGAAGGGCAGCTATGTCGACATCGACGGCTTCGACATCAGCGGCAGCGGCCGCCATGGCATCCTGGCCGACGGCAGCAACCTGACAATCACGAACAACACCATCCATGACCTGACCATCAGCGGCGGCTGTAACGGCAGCGGTGGCGCGGCGATCGACACCAACGGCGGCGCCGGTGGCGTCCTGATCAACGGCAATATCATTCGCAACATCGGTTACGCGATGATCGGTCGCTGCAATACGGTGCAGGGCATCTACATCGCCAACCCGAACAATGTCGTGACCAACAACATCGTGTCCGGCGTGGCCGCGGTCGGCATCCAGCAGTGGCACGGCGCGACGGCGTCGACCATCGTCAACAACACCGTCTTCCACAACAAGGAAGGCATCCTGATCGGCCAGGGCGACGCCGGCACCCTGCCGGGCGGCTCGGCCAACAACTACGTCGCCAACAACATCGTGCATGACAACACGGCCTACGGCATCATCGAGGCCGGCGTGGTCGGCACCAACAACCGCTACGTCAACAACCTCGTCTACTCGAGCGGTACCAATGTGAAGATGGTGAAAGGCGTGGTCAGCGGCGCCATCACGGCCGATCCGAAGTTCGTCAAGTACACTGCCAACGGCAGCGGCGACTACCACCTGCAGAGCACCTCGCCGGCCATCGGCAAGGGCGCCACCGCCTACGCCCTGGCGGCCGACATCGACGGCGTGTCGCGCCTGGGCGGCAAGATCGATCTTGGCGCCTACCAGAGCTCGAGCGGCACCACGGCCCCGGCTCCGACCCCGACGCCGCCGGCGGAACCGACCGAGCCTACCGGCCGCCAGCTCTACGTGGCGACGAACGGCTCCGACGCCAACCCGGGCACGGAAGCGCAACCGTTCGCGACGATCGCGCACGCCGACGCCGTCGCTGTCGCGGGCGATACCGTCAACGTTGCACCGGGCACCTACAACGTGTCCGCACCGGGCGACACCGCGGCCGGCATCGTGACGGCGAAGAGCGGCACGGCCACGGCCCGCATCAAATTCGTCTCGCAGGTGAAATGGGGCGCGAAGATCGTCGTCAGCGGCCCAGGCACTGCCTGGAATTCGAAAGGCAACCATGTCGATATCTCCGGCTTCGACATCACCGGCAGCGGCAGGATCGGCCTGTTCGCCAGCGGCGCCTACACGTCCATCAAGAACAATGCCGTCCACGACCTGTCCATCAGCGGCGGCTGCAACGGCAAGGTCGGCGCCGCGATCCAGGTCGACGGCAGCGTGGGCCAGGCTGAGGTCTCGGCCAACGTCGTCCGCAACATCGGCGTGTCGATGCTCGGCTCGTGCAATTCGATCCAGGGCATCTACATTGCGAGCACCGGTACGATCGTCCGCAACAACATCGTCTCCGGCGTCGCGGCGGTCGGCATCCAGCAGTGGCAGGATGCGACGAATTCGACGATCGTGAACAACACCATCTTCCATTCGAAGATCGGGGTCCTGATCGGCGATGGCGACGCCGGTGCGCTGGCACGCGGTTCGGAAAATAACCTTGTTGCCAACAACCTTATCTACGACAACATCACCTACGGCATCGTCGAAGGCGGCACCGTCGGCAGCAACAACCGCTACGTCAACAACCTGGTGTATGCGAGCGGAACGCCGGTCCGTGCGGCAGGCACTGTCTCCGGCACCATTACTGCCAACCCGCAGTTCAAGAGCTACAAGGCCGATGGCACCGGTGATTACCACCTGCTGGGCACTTCGCCGGCCCTCAACAAGGGCGCCGCAACGTATGCGCCGCCGACCGATTTCGATGGCAGCGTCCGCGACGCGACGCCGAATATCGGTGCCTACTGATCATTGATCTGGTAGGGTCAGGCAGCGGGGACCTCGTGCCGATGGCGCATCGTCCCCGCTGCTGATCGAACTCAAGTCCACGCTTTGTGGATTTCGCGTGCGGTCAAACGCCGCGCCCATTGTTGGGTACAACATTTTCCAGTTGTACTTCATGGGATGCGACGATGAAAACGCTACTTCCGGCAGGGTCGTGGTTCGCAGCGCGCCTGGCCTGTCTGGGCCTCGCGATGCTGCTCGCTTCCTGCGCCGGCACCAAACACCTCTACGTGGCGCCCCAGGGCGCCGATTCCAATCCAGGGACCAGGGAAGCGCCCTTCCTGACCATCGCGCGCGCCGATGCGGCCGCGGCCGCCGGCTACACCATCCACGTGGCCCCCGGCTATTACCAGGTCGCCGCGCCAGGCGCGCACAGCGCCGGAATCGCTACCGCCCGCAGCGGCACTGCCGACGCGCGGCTCAAGTTCGTCTCCGACGTGAAATGGGGAGCGAAAATCATCGTGTCCGGCACCGGCATCGCCTGGCGGTCGAAGGGGAATTATGTCGACATCGACGGTTTCGACATCAGCGGCAGCGGCCGGCACGGTATCGTGGCCGAGGGCGCGCATCTCACCATCACGAATAACTTCATCCATGACCTGACCGTCAGCGGCGGCTGCAGCGGCAGCGGCGGCGCAGCCATCGACACCAATGGCGGCCCCGGCCATGTGCTCATCAAGGGCAATGTGGTCAGGCACATCGGTGTAGCCATGACCGGCAAATGCAATACCGTGCAGGGGATTTATATCGCCAACCCGAACAATACGGTAGTCAATAACATCGTGTCCGGTGTCGCGGCCGCGGGTATCCAGCAATGGCATGGCGCGACCGACTCGACGATCATGAACAATACCGTCTTCCGCTGCAAAGTCGGGATTCTCATCGGCGGCGGGGATGCCGGCGTCTTGCCGGACGGGTCAAAGAATAACTATGTCGCCAACAATATCGTCTATGACAACATTACCTTCGGTATCGTCGAAGGCGGCAAGGTCGGCGGCAACAACCGGTATGTCGATAACCTCGTGCATTCCAACGGTGCCGGTATCTCGGTCGCGGGCCAGGTCAGCGGCACCGTTGCCGCCGATCCGGAATTCGTCGATTACCAGGCGGACGGCTCCGGCGACTATCGCCTCAGGAAAACGTCTCCGGGGATCAGGAAGAGCGCCAAGGTGTCCGAACGCACGGCAAGCGCCGGCCATGCTGCCCAAGCGGCGCCGGCCGAGCTCGGCGCTTACAACGCCGCGCCATCGGTCCCCTAAGGCAGGGGATGGCGCGCCGGCGGATGCGCGGCGCACACATTCAGGGGCCGGTTCCATCGGTAAGGTTGATCGCGCCCCGAAAGAAACAGCGCCACGTCGACGAGGCGGTGACTGAGCACCGAAGGCTTCAGGCCGCAAATGACGACGAATGCGAACAGGCCGACCGGCGCCGCCCAGGCGCTGGCAGCCGGGGCAGGCAGCGTCGCCGCGAGACGCATGAAGACCAGGCCGGCAGCCAGGCCCAGAATCGAACTGGCGACGACCTCGGAAACCGTGTGGAACCGGAACAAGACGAGCAAGACAGCGATTCCGACGCTCAGCAGGATACCCAGCGCCACGCCGGCCGTGCGCCAGCGCACGGGCCCACCTTGCAGCGCGACGAAGAACAGCACGGGGATGACGGCCGTGGCGCGCCAGGCGTGACCGCTGAGGGCCTCGAAGCCAAGCGCGGTCAATTCCAGCCCCCAGCCCAGGAATCCGATCTTCGACAGGGCCACGACGCCGAGGCCGGCGGCAAAGATCAGGCACCACCACAAGGCCTGCCTCCACGCGCGTCCAGTGGCCAGCCAGGCGGCGATCGCTCCCGCCGCCGGCACCATGACCGCCGTATGGCCGATATCGATAACGTACATCCACGAGCTCATGTCGCGGGCAGCGTCAGGTCTTTTCGGCCATCGAAAAAACGTCCCGGATCGCCTGGCAGGTCCTGTCGATGTCGGCCCCCGTCAGCGTCGGGTGCACGAGAAACATCAGGCTGGTTTCGCCCAGCTCCCTGGCGACTTTCAGGCGCTCCTTCGGACGATAGGCGGTGTGATCGAAAGCCTTTTCCAGGTACAGCTCCGAACAGGTCCCCTGCATGCATGGCACACCCCGCGCGGCAATTTCATCGATGATCCGGTCCCTGGTCCAGCCCTCCGCCAGCTTGCCAGGTTCGACAAAGGCGTAGAACTTGTAGCAGGCGTGTTCCACATCGGCCGGCACGAGCGGCACCCGCAATGCAGCGGATTCCCTGCATGCCGCAGCGATGCGCCGCGTATTCGCCTGGCGCTGCGCGGTCCACGAGGCCATCCGCTGCAACTGGATGCGTCCGATCACGGCCTGGGTTTCCAGCATCCGCCAATTCGTGCCGAAGGAATCGTGGACCCAGCGATAGCCCGGCGGATGTTCGCGCTCGTAGATCGCTTCCCAGGATTTGCCATGGTCCTTGAAAGACCACATATCCCGCCACCATTTCCGGGAATTGGTGGTGACCATGCCGCCCTCGCCGCCCGTCGTCATGATCTTGTCCTGGCAAAAGGACCAGGCGCCGATATGCCCGATGCTGCCGACCATGCGCCCCTTGTAGCGCGCTCCATGGGCCTGCGCGCAATCTTCGATCACGAACAGGCCATGCGCGTCGGCGAGCTCCATGATCGGGTCCATGTCGCACGGCCAGCCAGCCAGGTGCACGCAGATGACGGCCCTGGTGCGCGGCGTGAGCACGGCCCGGATCGTTTCAGCCGTAATGTTCTGGCTGTCGCGGTCGACATCGGCGAAGACGGGAATCGCGCCGGCATTCACGATGCAGCTGGCGGAAGCCAGAAAGGTTCTCGGCGTGACGATCACTTCGTCGCCGTCCGCTATGCGAAGCGCCTTGAGCGCCACATCGAGCGCCAGCGTGCCGTTCGACAGGGCGACGGCATATTCCGTTCCGACCCAGGCCGCGAATTCCTTCTCGAATTCGCGGCATTCGGTGCCCGTCCAATAATTGACTTTATTCGACAGGATGACATTCTTTACGGCAGTGGCTTCTTCGATCGAGAAACTGGGCCAAGTGGCGCAAAAGGCATTCATGTGATCTCACCCAAGAATAGTTTGGACGATATACTTCACATCGCGCAGCAACGAGTAATTGACGAAATACTCCCTGTTTATTCGCACCTTGTCGGGCCAGATGACCCGGTCGTTGTACGTTTCCGGATCGTCGACCGCGGCCAGAATCGACTCTTCGTCCTTGTACTTGATCGATGCCGGCCCCGTGATCCCGGGCCGCAGCGACAAGATGACCTTGTCCCTCCCCTTCAGCCGGTCCGCATAACCAGGCACATCCGGCCTGGGCCCGACGATACTCATGCTGCCGACGAGCACATTGAACAACTGCGGCAATTCGTCGAGTTTGTATTTCCTGAATACCCGGCCGGAACGGGTGATCGAAGAGAGGTTCCTGGACGCGATGGGGCTGCGCCTGCCGTTTGCCGGATACATGGTCTTGATCTTGCAGACATGGATGATTCGTCCGTGCCGCCCGATGCGTTTCTGGATGAAGAAGCCATTGCTGCGGGTTTCCAGGGCCGCGACGATCCAGCACAAGCAGATGACGGGCGACACAACGACCAGGCCCGCGAGTGAGGCGACAAAATCGAAGGCCCGCTTCAAAAAAATATCGGTTCTGGACATGCACACCACCGTTATCGGATCAGGAAACACACGCGGCCAGGAAACGCTTGCTTAGAATGGGATAGGTCAGGTTATCCATCACAAAGTCCCTGCCACGCTTCCCCATCGCCTGGCGTTCGCCCGGACTGAGGGAAAGCAGGCGTCGAATGCCCAGTGCCGTCGCTTCCGGGTTTTCCGGTGCGACGGTCAGTCCGCAAGCTGCCTCTCCCACCGGGTCGTTGCCTGCCTCGACTGCGTGCAATACCGGCCGGGCCGCCATCATGTAATCCACGAGCTTGTTGGGAGCGATGCCGAAGCGGTAAAGCGATTGCCGGCGCCAGCCGATATAGGCCAGGTCGAACCTCTGCAACAGTGCCGGGACCTGCTCCTTGATGACGGGATCGATGAACAGGACATGTCGCAAAGCTTCGGTCCGTGCCCGCAACTGCAGGCCAGGCTTTTCCGGCCCGCCCCCCACCAGCACGAAGGACACCTTCTCGTCCCGCATCAAGCGTGCGGCGTCGAGAAAGGTGTTCAGGGAGTTCGATATCCCGTGCGTGCCGGCGTAGCCGACAATGGCATTTCCCGCATCCGCCAGCGCGGCCAGCGTGTCGTCCACGCCCGTCTCCAATGCCGGGAGCGCACCGGTCCATTCCCGCGGTTCGACGCCATTGGGCACGATGTGCAGCCGCTGCAGCGGCATTCCGTGCGATGCCACATGCGCGTGCACTTTCGGAAGCATGGACACGACGGCATCCGCATGACGATAGACGTAGTCCTCGGCCGCCTTGACGACCATGATGAAAGGGTGCCACCTCGACATCCCACCGAGTTCCATGGGCGTGAGCGGCCACAGATCGTGAAGCTCGAATACAAGCCGGGCGCGGGAAAGCTTTGCGATGCGATGGGCAGGCCAGATATCCATCGGATAGGTACTGGATGCGATCACGACATCGGGTGCGTACGCTGACAAGCGCCGGCTTTCACGGTACAAGGCCCGCAGGAACGAGGCCATATTGCGCACCCGGCCGGCGCCATTGCCGCGATAGGGATGTGTTTTGAGCCAGGTGTACCGGATGTCATCGATGAGCTCGTCAAACCTGGCGCACGCGCCAAGCACGGGTTGGCGCGCGCGGATATGCGACTGGTCGGCGGCAACGATGTTCACCTCGTGCCCTGCCCTTACCCATTCCCGCGCCAGGTAATAAGGACGGTACTCCATGCCATGCCGAGGAGAGCCCGCGTAATGGTTAATGTAGAGAATGCGCATGATGTCGAAGCTGGATTAACGTTCGAGACGGTTCCTCTTCCTGTACCTGTATCTGGCAAAAGCCCCCATGGCCGCGCCGACGCTCATATCGGGCATGTTTTTGGCGGAAAGCGCCCACAGTATCGCGATGCAGATGAGTGCCCAGGCCAGGACGAAGTACGGGGATTTCGTCTTCGAAAAAAAGCCGTTGAAGAACAGCCAGCCGGCATGCGACAGCAATAGCGACAGGAAGAAGACGAATCCGAACAGGCCAAAGTCGACCCAGGCGCACAGCACGTTGTGCGCGTAATGGCCGTCGGGGTAACTGGCGAAATCACCGAAGATCGGGTTTTCCGAAATCGTGCGTATTGCGTTCTGCGACAGATGCTCGCGCGCGACTGCCGAAGTGGAGTGCGACAGGTCGAGCAGTTGCAGGATGCGGTTCTCGGGCAACATGCTGGTGATCTGGTCGATGCCGCCCGCGGTCAGGCCGACAATGAACACGAGAACCGAGATCGCGTACAACCTGTGTTTCGCGTAGTACAACTCGATGACGGGGATCAGGAACATGGCCCCGGAGAATTCGCTGCGTGCGCCATTCAGGAACAGCGCGCACGCCCCGATGGCATAAAACACATACCGTATTGCCATGGAGCGGACCACGGCAATCATCACGATGTATGTGTAGATATATGACCGGGCAAACCCCTGGTAGGTCGCAAGATTGTCCGGGCTCTTCGACTCGCCGAGAGCTTGCAGGAAGAAGAATCCGCCGATCGAAAAATAATAGGTGATCACCGACATGATCAGCAGCGACAAGGCGGCGACGAGAATGAGCCGCCTGTTCTCGAGGTCGATCATCCGGAAGATGACATAGGTTTCGAACCAGAAGATCATGCTCTGGGTATAGCGCTCGATGATGATCGGATCTGCCCCCGCCCCATAATTAATGATCAGGATGGAAAAATAGTAGATAACGAAAAGAACGATCCACGCGTCCATGCGGGACAAATAATTCTTGTTACGCTTGACTGTCCCGATAAACACAATGACCAGCGCAGGCAGCAAGAGCAATGCGACGAGCGTGAAATACCCGCCCAGGTAGGCGCCGATCATACCAAGGCCAAGCAGTGTCTGATAAAAGAAAAAGCCTGGAAATAGCAAAAGAAATGCGGCATGGACCGTGAATTTCTGGCTGATGCCGATTACTGGCCGGCTAGTCAATGTACCGGTAGCTTGCATGATTTTCCGTCCTGATATCGCCTGAGTTTTCTCAACCACCGTTAATCGACTGCGAATTTCCAAGACTGCCGGCCACTGAGGGCGGATTTCTGGAAAACCTGTAGGACAAAAGAAGATAGATGACATACAGGGCCGAATAAGCAACGGTATAGTTGAACAAAACCCGTTTCAAAGAAATCGGCGCCAGGAACACGGAAATGGTCGTCATGAACAATGCGACCTGCCACAGGAGTTCGACCTTCTGCTTGCCGGCCACAAAAAATACATAACTCAAGGGGCTGGCGACAAAGTTCAGGAAGTACAGTGGAGCGAGGATGCGGGCGAATTCACCGGCCTCGCGCCACGGTGTGCCGAATACCCAGGCGCAGAGATCTGGAGCAAAAAGAAAGATGAACAGCACGGGCCCGGAACCGAGCAGGACAAGTGCCTTGAACGTGCTGCGAAACGCCTCCCGGCAGTTTCCCAAAGTCTGGTACTCATGTACCGACTGGCGCTTGAACACCTCGAGGACCGACGCCGCCAACAGCGAAATCGGGGCCGTCAGTATGCGTTCTGTCAGCGCAAACAATCCCGCCTCAAACAGGCCATATTTTGCACCAATCAGGAAAAGCGGAAACTTTCCTGCCGCTGTGTTCAGCAGGCCGGCAGGCAAGGAGAAGCGCCAGAACGACGCGTGCTTCTTGAGGTAATTCCGCTGTGAACGCGTCGGCACGAGGGATATGTTCGGCCGCGGCGGCGACAACAGGAACATCGCCGCCGCCACCCCCATCGTCATTCCGAGGATCTGCCCCGCCAGCAAGGCTCCGCGCCCGGCGCCGACGAATAGCAGCACCAGCTGGCCCAGGGCGATCGTCCCGGCGCCGCAGATCTTTGCCATCGCTGTCTTGGCAAAGGCGTTGTAGGAAGTCGCGTAAGCGACCAGGGCCGAGTTATAGGCCATCAACCAGGCGCCAAGGCCAACCGTCATTAATCCAAGCCAGGACATTTGCTGCGCCTGCTGAAAACCTGCGAGATGGGCGATGACTGCAAGGCAGGTGATCAGTATCGCGAATACGGTCGAAAAATACGCGACCACGCTGAAACAGGTTTGCTGTTCCTCCGAATCGTGGTCCAGAATCATCGCCGCCTCGAGTCGCAAGGTGGCAACCGTTGCGGTAATCGCAATCACGCCCAGCCAGACGCTGAATTCGCCAAGATCCGCGGGCGTGCATAGGCGCGTGATGAGTGGCGAAACCAGAATTGGCAAGGCTTGCGCGATCACGGTGCCCGTCAGGACTGTCGTAGCGTGCTTCCAAAAGACAGGTAAATTCATATTGGCAACTATGGCTTTGTACCGCATCCAGCAAGATACGTGGACTTAATTGGGAACACCCTGTGCGACCGGGCCTGCGGCCGCACCTTTGCTGAAAAAGTGTCCGCGCATGAGCCGTCGGCCTAGCCAATAAGGGCTGCAGGATGAGCTGAGGTTGACCAATCTATTTCCCGTCAATCATTTTGGAGCGGCATGCCTTCAAATACGCGTATTCCTCCAACGCCCTTCCTGAGCAATTATCATATCGTTGAGATTTGACGGATTGATAGCCATCAATCCAACTTATCCATATTTCCATTGCAAAATTTCCGCGTTCGATGGGAAATATCCCAATGTCTCTATTGGCGTTTACTTCGTGCACGCCAGCACATTGAATTCAAGGAATACATCCGAATGTTTTCCAAAGCGAATTTCGCGAATATTCCAGAAAGAGACATTCAGATACGTAAATACATTGCCAAAAAAAGGCCGAATAATCTTGATTAATTTGCGAGTCCACAAAGCCTGAAGTGATGCCTGTGCAAGCGGATTCTCCGGAATCGCAACACCTCTCATCGATTTGCGTCTTTTCAAAAACGACTGCTTATCGGATTGATATTGTCGGGAATTGGATATGACATTGCCCGCCTCATCAACATCAAGGAGACCTGAATGCACTCCCGAAAGATGGTCCGACTGACATTCCAGCGAACCACTCGGCTCGATGACGAAAGCTGGCACTCGATCCTCATTTCCTTGCTGCGGGGCCTGGCTGCTTTCACCGTTGTCGTCGCTCATTTGCGCGCGGCAATGTACCCCGGCCTGCGCGCCGTCGCCGATCCACCGCTCTGGTTCAAAGGCCTGGCCTTCGTCAGCGGCTTCGCCCACCAGGCGGTGCTGGTATTTTTCGTGATCAGCGGTTGGCTGGTCGGAGGCAGTCTCCTTAACAAGATCGGGCAGCCTCGCGCGGTCGCCAATTACGCGATCGACCGGGTTACGCGGCTGTGGACGGTATTGATTCCCACTTTCCTGCTGACGCTGCTCTTTGCCGCTGTCACGGGCGCGGTCAGTCTAAACGGCCTCGACTTTTCTCCCGATAACCCTTACTCGGGAGTCAATTTCCTCGGTAGCCTCGTCGGTTTGCAACGCGTGCTGCTGCCCGATTTCGGCGGCAACTTTCCGCTCTGGAGCCTGGCCAACGAGACCTGGTACTACCTGCTGTTTGCTGTGCTGACAGTGGCGTGCACGACGCGCAGGCCCGTCGTGCGCATCGCCTGTACGGCCGCGCTTCTCCTGCTGGCCGTTCAACTGCCGACCTCGATCGTCGCCTACTTCCTGATCTGGCTGCTCGGCGTGCTGTTCTCGCGCATCCGTATCGAATGCAGCAACATTGCGCGCTGGGGCTGGGCGCTGCTCGTGCTTGCAGGGGCGGCCTACTTCCGGCTGACAGGAGAACTCGACGCATTCGAGATCACAACGCTCGGACAGGACCTCGTGTGCAGCCTCCTTTACCTGGTGCTGCTGTCGAGCCTGCAATTCGAGGCGTCGGCCGGGTCGGCACTGAAGCGGCCCATCCAGCGGGTCGGCAAGTTCTTCGCAGAGTTTTCATTCAGCCTGTATGTGCTCCATGTGCCCCTGATCGGTCTGTTACATCACTTGTCAACGAATCAGCTCGGCTTGCGCCAGCTGTCGCCAGCGGTGCCCTCGCATGCCCTGATTTACGTCGGCATGCTCGCCGCCATCATGGTCTCGGCCTATCTGTCCTATCTGCTGTTCGAATCCAGGACTTATCGCATCCGTACTGCTGCGAAGCGTTTCTTCCTCCAGCGTCCGGCGGCCCGGCCGGAAGGGAATGCGGTATCGACCGAGCGTTGAAGCGAACAGCCGAAGCCTGCTCCGCATTCGAAACCGGCGCGGCCAAATCGACGAGATCTGGCCGCATGTTTTATGCCGTCGACTGCCGCGAATGAACCGGCCCTCATCAAGACCACAAACAGGAATCGGCCAGACAGGCCGATACAATGGGAGATGCATATCGGACCCTGGGCTTACGCAGCCTGCGCAGTTCTGCGCCCGGGATCTTCGTGAGCGATGCAGGCGCGCTCAGCCCGCAAATACCAGTTGACCTGCCGGCGTCGCCTGGTGCAATGCGCTGTACCGGCCGATACCGTAGGTCATATCGTTGAACAGAACGCCTTGCGGAGACATCCCGGCATAGTTCAGCCGCTTGATCGACTCGGTGATCTCGGCTTCGGTCGTGACGCTTGCGCGCGCGAGCAGGAAGACGGCGCCGGCGCGGGCGCCAATGATCAGCGCGTCCGCGGCCGCCAGGATCGGCGGGGTGTCGATCAACACCAGGTCGTAACCGGCGCTCAGGGTCTCGAGCAGCGCGCTCAGATTCACATCCAGCAGGAATTCGGAGCGATTCGGCGGCAGCGGACCGGTAGGGATGAAGTCCAGGTTCTCGACCACATCATGGTGGATGATTTCCGTGGCGTTCGCCGCCCCGCTGATTGCCTTGGACAGGCCCTGGTCGCGGTTGACGCCGAAATAGCGGTGCAGGCGGCCACTGCGGAAATCGGCATCGATCAGCAGCACCCGCTTGCCGGCGGCCGCCATCACGACCGCGAAATTCGCCGTCACGAAGGACTTGCCCAGGCCCTGCGTGGGCCCGGCGAACATGACGACGTTGTTCTTGAAATGCGGCATGGAGTACTGCAGGGCCGCCCGGAAGCTGCGCAGGCTTTCCACCGCGGCGTCCTCCGGGATGATACTGGCCAACAGTGGCAGCGGCTCGGCGTCGTCCCTTGCCTTGCGCATCAGCTTGTCCTGGTTGCTGCTGTGGGGGATGGTCGCGTAGACCACGCGTGCGCGCAGCAGCCGTTCGATCTTCTGCGGGTCGTCGATCCCGCCCTTCATGGCCTTGCGCGCAAAGGCGACCAGGGTGCCAAGGAACAGGCCGGTAACCACCGCCATGGCCACGATCAAGGGACGGTTCGGCTTGATCGGCTTTTCCGGCGGCACCGGCGCATCGACCATCCGCACATTGCTGACGCGTCCGACGGAAATCAGGCGCAATTGCTGGGCCGTATTCGACAACGCCGTGTAGAGGTCGGTATTCACCTTGATATCGCGGGTCAGGCGCGCCTCGTCCTGCTCCAGCACCGGCAAGGCCTTGATGCGTGCATTGACTTCGTCGATCTCCGCTTCCACTTCCTTGCGCTGGCGGTTGATGGCCGCGACGATCGGGTGGTCTTCCGTGAAGCGCGCCAGCAACTCGGTCTTTTTCTGGATCAGGTCGATGCGGCGCGCACGGGCCGCGGCAGCCTGTGCCAGGCTCATCCGAGCTTCTTCCTGCAGGTCCACGGTCCCGTTGGCATTGCGGAACTGGTTGTAGCGGTCCTCGGCCTGCTCGAGCTGGCGCTTCAGGATGGGCAGTTGCTGGTTCAGGAAAGCCAGCGACTTTTCCGCCTCTTCCGTTTTGCGCGCGAGGTTCTGGCGCATGTACTCGCGGCCGATTTCGCTGAGCAGGGTGTGCGTGCGGCGGGCATTCTCCCCCTGCAGCTTGACCTCGATGATGCCGGACTGCTTGCCCTGTTCGGTAATCACGAGGGCGCCCTGGATCGCCTGGATCATCGCCACGCGCGAGATACGGCGCAGGCGGAAACGGGCCCCGGCATTCGCCACCATGCGGTCCACCTTCAGTTCGACGATGCCCTCCGGAATCGGGACCCGGTAACCCAGGCCGACCGCGCCGTCGAACACGATGCGCTGGCCGCCGCCCGAAAAGCGGTAGCGGCCATTGCCGAGCGCAGTCAGGGTGAATTCGCGGCCCAGCCAGGACTCGGGCACGTCGAACACGGACACCTCGGCCTTCTCGGCTCCCCAGACATAGCCGCCATACCCGAATACGCCGGGTTCGGACAGCGCATTGTTGTTCTGGTTGGCGAACCAGAATCCGGCGATCGGGAAGTACTTCGGCTGCACGTCGATATACAGCTGCAGGTTGTCGACCGCGCGCGAGACCACCATGCGCGAGCGCAGCAGCTCCATTTCGGCGATGGCCGCCTTCTTGGTCTCGAACAGCGAGGAGGCTTCGCTCAGGATGTTCTTCGACGCGTTCGGACTCTCCTCTTCGACGTGGATCATCAGGTTGGACTCGTACACGGGCTTGGCGACCAGGGCGTAGAGCACCGCCACCAGGGTGATGAAGGCGGTGATCCCGCCGATCAGCCAGCGGCTGTCGTAGAGAGTGTGGAAATATCCCTTGAGGTCGAAAGCTGGCTCATCCGACGGTCCCTCGACGGTACGGATGTCGAAGGGAATGCCGACGATCGGACTGGGGTGGACGACGCGGCTCAGGGAATTCGATTCGCCATGGATATTCATGTGCTCGTGCTCCGTGCGATTGGTCAGGGCCTGGTGGTCGCGCTCACCGCCGACGTCAGCGCCCCCGGAATCAGCAGGCTCAGGTTACGGTTCCAGTTGGCCAGCGGCGTGGCGGCCACGTAGACGATGTCCTTCGGCTGCAGTTCGAAGGACTCGGCCATCGCGAGCGATCCGGCCACGCGGGCGTCGAGCTGGAATACGCGGGTGCGGTCGGCGGTCTTGCGTACCACGTAGACCTGGCGCGCGTCGCCGCTCAGCGGACTGATGCCGCCGCTCTCGCCGAGCGCCTCGTTGAGGGTCAGGCGACCGTCGTGCATCGTCAGCGCTTTCGGAGTCAACACCTCGCCGGACACGAAGACCTTGCTCTCGTCGCGCGAGTGCACGCGCACCACATCGCCCGGCGCCAGCATCACGAGGCCCGGGTTGATGCCTTTCTGTACCAGGTCGCGCAGGTTCACCCGGTACCGCTGCTTGCCGCGCTCCAGCACGATGCGGCTCTGGTCGGCGCTGGGCAGCAGGCCGCCGGAGCGGTTGATCGCCTCGACCAGGGTCATCGGAATGTCGTTGATGGCCTGCAGGCCTGGCGACTTGACCTCGCCGTCGACGTACACGCGCTTGCTGCGGTAGACCTGTACCCGCAGCGTGACGTTCGGATTGGCGAGGTATTTCGCCAGCTTCATCGTCAGCAGGGAGCGCGCCTCCTCCTCGGTCAGGCCGTCGACGGTAAGGAGGCCGATCAGCGGAAACTGGATGCGGCCCAGGTGGTCGACCACGAAGCCCGGCGCCCCCGCATTCGCGCCGCTGGGGTCGGGCGTGCTCGCGCCTGCATTCATGGCGTTGCCGGCCAGCTCGGGGTGGTCCCAGACGACGATGGACAGGACGTCGCCGCTGCCGATGGCGTACGGCGGCGGGTTCGGCACCAGCAGTGCGTCGAGGTCGGAGTTGGCCTGTTCCTGGTGCTGCTGGCGCTCGGCGGCGATCAGCTTTTCAGTGATCATTTCCGTCGGCGGCGCGGATTCGTCGGCGCCGGCACTCCCTCCCGAGCGGAAGACCATGGCAGGCGCGCAGCCCGCAAGAACAAGCGCAAAAGCAGGCGCCAGCACGGCGGCGCAGGCTCGTGCCAGAAATTGCGTAGTGGAAGCGTTCATGTCTTGCCTGTCGAAATGTGCTGCCAGCCTCTGGCGATCAGAGTCAGGGTAAGCCCCTTACCCGGCAGGGCTTTGGCGCACGTCAAACGGCAGGCTTAGGTCAGCAATGGCGGCAATGGCTGGCGCTCAGCGCACTTCCTCGACCAGACGCAGGACTTCGGCGAAGGTCCAGATGCGGCGCAGCTCGATCACGTCGTAATTGGCGGCGACGTTAGGTGGGAAGGCCGAGTAGCGCGCATTCAGGTTCACGATGCGGCGCACGATCTCGTCGATGTCGGGGCGCCCGCTGGAACGCAGGATGGTCACGTCCTCGATGCTGCCGTCGCTGCGGATCGCGATGCTGACCACGGGGTCGGTGTGCACCGCGCCGCTGGAAAGCTGGGTGTGGCTGACGATGGCGTTGCGCTCGATCTTCTGGCGCACGCTGTCGAGATACAGGCGCAGCGGCACGTCGCGGCGCGCAGCATCGGCCAGGGCGCGCCGCACCGCCTGCTGGGCCTGCTGGGCGGCCCGCATGGCCGGCGGCACGGCCTTCGCGACGTCGATGCCGCGCAACAGTTCGCGGGCGCGCGAACCGAAATCCTTGCCCGGCAGGCCGCGCGATCCCGCGCCGGCGCCCTGCCCGCCGCCTGGGCCGAAGCCGGCGTCGGCGCCGCGCTCGGCGGGCACCGGAGCGCCGCCCGGTCCAGCGGACGGCTGGACGGGCGCCGCTTCCTGCCGGGCCAGGCGCTGGGCCGCTTCGGCTTCCGCGGCCTGGCGGCGCGCCAGGTCCTCGGCACGCTGGCGCGCCGCCGCCTGCTGGGCGCGCTCCTCGGCCTGGCGCTGTTCTGCGAGCTGCTGGGCGCGCTGCTGCTCGGCGAGCTGCTGGTGGGCCAGCTCTTCGGCGCGACGCTGTTCGGCCAACTGCCGGGCATGCTGCTGCTCCGCGAGTTGCTGGCGGGTCTGCTCTTCGATGCGCCGTTGTTCGGCCAACTGCTGGGCCCGCTGCTGCTCCGCAAGTTGCTGACGGGCCAGCTCGTCGGCGCGGCGCTGCTCGGCCAACTGCCGGGCACGCTGCTGCTCCGCGAGTTGCTGGCGCGTCTGTTCTTCGATACGCCGTTGTTCGGCCAACTGCTCGGCGCGCTGCTGTTCGGCTAATTGCTGACGGGCCAGCTCCTCAGCGCGACCTTGCTCCGCCAACTGCTGCGCACTCCGCTGTTCCGCCAGTTGCTGGCGCGCCATTTCCTCCGCACGAATTTGCTCGGCCAGCTGCTGCTGCGCACGCTGCTGCTCGGCGAGCTGCTGGCGGGTCTGCTCTTCGATACGCCGTTGCTCGGCCAACTGCCGGGCGCGCTGCTGATCGACTAATTGCTGACGGGCCAGTTCCTCGGCCTGGCGTTGCTCGGCCAACTGCTCCTGCACACGCTGCTGCTCAGCCAGCTGCTGACGCGCCACTTCCTCGGCACGGCCTTGCTCCGCCACCCGCCTCTCCTCTTCGGCGGCACGCTGCTGCGCGAGCTCACGCCCCGCAGCGGCACGCTCTTCGTCCACCTGGGCAAGCTGCGGCGCGGGCAGCGCCGCAGCCTCGGCCTCCTTCGGCACCTCCTGCGCATCCGCCACCGCAGGCGTTTCCGGCTGGGGCAGGACGAAGGCGGCGTCCTCGCTGGAGTGGCGCGCGATCACCTCGGTGTGCAGCGCTTCCTTCGGCGGCTGTGGGCGTGGGCGGGGCCGGCGCCGCAGGACGCGCTTGGCCGGCGGCGCCGGTTTCGGCGCCGGAGGGGCTGGCATGGCTGGAGCCGGATCGCGCAGGGTGAATCCGCGCTTCGGCACAGGCAATGGCGCCGGCCGCCCGGTCCGCGGCAGGGGCGCGGTCTCGGCCGGGACAGGGATCACGGGCGCCGGCGGTACGGGAACACGGGGTAAAGGCGGCACGGCGGCAGGCGGCGCCTCGACCGGCGGCGCTAGCGGCACGGGTTGCGGCACCGGCGGCGCCAGCACGATCCGCAATAGCGTCCCCTCCCCCAGCCGCATTCCCGGTATGCCGAACTGCAGCGACAACAGCAGCGCATGCAGCAGCAGGGAGACCAGCAAGCCTCCGGCCAGCCGGCGGTTGGCAGGCGCCAGCTTCGATGGCGCGCGTGGAGCGGCAGCCGGGATCGCAATGAGGGTGGACATGCTGATGGCAGCAGGAAATATTGTCTAAGTGTTATAGATCTTATCACTCAGCAGTTCGGATGGCGCGCACGGTTCGGAACGGCAAATCCGATCCCGGCTACAATGAAACGACGCGTTCAGGATGAAAAGGAGGGCCGATGTCTCCAGGATTTATCTTTGCCACGGGTATCGAAAACAGCAATCCGACCATCGAGCATGGACGCGTCCGGATGGACGAGCTGGACAAGTGCGGCCACTACAAGCACTGGCGCACCGACTTCGACCTGGTGCAGGAGCTCGGCCTGAAGGTGCTGCGCTACGGTCCACCGCTGCACCGGACCTGGCTCGGTCCGAAGCGCTATGACTGGGAATTTGCCGACCTGGCGTTCAACGATCTGCGCCAGCGCAACATCGCTTCCATCGTCGACCTCTGCCACTTCGGCGTGCCGGACTGGATCGGCAACTTCCAGAACCCGGACTTCCCCGAGCTGTTCGCCGAATACGCGGGCACGTTTGCGCGCCGCTATCCCTGGCTGCAGTTGTACACGCCGATCAACGAGATGTCGATCTGCGCCCTGTTCTCGGCCCTGTACGGCTGGTGGAACGAGCAGATGACGACCGACCGCAGCTTCGTCACCGCGATGAAGCACCTGGTCAAGGCCAACATCCTGGCCATGCACGCGATCCTGAAGGTGCGCCCGGACGCCTTGTTCGTGCAGAGCGAGTCGACGGAATACTTCCACGCCGAAAGCCCGGCGGCCATCGGTCCGGCCGAGCTCTACAATGCGCGGCGCTTCCTCTCGCTCGACCTCAACTACGGCCGGCGCGTCGATTCCGAAATGTACGAGTACATGCTCGACAACGGCATGACGCGCGACGAGTACCACTTCTTCCTGAATAATAATCTGAAGCACCACTGCATCATGGGCAACGATTATTACCAGACCAACGAGCACTATGTCTCGGCCGACGGGCTGACCCGTTCGGCGGGCGAGATCTTCGGCTATGCCGTCATCACCCACCAGTACTACAACCGCTACCGCCTGCCGGTGATGCACACCGAGACCAACCTGTGCCAGGGTCCGCGCGGCGACGAGGCGGTGCAATGGCTGCGCAAGGAATGGGCCAACGTGCTACGGGTGCGCAACAACGGCGTCCCGCTGGTGGGCTTCACCTGGTATTCGCTGACCGACCAGGTCGACTGGGACACGGCCCTGCGCGAGAACAACGGCAATGTGAACGAGCTCGGCCTGTTCGACCTGGACCGCAAGATCCGCCCCGTCGGCATCGCCTACAAGGAGCTGGTGCGCGACTGGATGGAGGTGCTGCCGACCCAGAGCGTGTGCCTGCAGGTGCCGATCGTGATGCCGCACGAGTTCCAGCGCGTCGTGCCGCCGTACACGGGCTGGCCCTTCGACGACGACGCCACCTTGGCGCCACGCACGGAGGAACGGGAATAGCGCTCAGTGCGCCCTTGGGGTGAAGGTGTAGGTCTCGCCGTGCGCGAGATAGCTCACCTGCTCCTCCAGCCCGGCCGCCTTGACCTCGCGCGCGAAATCCGCCAGCGGCGACTTGAACACATCGTAGTCGTCGTAGTGGATGGGAATCGCGTGCTGCGGGCGGATGATCTGCAGCAGTTGCACGCCATCCTTGCCGTCCATGGTCACCTTGAACACGCCCAGGATGCGGGTCCCGCCCAGGTGCAGCAAGGCGAGGTCGATGCCGGGAAAGCGCTGCGGGATCGCCTTCAGGTCGTCGTACACCAGGGTGTCGCCGCTGATGTACATGCGGTAGGTCGGCGCGCCCGTGCCCGGGCCGAAGTCCAGCACCGAGCCCATCACGCTGGGCAGCAGGGCCTGCATGCCGGCCTTGCCGTGGCGCCCGGGCGCGGCCGTGATGCGCAGGCGCGATTCGCCCTTCTCGACCTCGAGCCGGTCCCACTTGCCGAGCCCGGTGACGCGGGTGAAGCCGAGCTTCTCGAGCGAGTGCGCGGCCTCCTTGGTGGTGACGATCGGGGTGTCCTTCGCCAGCTTTTCCTGCACCAGCTTGTCGAAGTGGTCTTCGTGCATGTGCGACAGCACCACCAGGTCGATCGGCGGCAGCTTGCCGAGCTCGATCGCCGGATTGGTCAGGCGCTCGGCGGTGAGGCCATAGCCGAGGTGCACATGGTCGCCCTTGTGCAGGAAGTTCGGATCGGTGAGGATGGTGAAGCCCTGGTAGCGGATCAGGACGGTCGCGGTGCCGATGAACTGGACGGTGCCGTTCGCTTCCGTGGCCGCGGCGCTGCCCGGCGGCAGCTTGAGCGAAAACACATCGCCGGATGGCGTGGATGCGGCGCGCTCCTGCGCGTGCGCGGGAACGGCGGCCGAGAAAGCCAGCGCCATCAAGATGGCGGCGGCGCGTCCCGCAGTGGCGGACCACGGCAATCGGCAAAGCGGCATGTGTTCTCCCTCAAGTCATCGGTGTGATGTTGTCGGGATGGACACTAACATGGACACTGCCGTGGCGGCGTTCGCTAGCAGGGAGGAAACGGATGCGGATGGCCTGCCCAGCTGGGTTCGAACCAGCGACCCTCAGCTTAGAAGGCTGATGCTCTATCCAACTGAGCTATGGGCAGTAAGCTTGGCAATGAAGATTGCCGGGGAAATGAAAACGGGCCGTCGAAGACAGCCCGCGTTCGAAACGGTGGTCGGAGTACAAGGATTCGAACCTTGGACCCCCTGCTCCCAAAGCAGGTGCGCTACCGGGCTGCGCTACACTCCGATGGAGACGATCATACCCCGCCAGCCCTGAAGCGTCAATGAACGACGCCCGGCCGGCGGACCGGCATCAGACCTCGAAACGTGCGGCGATGCGCTTCGCCATCGATTGCGCCAGGTCGGCTTCCTTGGCCTCGACCATGACGCGCACCAGCGGTTCCGTGCCCGACGGACGGATCAGCACGCGGCCACGATCGCCCAGCTCGCGCTCGACGGCTTCCTTCTCGGCCACGATGGCATTGTTCTTGGTCCAGTCGAAGCCCGGCTGGATACGCACGTTGATCAGGGTCTGGGGGAACAGCACCAGGTCCTTGCAGCACTCGGCCAGGCCCTGGTTGCCGCGGCGCAGGGCCGACAGCACTTGCAGGGCCGAAACGATACCGTCGCCGGTGCTGTGCTTGTCCAGGGCCAGCAGGTGGCCCGAGCCTTCGCCGCCGAACAGCCAGCCCTTCTCCTTCATCATTTCCAGCACGTAGCGGTCGCCGACCTTGGCGCGCGCGAAGCCCACGCCCATTTCCTTGAACGCCACTTCGAGCGCCATATTGGTCATCAGCGTGCCGACCGCGCCGTCCACCTTGCCGGTGGCCATGCGCGCGCGCACCATCACGTACAGCAGCTCGTCGCCGTTGTACAGGCGGCCGGTGGCGTCGCACATGATCAGGCGGTCGGCGTCGCCGTCCAGTGCGACGCCGAGGTCGGCCTTGTGCTCGACGACGGCCTGGGCCATCGCCTTGGGCGCGGTGGCGCCGACGCCGTCGTTGATGTTGAAGCCGTCCGGCTTGGTGCCCAGCTCGATCACCTCGGCGCCCAGTTCGTGGAACACGTGCGGCGCGATGGCGTAGGCGGCGCCGTGGGCGCAATCGACCACGATCTTCATGCCGCGCAGGTCGAGTTCGTTCGGGAAGGTACTCTTGCAGAATTCGATGTAGCGGCCCTGGGCGTCGCGCAGGCGGGTCGCGCGGCCCAGCTTTTCGGACGAGACGCAGCCCATCGGCTGGTCGATCGCTTCTTCGATTTCCAGTTCGACCGCATCCGGCAGCTTGGTGCCGTGTTCGGAGAAGAACTTGATGCCGTTGTCCTGGAAGGGGTTGTGCGAAGCCGAGATCACGACGCCGGCCTGCAGGCGCAGGGCGCGGGTCAGGTAGGCGATCGCCGGGGTCGGCATCGGGCCGGCCAGCATCACGTCGACGCCGGCGGCCGAGAAGCCGGCTTCCAGCGAGGCTTCCAGCAGGTAGCCGGAGATGCGGGTGTCCTTGCCGATCAGCACGGTGGGGCGGCCGCTGGCGCCGGTACTGCCCTTGGCCAGTACCTTGCCGGCGGCGTAGCCGAGGCGCATCACGAAATCAGGGGTGATGGGCGCTTCGCCCACCAGGCCACGTACGCCATCGGTACCAAAATATTTGCGTGCCATGTTGTTCTCTTTAGTCAGTTGTGTGCTCTTTGGCGGCGGCTGCCGCGTTCCATACCCGCAAGGCATCCACCGTCTCTGCGACATCATGGACCCGCACGATGCGGGCGCCCTGCGCTACCGCAGCCAGTGCGCCGCCCAGACTGCCGGCCATGCGCTGCTCGACGGGGCGCCCGGTCAGGGCGCCGATCATCGATTTGCGCGACAGGCCGGCCAACACCGGCAGGCCCAGTTCGCGCTGCATGCGATTGATACCGCAAAGCAAAGCGACATTATGCTCGACAGTCTTGCCAAAGCCAAATCCGGGATCAATCGTGACGCGCTCCGGCGTCACTCCGGCCGCCAGCAAGGCCTCGACCCGCTCGCGCAGGAAGGCGATCACCTCCTCCACCACGTCATGGTAGACCGGCTGGGCCTGCATGTCCTGGGGCGTACCCTGCATGTGCATGATGCACAGGCCGACATCGCTGCCGGCTACCGCCTCGATCGCTCCGGGCGCGCGGAAACCGTTGATGTCGTTGATCATGTCGGCGCCGGCGATGATCGCTTCGCGCATCACTTCCGGCTTGCAGGTGTCGATCGACAGCGCATGGCCGAGTTCACGCAGGGCATAGATGACCGGCATCACGCGCGCCAGTTCTTCCTGTACGGGCACGCTGGGCGAACCGGGGCGCGTCGACTCGCCGCCGATGTCGATGATGTCGACGCCGTCCTTGATCATCTGCTCGGCCCGTTCCATCGCGAACTCGAGGCCCTGGTAGCGGCCGCCGTCCGAGAAGGAATCGGGGGTGACGTTGAGGATGCCCATCACCAGCGGGCGCTGGGCAAGGTTGAAGCCGAAACGGCCGCATTGGAAATACTGACGCATAATAAAAAGCTAATTAATCGCAGAAAAAAAGACACCCCGCAGGGTGTCTTTCATGAAGCCGTATGACGGGCGCCGTGGCGGCCCGGCGATCAGGCCGGTGCCGGGGCGTTGGTCGGCACGCCGCCCGAACCGTCGCCGCCGCTCGGACGCTTGGTCAGCTGCACCGACTTCGGCGGTGTCGGCTGGCGGCCGGCCATGATGTCGTTGATCTGCTCGGCGTCGATGGTTTCCCACTCGAGCAGGGCCTTGGTCATGACTTCGACCTTGTCGCGGTTCTCTTCGAGCAGGCGGCGCGCCAGTGCGTACTGCGTGTCGAGGATCGAGCGGATCTCGGCGTCGACTTTCTGCTGGGTCGCCTCGGAGATGGTCTTGACGGAGCCGCCGAAGAAGCCTTCATTGGCATCGTCCTCGTAGACCATCACGCCCATGCTCTCGGACATGCCGAAGCGGGTCACCATCGAGCGCGCCAGCTTGGTCGCGCGGGCGAAGTCGTTCGAGGCGCCGGTCGACATCTGGCCGACGAAGATCTCCTCGGCGATGCGGCCGCCGAACAGGATCGAGATCTCTTCCAGCATCTTGTCCTTGTAGCCGGACAGGCTGTCGTGCTCCGGCAGCTGCCAGGTCAGGCCGAGCGCATAACCGCGCGGCATGATCGTGACCTTGTGCACCGGATCGGCCTTCGGCAGCAGCTTGGCGATCACCGCGTGGCCCGACTCGTGGTAGGCCGTGTTGCGGCGCTCTTCCTCGCGCATGACCATGGACTTGCGTTCCGGGCCCATGAAGATCTTGTCCTTGGCGTCCTCGAAGTCGCTCATCTCGACCAGACGCTTGCTGCGGCGCGCGGCGAACAGGGCGGCCTCGTTGACCAGGTTGGCCAGGTCGGCGCCGGAGAAGCCCGGGGTGCCGCGGGCCAGGATGTCGGCCTTCACGTCGGTGCCGATCGGCACTTTACGCATGTGCACGTTCAGGATCTGTTCGCGACCGCGGATGTCCGGCAGGCCGACCATCACCTGGCGGTCGAAACGGCCCGGACGCAGCAGCGCCTTGTCCAGCACGTCGGCGCGGTTGGTCGCGGCGATCACGATCACGCCCGAGGAGGCTTCGAAGCCGTCCATCTCGACCAGCAGCTGGTTCAGGGTCTGTTCGCGCTCGTCGTTGCCGCCGCCCATGCCGGCGCCGCGGTGGCGGCCGACGGCGTCGATCTCGTCGATGAAGATGATGCAGGGCGAGTGCTTCTTCGCGTTCTCGAACATGTCGCGGACGCGGGACGCGCCCACGCCGACGAACATCTCGACGAAGTCGGAACCCGAGATCGAGAAGAACGGCACTTTCGCTTCGCCGGCGATGGCGCGCGCCAGCAGGGTCTTGCCGGTACCCGGGGGGCCGACCATCAGCACGCCGCGCGGGATACGGCCACCCAGCTTCTGGAACTTGGTCGGATCCTTCAGGAAGTCGACGATCTCGGCGACTTCTTCCTTGGCTTCGTCGCAGCCGGCGACGTCGGCGAAGGTGACGGTGTTGTTGGTTTCATCCATCATGCGGGCCTTCGACTTGCCGAACGAGAAAGCCCCGCCCTTGCCGCCGCCCTGCATCTGGCGCATGAAGAAGACCCAGACGCCGATCAGCAGCAGCATCGGGAACCAGGAAATGAAGACTTGTTGCAGGAAAGACGGCTCTTCCGGCGGTTTGACGTCGAAGTGCACGTTGTTGTCGCGCAGGTCGCCGATCAGGCCGCGGTCCAGCATGGTCGCGGTGGTGCGGACCTTGGAGTCGTCCTGGCGGGTGGCGGTGATGCTCGATCCCTCGATCGTGACATCCTTGATCTTTTTCGCCTTCACGTCATCGAGCAGCTCGGAATAAGCGATCGTCTTGCTGCCGCCCGCGACGCTGTGGTTGTCGAACTGCTTGAACAGCATGAACAACAGCAGCGCGACCACCACCCAGATGGCGGATTTGGAAAACATATTATTCACGAAAACTCCTCTGATGCGGACGCATCTTTTCCCATTGT